>Ga0308390_1000053_pt1 | contig 86581 bp, 62 predicted proteins | sample Hotspr2Sample149_FD_202358 | JGI IMG/M metagenome (GOLD analysis project Ga0308390, IMG submission 202358) | Hot spring phototrophic mat microbial communities from Mushroom Spring, Yellowstone National Park, Wyoming, United States - 20040719_149 ...
AGCGTCGCTCTTCCGCTCGCGATCAGCATGTCGATGCCCTCCCGGATAAAGGCGGCGATCTCCTTCCCGGCCCGGTCGAATCCGAAGAGTCTGGCGACTTGCCGAATCAGGTCGCCGACCGGAAGGCGATCGAGGAGCTCGTGCAGAAGTGCGTGGATGCAAAAGGCGAAAACTGCGAGCATTGGGAGCGAGAGATCGATGACCGCGTGGCCCGCCTGTACGGACTGTAGAACTCAGCCAGCACTGTCAGATACTGTCAGGGCTGCGTGGTAAACATCTGGATGCAGCAGTCAGCGTGAACGCCGCCCGGACGTCAGCCGGAGCGTGAACCGGGGAGAGGAGGAACGATGCCCGAAATCGGTTCTGTCGTGCGTTGCCGTGAACGGGACTGGGTCCTGATGCCGTCCCGCAACGATGAAGTCTACTGTCTGAGGCCCCTGGCCGGCGCCGACGAGGATATCGTCCTGGTCAGCAGGCAGCTGTCCAACCTGGCCGGCTCCCGGTTCCCGGGAGAGCGCGTGGAGCCGTCCGAGTTTCCGCTCCCGGAAGCCGGCGATGTCAGGGACGCCGCAAGCGCCCGCCTTCTCTGGCAGGCGGCCCGCCTCACCCTCCGGGAAGCGGCCGCGCCCCTGCGGTCTCTGGGACGCATCTCCGTGCGCCCCCGTGCCTACCAGTTCGTGCCGCTGCTCATGGCCCTGCGCCAGAGCCCGGTCCGCCTGTTCATCGCCGACGATGTCGGCGTCGGCAAGACCATCGAGGCTCTCATCATCGCCCGCGAGCTGCTGGAGCGGGGCGTCATCAGCCGCCTGTGCGTCCTCTGCCCGCCCTATCTCTGCGACCAGTGGGAGCAGGAGCTCCGCCAGAAGTTTCACCTGGACGCGGTCACCATCCGGTCCGGCACCATCAGGCAGCTCGAACGACGCCTGCCGCCCAAGAAACGCGTCTACGAGCATTATCCCTTCTTCGTCGCCAGCATCGACTTCGTCAAGACCGACCAGAACCGCGCTCAGTTCCTGCAGTGCTGCCCGGAGCTGGTCATCGTCGATGAGGCCCACGGGGCCGCGGAATCGTCCGCCATCCCGGGCAGAGAGCGTCAGGAGCGGCACCGGCTCCTGAGAGACGTCGCTGCCGGCCCCGACAGGCACCTCCTGCTGCTCAGCGCCACACCCCACAGCGGCATCGAAGAGTCCTTCCGCTCCCTGCTGGGCCTGCTGGACCCGCAGCTCGGCGCCTCCGGCCCCCCGGACGACGACCCGGCGTTCCAGGAGCGGCTGGCAGAGCGCTTCATCCAGCGCGCCCGCGCCGACATCCAGAGCTCGTGGGAGAAAGACGGCCACAGCTTCCCGCAGCGCCAGTCCGGGGACGCCGTCTACCCCCTCTCGGAGAAGTACAGGGAGCTTTTCAGAAAAGCGCTCGAGCTCTGCGGCGAGATCATCAGGTCGGGCGCCAGCCTGCAGGAAAACCGGCAGCGCTGCCTGCACCTGGGCGCCCTCAGCCTCCTTCGATGCGTGATGTCCAGCCCGGAAGCGGCCGAGGCGGCCCTGGCGAACCGCGAAGCCCGGCTGGGCGCCCTGGCCGTCACCGACGACGCCGGCGGCCTGATTCTGGACGAGACCGCGGAGTCCTCCGGGCGGCAGCCCGGTGACGGCGTCGCCACGCCCGCCGAAGAGGGCCTGATTCTGAACGAGATCGTGGAGCCCTCCGAGCGGCAGGCCGGTGACGGGGTCGCCACGCCCGCCGAAGACAGCAAGCGGTCCGTGTCCTCCCGCGAGAAGGCCCTCATCAGGGAGATCCGGAGCCTGGCCCGCGACCTGCGCGACTCGCCGGACGACACCAGGCTCGCCGAATGCGAAAAGACGGTCCGGAAGCTGCTAAAAGAAGACTTCTCGCCCATCGTCTGGTGCCGCTTCGTGCCCACGGCCGAGTACGTGGCCGGGCGGCTGAAAAGCGCCCTGGGGGACCGGGCCAACGTCGTCTGTGTCACCGGCCGGCTCTCCGACGACGAGCGCAGGGCCGTCATTGACGATATCGACCCCTCCTCCCCCCGCGTCCTCGTTGCCACCGACTGTCTCTCCGAGGGCATCAACCTGCAGGACAAGTTCAACGCCGTGGTCCATTACGACCTCCCCTGGAACCCCAACCGGCTGGAGCAGCGCGAGGGGCGCGTGGACCGCTTCGGACAGAAGCGTCCCGTCGTCAAGGCCGTGCGAATCTGGAGCGGCGACAACCCGGTGGACGGCCTCATCGTCAGGGTGCTTCTCGACAAGGCTGCCGAGATCCGGAACACCCTGGGGACCTACGTCCCCATCCCTGAGGACCGGGAGCGCATCGCCTTCGCCATCGCTAACGCCCTCCAGCTCGGCGCGGACACGGCATCCTCCCCCCAGAGGCGGCTGGAGCTGCAGGCCCCCTCCATCGAGAGCCTGATGCGCAGGTGGGAGGAGGACGCCTCCCGGGCCGGGCAGGCGCGAGCCCGCTTCGCCCGGCGCGCCCTGCAGCCCGACGAGGTGGAGGCACAGCTGAAAGCCGCCGACGACGTCCTGGGCAGCCCGGAAGAGGTCCGCGAGTTCCTGCTCTCGGCGCTGCAGCGGTTCGGCGTGCCGTTCAAAAGCCCCTCTCAGGGCGCTGCCGCCGTCTACCGCATCCCGCCGGCCGGCCTGGGGGAGCTGCCCGGGCCCCTCAAAATGGTCCCGCCCGTCCCGAAGCTGCTGGCCGGAACCAGGGACTGGGTCATCTCGTTCGAGTCCCCCACGCCCGAGGGGGCCGAATACGTGGGGCGCAACCATCCGCTGGTCACGGCTGCGGCGCGCTATCTGCTGGAGGAGGCGCTGGCCGGAACCCCCGGCGCCGCCGCCTCGCGCTCCGGAGCCGTGCTCACCCGCGCGGTCTCCTCGATCACCACGCTCCTGCTCGTCCGCGCCCGCTATCTCTGCCGCGATGCCCGGATGCCCGCCCTGATGGAGGAGGTCCTGGCCGCCGGCTGGCAAGGCTCACCGGAGCCCAGCGCATGGCTGGGCCCGGAGGAGGCCCTGGGCCTGCTGAAGCGCGCGGAGCCCTCGGGGAACCTGGCCCCGGAGGAGAAGCAAGCGTGGGTCAGCCACGCGCTCCAGCTTCTGGGCGGCTCCCGGGAAGGGCCCGCGTGGGACAAGCTGGGCCGGCTACTGGAGGAGCGCGCCCAACAGCTCGCCGCCATGCACGCCGGCATCCTGAGCGCATCCGGCGCCCCGGGCGCCTCCCCGCCGGTGCTCAGCCCCCAGCGCCCGCCCGACATCCTTGCCGTCCTCGTCCTGGTGCCGGAGGTGTCCCGATGAGAGTCTATCCCTGCATCCGCATCGAAGGCGGCCTGCTCGGCCCGGAGATCCTGGACCGCGCGATGGAAGGCCAGCTCAGCGGCCAGAGGCCGCAGGATTTCGGGCTCGCGGAGGAGGCCCGGCTCGTCAACGAGATCTCCTACCGGTTCGGCGAGGCACGCAGGCTCTGGGAGGCGTTCCAGGCCTGGCACGAGCGCGCGTCCCGGGGGCAGGGCTTCTCCGACGTCACCGGGACGCGCGAGCGGTGGGTCATCCCTCTGTTCGAACTGCTGGGCTACAGCCTGGAGTTCAACCGGACGGCCTGCGAGGCGGACGGGCAGAGCTACCCCATCTCCCACCGGGCCGGAGCGGAGCCGGACTCGCCGCCCGTCCACATCGCGGGATACGGTCAGGACCTGGGGATGGTGGCGCCGTCCGGGAGGCCGCGCCTCTCGCCGCACTCGCTCGTGCAGGAGTACCTCAACCGCTCCGAGAGCCTCTGGGGCGTCGTCACCAACGGCCGCGCCGTCAGGCTCCTGCGCGACAACGCCAGCGTCCGGCGCCAGGCCTACGTGGAGTTCGACCTCGACCGCATGATGGAGGAGGAGAACTTCGCCGACTTCCAGGCCATGTTCCGCCTGCTGCACCGCAGCCGCCTGCCCGCCGCCCCAGCCGACAGCGCCGGCTGCCTGCTGGAGCAGTATTACCAGACCTCCATCGAGGAGGGCGGGCGCGTGCGGGACCGTCTGCGCGACGGCGTGGAGCGCTGCCTGCTGGAGCTGGCAAACGGTTTCCTCGGCCATCCCGCCAACGGCCCGCTGCTCGACGACGTCCGCGCCGGGGCGTTCACCGCCGAAGAGATGTACCGCGAGCTGCTCCGCCTGGTGTACCGCCTGCTGTTCCTGCTGGTGTCGGAGGAGCGCGGCCTCATCAGCGCGGACGCCCTGTATCTGGAGCACTACGGCGTCTCACGCCTGCGGGCCGCCTGCGAGCGCCGCAGCGCCCACACCGACGACTGCGACATCTGGCTGAGCCTTTGCGCACTGCGGGGCGTGTTCGCCAGCCCGGACCTGGCCGAGGCGCTGCGCGTGGCGCCACTGAACGGCGAGCTCTTCGAGGAGCTCCGGCTGGACTCCTGCCGCATCGCCAACCGCTGCCTGCTGCAGGCGTTCTGGCATCTGGCCTTCTTCGAGGACGAGCAGAGCCGCTCCCTGCGGCGCGTGAACTATCAGGCGCTGGACGTCGAGGAGCTCGGCTCGGTGTACGAGAGCCTGCTGGAGCTGCGCCCGGTGTTCCGGCTCGAAGAGAATCCGCCGCGGTTCAAGTTCGCCTACGGCCAGGAGCGCAAGTCCACCGGCTCCTACTACACGCCGCCGGAGCTGGTGGCGGAGCTGGTGCGCTCCGCCCTGGAGCCCGTCATCCGCGAGCGCCTGAAGCCCTGCCGCACGCCTGAGGAGAAGGAGAAGGCCCTTCTCTCCCTGCGCGTCTGCGACCCGGCCAGCGGCTCCGGGCACTTCCTGCTGGCCGCCGCGAGGCGCATCGGCCGCGAGCTCGCCTCGGTCCGCTGCGGCGAGCAGGAGCCCCCGCCCGAGGAGATGCGCCGGGCCGTGCGCGACGTGGTCGCCCGCTGCCTGTACGCCGTGGACCTCAACCCGCTGGCCGTGGAGCTCTGCAAGGTGGCGCTCTGGCTGGAGTCCCAGTGCGAGGACATGCCGCTCAGCTTCCTGGACCACCGGATCCGCTGCGGCAACTCCGTGGTGGGGGTGTTCGATCTGGACGTCCTGAGGGAGGGCGTCCCCGATGGCGCCTTCGAGCCGCGCACGGGCGACAGCCGCGAGTTCGCCAGGCTGCTGAAGAAGCGCAACCGCTCCGAGACGCCGGACCAGCTGGACCTGGGGCTCTCCGGGGACTCCGTCGGCCTGCCGGAGGAGGCCATCCGGGCCCGCCGGCAGCTGGAGGCCGTGCCGGACGACTCCCCGGAGAACGTGCGGCGCAAGCGCGAGGAGTTCGAGAGGGCGCAGCGTGACGCGGACCTGCAGAGGCTGCGGCTGGCCTGCGACCTCTGGACCGCGGCGTTCTTCCAGCCGCTCTCGGGCCAGTCTTCCGGCGCGGGGCAGGGCGAGGCCATCACCTCCTCCGTGGTCTGGAACGCCCTGCGCGGACGCGCCCTCAGCCCGCAGCTGGCCGGGACGGCGAGCGAGCTGGCCGCGGAGAACCGGTTCTTCCACTGGCCGCTGGAGTTCCCGGAGGTGTTCGCCGCCGGCGGCTTCGACGTCATGCTCGGAAACCCGCCCTGGGAGCGGGTCAAGCTGCAGGAAGAGGAGTTCTTCGCCACGCGGGACCCCGACGTGGCCGGCGCTCTCAACGCCGCCGAGCGCAAAAGGCGCATCCAGCTCCTGAAAGAGAAACGCCCCGAGCTGTGGCAGGAGTACCGGCGCGCGCTGCGGACGGCGGAGAGCACCAGCCTCTTCCTGCGCGCGGGCGGGCGCTTCCCGCTGGCCGGCCGCGGGGACGTGAACCTGTACGCCGTCTTCGCCGAGCTGTTCGCGGAAGGCGTCCGGCGGGAGGGCCGGGCCGGCTTCGTCGTCCCCACCGGCATCGCCACGGACGACAGCACGAAGGCCTTCTTCGGCGACCTCGCGGACGCGGGCCGCCTGGCGTCGCTGTTCGACTTCGAGAACCGGGAAGGGCTGTTCCCGGCCATAGACAGCCGGATGCGCTTCAGCCTGATGACCGTCACCGGGGGCGCGGCCACGGGCGCGATGGACTTCGCCTTCTACCTGACGCGCGCCGCGCAGCTTCGCGACGGACTGCGCCGCTACAGCCTCACCCGCGGGGACTTCCGCCTCCTGAACCCGAACACCCGCACCTGCCCGCTCTTCCGCACGCGCGCGGACGCGGAGCTTGCCCGCTCCGTTTACGGCCGCGTGCCCGTCCTGGTGCTGGAGGGGAACGGGCGGGACGCGGACCCCTGGGAGGTCCGTTTCCTGACGATGTTTCACATGGCCAACGACTCCGGCCTGTTCCGCACGCGAAAAGAGCTGGAGCGGGACGGCTGGCGTCTGGAGGGCAGCGTGTTCCGCAAAGGCAGCAGCCGCTGCCTGCCGCTCTACGAGGCCAAGATGCTCCACCAGTTCCACCACCGCTTCGGCACGTACGAAGGGGTCAAGAGCCGCAGCAGTACGCACCTTCCCACCCCGGACGCCGCCCGCCTGGCCGACCCGGGCTACTGTGTGCTGCCGTGGTACTGGGTGGAGGAGGGCGAGGTGGAGGCGAAGCTCGAGAAGCGGGACCGGCGCGGCTCGCCCGTCTGGAGCCGGGACCGCGGCTGGCTGCTCGGCTGGCGCGGCATCACCAACGCCACCAACGAGCGCACCGTCATCGCCGCCCTCCTGCCGCGCACGGCAGTGGGGCATACGGCTCTTCTATTGTTGCCGGGAGCGGAGGGCGCAGTGCTGACGGCCTGCCTCCTGGCCGTTCTCAACAGCCTGCCGCTGGACTACGCGGCACGCCAGAAGGTCGGCGGGACAAGCCTTACGTATTTTTATCTGAAGCAGCTTCCGGTTCTTCCGCCGTGGGCGTTCGGGCGCGAGGCCGTCCTTTTCATCGTGCCGCGCGTGCTGGAGCTGGTGTACACCGCGCACGACATCCGCGCCTTCGCGGAAGACGTCTGGCAAGAGGCGGACCCCGCCCTGCGCGCGGAGCTGGAGCGCTTCTGGCGGGAGAACCGGCGGGAAGCCGGAGGCGCCTCCGCCGCGCCCGCCCCGGCCCAGGACGGCTGCCCGCTGCCCCCGTTCGTGTGGCTGGAGGACCGCCGGGCCCGCATCCGCGCGGAGCTGGACGCGTATCTGGCCGCCATGTACGGCCTGGGGCGCAAGCAGCTCCGCTACATCCTGGACCCCCGCGGCCTGAGCGAGGCCGAGCTGAGGGACATCCTGGACCCGTGGGAGGACCCGACCTGCTCCGGGCCGCACCTGCTGCCGGACGCTCCGGCGGAGGAGTTCCCGGGCGAGACGTTCCGCGTGCTGAAGGAGCGGGAGGAGCGGGAGCACGGCGAGTACCGCACCCGCCGGCTGGTGCTGGAGGCCTGGCAGCGCCTGAGCGCGGAGGGCCTGCTGCCGGAGCCATACGACATGCGGCAGGATCCGCGGTATCAGGCTCTCCTGCGTGAGGCCGGCGCTTCGCAGCCGCAGGCGCAGGCCCGTCCCGCCCCGCGGCCGTCCGCGCGTGTCAGCGCCCCGGACCCGCCTGCGCGGCCTCCCGCGCCCGCCCACCGGCAGCCGTCCGGCACGCCCCCGGCGCAGGGGCCTTGCGGCGTGGGCGCGCGGGTGCTGGTGAGCGGCAGGTTCCGGGGCGTGGTCCGGGCCGTGGAGCCCGCGGCGCAGCCCTGCCTGGGGCTGGACGGCTCCGTGCCCCGGCTCCGCTACACCGTGGCGCTGGAGGGCACGGGAGAGTTGAAGAAATTCGTCGCGCCGCCGGCGGACATCCGCCCGCTGGACGCGGACGCCTGAACGGCCGGAAAGGAAACAGACGATGGGCGACATCTTCGAGCTGCATTCGAAGGTCATGCAGGACTACCGGGACTTCGTCCGCGCCTCCGTGCACATCGCGGACCCCCGGCTGCGGGACTTCGTGGACAAGGAGCTGGAGGCGGGCCGTCTGTGGCCGGACGTGATGGTGCAGGTCAGCCCGGGCTACCGGCGCGAGAAGACGGTGGAGGACCTGGCCGGGGAGGGCCTGCTTCATCCGGAGACCGCTGAGTTCTTCCGGGACGCGCGGGGGAGCTCGTTCCGCCTGTACACGCATCAGGTCCGCGCGATCGAGCTGGCGGTCAAAGGGCGGAGCTTCGTGCTGACCAGCGGCACGGGCTCCGGCAAGAGCCTCTGCTTCTTCCTGCCCATCATCGACAGCCTGCTGCGGGACCCGGCGCCGGACGGGGTCACCTCCGCGCTGGTGGTGTATCCGATGAACGCGCTGGTCAACTCGCAGGTGGAGTGGCTGAAGGAGCTGAACGAGCGCTACCGGGCTCGCACCGGGCGCGAGTTCCCGGTGCGCTTCGCGCGCTACACCGGCGAGACCGGGAACGAAGCACGCAAGGAACTGCGGGCCGATCCTCCCGGTATCCTGCTGACGAACTACATGATGGGCGAGCTGATGCTGATGCGCCCGGAAGATTGGCGCGTGCTGGAGCCGGCGCGCGGGGCGCTGAGGTTCCTGGTCTTCGACGAACTGCACACCTTCCGGGGCCGGGGCGGCGCGGACGTGGGCATGCTGATCCGCCGCCTGAAGGAGCACTGCGCAGCGAAGGACCCGGTGCACATCGGGACGAGCGCCACCATGGTATCCGGCCCGGAGTCCACCCCCCGGGAGCGCCGCGAGGCAGTGGCCGCCTTCGCGCAGAAGCTGTTCGGCTGCCCGTTCGGGCCGGAGCAGGTGGTGGAGGAGTCGCTGACCCCGGTGACGGAGGGCGGTCCGCCAACGGAGGACGAGCTGACCCGCGCCCTGGGCGAGGGCGGCGTGCCGGATGATCCGGAGCTGTTCCGCCGTCACCCGCTGGCCCGGTGGCTGGAGTGGAACCTGGGAATCCGCCAGGAGGAAGACGGCTTGCTCCGGCGCAGGGAGCCGAGGACCCTGGGCGAGGCGGCGCAGGAGCTGGCGGGACAGACGCAGATCCCGGCCGAAGTGTGCGAACAGCGTCTCCGGGAAGCGCTGGCAGCCAGCGCGCGGGCTTCGTCGAAGGCAGGGGGCGGGCTCCTGCCCTTCAAACTGCACCAGTTCATCAGTCAGGGCCAGCCCGTGCAGGCCTCGCTGGAACCCCGCGAGAGCCGGAGGTTCAGCATGGAGGGGCAGGTGCAGGATGACGAAGGCCGGCTGCTGCTGCCAGTCCGGTTCTGCCGCATTTGCGGTCAGGATTACTACCTGGTCCGGAAGATGGCCGACAAGTTCGAGCCCATGACGACCAACCAGCGTCTGGGAACCGACAGCGAAGAGGACGGCCGCGCGGGATATCTGATGTTGGACCTGGAGGAAGGCCGGGGATGGTCGCGCGATCAACTGCCTCCCGAGTGGCTGGACGAAAGCGGCAAGGAGAAGCGGACCTGGAAAAACCGCGTTCCCCGGGCGGTCTGGGTGCGCGCTGATGGGAGCTACTCGGAGCAGGAGGCTGACGGCGCGGTCAAGATGTGGTTCCAGCCGGCGCCTTTCTCTCTCTGCCAGAGGTGCGGCGAGTTCTACTCCGGCAAGCAGCGGGAGTTCACCAAGCTGGGAGGCGTGGCAACCGAGGGCTGTTCGACGGCCACCAGCGTGCTGGCCGCGTCTCTTCTGCGCGAGGCCACGGAGACAGGGGCTGCTTCCAGCAAACTGCTGACCTTCACGGACAACCGTCAGGACGCCTCCCTGCAGGCCGGGCACTTTAACCACTTCGTCCGCTCCCTGGTGCTGCGCTCCGCACTGTGCGCGGCCCTGGAGGACACGCCCGAGATGGACGCCGCGACCGTAGCCGGTGAAGTGGTGCGGCACTGCGGGCTGGAGTTCGGCGACCTCGCCGGGAACAAAGATCTGCGCGAAGGCACAAACGTCGGAGGGGTGCTCAGGACCTTCGAAGAGCTGATGCTTTACCGGCTGTACGACGACCTGCGCCGGGGATGGAGCGTGATCCAGCCAAATCTTGAGCTGGTGGGCCTTCTTCGCATCGGCTACGAGGGCCTTGCGGAACTTTGCCGGGACGGCCAGGCCTGGAGCTTTCATCCGGCCGTGGCGCGTACGGCTCCGGAGCGGCGCGAGGAGCTGACGCGTGCGGTTCTGGACGAGTTCCGCCACCAGTTTGCCATCGGAGCGCGGGATCTGCAGGAGACGAGCCTCAAGCAGCTGCAAAAACGGTGCAAACTTCTCCTCGACGAACACTGGGGTCTGGACGAAGGAGAGATCCTGCAGGAGGCCGGCGGTTTCGTGCTGGAGGGGGGTTCGAACGATGCGGCCGGGTATCGCAAACTGACGCCGAACAGCCTGATCGGAAAGTATCTCCGCAGGGAACTCGCGCTTTCCGGCGAGAGGGAATACTTCGAGTTTTTACAGCCGTTCCTGGACCTGCTCTGCCGGCGGGGTCTGCTGATCCGCAGCCGGAACGATATCCGGAACCTGGAGGTTTACCGGCTGGATCCTGGCTGTATCCGCTGGAAGAAGGGCGACGGCACGCCGGCGCCGGCCGGACTAAGAAGCAGGACAGTCGCGGCGGACGTGCAGGAGAATGCCCGGGTTCAGAGAGTCAATGAGTTCTTCCAGCGCATCTACCGGGAGCCGCCCCGCCAGCTCGCGGGACTGGAGGCTCGGGAGCATACGGCCCAGGTCGTCGCACGCGGCGACAGGGAAGAGCGGGAACGGCGGTTCCGGCTGAATCCCGGGGAGGAGGGGCAATCCGGTGAGCGCCGCCTGCCTTATCTGGTCTGCTCGCCCACCATGGAACTGGGGGTGGATATCGCGGAGCTCGAGCTGGTGCATATGCGCAACGTTCCGCCGACTCCCGCGAACTACGCTCAGCGAAGCGGGCGGGCCGGACGCCAGGGTCAGCCCGGGCTGATCGTGACCTTCTGCCGCGCCTCCAGCCAGCACGACCAGTATTACTTCCGGAACCGGCAGGAGATGGTGGCGGGGGCGGTCCGGCCGCCGAGCCTGGATCTCGAAAACGAGGCACTCCTGGAGGCCCATATCCACGCCATCTGGCTGGCGAAGATCGGACTGAGTCTGGGCAGCAGCGTCGCGCAGAATCTTGACCTGTATCAGCCGGATTTCCCCCTCACACCGGAGGTGCAGCAGAGGATCCAGCTCGATCAGGCCCGGCAAGAGAAGGTGCTCGGGAGCGTCCGCGAGGTGCTGGACTTCGTCGGCGGCCCGCGTTTCCCCGACGGCACGGTCAAAGGGGATGAGTGGCTGAGGGAGGTCATCAGGAAAGCGCCGGAGCGGTTAGACCGGGCGTTCGACCGTTGGCGCGAGCTGTACCGCGCAGCGCAGGATTTGAAGGAACGAGCGCGGTTGATGGAGGATACGGCCAAGACCAAAGAGGAGCGCGACAGGGCCCGTGCTCTGCACGCGGAAGCTGGACGCCAGATTGATCTTTTGCTCAAAGAAAACGTGACGCCTGAGGAGTCCGACTTCTACCCCTACCGGTATCTGGCGAGTGAAGGCTTCCTTCCGGGGTACAACTTCCCATCGCTCGTGGTACGGGCGTGGGTGAACCGGAACGAAGGAGAGTTCATCCCGCGGGCGCGGTTCATTGCGATCCGGGAGTATGCTCCCGGCAACGTTCTTTATCACGAGGGCCAGCGGTGGCGGTGCATTTCATTCATACAACCGCCCGGCGGCCTCGAAGACAGACTCACGACGCGCCGGCTGTGCGAACTCTGCGGCGGCTACTCCGAGAGCGATCAGGACGACGTGTGTCCTGTGTGCAGAGTGCCTTTCGATCCGGGCAGAAGCAGGTTGGACCGGCTACTGGAGATGCCGAACGTGCGGACCCGGTGCGAGGAGCGGATCACTTCCGGCGAGGAGGACCGGCTTCTTCGCAGCTACGATATCAGACCTTACTTCCGTTACAGCCCGGACAGGCCGGCCCGGGAAGCGGAGGTCTGCGGCGCGGGAGGATCGTTGCTGTTCCGGCTCGCGTATTCTCAGGCCGCCGAGCTTTTGCGGGTCAATCACGGTTGGCGCGACCGGGAGGGGCAGCACGGATTCCGGGTTGACCTGAAGAGCGGAGAGGTGCTTTTGGCTGAGGAGCCACCCGGAGGCCGGGCAACCCGGCCTGAGGTGGCCGGTGATGTCAGAAGTATCTGCCTGTTTGTTCGCAGCTCGAACAACATTCTCCGGCTGACGCCGATGGATCGGAGCCTGCAGTCCGACGAAGGCATCCTGATTTCCCTCAGGGAAGCGCTCAAGCGGGGAATGGCGCGATTCTCTGATCTCGAGGAGGATGAGGTGGAGGCGGAGCTTCTGGGTGAGGGCGATCATCGTAGCATTCTCTTCTACGAGACCCCGGAAGGCGGGGTGGGGGTGCTCCGGCGGTTCGTGGAAGAGGCCGATGCGCTCCAGAGGGTGGCCGCCGCAGCCCTGGAGGTGTGTCATTTCGACCCCCGGGGCAATGATCTGAAGCCGCAGTGCGCCGCGGCCTGCTACGAGTGCCTGATGAACTTCGGCAACCAGCAGGTGGTCATGAAACTGGACCGCCGCAAGATCCGGGACGTCCTGCTGGCGCTGAGGTCGAGCCGTGTGGACCGGCTGGTCGAAGGGCGAAACCGGCAGCAGCAACTGGAGTATCTGCGGAGACTGACCGATTCCCGCTCGGATCTGGAGCGTAAGTTCCTGGAGGTCCTGGACAGAGAAGGGTTCCGCCTGCCCGATGACGCCCAGCGCCAGATCCCGGAGCCCCACTGCATTCCGGACTTTTTCTACAGGCCGAACGTCTGCGTGTTCTGCGACGGGAAAGTCCACGACGAAGCGTCTCAGCGGGAGAAGGATCGCGAGATCCGCGAACGGCTCAGGCAAAGGGGATACGAGGTGGTGGTCCTCCGCTACAATGACGATCTCCTGGCGGAGATCCGCCGCCGCCCGCAGGTGTTCGGTCCGGGGCCGTCCGGGGCATCCGGTTGACGCACGGCCGCGGCCGGCGCTCGCGCGGGCGGCGTGGAGAAAGGCGGGCCGCGGGACTGCAGGAGGCCGGGCTATCACCCGCCCCCGGACCTTCTGGCGGAGGGGGAAGGGAACTTGACCGGGCGATCAGATCAATATATAATAATCACAGCCCGGGATTCCTTCCAGCGTTGGCACCGGCACCCGGCGGATGATCCGCGAACGGAGACTCTGGTTGCGGCTTTCATTTTCTCCAGGATTTTCTTGCGCGAGATGCCGGTCCCTGATCTTTGATCGGACACGGCGAAAGGTTGCCGCATCCGGCGAAGGGAGCTGGCCATGACTCAGGTCTCTAAAGTGCCGCCCGGGCCGGTGGTCCCGGCCCGGCGCGTATTTGTTGCCCTGCTCGCGCTTGCGGCGGCAGTGCTTCCGGCGTGCCGGTCGTTCGCCGCCGAAGAGTTGCTCAGAATCGACCTGGGAAAGGTCACGGGCCCCGCCACCTTTCGTGCCTCCGGTTTTCTTCACGGGATGTCCGCAACGGCGCCGCCGCAGGAGCTGGTCGCGCCGCTCAAGCCGCGGCTGTTCCGGTCAACAGCCGTGGATATCGGACTGGTCGACCGCCCGGGCATGTACGAGCGCGCCAGGGCTCTGGGCGCGACCGTTCAGCTGGAACTCTCGTCGTCCCACGGATGCGTACCGTGCCCCGGCGAAAACGGAGACTGGACTCACTGGGACAGGATCCTGGACTACCTTTTGAAGGAGGCGCGACAGAAGGGATACCGCATCGAGCAGTGGGACATCTGGAACGAGCCCGACCTGCAGCATTACTGGAATGCCGGCTTCGAGCGTTATCAGGAGATGTGGGCGCGCACGGTGCGCAAGATCCGGGCCGCCGACACTCAGGCCAGAATCGTCGGTCCCAGCATCAGCCGCTACGACCGGGAGTGGCTGCAGCGGTTCCTCCTCTGGGCTAAGGCCAACGATGTTTTGCCGGACATCATCTCGTGGCACGAGTTCGAAGACCCGGGCAATATCCCTGCGAGAGTGGACGATCTGCGCGGCTTCCTCCGGGCGAACGGTATACCCGTCAGGCCGGTCAGCCTCAACGAGATCGTGGGAGCGCGGCATCTGACCCGGCCGGGGCCGACCGTGGAGTATCTGTGGGCTGTGGAGCGCGCCGGCGTCGAGAGCGCGGCTCACGCGTGCTGGGACGACGAGGAGGAGGGCGTATCGGGCTGCTCGACATACTCGCTCGATGGGATTCTGGTCCCCGCGACGAAAGAACCGCGCTCCGTGTGGTGGGTCTACCGGCGCTATGCGGATCTCACGGGGATGCTGGCCTCCGTGGAACGCAGCAGAGGCGCCTGCGCTCTGGCAGCGGTGGATTCGGAGATCAGACAGGCCGGGATCCTGGTCGGCTGCAACAGGCAGGGTGCGGCCGACGTGCGATTGGAGCTCGAGAATTTGGACCGGGTGGCCTTCCTGAGCGGAAAGGTCCTGGTGACCGTGGAGCGCATCCCTGACAGGGGCTGGAGACCTCTGCAGAAACCCGAGATCCTGGAACGGTCGGAGCGCAGGGCCGTCGGAGGTCGGATGACCATCCGTGTGCCGGACGTCGGGCCCGAGGATGCGCTCTTCGTCAGGATCAGGCCGTCTGTGACCGGGCTGGACACCACCGGCCTGTTGGTCCGGTGCTGGGGAACGGTGCGCCGCATCGCCCCTCCTTACTTCTGGATCGACGACGGCACCAACTACCGCGAGAGCGGCCAGCCGGAGCCCGGAATCCGGGTTATGGGAGAGTGTCCTGTCCAGCCGGGCCGCTTCGTGCAGGTGACGGGCATCCGCTCGCTGCTCCGGACGGACGGCGGCCTCCCGGTGCCTCTGCTCAGAATGCGCGGCGCCTCCGACGCAGCTGCGCTGGACTGACCCGGGCGCCCCGGCCCGGGTGTGTGAAATCCCCGGGCCCGGCGGCAGGGCAGACCGGCGAGCAGGGCATGCCTTTCCTTCCTTCCGACCCCCCGGCCCCGGGCAGGAGCGCTCCGGATCCCGGCGACGGCAAACCCCTGGCCGTGCGGGGCGAGTCTCCCGCCCGGGGGCACGGCTTCGGTTGCGCTTCGCATCGGGACTTGTTCATCATAAGCCAGACCGGAGGGGGCGCCTGCCGCCCGGTTCCGGGAGGTCGTGAAGATGCGGAGGATACCGGCGCAAATGCGAGGCTGGCTGGTCCTGATCGCTTCAGTCGCGATGATGCTGTGCCTGGGGGGCATTTATGGCTGGAGCGTGTTCGTGACCCCCCTTCGCCTGCAGTACGGCCTGACGGCCACACAGACGCAGGTGATCTTCGGCGCGGCGATCGCGGTGTTCACCGCGACGATGGTTCTGGCGGGGCGGCTTCTGGAGCGCGTGGGACCGGCGCCGGTGGCGGCGGTGGGCGGCGCTCTGTTCGGCGGCGGGTACTTGCTCGCGTCTGCGTCGGACGGCAGTTTCTGGCTCATCCTGCCGGGGGTGGGGCTGCTGAGCGGCGCCGGGACGGGATGCTGCTACGTTTCCGCCCTCTCGTCGTGCGTCCGGTGGTTTCCGTCGGTTCGCGGGCTGGTGACGGGCGTTGCCGTGGCCGGCTTCGGAGGAGGGGCGATCGCGCTCACCCTGATCGCGGCCCGGGCGCTGGAGCTGAGCGGGGACGTGCTGACGCTGTTCCGCCTGATCGGTCTGGCTTACGGCGGGGTGGTCGTGCTGAGCGCCCTGATGCTGTCGTTTCCTTCCGGGAGCGGGCGGTCCGGGTCCGGTCATCTTCCCGTCCGGGAGGTGCTTCGCCAGCGGCGGTTCTGGTCGCTGGCTGCGGGGATGTTCTGCGGGACGTTCTCGGGCCTGATGGTGGTGGGCAACATACAGCCGATCGGTCAGAGCGCGGGGCTGGAGGCGGGCGCGGCGGCTCTGGCGGTGATGACGCTGGCTGCGGGCAACACGGTTGGCCGCATCGTATGGGGGAGCATTCACGACCGCATCGGACGGGCCAGCATTGCGGCCTCGCTTCTGACCCTGTCTCTGGCGATTCTGCTCGTCCTGCCGTCGGCCTCGTCGGCGTCGCTGTTTGCGGGCGCGGCGCTTCTTGTGGGGTTGGGCTTCGGGGCGTGCTTCGTTGTCTACGCCGCGCAGGTGGCGCGCGACTACGGCCCGCCGGGCATCGGCAGCGTGTATCCTCTGGTGTTTCTGTTCTACGGTGTGTCGGGGCTTGCAGGCCCCCCGGTGGGAGGAGCGGTGTTCGACCGCACCGGGAGCTACGCGGCGGCGCTGGCCATCGCGGCGGCGGTGACCGCGCTGGGTGTTCTGCTCAGCACGGTTTTGGCGAAGCCGGAGGCGCTGCGGCGTGAGCCCGGGCGGTGTGATGCCGGCGTGCCGTCCGCGCTGCCGGACTGACCGCCGGCGAGCCCTCACCCTTCCGGCGGCCATCCGGGCCGGATCCCCGCACGGTTGACCCCGGCCTCCCCCGTCCAACACCCATACGAGTCGAGGGAGAGGGCCATGGCCGAATCCCGGCGTAGGGGTATGGATCGGGAACCGCCGGGCGGATGCCGGCGGCCGGGTCAGCCCTGCAGAGCTTCTCTGATCAGCCCGGCCGCGCGCTCGGCGCCCGGCTCGTCCCTTGCGGTGGTCTCCACAAGAAGCTCGATGCCGTAATGCCCGTCGGAATGGCGCACCCGCAGGTGCCCCCTGGCTGCGTCCAGCACCGCGACGTCGCGCTCGCACGGGGGAGTCCCGTTCCGGTAGCAGATACTTTCCACGAACTTCAGTCCGGCGATGCGCCGCACCGCCTCGTCCGTCCCCGCAGGCCGGTGATGCCCGGCCCCGCTCAGGTTGATCTTCTCCTCAGGGCTCCGTGGGGAATCGGGAAGGTTGATCTCGGCCGGGACCTCTTTCCTCTGGCGCACGGCCTCCCAGAGCGCAAGGCCGGCCTCGTTCAGGGTGCACCCTTCCTCCTCAAACGCGACGAGCTGCTCCAGATCCGGACGGGCCAGGGCCTTCAGCCGCGCCTCGGTCTCTTCACGGGGCCTCAAGTCCTCGTCCAGCCACTTCAGCAGCTCCAGGCTCTTTTCGTCCAGCCCCGCGCTCCAGTCCACCGGCAGAGACGGCAGGGTGATCAGGCTCTGGAACTTCTCGTGGACGTAGTGCACCGGGCATCCCGAGAGAAGGCCCACCAGGTTCAGATAAGCGAGCTCCGGCTTGAAGCCTCCGGTCGCACAGATCTCGACGGACCTGCCCGCCCGCCGGGCCGCGCGGATGATTCTGAACGAATGGCCCACGAGCTCGCGGAGCCCCTGGCTCTGGAAGGAGGGCACGCTGTCGGAAAGGTAGAGAATCTCCTCCGCCCGGCACTCTCTGCATTGCCGCTCGAGGTGCGCGGACAGGGCCTGAGCGCACACGCGCCCTGCGTGGGTGCTGCTATGCAATAGATGCACGCGGTCGGTCTCCTTCAGGGGAAGACGGTGAAGGGTGTGGGTCTCGGCGGAGTCCCGGACCGGGTCCGCTTCGTCCCGGCCGAGCCACTTTTTCAGCGTCTCCGCGTCCGTGAGCCCGGAAGAGCCCGTATCCTTTTGCCAGTTGGTCAGCAGGGATGTGCCCACGCTCACAATCAAATCACGCATTCAGACTGATCTCCTTTCCGTTGATGTCCCCCTGTGCGGCGGATTCGCTCCGCGGGTCGCCCGTCTCCTCCTGGCCTTACGGCTTGACGTGGGGGCCTGACGTGACCGGGGACTCCGTCGGCGATCTGTTCGTCGCCGATGCTGCCCGGTCTTGCATCAGCATCTACAACGGAGCGACCGGCTCCTACGTCCGGGACTTCGTCGCTCCCGGCACGGCAGGCCTGAACACGCCGGTCGACCTGGCGTTCTCGTCAGACGGCCGCCTGTTCGTCGCAGACCAGCGGGGCGCTCCTTACAGGGGCGCTGTCCGGGTATACAGGGGCCCTGCGGAAGACAATCCCGGCGAGTTCGTCATGAGCATCTCCGGCGTGGACAACCCGCAGTGCATCGCTCTCAAACCCGGGGTTAACGATCGGGTCTGGGTCGGCTCCACGGCCGAGGCGTCCGTGTGGGAGTACCAGATCGGCGCTGGCTGGGTGGGCAAGACCTTCGACATCCCGGGCGTGTTCGACCTCGAGTTCCGGGATGGCAAGCTCTACGCAAGCGCGAGCACCGGAAACGCCGTCAAGGTCTGGGACTTTGACCTCGGCACGCTTTCCGACTATGTCACGGTCGACGAACCCCTGGGATTCGCGTGGGGCCAGGACGGCACATTCTACGTGATCTCCGACAGGGACGACAGGGACACCATCTATCGAAAGGCGCCGGGCGGGCCGCTCGAGCGCTGGGTCGCCTTCTACGGCGGAAGGCATTTGGCCTTCGGTCCGGCAAACTTCGGGGGCACGGAGAACCTGTATGTCACCGGTTCAGGCCGCATCTTCGTGCCCGGGGAGCCCGACAACACGGGCACCCGGTTCACCAGTGGCGCCCCCGGAACATTCGTGACGAACCGGAGATTCGATTCGAATGCTCCCGTCGGCAGTTACTACTCCATCACCTGGGGTCCTGACACCACCGGGGACGGCATTCCCGAAGCCTATGCTCTAGACATCACAAAGCGGGCTGTCTACAAGCTGAACGGAGCCACCGGCGCATATATCTCGGACTATGTGACTCCGGGACTCGGGGGGATGGATCAACCTTATGACCTGAAGTTCGGGCCTGACGGAAGGCTCTACATTGCGGACTTCGGCGGTCACGCGGTTCGTGTATACCAGGGAGACCCCGCGTCTCACGTCCAGAATATATTCGGGCTTTATAACCCGATCGCTGTTGCCTTCCCCCCCGATTACCCGAATGATGTCTGGATCCTGAGCTGGTCCGAGAACTCGGTGTACAGGTATCGCCTCGGAACCGGATGGTTGTTCGAGTTCAATGTCACCCGTGGGTGGCATATGGATTTCGGGCCTGATAAGAAGCTCTACATAAGCTGCCCGAACGAAAACAAAGTGAAGCAGTATGATCCGGACACGCAGTCGCTCGTCGACTATGCGGACGTCATCGGTCCTCTGGGTCTTGCGTTCTCTCCCGAAGGACAGCTTTACGTCATTTCGAACGTCGATGACGTGAACGATACAATACTGCGCCGCAAGAACGACGGGACGATGGAGCTGTTTGCGGCATCCCGCCTGGCCACGCACCTGGCCTTCGGCCCTGACAATATGTTGAACGACGGCAGATCGGACCTCTACGTCGCGCGCCGATACAACGACACGCAGATCCGTGTCTATGGCGCTCCGGACTCCCCGTTCCACGCTCCGTCAGGCGTTGCGTGGGGGCCGGACGTGACGGGAGACGGAAAGGCCGAACTCTATGTCTCGGACCGCGGCAGGAGAACGATCTCGGTCTTCAACGGCGCCTCGGGAGTCTATCTCAGCGACATCGTGCCGCCGGGCGGCGGCGGACTGCTCAGTCCTGCCGGGCTCGCTTTCGGCCCGGACGGCAATATCTACGTGGCGGACGAAGGCGCAGGTGGAGATCCGGGAGCGGTGCGGGTGTTCCAGGGTCCCGGCGGAGCATCACCGGGAGCCCACATCCAGAACATCCTGGGCCTCCCGAACCCCACCTCTATCGCATTCGAGCCGCAGGCTCCCGTTGTGGAGCGGATTGGCAGCGCCAGGTCGGGAAATCCCGGCGACCGTCTCAGCCTGAGCGGGAAGGCCGTTACCGCCGTGTTCGTGGATGATGGAGTCAAGTCGTTCTATGTCGAGGAGGACGACCGCTCCGCAGGCATCAAGGTCTACCCGGCGGGCGACCCGGCCATCCAGGCCGGCGACCGTGTCAACGTTACCGGTACACTGGACGTGGATGCCAACGGAGAAGTCTGCCTGAAGCAGGCGGCGGTGGAGATCGCGGCGAGCGGGACGGTGGTCCCGCTGCCGCTCGGGCAGAACAACAGAGCGCTTCTGACAGGGCTGGACAGCACCGGCCTGTTGGTCAGATGCTGGGGTACGGTGCGCCGCATCGCTCCGCCTTACTTCTGGCTGGACGACGGCACCAACTACCGCGAGAGCGATCAGTCGGAGCCGGGAATCCGGGTGATGGGAGAGTGTCCTGTCCAGCCGGGCGGCTTCGTCCAGGTGACGGCAATCCGCTCGATGCTCCGGGTGGGCGACGGCCTCACGGTGCCGCTGCTCAGAATGCGCAGCGCCTCCGACGCAGTTCCGCTGGACTGACCGGAGCGCGCCGGACCGGGGGGCAGGGCCGGCCTTCAGGGAGGGCCTGGCCTTGCCCCCGCCCTGATTCTTCCGGGAGGCCATCGCTGCCGGAGCTGTGTCGTACGGAAGGCGCGGCGCCTTCCCGCGTTTGCGCGGCTGCTCCTGCAGGGAGGTGACACGACCATGGTGGGCGACAGGGCCCTGACGGGATTTCTTCCGCCAAAGTTTCTGGCGTTTCTGTTGGCCGCTGCGGCTCTGCCGGCTTCGGCCCATACTATAGATTGCTCCTCCGGCACGGCTTTCAACCCGGGCGTGCGGGGACAGGATCCGGCCCGGGGAGTGGGAAACCGCGCCTCCGATGGTGCCCCTGTGGTCTTGCCGTCGGAAGGCCGCCCCGTTCGTGCCGCTCCCCTGGACAAGGCGGCGCAGTAGACCCCGCGGCGGTTGAAAACTTTCGTCCCTCGGTGACAAGAGATGGCCCTTCGCCGGCCCGACAACCGCCCGGCTGCGGGCCCCGTGTCAGTACCCCACAGGACAGGCTAGCAAATCATCAGTGAGGCACCGGTGGGTTTGGTCTGAATAACGGCCGGAGGGCGGCAGGGCGAGTCGGCTGCCGGCCCATGAAGTCGCTCAATCTGTTCCATCGAGTGCCCGTGTGGGTGGGGACGCTCGCGCTCCGGCAGCGAAGGTCCGCGAGGATCCCCTGTTTGACAGCTTCTTTGTCGGTGGACACGCAGCCGGGCGTCTGGTATGATGCATGATAATCAAAAGTGCATCAGAAAAGCCGGAGACCGGCGGCGTATCTGATGGGCGAAGCCGGCCCCGCGCCGGGATTCCCGGCCGGGCCGATCGTTCGGTCTGCGCAAGTCCCCGGGCTCGGGCGGGCCGGAGATGCTGTCATTTTTGGCAGGTCAGGTTAGGAGACCGGAAATGAGTGATGCAAAGGACACGGGCAGGGAAACCGGCGCCAGCGTTGGGCGCAGGGCGTTCCTGAAGCTCGCGACGGCGGGGGCTGCGGCCGCTGCCGTCCAGTCGTCATCGGCAGGAGAAGATCGTATGTCGGAGAAGGAAGACCGCGGCCTGCGCGGGCCGGCGGCGTTTGCCTACGGTTACAACAGGGACCCTTACCCTCTCGAGCCCGGGCCCCATCTGTTCATTGACTGGCGCTACGTGATGGCGGGCTGGACCAACTACGCAGTCGAGGGGCGCGGGGCCGAGCTTTTTCCGGGGCAGGGCAGGGTGCCTGAAAAAGTCACGTTCGATCCCCACTGGGTTCCAACCGGCGTAAGGCTGGTCGCGGAGCGGGCGCACAAGATCGGCCCGGTCGTGAAGAACGACCGGGACTGGGAGTTCATGATCAGCGGTTACGCCAGCCTTCACGATCTGGGCGGCAAGTTCGGGCTGTGGTACGAGACGGTGCCGCCGGGCGGAAACGGCGACAGCAACCTCATCTGCTACGCGGAGTCAAAGGACGGCCGGGAATGGGTCAAGCCGGAACTCGGGCTGGTGGAGTTTGGCGGCAGCAAACGGAACAACATCGTCATCGACGGGTCCAGGACTCCCTACGGCGGTCTTCACGGCCAGTCCGTCTTTGTGGATCCCGCCGCTCCTCCCGGGGAGCGGTTCAAGATCATCTTCATGTCGTACCTCTCGGGAGGACCGGAGGAGGCCGTGCTGCAGAGACTCAGGCAAGAGCGGCCGCACAGCGTGGACGACTTCGGTCAGGCCCTGCGGGCCGGGATCTTGCTCGGCAGGTCGCCGGACGGGTTGAGATGGAGCTTCTCCGACAGGATCCTTTTCTCTCACGTCTGCGACTCGCAGACTTGCGTCTACCACGACGACTTCCTGGACCGGTGGGTGCTGTACACGCGCACCTCGGCGCTCGGGCGCCGTTGCATCGGACGGGCGGAGACCAGCGACATTGACGATTGGCCCGTTCCGGAGACCATCCTCTGGGAGAACGACCCGTCCGAGCCGCACATTGACCTTTACTGCAACAGCAAGTCGTTGTATCCGGGGACCAGGACGATGCACCTGATGTTCCCGACGCTGTATCTGAGAAGCACAGATTCATGCTCGCTTGCGCTGTCGTCCAGCCCGGACGGGATCGTCTGGACGCGGGTGCCCGGGAAGGTCCTCGAGTGCGGACCGGAGGGAAGCTGGGATGCCGGGTGTCTGTTCGGCGGTTTCGGTCTGACGGAGCTGCCGGGGGATATCGTCGTTCTGCCTTACGGTGGCTACCGCCATCCGCATAAGTATCCGCGGTATGAGCGGCTGGGGCAGGTCGGGTTTGCGGCCTGGAAGAAAGAGCGGCTGTCGGCGATCCAGGCGGATGGCTTTGGCGAGTTCGTGACCATCGCCCTGACCCCTCCGGGAGACCGGCTGTATCTGAACTTCGAGGCAAAGATGCCGGGTTACATCCGGGTTGCAGTGGAGGGGGTCGAGAACCGGGGCTTGAGGGACTGTGACGTGCTGACGGGAGATCAGCTCAAGCAGCTCGTGACCTGGAAGGGGGATCCCTCGCTCGGGGTGCCGCGCGGCACGTGGCTGCGGCTGAGGATTCAGATGAAGTCAGCCAAACTCTATAGCTTCGAGTTCAAGTGACCGGCACGGCCGCGCCCCGGCCGGGCGGATCGGGCGCGCGGTCTGCGACCCGTGCCGGGACCGTACGCCAGGTCTTCTTCCGGACCCCTGCTTCAGGCCCCCGGATTCTCCGGGGGCCTGAAGCGCGTGTGGGTCTAGGCCCTTGATTGATGGAATACTATAGGCGGAGCGTGCAAGCCGACTTACCGTTGCTGACCTTTTGGAAGAGCTCAAAGGTCGCCACGCGGTTCGTCCCTGATAACGGTCAATGTGACGTTCCACGGGAAACGTGGACTCCGTCTGACATTACGACACCAGACTCACGTTCGTTTTCTCCGGGGAACGATGCCCGGACTGGCAATCTAACCTCGCTCAGGCGGCGCTGTTCGGTGCGCTCAGCTCGTAGAACAGGTGCCGGGGACAGTGTTGCGAGTGTGGGACGGAAGACAGGAAGATGAGAACCTCTTGCTTGCCTCATAAGCTTATGTGCGTGATGCTTCGCTTCTTCGCTGCGGCGGTTCTGGCGCTGTTGACGCTGAAGTCACCTGTGTTGCCCGCGATCGTCATTGATCCCGATGACGCAAGGCCCGTCAGCCCTCTTCTATATGGCAGCCAGGTTCACTGGCCTCGCCAGGGTAACGGAGTGCTTGTCGCCCCTTATCACAAGCTTCGCTTGCCGGTGACCTTCAATTCGTTCTTCCTCGAGAAAGCGCGCGAGATGCCGCTGAGGACTCTGCGTTTTCACGGAGACAATGTCTACAACTGGAGATACGGCGTCGGTCCGCATCATCTTCGGCCTGGGTGCAATTTTTCTCAGTTTGGCTCCGCCATCTGGGCCAACGACTTCGGGACACACGAGTTTGTTACGCTGTGCAGGACTATTGGCGCAGAACCGGTTGTCGTCGCACCCTATCTTGTGGCACGACGACAGCACGAGAGAGCACCAATCGCAACTCAAATGGCAGCCAACTGGGTGGAATACTGTAATGCTCCCAGCCCGGGCCTTGCCTACGGCCTGGCACAAGGATGGGAGCCCACGACTTTCACCAACTCTACGGAGGGCTTGAGCGATTGGGAGCCTGGCAGGCGCTATGCCGAAGGAGACCGCGTGCGTCGCCACGGCGCTGCGTTCAGGTGCCTTCAGGCTCACGAGTCGAGTTACCGCACAGAGCCCGGCGGCGGTGCTTACTCGAACTGGCTCCCTTATTGGGTCTGGCTGGAACCAGAGGAGATCGCTGTCCCCGGCAAATCCTGGAGAGCCGACGAGAAAGCTCCCCGAGGCTACTTTGCCTGGCTCCGTGAACTTTTTGGCCATCCCGCCCCCTTCGGCATTCGTTACTGGGAGATAGGCAACGAAGAATGGGCCTGGGGCGGGCCCGACGGTTGCTCCTGGGGGCGGCCCGAGCAGTATGCTACCAACGCCCTCGCAATCATCCGGGCGATGAAAGCCGTCGACCCCACCATCAAGTGCGGGATCAATCTGCCGGGACCGCTAGACCCGAATCGCCGGCATTACCAGACCGTCGTTTGCGGAACACCTGGTAACTACACGGAAACGTATCACGCCTCGGATTTTCTAGTCTGGCACATCTACATCGGCACGAACATTCCTAACACAGAAGACCCGCTTTCAGAATACCTATACCAGTTCAAGTCAGTTGACAGATGCGAAAGTGCTCACATTGAGCTGATGCGCGATTATCCTAAGCCGGTCTTTATAACTGAGTTTAATGTCAACTACGGGTTTTCTAAAGGAGCAGATCCGAACGACCAGGTGCACCTGCACCGGCTTAAAAGTGCATTGATTTTCGCCTGCATGTTCAACCATTTTGCTAGAGTCGGGGTTAGTGCCGTACACCAGATTCTCTTCGGAGAGGTTGGCGCATGGTATGAGTCGCGTCTGTTTAGGATGGTGTATCATGACATTGATGAGTCTACCGGACAGCAGCGTCAGGGTGTAACTCCGACATATTTAGTTATGAAGTTGTATAGCACGTACGGAATCGGAGAGGTATTAAGAACACGGGTTGTAAACGAAGAAGGTATTCATGCTCAGTGCTTTCGGGATCGAATATCAAGACGCGTACGCTTATTTGTAGTTAACCAGTCCGCTTCAGAGGCAAAAGCCGTGACAATTGATTTTGGGAGGCTTAGATTCAGTGGACCACTTCTGGTAAGGACTGTCACCAGCGATCATGGGATGGAGGCCTCCAACGAACAATTTCCCGGATCGATCACTATCCGCGAAGCGGTAGGGGCACAGGTGACATCAAGTGTATTTACGCACACTTTTTATCCGCATTCTCTGACAGTTTTAGATTTGGAGGACATTGAACAATCAGGAAGTTTGAGTGTGAATATAGCCAGGGAGCCTAATGACAGTACTGCTCATCCAAGCGAAGACATACAGTTGACGGTGACTGTATCGAACAATGGGGATGAGGTAGTGGCCTCGGCTGAAGTCGGTGCCCCAATCCCGCCGGGCGTGGAGTATGTTGAGGGAAGTTCACGCCCGAGTGCGGATTATGACGGCGTGCTACGGGCATTGAAGTGGCGGGTAGAGAATGTTTATCCCGGCGAGAGGCGTCAGTTGCGGTTCACAGTTCGAGTGCGTTAGAGTATGCAGGCTGCAAGAAAGATAAGGTTCCTCGGTCTGTTTCTGAGCATGGAAGCAGGCACTGAGTGGCCAGATGTAGACTAGATTGTTAGCGTCGTGTGCTGCCGCAGGGGTAACGGGTTGGCGGCAGGGTGAGTGTGGCCTGAGTGCGTGGTCAATCTCGGATAGCTTGCGTTACCTGTTGCTCGGAATGGAAATAGCAGGGTTTAGCCGGCAGTTGCGCTTAGAGGTAGTGCGGGCCGGGCTCAGTGGTCACCGTCCCCACTCGGAGGGTGCACCACTGGTCCTCAAACTTAAAGGGCCGACGATGTGAACACAAGAGCCGGATGGTAAAGGGTGAGGACGGGTAGTAGGGCGTGTGCTCGAATGGGAATCAGGCGGAAAGAGGAAGTTACGGAGTCTGAGCTGCACTTCCCGTGCACATCCCAGGGCAGGCTCAGGCGGTCGGGAGTGTTGCTGTCAAGAGAACAGGACGCTTTCATGACACGATGAGGTCGCGCCGTACGCCATTGCACTGAGCAAGGAGAAAGAAAGCTTACGGTGCGGTGGTTGTCTTCTTGAAGAAGAATGTCTCTCGCAGCGCGCAACTACCGGGCTGTGGTCCCCCACGCGCTCCCCACTTAGGCGTTTGAGGGCCAGGTCCGAGCAGCGACAAACTGATATTTGGGCGGTAAACAGTTCGTGCTTTTAATAAGGCAGGAGCTCGCCGGGCGTCCGTCGAGATCCTCCAAAAAACGGGTACGCATTGCGTGGAAACTCCTCATCGCCGCTCCCAGAACGCTATGCGTCAGGGAATTTCTTACCCCGGCTACGAAAGCCTGAGGGGGCAGCTAAACTTGTCGCCGACAGTAGGCGCTTCCCCCGGATGCGATCCCTCGGAGTAGTTTTTGGCTCTTGGAGATACTGAATTCGGACCAGTAACCCCAGGAATATACAAAAGACGTAGAAATTCCGGCTCAGCGTAAAAGCGGGTTCCGTCAACCCTGTGATAAAAATCCCGCAACAGCCACACAACAGCGCCGCCGCAAGCCCCCTTATTGGTTCACCCGAGACACTCCTCAACACGACGATTCCCCATACGACTGTGACAATAACGAGTAGACCTCCGGTCACGGCTCCTACAAGGCCCAGTTCGGCTAAGGTTTGAACATATCCACTGTGAGCGGAATCAAGCCTTGTCGGATCAGGAATCTCACGCGAGCGCTTCCGGGCCCAAAACTGGTCCGGACCTATGCCGAGCAGAGGCGACTCCCGAAATCTTTCAGCTGCCTCCTGCCATACCTCATACCGCTTTTCAAGCGTTGCCATTAAGTGGCCCTCTCGTGGAGCTAAGAACCGTTCAAAGAGATTGTTCTGCGGTAATGTCTTGGCCAGAAATGGCGACAGTGACAGGAGGAGATACGCCAACACAGCCACGGCAACCGATGCGCGGATTCCAGCCTTTAAATGCCCAAGGAACCAAGGATAAAGTAGCAACACCAACACGAGTGCCACTGCTGGAGCGCGAGAGCCCGTAACATAAATTCCAACCATTATGAATAGAAAGGCGAAGGCATACATTATACGGGAAAGAAGACGGTGTTGTGATACTAGACCGTGGAAAGCAATAGGAGCAAACGGCACGAGCCACGCCGCAAAACCAGGGCCGTTATCAAAGACACTAAACGCTCGATGGTGTATCAGAGCTCTCTGAACACGTATAACCGTAATATCACCATATCCAAATAAGTAGTGATAGATGCGATAATAAGGCTCAGGATATATGTACTCGATTAAAGCAATGAAACACAGGACACATGCACCGATTAGGAGCGTCGCCACTGTGGCGTATGCCTGCTGCGTGCTTCGGTGGAGCACAAAAGCTGCAAGTGAAAGGGTGAATGCCGTTGTTGCCGTCAATAGTGGCTTTCGATATTCCGACAAAGCAAGATGATGCCAGAGGGAGAGAAGCGGATAAGGCTCAGTTTGAAAGAGAAGGTATATTGTAGAGGCAATGATGGCGGCGCAGTAAAGGCCTAGGCACAGAATGGGTATTGAGATAGGGGGTGATACAGCTTTTCTAGACAGGATGTAAAGAAGAATCAGAAGCGAGAGCGTAAGGCATAAAATGTCTTCAATGAGGAAGGTGCTCAAGAGTGAGTGGCCAAAGTAGAGACCAACCTGCCCTGACATTGTGGTGATGAGAGCGACGAGGAGGAAGTAGCGCCGGAGGGTGCCGGAAGGTCGGAGTACCGCGATAATGAGGGCTAAAAAGAGTGTTGTGGCAAAGGCGAACGTGGGAAAGCGGGTGACTGTCAGAGCCACGAATGGTGGCGCGAAGAGACAGAAGGCTGTGATGAGTGTGAAGGCAGCGATACGGAAGGGCGCCGGGGCGCTGAGCAGCGCGGCCGTTTGTGGGAACCGCTGGGTCAGCGGTAAGCGCGACCGAGATAAGAACTTGACCGCCATTGCAGTATCCTTTATCGGTCAGGAATCTGGGCTCCGTTAGAGTGGATTTTGCCGGGACGATGTGACAAAGGTGAGCGGGCACTTCTTGATGGCTAACCTCTGCGATCTTCGGCCAGCAATCGCAACCGAATGGTTACGGAGCCGGCCTAGTCCGTCGGCGTGCGGTTCGCAGGCCATCCGTGCAAGCGAAGCACCAGCGGCCATTTCAGCTCTCAAGAGCGCGGACAGATGGGTCCACCCTAGGGTCGCGGCCCGGAGTGCTCGGTCCCATCTCGGTTCCGCAGGATTTTCGCCTCTCGCTTGGCGGGAGAGGCTCTGCCTGATCGACATGGCCTATACTGGCGTATGTTGCCCTGCCTGTCAAGGGGTCGCCTTGCATGTGTGCCAACACGGCCTTGGCCCTGGTAGCATACAGGCTCAAGGCCACAAGGCGCCCGAGCGTGCTGATGGAGCCTCCACGCGAGCCAGACAGACGAGCGGGGAGGCAGGGCACGCGTGCAGCAGCGGCCAGTCGAAAGAATCCTACTAACCTCCCTTCCGCCAACCGGGGATGGCGGTGAGGTTTTCGTGGGTAGCTTGCGGTAACGGTTGTGCGGGTAATCTGGGTTCGCGCTGTTCGAAATCTCAGCTGGCGATCGGCTTGATCGCGAACGTTGGTCGGCAAACAACTGAGGTGGAGTCCATCGGCTAAGAGAGAGTTTGACAAGGCCCCTCCGCCTCCTTCCCCTACGCTTCGCCCCACACGGCGGCGCGGTTCCCCCCTTCCACTAAGCGGCGCGCTGTGCTACAATGTGGATGATTCCAGGGAAGGATGACGGGCCGGCGCCGGGGCGGCGCGGCCCGGGAGCGACAGGATGTTGTCCCGCATATGGCAATAGACCTCAGGCAAGAATCCTCCACGGGGTTCCAGGTCCGCCTGCAGCAGTTCGAGGGGCCGCTGGACCTGCTGCTTCACCTGATCCGCGAACAGGAGCTGGATATCTACGATATCCCCATCGCCCGGGTGACCGACCAGTATCTCCTGTATCTGCAGCGGATGGAACAGCTCGACCTCGATGTCGCCGGCGAGTTTCTGGTGATGGCGGCCACGCTCATCGAGCTGAAATCCCGCCTGCTCCTTCCTCGCCCTCCGGCTCCCGCCGTCGAGGAGGGGCCGGACCCGCGCGCCGAGCTGGTCCAGCGGCTTCTGGAATACGAGAAATACCGCGAGGTGGCGTCGCTGCTGCGCGACCAGGAGGAGACCTGCCGTCTGCTGTACTCCCGGACGGTGGAGGTGGACCCTGAAGAGCTCCCGCCGGTGCCGTCCGCCGCGGTTACGACGGCCGACCTTCTGGCCGCCCTCAAGCGGGTCCTGGAGCGGGCTTCGGCGGAGAAGGCGCCCGCCGCCGTCATCCCGCGCAGACGCATCACCCTGCGGCTCAAGATGGGCGAGATCCTGCGCCGCCTGAGGGAGAGCGGGGGACGTCTGCTCTTCCACGACCTGTTTTCGCCGGAGCGGACGCGGACCGAGGTGGTGATGGCCTTTCTCGCCCTTCTGGAGCTGCTCAGGCAGCGCAGGGTGGACGCCGCTCAGGAGCGGTGCCTGGGAGAGATCGTCATTTTCCAGACGGCCGGCGAGGCCGCGGAGGTCGCGGCGCTATGACGGCGCCGGAGGCGGCCGCCCTGCTCGATGAGATCCGCCGGGGCGTGGAGTGTCTTCTGTTCGTCAGTCCCTCCCCGCTTTCGGTGCGGGAGATGGCTCTCGCGCTGGAGGCGGAGGAGACTCTGGTGGAGCGGGCCGTCCGGGAGCTTGTCGCCCGCGACCCGGCGCTATCCGGTCTGATGGTGCGGGAGGTGGCGGGAGGTTTCCAGATGTCCACCCGGCCCGAATACGCCGCGGCCGTCGCGCGCTTCGTCGGAAAGAGGGCGCAGAAGCTGTCACGGGCGGCGCTGGAATGCCTGGCCATCATCGCCTACAATCAGCCCTGTACGCTTCCGGAGGTGGACGCCATCCGGGGCGTGGACTCCTCCGGCGTGGCGAAAAGCCTTCTGGAAAAGGGGCTCATCCGCGAGCTGGGCCGCAAGGACGCGCCCGGCCGTCCCGTGCTTTACGGCACCACGGAGGAGTTTCTCGTCTATTTCGGCCTCAGGAGTCTGGACGATCTTCCGGACCAGGCCGCCCTGGAGCGGCTGGTCAGCGAACGGGCGGAGTCTCTGATGGAGGGCGCAGGTGAAGTGTCCGTCGAGGAGGCGCGAAGGATGGTGGAGGAGGTGTTCCCCCCGGATGCGCCGCAGCCCGGCGGCCCTGCCCGCACGGATTCCGGGGAGCCGCTTCAGCCCTGCTGATCCGGAAGGCGCGGCCGCCGGACCGGGCCGTGGCCTGCGGGGGGCGTTTGGGCTATCCTCTTTCTCTGTGAGGACGTCCCGTCTGCCATGTTGTTCCGGATTTTTCCTCCGGGCGCTTGCGGCCGCGCTGTCGGCCTGCCTGACCCCTGCCGCTGTCTTTGCGGACGGCGGGCCGGCCGTCAGCGCGTCCAGCGCCATCGCCGTGGACGCGCGCGGCGGACAGGTCCTCTGGTCGAAGAATGCCTCCGTCCGCCGTCCCATGGCCAGCACCACCAAGATCATGACGGCGCTTCTGGCGCTGGAGCTGGGCGATCCGGACGAGGTCATCACCGTGCCGAAGGGGGTGGAGCGGATCCCGGAGATGTCGTTCCATCTCATCCCCGGCGAGAAGCTGACCCTCAGAGACCTGCTGTATGCAATGATGGTGCGCTCCGCCAACGATGCCGCCGCAGTGGTGGCCCGGCACATTGGCGGCACGGAGGAGCGTTTCGTGGAGCTGATGAACCTGCGGGCCAAGGAGCTGGGGCTCAGGGACACGCATTTCCGGAACCCGAGCGGCCTGCACGCGGAGGGGCACTATTCAACGGCCGCCGATCTGGCGCGGCTGGCACGGGAGGCGATCGCCACGCCGGGCTTCAACGAGCTGTGCTCCATCCGGTCCATCGTGATCGAGCGGACCGCCAGCCGGGACCGCCTGCTTCGCAACACCGCCCGGTTCCTTCGGGAATATCCGGGAGCCGACGGCATCAAGACGGGCTATACCCGCCAGGCGGGCCGCTGCTTTGTCGGCTCGGCCACGGTGGACGGCTGGCGGGTGATCACCGTGGTTCTGAACAGCGCGGATGCGGGCGCCGACACGCGGGCGATCATGGATTACGCCTTCGCGCGGTTCGCTCCGCGGACGCTGGCGAAAGCCGGGGACATCCAGTCGCGGGTCCGCGTCGCGGGAGGGGAGCCGGAGGAGCTGCCGCTGGCACTTGAGTCGGATGTGGTGGTGTGCGTGCCGCGCGGAGGAGGAAAGCTCAGGAAGCTGGTGGAGCTGCGCGGGCTGGAGCCGCCGGTCAACCGGGGCGACAGGGTTGGGGATCTGATCGTGGAGGTGGACGGCAGGCCAGTCCAGCGCATCGCGCTTGTGGCCGCCCGGGATGTGGCGCCCCGCCGGTCGCGCAATCCACTGTTTCTCGCCGTCCTCGGTTCCTTTCCTGCGGGCTACGTCTTCGTAAGGCGCTCCCGCAACGGGAGATAGCGTCGTGGAGGAGCGGCTCCAGAAAGTGCTCTCCGCGTGCGGGTGCGGGAGCAGGCGGGAGTGTGAGAGGTTCATTGTTGAAGGGCGGGTGGCCGTCAACGGGGCTGTCGTCACGGAGCTCGGGACGCGCGCCGATCCGCAGCGTGACCGCATCACGCTGGACGGGCGGCCGGTGCAGCCTCCTCCGCTGCGCTACATCGCGCTTTACAAGCCCCGCGGGGTGTCCAGCACCCGTCGCGACCCGCACGCAAAGAGGACGGTGATGGACCTGCTTCCTGCGGACCTTCAGCACCTTTACCCCGTGGGCAGGCTGGACGTCCCGAGTGAAGGGCTGATGCTGCTGACGAACGATGGCGACCTGGCGAACCGCCTCACTCATCCCCGGTTCGGCGTTCCGAAGGTCTACCGGGTCACGGTATCCGGGATCGTCACGAACGCCGAGGTGGAGCTGATGCGGCGCGGGATGGAGCTGGAGGATGGTCCCGCGCTTCCCGCCGGAGTGGTGGTGGATTCCCGGGACCTGAAAGAGGACCGGACCCGGCTGGAGATCGTGCTGACGGAGGGGCGCAAGCGCCTGATCCGGCGGATGTTCCAGGCGCTGGGGCACGAGACTCTGAGACTCAAGCGGATGGCCATCGGGCCGGTGACGCTGAGGGGTCTGAGGCCCGGCCAGTGGCGCGAGCTGACGCCGGAAGAGCTGGCCGCCCTGGGCCGCCCGAAGCGCCCCCGGGCTCCCGCCGGGCGGGGCGGCCGTATCCAGGCGCCTCGCCGGCCGTCTGCGGGCCCGCCGGGCCGGACGAAGAGACGCTGAAAAGATGCTTGCTCGCCCGAACCACCGTTTGTTGATAGTGTGCATCCTGACGGCGGCGTGTGCCGTCCTGGTCTCATCGTGCGGGGGGCCGGGGCGCATTCCGCCGGAGCCGGGCGGCCCGGGCAGGGGTTCTCCGGCCCGGATCGTGTCGCTCAGTCCGGGAACGACGGAGATCCTGTTTGCGGTCGGCGCCGGGGACCGGGTGGTCGGGGTGACGGAACAGTGCGACTACCCGCCCGAAGCCCGCCGGCGCGAAAAGGTGGGAGACGTCTCGACCAGCATGGAAAAGGTTATGGAGCTCAGGCCGGACCTGGTGGTTGCGGACGAGTTCCTCAACCGGGAGGCGGTGCGCCTTGCGCGCAGCCTGGGGATGCGGGTCGTCACCGTGTCGCCGAAGAGCCTGGAGGAGGTGGCTCAGGCGGTTGAGACCATCGCCGATGCCTGCGGGGTGGGTGAGCGGGGAAGGAGGGTCGCGCGGGAGATCCGTTCGGCGGTGGAGCGGATGCGCCGGGAGCGGCGGGGCGGCTCTCCGGTGAAGGTGCTGTTCGCGGTGCAGGCGTCCCCGCTGTGGGCGGCGGGCGAGGGGACGTTCGTGGACGAGATGATCAGGTTGTGCGGCGGCGAGAACGTTTCCGCGAAGGCGGGGAAGGGAGGATTCGTCCTCTTCTCCGAAGAGACTGCGGTGGCGGCGGCCCCCGAGGTTATCCTGGTGACGGACCGTTCTGCACTGGAGCACTTCCTGCGTTCCTCCGTCTGGCGGAGCTGCCCGGCCGTGCGGCGCCGAACCGTGGTCCAGGTGGATCCAGATGTGTTCGTGCGGCCTTCGCCGCGCATCCTCGAAGGGCTGCAGCAGATGTCGGCGATCATCGGCTCCGCGCGGGGGGCACAGTGAAGGCCCGTTCCGCTCTTCGGAAGAGGCTTGTCCTGGCGGCCGCCATTCCGGCGTTTCTGCTGGCAGCGTGCTTCTTCACCGCGCTCTGGACGGGGGCCGTCGGGGTCGGGCCGGCTGAAGCGCTGGGCCAGTTGGCCTCGCATCTCACGGGGCGGGCGGGACCGGAGACCAGCATCATCTGGGACCTCAGGCTTCCCCGCATTCTGCTTGCTGCGGTGGTGGGCGCGGTGCTTGCGGCGGGCGGAGCGGCCCTGCAGGGGCTTCTGGGCAATCCGCTGGCGGAGCCCTATACCGCCGGTGTCTCCTCCGGATGCGTCCTGGGGGCAAGCCTCGCCGTCATCCTGGGGCTGGATTCCATTGCGGGCGGATGGGCGGTGCCGGTTGCGGCGTTCGTCACCGGGCTGGCCGCGGTGGGGCTTGTGTTCTCTCTGGCCCGTCGCGCGGGCGGGCTGGACATCAATACGTTTCTGCTGGCGGGCATCATTGTCGGCGCGTTCTTCTGGGCGCTGACGACGTTTGCGCTCAGCCTCGCCAGGGAGGATATCGCCCGCATCTTCATGTGGCTGGCGGGCAGTTTCGCGGCGCCGTATCCCTGGGAGTATCTCCGGATGGCATCCCTCCCGGCGCTGGTATGCCTGGCGGGGCTCTTCTGGAACGCGAGGGATCTCAACGCGTTTGCGCTGGGGGAGGATCAGGCGCGCACTCTGGGGGTGGAGCCCGAGCGCCTGAAAGCGGCGGTCATCCTGCTGACGACGCTGGGCACGGCCGCGTGCGTCTCGGCCGCCGGGGTCATCGGCTTTGCCGGGCTGATCGTGCCGCACGGGATGCGCCGGGTGTTCGGGCCGGACCACCGGCCGCTCCTGGTCTCCTCCGCGCTGTGCGGCGCGTGCCTGCTCGTTCTCGCCGACGCCCTCGCGCGGGGTCTCGCCCCGCCGCGCGAGGTGCCGGTGGGAGTCATCACCTCCATCATCGGAGCACCGGTGTTTCTCTGGATCCTTTCCCGGAGGCGCGCCTGAACCGATGCTCAGGCTGAGCGAGGTGACCGCGGGCTACCGGGGCGGCCGCCCCGTTCTCCACAGGGTCTGTGCGGATTTTTCCCCCGGGCAGATCACCGGGGTGGTGGGACCGAACGGCAGCGGCAAGACCACGCTGGTGCGCGTCGCCTCCAGAGCGCTTCGTCCCCGGGAAGGGAGCGTTCTGCTGGAGGAGCGGGACATCTGGCGGATGACGGCGCGCTGCTTCGCGCGGCGGGTGGCCGTCGTGACTCAGGACACGCTCGTCCCCTTCGATCTCTCCGTGCTGGATGTTGTCCTGCTGGGCAGGCATCCGCACGTCGGCCGCCTCCACCTGGAGACCCGCGAGGACGAGGACGCGGCGATGGCCGCGCTCGAGATGACCGGCGCCGCGCACCTTGCGCGCCGCTCGGTGCTGCGGATCTCCGGGGGCGAGCGTCAGCGCGTGGCCATCGCCCGCGCCCTTGCGCAGGAGCCTGCCGTCCTGCTGCTGGACGAGCCCACCGCCCACCTGGACCTTGCGCACCAGACGGAGGTGATGTCGCTCGTCGCAAGCCTCTGCCGGGAAAAGGGGATCGCCGTCGCCGCCGTGCTGCACGACCTGAACCTGGCGGCGGCCTGGTGCCAGCGGCTCATCGTGCTGGCGGAGGGAAGGGTGGAGGCGGACGGCCCTCCTTCCGCCGTCATCTCGGAATCGCTGGTGGCGCATGTCTGGAACGCGCGGATGTGGGTGCGCAGGAACCCTCTCACCGGGCGTCCGTTCCTGCTCCCGGCGCCGCCCCCTTACGAAGCCGAGCGCCACGGAGAGGGCGGCCGTCCGCTGGTGCACGTGATCTGCGGCGGCGGAAGCGGCGGGCCGGTGTTGAGTGCGCTTGTCCACGAGGGGTTCCGCGTAACGTGCGGGGTGGTCAATGTCGGCGACTCGGACGAGGAGCTCTGCCGCGCCATGAACATCCCCCACGCCGCCGAGGCTCCGTTCTCGCCCATCTCGCCGGAGAGCGCCGAAGCCAACCGCCGCCTGGCTCTGGACGCCGACGCCGTGGTGGTGACGGCGTTCTGCGTGGGACCGGGCAATCTGGACAACCTGCGGGTGGCCCTGGAGGCGCATCGAGCCGGGCGGCCGGTGTTTCTCCTCGGAGACTGCGACCCCGGCAAGGCGGACTACACCGGCGGCGAAGGGAAGGCCCTTCTGACGGAGCTGAACGCCCGCGCCGCGCGCGTGCCGGTTGTGGAAGAGCTGCTCCGCCGCCTCCGGGCGCCGTCCCGGTGAGCTCTGCAGATCCGGCTCCGGCGGCGCCCGGGGCTGCCGGCCCTCACTGGCCCCAGAAGCTGTAGTAGGGAACGTTGAACAAGATCCCGACGATGCTCCAGAGGCACCCCGGGATCATCTCCCCGATGATCAGCCCGAGAAAGAACGGAAGCGCCCTGCGGTAGAGCTGCAGGCCCCCGTAGTGCAGGATGCTGACCTTGATGATCCAGGCGATCAGCAGCGGAAACCAGACGATGTTGATGGCCCAGCTCGAGGTGATGGCGAACCCGATGGGGTGCAGGGGCCAGCCGACGATATGCAGATGCGCATTCCAGAGCAGGACGCACAGCAGGAATCCGGACAGGATGGCAAGGTTACCGCCCCAGTCCGGCCCGGCCGCCTCGTCAGGCCGTGAGAACCAGCGCTCCAGAGCGCTCATCTGACCGCTGGCATAGACCCCTCCGGCGGACATCCCGATGTCGAACCCGCGCTGGTATCCGATGTGCAGGTAAGCCCAGAACGTCGCCGCCGCGCCCACCGCCACGGCAAGGATCACCCCCCAGAAGAACACCTTCTGCGACGCCCGCGAGCTCTCCGCCATCTTCATGCTTTCGATGCCGATGGGCGCCGGGTGCGCCCTGTAGGCCCGGTTGAACCACCAGAAGTAGGAGAGCCCCACGAAGTCGCGGTCCGTGAACGCGCGGGACCCGAGGGCTCCGGGCAGGATGCCGTCCGGCCCGGAAAAATGCCCGTCGTGCACCGGTGGGCCCAGCTCGGCCCGGATCCGCGCGATGCTGAGCGCCACCGCGAAGTAGACTGCGAACGCCGCCACCGCCAGCCACCAGCGAAGCCCGATCCAGGCCAAGAAAGCGGAGAGCGCCGCGGTCCCCGCCAGAGCCCCGGCGATCGCCGTGCGGTAGGAGACCGGCTCGTCACGGTCGTCCAGCTCCGACGGAAGCCCCCGCACGCAGCGCCACAGCTGGCGGAAGTAGCCGCGGCCGATGTAGAGCACCATCGCCGTGATGGCGATGTATCCTCCGAACGCCTGCTGGCGCACGTAGGGGAAGCCGGGAATGCCGTCCAGCGCCAGCACGGCGGTCAGCACCATCTGCAGCTTCCAGAACCAGTAAAAGAACACGCACGAGAACAGCAGATCGGCGCGGAGCAGATACCCGATGCCGATGACAAAGGGATAAAGCGTATAAGGGGTCCAGCCGAGGGCGCTCCACGGCTTGGCCGCGAGGTTTCCGGTCAGGTCGTGTCCCTCGAACCCGACGTTCACGGTCGGAATGGATGGGAAATACACCGCCAGCCCGTTCAGCGCCACAATCACGGCGGGAAGGCTGAAGCCAGCCCAGAACAGCCGGCTCCGCCAGATTCCGGAAGCGGGGTCCGCCATCGCCACCGGCAGCTGCACCAGAGGGAACGGCAGCCGTTCGTGCTCCGACCAGCTCTTGCGCACGAGGGTGTTGACGCACTGTATCACGAACATCAGCAGCGTCACGAATCCCACCCACCAGGCCGCCGGTTTCCACCACACGCGCCAGAAGCCGTCCGCATACAGGCTGGAGTTTCCCTCCCAGAGCGCCCGCACGGCTTCCCGGTCGGTGACCAGCAGCCAGTGCGGCAGCAGGGGATGGAACTTTCCGGCCCACTGGTTCTCCGGGGTGGCGTAGCGGAAGGGGTAGGTCATCATCCCCACGAGGGTGGGCATCATGTCGTGCCCGGCCAGAGCGCTGGCGATAGTGGTCATCGCGTAAATGAGCAGCAGCTCCGCCGCCGTCAGCGCCGCCCGCGGCCAGGCGCGGCGGAGCAGGGCGTTCAGGGCGGCGAGCGCGGCCAGGGTGAACACGGAGTTCGCGAAGACGGAGATGGTGGTGGGGTAGGGCCCGTAGAGGACCTTCTCCATCATCAGCACCCAGTAGTCGTTCAGGGGGATGACGAGGAGCGCAAGCACGAAAGCCCTCGCCCGTACGGACGAAGGCGCCAGCATCTGTCGGCGCGGTCCGGCACCCGCGCCCGTATCCGGAGAAGCTCTCATCTCTTCTGACCCCTGCCTTATTCTTCTCCGGGACCGTTTCCTCCCTGCAGGCGCAATTGGCGCCTTCGGTGTATATTCCTAAGGAGCCGCAGAGGGAGGCTCTTCCACCGCCGATGCCGCAGATCATCGACATCACGATGCCGCTTTCGCCCGGGATGCTGACCTATCCCGGCACTCCGCCCTTCGAGTGGGAGCAGTACCGGAGCATCGAACACGGGGATTCTTCCAACAACTCCCGCTTTTCCATGGGTTCGCACGTGGGGACGCACGTGGACGCGCCCCGGCACTACGTGCCGGGAGGGCCGGGGGTGGAGACGCTCTCACCTGAGGTTCTGGTGGGTCCCTGCCGGGTGTTCCAGGTGGAGCAGAAAGCTCTGGATGCCGGTGTGCTGTCACGGCTGGACCTCGGCGGAGTTCCGAGGGTGCTTTTCGGCACACCGAGTTCGGGCGACCTTTCGCGTCCCGCGTTCAACCCGGACTTCGCCCACGTCACCGCGGACGGAGCCGAGTTGCTGGTGCGGTCCGGCGTCCGTCTGGTGGGGGTGGACTACCTCTCCGTGGACCGTTACAAAGCGCCCGGGCATCCGGCTCATCACGTGCTGCTGGGGGCCGGGATCGTGGTGGTGGAAGGGCTGAACCTTTCCGGCGTGACGCCGGGGGACTATGAGCTGATCTGCTGTCCTCTGCTGATACCGGGGGCGGAAGCGGCGCCCGCCAGAGTGTTCCTGCGGGCGGTGCAGCCTTGAGAGCGCTCCGCGGGCGGGGGCGCCCGTCGAGACGACCATTTTCCCTGGAGGAGATTGACACCAAGTGAGCGAGACGACTGTCCGAGAGATCGAGCAGCTTGCAGTCGACACCATCAAGATGCTGTCCGTCGATGCGGTCGAAAAGGCCAGATCGGGGCATCCCGGCCTGCCGACGGGTGCGATGGACTACGCGTATGTCCTGTGGACGCGCTTCCTGCGCCACGTCCCCTCGGACCCGGGCTGGCCGGGACGAGACCGGTTCATCCTCTCGGCCGGTCACGGGTGCATGCTGCTGTATTCCCTGCTCCATCTCACCGGGTACGATGTTTCCCTGGATGACATCAAGAGATTCCGGCAGTGGGGCAGCCGCACGCCGGGACATCCCGAATACGGACTGACGCCGGGGGTCGAGGCCACCACCGGCCCTCTGGGACAGGGCTTCGCGAACGGGGTGGGGATGGCTCTTGCGTCGAAGATGCTGGCCGCGCGGTTCAACCGCCCCGGCTTCGAGCTTTTCGACAACCGCATCTTCGCCATCTGCAGCGACGGCGACCTGATGGAGGGGATCTCGCACGAGGCGGCCTCCTTCGCCGGGCATCTCGGTCTGGGCAATATCGTCTACATCTACGATGACAACCATATCAGCATCGGGGGGGATACGGCCATCACATACTCCGACGATGTGCAGAGGCGCTTCGAGGGGTATGGCTGGCACGTGCAGAAGATCGACGGGCACGATCGCACGGCCGCGGAGGAGGCGATCGCCGCGGCGATCGCGGAAAAGGACCGCCCGAGCCTGATCATCGCCCGGACCATCATCGCAAAGGACGCTCCGAACAAGCGCAACACTGCGGGAGCCCACGGGGAGCCGCTGGGGGCGGAGGAGATCGCCCTCATGAAGCAGGCTCTGGGATGGCCGCTGGAGCCTGACTTCCACGTTCCGGACGGCGTCTACGATCACTACAGGGAGCGTCCGCGGCAGATCGAGAAAAACGAATACGCCGCGTGGCACGAGATGATGGAGCGCTACCGGAAGCAGTATCCAGCCGAGGCGGAGCTGCTGGACGCCATGAGAGAGCGGCGCGCTCCCGCGGACCTGGCCGAGCAGCTGCTGGAAGCCGCGCAATCGTTCGAGGCGGACGCCACCCGCGGCTACGGCGGCAGGGTGATGCAGGTGGCGGCCAGGCTGGTGCCATCGCTGGTGGGCGGTTCGGCCGACCTGGAGCCCTCGACCAAGACCCTGCTGAAGGACACCTCCTCGATTGCCCGGGGGAGCTTCGAAGGGCGCAACATCCATTTCGGGGTGCGCGAGCACGGGATGGGGGCCATCGTCAACGGGATGGCATACTTCGGATATTTCATCCCGTACGGCGCCACGTTCATGGTGTTCTCGGACTACATGCGCCCGTCCGTGCGTGTCTCGGCGCTGTCCCATCTGCAGACCGTCTGGATCTGGACGCACGACAGCGTCTTCGTGGGGGAGGACGGGCCGACGCACCAGCCGATCGAGCATCTGGCCTCTCTGAGGGCGATGCCGAACCTGCGGCTCATCCGGCCGGCCGACGCGGCCGAGACCGCCGTCGCCTGGGCGGCCGCCATTCTGAGCAAGGACCGCCCCACTGCGCTTGCGCTCTCCCGCCAGAAGGCGCCCGCCGTGGAGCGCGCCTCCGCGAAGGATGCCCTGGGACTTTTGAGGGGCGCCTACGTGGTGTCGGATCCGGAGGGTGGTGATCCGGAGGCCATCGTGATCGCCACCGGCACGGAGGTGAAGCCCGCCCAGGACGCCGTGCGCATCCTCGCTGCGGAGGGACGCCGCCTGAGGCTGGTCAGCATGCCCTGCTGGGAGCTGTTCGAGGAGCAGGACGAGGAATACCGCGAGAGTGTCCTGCCGTCCTCTGTCACGCGGCGCATCGCGGTGGAGGCCGGCTCCTCCTTCGGCTGGGAGCGCTACGTGCTGCGCGACGGGCTGGTCATCGGCGTGGACCGGTTCGGGGCATCCGCTCCGCTGAAGGATCTGCAGGAGAACTTCGGTTTCACGGCCGACAGGATCGCCGGCCGCATCCGCGACTATCTCGGATGACCGGGCATCCTGCCTCAGCGTTCCGGCGACCTCCGGCGCCGGAACGGCGCAAAGGAGAGGGATGATGACGAAGACGCTCACAGAGCTGCATTCCGATGAACGGCTGGCCCGCACGGCCGCTGAGATCGCGCTGGACGGATACGAAGGCCCCGGGCGCTTCGAGGCGGAGGGACGCCCGGAGTTCGCCGCTCTCGTCTCCGCCGGAAGCGAACTGTGGCTGGACACGGGGGACAGGGCTGCGGCGGAGGGCGTGTGGTCGCCGGAGATCCGCGGGCTGACCACCAACAACACGCTCATCAACCAGGTCGTCCAGACCGGCGCGCTCGACGATACCATCAGGACCGTCGGGCAGCGGATGCGGGAGGCCTGGCCGGAGATGTCGCCCGCCGGCCTCGTCATGGAGGTGGCTTTCGTGCTGAACGCCCGCATCGGCCTTGCTCTGGTGCAGCGCTTCGGGGCGAAGGTCAGCGTGGAGCTTCACCCGGACATCGCCGACGACTGGGAGGCCACCGTCGCGTTCGGGAAACGCTATTTCGCCATCTGCCCGGATCACTTCATCATCAAGGTGCCGATGACCCCCGCGGGGTTCCTGGCCGTCCGCGCCCTGAGCGCCGCCGGGGTCCCCGTCAACTACACCCTGGGCTTCAGCGCGCGCCAGAACCATTTTGCGGCCATCTTCTCCCGCCCGGCGTACGTGAACGTCTTTCTGGGACGCCTCGGCAGCCTGATGCAGGAGAACGGCCTGGGGTCGGGCGCCGGTATCGGAGAGAAGGTCACGCTGGCATCGCAGGAGACGCTGGAGTGCCTGCGCGCGGAAGACCCCTCCATTTCCACGCGGCAGATCGCTGCCAGCCTGCGCGCCGCGCCGCAGGTGGCTGCCCTTGCGGGGGTGGATGTCCACACCATCCCGCCGAAGGTGGCGCGGGATTATCTGGACTCCTCGCCCGACCTGTCCTCCATCCGGCGGCGCTCCTCCGGAGAGTTTACGGTGGAGCTTCCCTCCGATGCCCGGCTTGCGGCGATGCTGCGGGCGCTGTGGGAGGTGACCCCGGAGTTCGACGCCTTCTGCCGGAAGGCGGAGGGCGCGGCGGACTCACTGCGATCCGGACGCGACCTGTTGCGGCTGGCGCAGGATTGCGGTATCGGCGATTTCTTCCGCGACTGGCCTGTGGAGGAACAGCTCGAGCTGCGCAAGGGCGGAAAGATCCCGGAGCTGGGACGGTGGAGGGATGTCGCTGCCGTGGACGACCTCATGAGTCAGGCGGCGCTGCAGAGCTTCGCTGCGGATCAGGCCGAGCTCGACGAGCGCATCGGGAGGCTGATCTTCTGACCGCGAGCGCGACCGATCTGGAGCACACGCTTCGCCGCCGGGACCGATGCTTGATCTGAGCGTCAATCCCTTCCGGGAGGGGCTGCCGCAGGAGCGGACGGCGGATCCCTGCGTCTTCGTCATCTTCGGCGCGACGGGGGATCTTACGCGGCGCAAGCTGGTGCCCGCCCTGTTCAGCCTGTTCCTGCAGGGGCTGCTGCCCGCCGGGGCCGCCATCATCGGTTTCGCGCGGCGGCCGTGGACAAACGATCAGTTCCGCGAGGAGATGCGCCGGGGACTGCGGGAGCACGCTCCGTCCCTTGCACGGGACGAAGACTCCTGGGCGTCTTTCGCGCGCCTTCTGGAGTATCTTCAGTCCACCTTCGACGACCCCGGCGGATACGCGCGCCTGGCCCGCCGTCTGCAGGAGCTGAGCAGCCAACGGGGAATCCCCGGCAACCGGCTCTACTATCTGGCCACGCCGCCCTCCGAATACGATCCCATCATCGAGCGGCTGGGAGAGGCGGGCCTGCAGCGGCAGGAAAACGGCTGGGCCCGCATCATCGTCGAGAAGCCCATCGGCACGGATCTCGCGTCCGCCCGGGAGCTGAACGCCCGGATCCGGACCGTGTTCGCGGAGGACCAGGTCTATCGCATAGACCATTTCCTGGGCAAGGAGACCGTCCAGAACATTCTGGTGTTCCGGTTCGCCAACAGCATCTTCGAACCGGTCTGGAACGGCCGGTATGTGGACAACGTCCAGATCACCATCGCCGAGACGCTGGGGCTGGAAGGACGGGGAGCCTACTTCGACCGGGCGGGCATTGTGCGGGACGTTGTGCAGAACCACGGGCTTCAGCTGCTCACGCTCGTCGCGATGGAGCCGCCGGTGGCGATGGAGGCGGGCGCGATCCGCGACGAGAAGGTCAAGGTGCTGCGCTCTGTCCGGCCGATCCGCCCGGAGGAGGTGGATGCGAACGCCGTGCGGGCTCAGTACACCCGCGGGCTGCTGCTGGATGAGGAGGCGCCCGGCTACCTGGAGGAGCCGGGCGTCGCGCCCGGATCCTCCACGGAGACCTACGCGGCTCTGCGGCTGATGGTGGACAACTGGAGATGGGCCGGAGTGCCGTTCTATCTGCGTGTCGGGAAGCGGCTCCCCCGCAAGGTCACGGAGATCGCGCTGCAGTTCCGCAGGGCGCCCGGCGTGCTGTTTTCCGCGCGTCACGGTGACCCGATGCAGCCGGACACGCTGGTGATCCGAATCCAGCCGGACGAAGGCATCACGCTGCGCATCGTCAGCAAGGTGCCGGGGCCGGTCCTGCGCCTTCAGACGGTGAGGATGGATTTCGACTACGGCAGGTCGTTCGGCGCCCCGTCCCCGGAGGCCTATGAGCGCCTTCTCATGGATGCCGTAAGCGGCGAGGCCTCCCTGTTCGCGCGGGACGATGAGGTGGACCAGGCCTGGCAGATCATCACTCCGCTGCTGGAGGAGTGGGCCGCCCGCGGCCGGGAGGGACTCTGTTCGTATCAGGCGGGCACGTGGGGGCCTCTCGAGGCTGCGGACCTGCCGGCGCGGGATGGCAGGAGGTGGAGGCGCCTGTGAGGGACGGCAGTCTGGTGTTCGGCTCGGGAGGCGGGATCCGCCTGAAGGACGTCGAGCCTTCCCTTCGTTCGCTCTGGAACAGTGCCGCGGAGCAGTCGCCCGAGGGCGTGCGGCTCACCCGTGTGGTGCTGCTGAACATCATCGCGCTCTGCCTGTCGGAGGAGTCGGCCACTCAGGCCGCTCAGTGTATCGGCGGGGTGGCCGCGGATCATCCTTCCCGCTCCGTTCTTGTCTGGAACTGTGGCGCCGAACCGTCAGCCTCGCTCGAAGTGCGTGTGTCGGTGGCCTGCCAGCTGATGGGGCGCACGGGTCATCAGGTCTGTTGCGAGCAGGTGTTCGTGGACGCACGGGGCGCCCCCCTGGAGAAGGTCGCCGGCGCCATACTCCCGCTTACTTTGCCGGATGTCCCGCTCGCGCTCTGGCTTCCGGACGGCGTGGATCCGTGTTCGGATGAGCTGCGACGCTTTGCGTCGGTGGCCGACCGGCTGCTCATCGATTCGCGCCGGCAGAGAGATCCCGGCGCGTGCTTCCGCAAGGCCCTCGAGTGGCACGAGACCGGCACCCCCGTGGTGGTTGACCTTGCCTGGCTGCAGCTCGCCGGCTGCCGCCAGGCGGTGGCCCGGCACTTCGACCCGCCCCGCTTTCGGGAGAAGCTGCCGGGCGTGTGCCGGGTGGAGGTGGCCTGCGGCGATGCCGGTCAGGGCTCTGCTCCTCCCGCGGATGCCCTTCTGCTGGCCGGATGGATCGCCGCGCGCCTCCGCTGGAGAGACCTTGCGGCCGCAGGACCGGAGGGAAGCTTCGAAGCGGCAGGTTCAAAGACTCTGCTCCTGACGCGGGAGCGCGGCGAAGGCTGCCACGGGGTCCGGCGTGTGTCGATCGTGACGGACGACGGCTGGTCGTTCGTGACGGAACTCGGCCCGTCGCCTGCGGAGGCGACGCTCACGGTCCTGCTTGAAGGGGCGGAGGTCTCCCGCGACACCGTGCGCATCCCGGACTTCTCCCGAACGGAGCTTCTCTGCGGAGCCCTGGAGATTGCGCGGCGAGACCCCCTGTATGCCGAGGCGTGCGCCGCCGCCTCGGCGCTGGCCCCCGGCGGCCGCCGCTCCGCTTGAAGGTTGGTTGCGCTCAGACCCGGAGCGTCTCGCCCTCCCGCGTGTAGTTCTGCGGCAGACCCGTGGGCTTGCCGAGAACGTCCGCATCCAGGTCCAGGAACGAGAAGGCGCCGGTCCCGCACGCCAGATGGACCGCCGCTCCGATCCCCACGGGCGATTCCAGCATGCACCCCAGCATCAGCTGAACCCCCGCGGCGCGGCACATCGCGATGATGTCCAGCGCTCCCGTGAAGCCGGACTTCATCAGTTTGATGTTCACGCCGTCCACCGCCTCCGCCTTCAGCAGTGCCATCACAGAGGCCGGATCGCGCGCGGACTCGTCGGCGAACACCGGCGGGCCGATCCGCTCGCGGCAGTAGCGCAGCCCCTGAATGTCCTCTTTGGCCACCGGCTGCTCCACCAGCTCCAGAGGGATGCCGAGGTCCTCGAGCTTCCGGACGAAGACGATGGCGTCGTCCGGCTCGAACGCCTGGTTGGCATCGATGCGCAGGCGGGCCCGGGGAGCCCCCAGATGGATCTGGCGCACCCGCTCCAGGTCCTCCGTGCGGTCCGGGCCGCCCACCTTGATCTTCAGCGACCGGTAGACCGGCGCCGCCTCGCGCGCCAGCTCGTAGGCCTTCGAGGGCGGCACGATGGGGATGGTCAGGTCCGAGACGACGGAGTCCTGCACCCCGCCGAAGAACTCCGCCATCTTCATGGAGCGCATCCTGCAGAACAGATCCACGATGGCGATCTCCAGCCCCGCACAGGCCGTCAGCTTGCCGGGCAAAAGCCGCCGCGCGTCCTCGCAGAACGCCCTCCACCGCCGCACGTCCCGTCCCCTCAGCTCCTCCGCCGCGCGCCGCACGCTGTCCAGCACGCTCTCCGTGTTCTCGCCCGTCACATACTCCGCGGGAGTCGCCTCCCCGAGCCCTGCGGAGCCGTCGTCGGCGGTGATGGCCACGTGGATGGCCCGCGAGACCTCCGTCCGGCTCCTGGCGGTCTCGAAAACGACCTTCTGCGGGATCTCGACGATCCTGGCCTCGATGGATTTGATGGTGGGCATCGGACGGCTGACTTCTCCTCTTGCCGCTCCCTTGCGGACGCCTCAGTATTCGATGCTTTCCTGCGGTATGCCTCCCGCTCCCGGCGACGGCTGCTCGATGTCCGCCGGCGGCCCGGGCTTCGAAGGATAGCGGTCCCTGGCCGCCGGGAGCGGCGGGAACGGTTTGTGCGGTTCCGTCTGATACCAGAACGCCACCGTGGAGTAGTCCTCGTCCCGCTCGTTGTGGATACCGTGGCGCATCGTCATCACAAAGCTTTTCTGGAACGGGATGGGATCCTCGATGTGGAAGCGGTAGAAAGCGTTGTCCGCTCCGACGGGCTTGTCCGCCGACTCGTACAGGGGCGAGCCGAACCGCAGCCCGTTCTCCCCCCGGCCGAAGCTCCATCCCTGGCCGAAATAGTCTTCCTGCCCCGTGCCGGGGATCTCCCGCCCGTCCACGATGAACCGCTCGCCGCCGTCCCCCCACCAGCCCTGGGAGTTGGTGCGGTTGTAGTAGAAGAGCCCCACGAAGTGCCCGCGGCCTTCGGCCTCCAGGATGGTGTAGTCTCCGCCGCTCGTCGGTTTGGCCTGCCGGTACTGCGCGTGGAAGTACAGGGTATCTTCCGGGAGCGACTTCACCTTCTTGTAGTTGATGTGATAGAACAGCCTGCGCAGCTCATGGTCCGGGCTGTTGTGGAAGGTGATGCGGCAGCGCTTCCGGAACGGCATGGGGAAGAAGCAGTTGTATCCCCGCTCGTTGCCCGTCTCGAACGGCAGGGAGCGGACGGTGTAGTATTTGCCGTGCCCCAGCCCGAAGAACTCGCCGATGGGCACCTCCACGCTCGGCTCCTCCTCGTCGTCCCAGTAGATCCGCAAAACGCAGTCCTTCAGCACGTAGTCGCGCTTGCGCGACAGCGTGAACCAGATGTGGCTGATGATGCCTGGCCCTTCGATGTTGGCGATCTCCCGCCACTCGCCCGGCTTCATGATGTCGGTTCCGCCTGGGCCGGCCGTGGGGTTGCTGACAATACGGTGGAACTCGTAGTCGCGCGCGCGGTACATGTCCGCGAGAAGAGCTTCTCTGTCCAGTCCTGTGCCTCCCTGTGCCGCCGCCGCGCCCGCCAGAGCCAGGGCGGCCACAAAGCAGAAAGCGGCGGTGATCGAGAATACCGTGTTCAAGGGGTTGCCTCCTGGTCCGGCGCGGGACCATGTCTGTTCTCTGTTCCGCGCCGTGAGTCCGCGGGTATGATGGACTTCCGGGAGGCAATAAGTCAATGCCGGCCGCAGGCAGGAGCCAGCCCCCCGCCGCGGCGAAGGGAACTGCGCCGCCATCGCGGCCGTTCCCGGGAGCGTGTTTATGAGGATAGAGCGACAGCCGAACTTCGAGGAGTTCCTGAAAGCGCTGTGGCGCAGCGGCAGGCCGGCCCATCTCCCCTTCTACGAGCATCTTGCCAGCCCCGGTTTCATCGCCGCGCGGACCGGCGTCCCCTTCGACCGGATGGACTATGACACTCCGGGCTACTGGGAGACCTACGTGGACTTCTGGATGGGTATGGGCTTCGACTGCGTCCCGATGGAGATCCCTCTGAACTGCCCCTTGAATGAGAGCGCAGGCGGTGTGACGGAGGGAAGCGAAGCGTGGGCGATGTTCACCGACCGGGAGGGTTACGAGCGCTATCCCTGGCCGGACGAGTCCAACCCCATCGACTTCCGCCATTTCGACACCGTGGCCGCGCTGCTGCCCGAAGGGGCGAAAATCGTCGGAGGCGTGTGTATGGGTCCGTATGAGTGGGTCTCGCACCTGATGGGGACCGTGGGCCTCTCGTACGCGCTGGCCGACGATCCGGACCTGGTGCGGGAGGTGTTCGACCGGGTCGGGCGCCTGCACCTCAGCGCGGTGCGCCAGCTGGCCACCCACCCGGCCATCGGAGCTCTCCGTCAGGGAGATGATCTGGGTTACAAGACGTCCACCTTCCTGAGCCCGCCGCAGCTCCGCGAGATGGTCTTCCCGGTCTACGCGGGGATGGCGGAGGCCGCCCACGCCCGGTCAAAACCGTTCATCCTGCATTCGTGTGGGAACCTGGCGGAGGTGTACGAGGACCTCATCGAGACCTGCCGCATCGACGCCAAGCACTCGTTCGAAGACGTCATAATGCCGGTCACCGAGTTCAAGCGGATCTACGGCAGGCGCATCACTCCGCTCGGGGGGCTGGACGTGGATGTCATCTGCCGGTCTTCGGAGGAGCAGCTGCGGGCATACACGCGCAAACTGGTGGAGGAGTGCTTCAGCGACGGATGGTGGGCGCTGGGCACCGGGAACTCGCTGACGGATTATATGCCCGTCGAGAACTACCTGATCGTTCTGGACGAGGGACTCAGGGTGACGGGCGGAAAGGGCGCGCTTTGAGCGGATGATTGTCAACGGGATCGAACTGGACCCGGCTCGCTGCCCGGCTGTGCTGGACACTCTGACCTGGGACCCCGATGCTGCGGTGCGAGCGCTGACGGACGCGCGGCAGGATCTGGAATCGCTGCAGGCCGCCGCGCTCGGGAGCGGGCTGGACCCGGAGCGCTTCAAGCAGCGGGTGCGCGAGATGCCCACCCGATGCCTGAGCTTCTTTCCGGATTCCCTGGTCATCCGCGACTCGCGGGCGTATCTGATGGTGGGTCTGCCGGACGGGCAAAGGGTCCTGCTGTCCGCCTCCATTGGACGGTCTCAGCCGCCGATGCCCGTCATTGCGGAGCTCAGCGCCGGGCTGGCCCGGGCGGCGGTGTCATGCGTGGATTCGCAGACGCTCCGGGCGTTCCTCCGGCACGTTGCGCCGGAGATGGGCCCCCGTCCTGCGGGAGCCTGGCCCCGCCTGGGCATCGGTTCCCGCCAGACGGTCACGGTCTGGCCGGGGGTGTTCCGGGCGCTGGAGCGCCTGGGCGGTCCCGCCGAGGTCATTCAGAACTCCGCCTTCCGGGAGCTTGCGCCGATGGATGTCATCCTGGCGCCTCCATCGGGAGAGGCCGCGTTCCTGCCCGGACACGGAAGCGTCAGCGTGGGGCATACCGGGTCGTCCATCGAAGGTCTCTGGGTGGCGGGCGTGGCCGCGGCCCTGGAACGCGGGTTTCGCGGCCACTACGGGGCGGATCTCGATCATATCCCGGTGCGCGGTCTGGATGGACACAGGCTTGCGGAAGCGAAGCGGCTGATCGAATGCGGAAGACACTACACGTTCTTCACCGTGGACGCCTCCCCCCTGTTCCATCCGGAGGCGGACAGCCCGGCCGGGCGGTTCGGTGACGCGGTGGAGGCCGCCGCCCGGATCTACGGGCATATCGTCTCGCTCAAGGAGGGGGAGGAGTTCGATTTCGAGTTCTCGATGGACGAGGGTCCGTCGCTGACCACTCCGGAGGAGCAGGAATTCGTTCTGAAGAGCCTGTCGGAACGCGGGGTGCGGGTGGCGTTCATCGCCCCAAACATTGGCTTCGAGAAGCGCCGGGACTACCGGCTGCCGGACGGCCTGCAGGGTCTCGAGGAGCGGGTCCGCCGTCTGGCGGGTCAGGCGGCGGAGTATGGCGCGTTGCTGGATTTCCATTCGGGAAGCGACAAGTCGCCGGAAACCTACCGGACGCTTGCCCGTGCCTGCGGCGGACGGCTGAAGCTGAAGGTCTCCGGCATCCTGCAGCTCATTCTGGCGGAGGTGATGGAGGACGTCGCGCCGGAGATGCTGCGCTTCTGGTGGGACTGGACGCTCGAGGCGGCGCGCCGCGAGGAGCAGCAGGGCAGCGCGGTGGCCCGTGAGTATCTGGCGGAGCTCGAGGAGCGGCGGCGTCGCGAAGGAGACGCGTTCCGCCCCTCGGCCCGGGACGCGTTCTTCCGGGACTTCTCGTTCGCGATGGTCGGCGCGAAGGACGCCTCGGGGGCGTTTGCGCACCGCAGTTTCTTCTACACGCTCCCTCCGCCCGTGCTGGATGAGTATTCCAGCCGGGTCGCCGGTTATCTCGCGCAACTTGCGGACCAACTGGGCCTGTACGGCTGAAGACTGCCGCGATTGCCGCGTTCGCCCGCTGCGTGGTATAATCCGGCGGTGGATGTTGCAGTGCTGGAGGATGAATCGGGCGGGATTGCCCGATTTTGTTTTGTGTGGAGCGGCGCCCGGGGCGCCGGGCTTCCGCCGGGGAAGGTGTTGAGATGAAAGCTGGAATCCATCCCAACTACGTTGACGCTGAGATCATCTGCGCTTGCGGAATGGTCTACAAAACGCGCTCCATCAAGCCGGAGATCCGGGTGGAGATCTGCGGGGCTTGCCACCCGTTCTTCACGGGCAAGCAGAAGATCGTGGACACGGAAGGGCGCGTGGAGAAGTTCCTGCAGCGCTATGGAATGAAGAGGGAAGAGGAGGCGGGGGCGCAGTCCGGCTCCTGAGGAGCCGCGCCTGCCTCGGACATCTGCATCCCGGGCGGTTCGCCGGAACGCAGGGGCCAGCCGCCGGGAGGCGGGGGAGGCGAGTTGTGTCCGGCGAACCGTTGATGTACGGAGGTCAGGCCGTTATCCGGGGGGTCATGATGCGCAGCCCCCGGTTCTTCTCGGTCGCCTGCCGGCGCGAGAGCGGAGAGCTGTGCCTCCGGGTGGAGCCCGTGCCGTTCCAGGCGCGGCCGGCCTTCCTGAAGTGGCCGGTGCTGCGCGGCGCGATGGCGCTGGTGGATGCCCTCAGGCTGGGACTTCGCGCCCTGCTCTGGTCGGCCAGCGTGGCGGCGGAGGACATCGAACCGTCTCAGGCCGGCGTCTCGAACCGGCGCGCCCGGGAGGCGGAGAAGGCCCGGCGCGTCGCCGGAAGCGCCGTCAACGATATCGCGGTGGGCGGAGCGCTGGTCAGCGGCCTTGGAATCGGTATCTTCCTGTTCATCATCCTCCCCCACATGATCTCCGGGTGGCTGCATCCGGCCTTCATCCAGTCCCGGTTCGCCCTGAACGCCGTTGAGGGCGCCCTGAGGATCTCCTTCTTCTTGCTGTATGTCGCGTTGATCGGCCTGATGCCGAACATCCGCGAGGTGTTCCAGTATCACGGAGCGGAGCATCGTGCCATCAACACGTTCGAGGCCGGGCGGCCGCTGGATCTGGATCAGACGCGCGCCTTCGGCGTCATCCACGTGCGGTGCGGGACGAACTTTATCCTGATCGTGCTCGTGCTGAGCATCTTCGCGTTTTCGTTCCTGCCCTGGAGCAGCCCCCTCGAGCGTGTGCTGATGCGGCTCGCGCTGCTGCCGCTGGTGGCGGGCGTGGCCTACGAGATCATCCGCCTGGCGGGGCGAAGACCGGGAAGCCGCCTTCTGGCGGCGCTGATCGCCCCGGGGCTGTGGCTGCAGCACCTCACCACCCGGCCGCCCGCGGACGACCAGGTCGAAGTCGGGCTGGCCGCCCTGAGGGCGGTCATCGAGGCCGAGAACGGCGCGAGGCAGGAGGAAGCGGCCCGGGCATCCCATGCGGCTGCGGCAGGCTGAGGTTTCATGATCGATGCGCTGGAAGCGGTCGAGCGCCGCTTCGAGGACATCACCCGCCAGATGAGCGATCCAGAGATCGCTGTGGACCACGCGCGTCTGCAGCCTCTCGCCCGCGAGCACGCCCGCCTGCAGCCGCGTGTGGAGGCCTACCGGGAGCTCAAGAAGCTGCGGGCTGAGATCGCCGGGACGGAATCCCTGCTGCGGGACAGCTCCGCGGACGCGGAGCTCCGCGAGATGGCCGAAGCCGAACTGGAGGAGCTCCGGCGCAAAGAGATCGAGCTTCAGGAGCGCCTGAAGGTCCTTCTGCTGCCCTCGGACCCCAGCGACGAGAAAGACGTCATCCTGGAGGTGCGCGCCGGGACGGGCGGGGAGGAGGCGGGGCTGTTCGCCGGGGACCTGGTGCGGATGTACACCCGCTTCGCCGAGCGCCGCGGGTGGAAGGCCGAGCTCATGTCGTGGACGGAATCCTCGGCCGGGGGGTTCAAGGAGGCGGTCCTGTCCATTCAGGGGGCGGGCGCCTACAGCCTGCTGAAGTTCGAAAGCGGCGTCCACCGGGTGCAGCGCGTGCCGGTCACGGAGTCGGGCGGCCGCATCCACACGTCCGCCGCGACGGTGGCGGTGCTGCCGGAGGCGGAGGAGGTGGAGGTGGAGATCGACCCGAAGGACCTGGAGGTGGACACCTTCCGGGCCTCCAGCGCCGGGGGGCAGCACGTCAACAAGACGGACTCCGCCGTGCGCATCACGCACATCCCGACGGGTATCGTGGTCAGCTGCCAGGACGAGCGATCGCAGATTCAGAACCGCGAAAAGGCCATGCGCATGCTTCGGGCCCATCTTCTGGAGCGTCAGCGCCGCGAGCAGGAAGAGGCCATGGCCAGCTCCCGCCGGATGATGGTGGGCTCCGGCGACCGCAGCGAGAAGATCCGCACGTACAACTTCCCCCAGGGGCGGGTGACGGACCACCGCATAGGGATGACGGTCTACAATCTTCAGGAGTTTCTGGACGGCGACATTCAGGAGATGCTGGACGCGCTGGTCCGCCACGATCAGGCTCGCCGCCTTGCCGCTGGAGAGGCAGGGGACGAATGAGCCCGCCGGTCGCCGCCGCGAGCGTGGAGACGTTGCTGGAGGAGGGGCGCCGGCGCCTGCATGAGTCCGGAGTCCGGACGCCGGGGCTGGATGCGCAGGTGCTGCTCGCGGAGGCCCTGAGGTGTCAGCGCGCGGCGCTGTTTGCGCGGGCGAAAGACCCCGTCGCTCCGGACGCGCGGGAGACTTACCGCCGCTTTCTGGACCGCCGCGCCGCGCGCGAGCCGGTCGCGCTCATCCTGGGACGCAGGGAGTTCTTCGGGCTGTCCTTCACAGTGACCCCCGATGTGCTTGTCCCGCGGCCCGAGACCGAGCTGCTCGTATCGCTGGGGCTCGAGCGGATCCGTGCCGCAAAGGGCCCCGTTCGCGCGCTGGATGTCGGGACGGGCTCCGGATGCGTGGCCGTTTCGCTCGCCCGGCTTGCGGCGGAGAACGGCGTGGACCTGCGGGTGACGGCTGTGGACTGCTCTGACGCAGCCCTGCGCGTGGCGGAGCGCAACGCCGGGGCCCACGGGGTCGCGGACCGCGTTCTCCTGGAGAAGGCGGACGCGCTGGATCCGGAGTGGACTCCACGGGGCGCCCCGTTCCAGCTTCTGCTCTCGAATCCCCCGTATGTGGCGTCGGGCGACATTGCGCTTCTGGAGCCGGAAGTCTCCCGCTGGGAACCCCGGAGGGCGCTGGACGGCGGCCCCGACGGGTTGAGTTTCATCCGGGGTTTTCTTGCGCGCGTTCCCGGCTGGCTCTCAGGAGGGGGGACGGCGCTTCTCGAGGTGGGAGCGGGGCAGGCTGCGGCTGTGGCCCGCGAGGCGGCCGGGGCGGGCCTGGAGCTCGTTGCCGTCCACCGCGACCTGGCGGGCATCGAGCGGGTTGTGGAGCTTCGCCTGCCTTGACGCGCGTGACGCTCACGCTTCCGCGCCGACTGGATCCGCCCGTTCACGCGGACATCGTCCGCTGCGTCAGAGAGGGCGGCGTCATCGTTGCCCCCACGGACACCGTCTACGGCCTATTCTGCAACGCGCTCGACCCGCAGGCCGTCGAGCGCGTCTGCGCCATCAAGGGGCGGGAGCCCGGCCGGGCCATGCCCGTTGCCGTTGCCGGGGAGCGTGAGGCTGCGCTGCTGGTGCGGGATGTGTCCGATATGGCCCGGCGTCTGATGGGGCGTTTCTGGCCAGGAGCCCTGACCATCGTCCTGCCCGCCGTCGCAGGACTTCCGGCCCCGGTCGCGCCGGAGGGGACGGTCGGGGTGAGGGCGCCCGGGCACGATTGGCTTCTCTCGTTGCTGAGAGACGCTGCCCTGCCACTGGTGGCGACCAGCGCAAATCTTTCGGGCGGTCCCCAGCCCGTGTCGCTGGACGTTGTGCCGCCGGACGTGCTGGAGGCGGCCGACTTCGTGGTGGATCAGGGAGAACTGCCCGCCGGGAAGCCCTCTTCTGTTCTGGACCTCACCGGGCCGCAGCCACGGCTTCTGCGCGAAGGGGTGCTTTCGCGCGAGGAGCTTTCGGTTGCGCTCGGCGCCCCGATTCTCTAGAATGCTCCGGGCACTGCCGCGATCCTCCGGGCTTTCCGCCTGCGCATAGACTTCAAGCAAGGAGGCTCCTCGGAACACTTTGGGCGTTACCTTCAGGTCCGCCGTCATTGGCGTCATCCTCGTCGCCGTCGTCTGCTGGGTGGTCACCTACGCCGAGTGCGTCAGCGCTCGCATCCAGATCGGGTTCCTGCAGCTACCGCCGGTCGTGCTGGGGTTTCTGGTCTTCATCGTGCTCGCGAACACCGTGGTGAGGCGCATCAGCGCGCGGCTGGCTCTGTCGAACGCCGAGATCGTCACCGTTTACGCGATGATGCTCATGGCCGCCATGATCTCCAGCCGCGGGCTGATCGAAAAGGTCATGCCGGTCATGATCGCCACCAACTATTACGCCAACCCCGGAAACGAGTGGGACCGCCTTTTCTACCCGTACATGAAGAAGTGGCTCGTCGCGTTCAACCCCGACGGGGAACCGCTTCAGATGGTGGCGCGCGCCTACTACGAGAAGCTCCGGAGCGGGGAGAGCATCCCTTGGGGGTTCTGGGGGGTCCCGCTCGCGATGTGGGGCGTCTTCTCGCTGTTCATCTTCGGGGCGTTCCTGTGCCTGGCGTCCATCATCCGGCGGCAGTGGGTGGATAACGAGAAGCTCGCCTTCCCCCTGGCGCAGCTGCCGCTCGACATGCTGCGGGAGGGACAGCAGGGTCCGCTGTTCCGCAACCGCCTCACGTGGGCCGGGTTTGCCATCCCGGCCGTCGTGTTCGGGCTGAACGGGCTGCACAACTTCTTTCCGAACGTGCCTGCCGTCCGGCTGGAGCAGAGCCTGACCGCATACTTCGTGCCGGTGCAGCCCTGGATCACCATCTACCCCACCACGATGTTCCTGAGCTTCGCCGCCATCGGGCTGTTCTACCTGCTGCCGTCCGACATTCTGTTCTCGCTGTGGGCGTTCTTCCTGTTCATGCGCTTCCAGACGTTCCTGGCCGGCGTGTACGGGGCACAGGTGGACCTGATGCCGCTCTATCCCTGCTACAGGTTCATGGGCTATCAGGCGGTGGGGGCCTACATCGTCATCGCCGCCTACATGATGTACACTGCCCGTCCTCACCTCCGGCGTGTCTGGGCGAACGCCACCGGCAGGCGCGAAGTGGACGACTCCAACGAGCTTCTCCCCTACGCAGTGGCGTTCTGGGGGCTGCTGGTGTTCCTGACGCTGGCGGCAGCCTGGCTCCGGGCGGCCGGGATGAGCCTGTGGCTGGCGGGCTTGGAGCTGTTCGTCTTCGTCTTCATCATTGCGCTGGTGCTTGCGCGGAGCACCTCCGAGGGCGGCCTGCTGATGACGGAGACCTCGTTCCGGCCGGTGGACATCATCCGTGTGTTCGCCGCCCCTCACACCCTGGGGCCGCAGAACCTCACCGCGATGGCGTTTTTCGACACGGCCTTCCTGCGCGACCAGCGCGGGCTTCTGCTGACGGGCTTTCTGGACACCCTGAAGATCTCCGACGGCACGGGCATGCGCCGGCGCGCCTTCCTGCCTCTCTTCGCGGGGTCCATCATCCTGGCGGCCGTCGTGGCGGGCGTGCTTCAGCTTGTCTATCCCTACCTGCTCAAGGGCGCGCTGAGCATGTACTCATATCCGTACACGGACAACGCGCAGTGGGCGTGGCACGACTACACCGCGCATATGCGCGAGATAGAGAACCCCGCGCCCGGAGGAGACCCCGCGCTTGTCTCGAACCGCATCTGGCTGGGGGTGGGTCTTGCGTTCACGGCGTTTCTGGCGTGGATGCGGTTCAATTTCTTCTGGTGGCCGTTTCACCCTCTCGGATACGCGCTCGCCCCTTCCTGGACCCTGTACAACTTCTGGTTTCCGTGTTTCGTGGCGTGGGTGTTCAAGACGGTGCTGCTGAGATACGGAGGGATGAGACTGTACGCGCGGGCGCGCCCGCTGTTTCTGGGACTGATCATGGGCGAGTTCATCGCCGCCATCTTCTGGACTGCCGTGAGCGCGGCGCTCGACGCTCCGGCGCCTCAGTTTCCGTGGCCGTGACCCTGTCCGTCAGGCGCCTGCTGATCCTGTTGCTGGCGCTGGTTGCCGCCGGATGTTCCGGCGGTCCGGGTCCCGCGCTGCGGGAGGCGCGCAGGGATCTGGAGCGGGCGGAGCATCTGCTGGAGAAGAACCGCTTCAAAGAAGCGCGCCGCGTGGTATCAGCCGTACGGTCGCGCCATCCCCGCGACTGGCAGGTGGCATCCTCGGCGTTCGTCTTCTGGCTGCAGGCGGGCAGGCTGGACGAAGCCTCCCGGGTGGGACGGGAGATGGTGGCGCAAAGAGACCGTCTGGTGGAGCCGCACCCGCTCTCGCACGGCGAGTGGTCGCGCATCGTCACCCGGGTTGCCACGGCGGTGATGGAGGACGGCGACGAAGCCGGCTCCGCGGAGCTGATGGAGCTCGCTCTCCAGCTGGACAGCTCCAACCCGGACGCTGCCAACGGAGTGGCGTGGCTGCTGGCGGAGCAGGGGCGGGACCTGGACCGCGCTCTCACCCTCGCGAAAAGAGCCGTGCGGCTCAGGCCGGATGCCGGCTACATCGTGGACACCCTGGGCTGGGTCTACTTCCGTCAGAAACGCTACGAGGAAGCCGAACGGTGGCTCATACGGGCGGTGCGGCTCTCGCCCGGCTCAGCGGAGCTCCGGCGCCACCTGGCTGAGGCTCACCTGGCCCGGGGCAACCTGCCGTCGGCATACGTGGAGGCGCGCAAGGCGGTCCTTCTGGACCCGTCGGAGCGGGAAGGCCGGGCCCTGCGCGCCCGCATCCAGAAGCTCTACAATCCCCCGGGCCCCCTCTGAGCCCGACCGGCGCTGCCGGAGCAACCCTGCGGCCGGGTCACTTGATGGTTCCCGGCTGAAGGACGCTCAGGGGGATCCTCCGGCTGATGGCCACCTGGCCGTCCACTTCGCGGATCTGCAGGGTGATGAGCGGGTCGTCTCTGTCCCAGTCGATCAGAACCGTGCCGAAGTTGTCGCCCCAGGCCATCGTCCCCACCCGGTGACGGTTCACCTCCAGGGGGCGCCAGCTCGGCGAGGAAGCGTTCAGCGAGCTGGACGTCAGGTCGAAGAGCGGATAGCCCACGCCGCCGTCCATCATCGAGAGTTCGGCCAGGTGCCGGTCGCCGCTCAGGAAGATCACCCCGGATGCCGCCGTCTTGCGGATGAGATCGAAGAGCCGGTCGCGCTCGTGTGGGAAGTTCATCCACTTCTCCCAGCCGTGGTCCTGCGGGACCACCTGGATGCTGGAGGCGATCAGCCTGATCTCGGCCGGCTTCTTCAACTGTTCCTCCAGCCACTGCCACTGCTCTTCGCCAAGCAGCGTGGCCGCGGGGTCCAGGTTGGGGCCGTACGGGCCTGGGCTGGTATCGGATTTCGGCTTCCGGAAGAGCGGACTGCGGAAGTAGCGTGTGTCCAGCAGGATGACCTGCACCCTGCGTCCTTCCGGCCCGAAGATGGCGGCGTCGTAGACTCCGGGCTTGCCTTCGCGGGACGCATCCACCGGCGGGCCGAAGAAGCGGCGGAACTCCTGCTGCGACTCCGCCTTCTTCGGATACTCGGCTCCCGCGTCATTGGCTCCGTAATCGTGGTCGTCCCAGACGGCCAGGAGCGTGCACGATTCGCGCAGCCGGCGGAAGCCCGGGATCGCTCCCAGGGTCTCGTATTTGGCGCGCATCACGCTCATGTCCTCGGTGTCGCCGTAGATGTTGTCGCCGAGGAACAGGAAGAGCTGGGGCCGGAACTCGTTGATGGCGTCCCAGATGGGCTGAGGGCGGTCCTGCCGGGCGCAGGATCCGAACGCGACTCGCGTGATGGTCTGCTGCAGGTCGGGCGCTGCGCTGCAGCCCGCGGCGACTGTCAGAAAGGCCGCCAGAGCGGCCGGGAATGCTGTTCGTCTCACTGGTCTCCTCCGGGCGCGCCGGCTGGCGCCCGGCGCGCCATCTGGAACTTTAGCGGCGGAAAGCGGGCTTCGCAACACCCTTTCACGCCGCGGCCGGTCGGAGGGAGGGTTCGCCGGGCAGGATGCTAAAGAATTTGCGGACGGCGCGCGGAAGCCGGTCGAGGATACGTCCCGCGTGCAGGTTCGTGATCACCGCGCGCTTTCACGGACGCGTGCCTGATGGAGCTTTAGAGACCATGAACAAAGCATCGGGAAGAAAAACGCGGGGAGGAGCGCTGATCGCAGCGGAGAGGCGCAGGCGCATTTACGACCTGGCGCTGCGGCGGGGGGCTGTGAGCGTCTCGGAGCTGGCGGCGGCTCTGCGCGTGGCGGAGAATACCATCCGCAACGACCTGGACGTGCTGGAGCGCGAGGGAAAACTGCAGAGGTCGCACGGAGGAGCCGTGCTCAGGGACCGGGGCCGTCCGGCGCCGCCCTATCAGGAGATGCGGGTGTCGCATCTCGTGGAGAAGTCCTGGATCGGGCAGGCAGCGGCGCGGTTCCTGCCGGAGAGTGGCAGCGTCTTCATAAACGCGGGAAGCACGGCGTATCAGCTGGCGCTCAACATCCGCGAGGGGATGGGCATCCAGCTGACCACCAACTCTCCGGAGATCGCCATGCTGGTCGCCTCCAACACCAGTCTGCCGGTGGATCTGATGGGAGGCCGCATGCTGCGCGATTCGCTGGAGACGGACGGCACGCTCTCCGAGGATGTTCTGGAAAGCCTCTACTGGGATGTGGTCTTCTACGGCATGACCGCCATCGATGCCGAGCACGGCATCACCAGCACCAGCTTTCAGGCCGCAAAGCTGGACAGACGCGTCCTGAGCCACGGCCGCCGGGTGGTGGGGCTTTGCGACTCGTCCAAGTTCGGCCTCTACGCCAGCGCGAAGGTCGGGCCTCTCACGCTCCTGGATGTCGTGGTGACGGACTCGGGAGTCCGTCCGGAGCACGTCCGGCTGCTTCGCGATGCGGGCGTCGAGGTTGTGATCGCCGACGGTCCTCCGCAGGACGCGGGGGAGCCCTGACCGGGCGGTCCGGGGCTTTCCGGGCTCAGGCCGCCTGAAGCTCCGAGTAGCGCGCCGGGGCCTCCAGCACCCTGTCCACGAAGAGTGAGACGATCTCCGGGTCGAACTGGGTGCCCGCGCATCGGCGCAGCTCCTTGACCGCCTCCACCATCGGCACCCGGCCGCGCCACGGCACGTCCGACGTCAGGATGTCGAAGGTCTCCGCCACAGCGATGATCCGGGCGCCCAGAGGGATATCTTCCCCGGCCAGACCGTCCGGATAGCCCCTCCCGTCCCAGCGCTCGTGATGGTGCCGGATGGCCGGGAGCGCGCCCTTCAGGCCCTCGATCTTCTCCAGAATGCGGATGCCGATGATCGAGTGAAGGCGCATCGCCTCCAGCTCTTCTTCGGAGAGCTTGCCCAGCTTGTTGACGATCGACTTCGAGACGCCGATCTTTCCGATGTCGTGCAGGCTGGCCGCGTAGCGCAGGTCCGACATCTCCTTCGGGGAGAGGCCCAGCTGCTCTCCAATGGCCAGACAGTAGGCTGTCACCCGTTCCGAGTGGCCGAGAAGCCTTTCATCCTGCTGTCCCGCTGCCGTCAGAAGCGCGCTGGTGGCCTGATCGTAGAGTTCGATGACCTTGCTGTCTTCAACCGGTGTGGTTTCCCGTGTCATTGTGTCTGGCATCTCCGAACGTTCGTGGTCGTGTTGCGGATGCTTCCGGATCGTTTGCCACCAGCCATCCGGCAGCTCCGCCTGCCCGGGCTGCGGTGCCGCGCTGCGCAGAGCGCGTACCCATTGGGTTGTTCCATAACCGGCCGCTCTTTCTGAGCAACGGCCGGCACGGAGCCGTCCCTTTTCGTTCCGCTATTTTCGGGTCGGCATCGTCCCCTCTGGAGGGAGCGTGAGGGAGCGCGTCGAAAACCTCGCCGGAGTTCACCTCCCCGGCGGGAGGAAGGGGAGACCAGGAGAGACACATTGACGTCAGAGGGCAAAGAGCTCACACACCGCGAACGCTGGGTCCGCACGATGCACTTCGAGCCGGTGGACCACGTGCCGGACGAGGAGTTCGGATACTGGGCGGAGACCTTTACGGCCTGGCACGAGCAGGGATTGCCACGGTGGGTGGACTCCAATCCGATGGCGGACCTGTATTTCCGCTTCGCTCCCCGGCACATGGCTCCGGTGAACGTGGGCCTGTTGTACTGGTGGGAGGAGAAGGTCCTTTCGGAGGATGAGCGCCATATCGTCAAAGTGAACGCCGGCGGCGTTCACTGCATGGTTCTAAAGGACGGCTCCAGCAGTATTCCGAAATACATCCGTTTTCCGCTGGAGTCGCGGGAGGACTGGGAGAGAGAGTTCCTGCCCCGCCTGGCTCCCGCGCCCGAACAGCGCTACCCGGCAAACTGGCCCGAGCTGGTGGAGCAGTACCGCCGGCGCGACTACCCCCTGGGAATCTCCGTTGGCAGCATCTTCGGCTGGATCCGGGACTGGATGGGGTTCGAGAACTCCACCATGTGCTTCTACGACGACCCCGGGCTGATGCGGGAGATGATGCAGACGCTGACCGACCTCACCTGCTCCACCATCGAGCGCGCGCTTCGCGACGTGCAGTTCGACTTCGCGCATTTCTGGGAGGATATGGCCTACAAGGCCGGCCCGATGATCTCACCGGCGCTCTTCGACGAGTACATGGTGCCCTGCTACGCCCGCATCACCAACCTGCTCAGGCAGCACGGAGTGGACATCGTCATCGTGGACTGCGACGGCAACATCAACGAGCTGGTCGGTCTCTGGCTCAAGGGCGGCGTCAACGTGATGTTCCCGCTCGAGATACGCGGGGGAAGCGATCCGCGCCCGATCCGGGACCGGTACGGCAAGAGCGTGCTCCTGATGGGAGGAGTGGACAAGACCCGGCTCATCGAGGGGCCGGCGGCCATCGACGCGGAGCTGGAGCGCATCGCGCCCCTGGTGGAAGAGGGTGGCTACATTCCCCACGTGGACCACCGGTGCCCTCCCGATGTCACCCTGGAGAACTACCGCTACTATCTGCGCGCCAAGCGTGAGCGATTCGGCATTCCTCAGCCGGATCCCGTGGAGCTGACCGAGCCTCCCGCTTGAGCCGTCCGTTCAGGCCGGGCAGGCCGCCCGGACCGGCCGGACGCGATCCATCGCCTGCGCGAAGGGGCCGAGCGATGTCAGCACGGCCTGCGTCAGGGCCAGTCCTGCGGGGACTCCGAAGTCCAGGCTCCGCCCGGCGACCTCCACCGCGTAGTAGGGGCCCCGGCCCGCCGCCATGGACTGTGCCGTCGTGAGCTGATACTCTCCGTGGTCGCGGATGTCGTGCTCGATCAGATGATCGAGCGCGTCGAAGACGTCCTGCTGCAGCACGTGCATCCCGAAGAAGGCGAGAAACGGCAGGGCCGGGTCGGCGCGCGAAACCAGACTTCGCTCCGCGGTCTCCCGGTCCGGCTTCTCCACGATCTCCAGCACGCGCCACATCGGCCCGTCAGATGAGTCCGTTCGGACGATCCCGTACAGGTGGATCAGGTCCGGCCCCACGGCGTGCACCGCCGACACGCTCGCTTCACAGGCACGCCACGCTTCCGCAAGCTGAGCCGCGCAGGAGACGTCCGAATCCGGCACGTAGACGTGGTCGCCCAGCAGCACCAGCACAGGATCTCCGCCGGCGAAGTCCCGGGCGCACCAGATGGCGTGGCCCAGCCCCAGCTGCCGCTCCTGAATGCGGTAGGTGATCCGTTTTCCCAGGTCGGCGAGCTCCGCCGCCTCGGTCAGGGCTGCGGGCTTTCTCCCGTAGACGGTCTCTTCCTCGGGGGTCAGAGAGCGGAAGTAGTCCCGGTAGGCGGCCTCCGCTCCGGGAGACGCCACGATGCAGACCTCCTCGACACCGGCAGAAAGCGCCTCCCGGACGATCAGGTGCAAGGCGGCGCGGGTGACCCCGTCGCGGTCCACGAGCGGGAACAGCTCCTTGCGGACGGCGCGGGATGCCGGAAACTGGCGCGTTCCCCGTCCGGCTGCAGGGATGATGGCTTTCTTGAGAACCTTTTCTGCTGTCATATCTCGCTCAACACGCGGACTCCCCACTCCACGGCTCCCGGGCTGGAGCCCTGGACGATCTCCGGGCGGATACCGGTCCGGGCCTCGTAGGGCGACAGGACGGCGGTGCGGTATTCCTCCGGCTGCCGGGTGCTCATCACCGCGACGGTGCCTCCGCAGCCGCCCCCCGTGATCTTGGCTCCCAGCACCCCGTGCTCCGGCCCCGCTTCGCGCAGCAGGCGCACCAGAAGGTCGGTCTCCTCGCAGCCCAGCATCGCCAGCTGACCGTAGCTCCAGTGGCTGGCATACATCAGGGCGCCCGCTTCTTCGAGGTGCCCCCGCTCGCGCGCCGACGCGGCCAGAAGCTGGGAGAAGCGAAAGACCCGGCAGTTCTCGTTCACCGCATGCTCCGCCGCGCTGCGGGGATAATAGGTCTCTTCCGGGTCCGGCCGGGTCACCGGGTCCGGATAATCCCCGTACCTTTCCAGGAACTCCGCTCCGGTGATGGAGTGGGGGAGCCAGCACCGGACGGCATGGAGGTCTCTGCGGGACAGGCCGCACAGATATCCGCCGGGCAAGTGTACCCCGTGCGAGCGCAAGATGGCCACCGCCATGAACGCCCCAACCCGTGCCCGCGTGTAGCGGCTGCCTCCCACCGAGTGCTTCACCCCGGAGTTGATGCCGAAGAACCGGACTCCCTCCGGCACCGGAAGATGCCCGATCACGCTGGCGGGGTTGCAGCGGAGCTTCAGAAGGTGGTCGGCCCGCCCCAGGGCCGCCGTCATCTGGTCCATGATGCCGCAGGGCGCCCCGGCGATCTGGTTCTCCACCTCCTGGCAGAGCGCGGCCAGCCGCTCGCCCTCCAGGGTCACCTGGAGGGCCGATGCCAGAGCGCTCATGGCCGCCACTTCGATGGCTGCCGAGCTGGCCACGCCGGAGCCCGCCGGAACGTCGGAGCTCAGCAGGATCCGCAGGCCCGGCGGCGGCTTAGAGACAGACCGCCCCGTCAGGACGCTCAGACTGCCGGCCACGTAGGCCGCCCAGGCCGATCCGCTGTCCTGCCGGAAGCGCTCGCGGATGCGCGGGTAGTCTTCGGGAGACTCCGCGCTGACCTCATCGATCGGGAACCGGGCCTCCTGCCGGACTCCTGTGACGGACTCGCTTTCCGTCCTGACCGTGACAGCCCCGTCGTCTGTCACCTGGACCGCCGCAACGGCTGCCGCCGCGATCGGCTCCTCCAGCACCAGGGAGCCGCTGTAGTCCGCGATACCGCCCATGACGTCCAGTCTGCCGGGAGCGCGCGCCACGTGGACGGGCGGGCCGCTCTCGAAGAAAGAGATGTTTCCGGCGGTCGCAACCAGCCTTTCGAACTGTGCTTCCGGAGTGGTCGGTCCGGCGAAAAGCATTCGAAACTCCGAAAATCCCCGGAGGGAGGGAGGAATGGTTACAACTTCTGCGCCCGTCGCGGCGATTCCTTCCCGCCATCCCTCCGGCGACGGGGTGGGCTGGATGGAACACCGGGCGGCCGTCGAGGCGTCCAACAAGCGGAGCGGCGCTTTTTCTGGCGGCAGGCCAGCCGTTCGGGTAAGATGGTCAGGAGCCCGGCCGCCCGCTCCTGCGAGGCGCGGCCGGTACCCCCCGGAAAGGCTTTCAGGATCTCTTGGAAGAGGATGTCAGGCAGAGTCTCGTAGAGCGTGTGGAGGAGGCGCTGGATCTCATCCGGCCCGCCCTGCAGCGCGACGGCGGCGATGTCCGCCTGGTGGAGATCGGCGACGACATGGTCGCCCGGATGGTGATGACCGGCCACTGCAGCGGCTGCCCCATGGCCCAGATGACGCTGAAGATGGGGATCGAGCGCGTCGTCCGGCAGAACGTCCCGGAGATCGTCGGGGTGGAGGCGCTGCCCCCGGACACCGTGCAGGAGGGTTGAAGGAGGCGGACGCTCCACGGCCGGACGCCGTGGCGGCCCCGTTGCGGGCCGGTGGGCGAGTGTTCCTGACTTGAGCGCGGCAACCTCTCAGCAGCAGGACGAAAAGGCGAAGATCAACGAGCGGCGCCGGATGTTCTGGATGCTGCTCATCCTGTGGGTCGGCATCGGCTGGCTCGACCTTCAGGGCCTGGTCCTGGGACGCAGTTCACCCATTTCCGCACTCTACATCCTCGTGGTCATCCCCGCCGCGATCGTGTTCGGACGAGTTGGCCTTGTCACGGCGATCGTGGCGGTGGTGGCGATGTACCATTTCACGAACGACAAGCGCGGCATCGCATCCTACACCGAGCCGGAGATCATGCGGCTTGCGTTCATCGTGGTCGCGGGTGTCGCGGTGGAGCGGGTGAGCCGCGACCGCGAACGGATCCGCCAGGCGCTCGAAAAACTCCAGCTCGAGACCCGTGTGCGCGAAGACCTGACTCACATGCTGGTCCACGATCTGCGCACCCCGCTCACCGGGATCATCACTTCGCTGCAGACCCTGCAGATGGGAATCCTGGGGGAGCTGGATAAGGATCAGCAGGAGATGATCGATTTCGCCGTCGCCGACGGGCAGCGTCTGCTGGAGATGGTCAACCAGATCCTGGATGTGGCAAAGCTGGAAGCCCGGGAGATGAAGCTCCGTCTGGAGCCGGTGGACCTGTGCGAGCTGGCGGAAAGCGCCCTTCGCGTGATCAAGCCCCTGGCGGATGAGTCCGGCATCAGGCTGAAGCAGTCCTGTAACGGGGTGCGGCTCAACGTGGACCAGGATCTGATGCGGCGGGTGCTCATCAATCTTCTGGGTAATGCCGTGAAGTTCACCCCGGGAGGCGGAGAGGTGTCCGTGGAGACCGTGCCCGCCGAGGACGGGATGGCGCATCTGGTGGTCCGCGATACCGGCTACGGCATCCCCGAGTCCGACCTGCAGCGCATCTTCGACAAGTATGCGCAGGTGAAGGGACAGAAGAAGGCCGGTCCGTCCACCGGTCTCGGGCTGACGTTCTGCCGTCTTGCAGTGGACGCCCACGGAGGACGCATCTGGGCGGAAAGCGAAGTGGGGAAGGGGACGCAGATGCACATTGTGCTGCCCGTTCGCGGTCCGCAGGAGCGTGAGTCCTCGACGAAGGGGGGCGGCCGGAACTGAGCGGCCCGCCCGGGAGGTCAGAGACGGCGATGGCAGGCCTGTTTGAGGAGGCGAAGAATCTGCTGGAAGCGGGGGATGCGGCAGGGGCGGTGCCGCTGCTCGAGGAGCTGACCCGCCAGGAGCCGGACAACTGGCGCGCGTTCGCGCATCTTGGCGTGGCCTATGCCAGGAGCGGCCATTACGAGACTGCCATCGGAGCATTCCAGAGAGCGGTGCAGCTGAACCCGAACGCGGCGAATCTCCGCTACAATCTGGGACAGGCCTATGAGTTCGCCGGCGTCCCGGAGGAGGCGCTGCACGCTTACGACCAGGCTCTGGAGCTGCGGCCGGACTATCCCCTGGCACAGCAGGCCTTCACGCGGCTCAAGAAAAAGCTGGACGAACAGGCGGCCGCCTCCGACCTCTAGCCTTCCTCCTGACTTCGCTCCGGCGCCTCCCCGCTTGACAGCCGGGCGCAAATGCCCGACCATGTTGGCCGGAGGGCCGGACGACGGCCGGATACATCGCATGAGCGAAGACACGCCGGACCCTGACAACGAACGCCTGATTCCCGCGTGCGTGTGCGCGGGACGCATCCCCCGGGACGGCTTTTCCGGCTCAGCCTCTGTTTCCGCATCCAGGGGAGGGGGGCCGTGGTGACGGCCGGAGCCATTATCGCTGTGCTGATCGCCGTGAACGCGCTCTACGTGGCTGCGGAGTTCGCGGCGGTTGCCTCCCGCCGGACACGGGTGGAGGAGCTGGCGGATGGCGGGAGCTCCCTGGCGCGCGTCCTTCTGCCTCTCGTTTCTTCCAGCCGCGCCCTCGATACCTACGTGGCCGCGTGCCAGATCGGAATCACGCTCTCCAGCCTGGTGCTCGGGGCATACGGGCAGGCCACTGTCGGGCGGGCCCTTGCCGGGCGCCTGCAGGTGTCGGCCGGCCTTTCCGCCGATGCCGCCCTGACGTTTGCCGCGGCGCTCACCCTGGCGGGCCTGGTGGGCGCCCAGGTGGTCCTGGGAGAGCTGGTACCGAAGTCCGTCGCTATCCGCTATCCGGTGCCGGTTGCGCTGGCCACCGCCATTCCGATGCGGTGGTCCCTCTGGCTGTTCGCGCCTCTCACGCTGCTGCTGAACGGAAGCGCCTCGATCGTTCTCCGCCTGTGCCGGGTTCCCGCCCGCCCGCGCCTGCACATCCACGCGCCGGAGGATATCGACTATCTCGTGGAAGAGAGCCACGAAGGCGGCCTGCTGGATGACGCGGAGCGCGAACGGCTGCACAACGTCCTGCGTCTGGCCAATCGCCGGGTCCGCGAGGTGATGGTGCCGCGCACCCGCGTTTTCGCCATTCCGGCGGATACGCCCGTGGAGGATCTCATCCGCATCGCGACCGACTCCGCCTACACGCGCATTCCCGTGTACCGCGGCAGCCTGGACGATGTGCTGGGACTGCTTCACGTCAAGGATCTTCTGGCCGCCAGCGCCGGACCGGGCCCGGTGGAGCTCGAGAGGCTCCTGCGGGACATGCCCCGCGTGCCGGAGAGCAGGCTCGTCGTGGATCTGCTTTCGGACCTCCGGGACCGCCACCAGCACATGGCTCTGGTGGTGGATGAGTATGGCGGGACATCCGGCATCGTTACGCTGGAGGACCTCCTGGAGGAGGTGGTGGGGGAGATTCCGGACGATTACGAGAAGGGCATCTTCGACCGGGTGGTGCCTCTGGACGGGGGAGGGTTCAGGGTGCCGGGAACGCTGCCTCTGGCGGACCTGGCCGAACTGACCGGACTGGAAGTGGAGGATTCGGAGTCCGACACGGTGGCGGGCCTGGTGATGGAGAGGCTCGGCCGCATTCCCGGGGCGGGGGAGGAAGTGGATTTCGGCGGATGGAGGTTCCGCGTGGAGGCCGTGGACGGCCATTTGCTCGTCTCGGTGCTGGTGGCCCCACGGACGGAGGAGAGCCCGTGAGCGACCCGCTCTTATTCTGGGCGGTGGTGGCCGCGCTCGTGCTCCTGAACGGCCTGTTCGTGGCCGCCGAGTTCGCCATCGTGGCGGCGCCGAAGGCGAGGATGAGCCGTCTGGCGGACTCCGGCTCGCGGACTGCCGCGCTGGTGCGCTACATCCAGAGCGACGCCGCCAGGCAGGACCGCTACATCGCAGCGGCGCAGGTGGGGATCACCGCCGCGAGCCTTGGCCTCGGGATGTACGGAGAGCACGGGCTGGCTGAGTGGTTGCGGCCGCATCTTGCGGGTCTGGGGTGGCTTCAGGAGCCGGCAACCCGTTCGCTCAGCGGAGCGGCCGCAGTGTTGCTGCTCACCTACGTGCACGTGGTCCTCGGGGAGATGGTCCCCAAGTCGCTGGCTCTGTTCCGGCCGGAGCGCACGGCGCTGGCGGTCAGCACCCCGATGCTGCTGTTCAGCCGGCTCGTGCTCCCTCTGGTGCTCCTGCTGAACGGTGTGGGCAACCTTATCCTGCGGGTGTTCCGGATACCGCTGGCCGGGGAGCCGGCCGGGGTGCACACTCCACGGGAGCTCGAGCTGATCGTGGAGGAGAGCCACGAGCAGGGGACCCTGGGCGAGCAGGAGAGCGAGATTCTGGTCAACCTGCTCCACTTCCGCGAGCTGATGGTGCGGAAGGTCATGGTGCCCCGGACGGCCGTCATCGGCATCCCGATGGACTCCAGCGTCGAGGAGGCGGTCGCGATCGCCGTCGAGACGCGCCACACCCGCTATCCCGTCTACGGTGAGAGTCTGGACGACATCCGCGGCATCCTGCATGTCAAAGAGCTGTTCCGGGAACTCAGGCGGGCCCCCGGGGAGCGCTCCATCGCCGGGGCAATGCGTCCTCCCGTCTTCGTCCCGGAGCAGTTGACTCTGGAAGAGCTGCTGGTCGAGTTCCAGAAGCGCGGCGCGCAGGTGGCGGTTGTGCTGGACGAGTACGGGGGCACCTCAGGGATGGTCACGCTCGAGGATGTCCTCGAAGAGATCTTTGGCGAAGTGCAGGACGAGTTCGATGAGGAGGAACCGGCCATCCAGCGGCTGGACGATCGCCGGTGGGCGCTGTCGGGAAGGGTGCGGCTGGATGAGTTCGAAGAGGAGACGGGGGTGGCGTTCGACCGCGAGGACGTGGACACCGTGGGCGGGCTGGCGCTGGCGCTTCTGGGGCGGCCCGCGGCGATCGGAGACGAGGTGGAGCATCAGGGCGTGCGGATGCGGGTGACCGCTCTGGACGGCCTTGCGGTGGGGCGCCTGGAGGTCGAGCTGCCCGCCGTGGAGGAGGACGAACCCGGCCCGGCCGGGTGAGCACGGGGCGGCGGGAACCCCGGGGGGACTCCGGGGGTAAAATGACTCAGGGAGAGGATGCCCATGAAACGTCGAAGGTTCAGGCTCGCCAGACCGCTCAATCATCCCCGGGAGACGCTGATCCACCTGGCCGGGCCGCTGGACAGGTGGGGCGTCGTGCGGATGCGCTTCAAGCTGCTGGTCCGGCTGGCCAGGGGATGCAGCCGGGTGGTGCTGGACCTGCGGAAGGTCCCCTACATCGACAGCGACGGCATCAAAGCGCTGCGCGGGTTGCGCGACGACTGGCAGGATGTCCGCGTGGAGCTCATCAACGCGAACTCCGACGTCCGGCGGACCCTGCGTCTCAGCCGCGTGGAGGATCTGCTGGCCGACGCTGCCGGCGAGCCGGAGCCTGCCGCGACCGGGACGGGCTGATCGCTTCCGTTCCGGCGCCCCGGAAGTGCCCCCGTCGTCCCGCTTCGGCTACAATCACCTTATGGAAGCAAGCCTGCAACCAGGTCGCAGGTCGAGCCGCGGTGCCGGACGTCCGGGGTTCACGCTGATCGAGCTCCTGGCTGCCGTCGCCGTCATCGCAATCCTGGCGGCACTGCTGTTCCCGGTCCTGGGGCGAGTCCGTCAGGCGGCAATGCAGAGCGGGTGCCTGTCCAATCTGCGCCAGATCGGAACGGCGCTGGCGCTGTATCTCGACGATCATCGCGGAACGTATCCCTGGCAGAGCGGGCCGCGCTTCCAGCCGTCCACCGTGGCGGATGTGGGCCTTGCCCGGGATGACCTCTCAGACCGGAGCAATCGCTGGGATGCCGCCCCTGTGCGCGCCGCGCTTGCCTTTTACGCGCGGGATCACGCTGTTTGGTACTGTCCCGCCATCCCGGCTTCGGACGCCCGGAGGATGGAGACGGGGAGCCTGCCGGGCATCCCGCCTGATCCTTTCGGAGGCAGCTCGGCCTCGTTCTATCAGGCGAACGCATACCTTTTCGTGAACACGGTCCCGCACGTCGCGGTGCGGGGAACGCTCAGCCTGCGTCCGCGCGCCGGGCCGGTGCGGCAGGCCGATGTCGCGGCGCCGTCGCGCCTCCGCGTGTTCCAGGACTTCTGGAATCAGGGCCGGGGGGTGCACTCCGGCGGCATCAATGCCCTGCGGGCCGACGGCTCGGCCGCCTGGCAGCGGGCCGTGCCGGGCATCACCGTCGTGGCCTGGTGGGAGCGCTGACGCGGTGCCCGGATTCCGGATGGAGAGACTCTCGATGAAGCGATTTGCCCCGTTTTCCCGTTCGTTTTTGCTGTCCGCGATGACGGTGGCGTTCGCCGTCGCCTTCGGGTGCTCCCGCGCGGTCAATCAGCAGATCGCTCCGCAGAACGGGGCGGTGGGCGAGGGCGTTCCCGCCTTCCAGGTGCGGCCGGGCTACCGCGTCACCGTCGCTGCGGACGGGCTGCAGAACGCCCGCTTCCTGGAGACCGACGGGCAGGGAACGGTCTTCGTCAGCCAGCCCGCCCCCGGCAGCATCCTCGCCCTTCGCGACCGGGACGGCGACGGACGCTACGAGACCCGGACGGTCTTCCTGGACGGAAGGCGCACGGTGCACGGGCTCTGCTGGCGGGACGGGTGGCTCTATTTCGCTCAGACCGGGTCCATCCACCGCGCAAGGGACACAGACGGCGACGGGAAGGCCGACGATCTCGAGACCATCATCCCCGAGGGGAGCCTGCCGTCCGGCGGCGGACACTGGTGGCGTTCGCTGCTGGTGACGGAGGATGCCATCTACACGTCCATCGGCGACAGCGGGAACATCAACGACGAGACCGCGACCGAGCGCCAGAAGATCTGGAAGTTCGACCGCAAGGGAGGCAACAGGCGGCTGTTTGCGAGCGGCATCCGGAACACCGAGAAACTCCGCCTGCGCCCGGGAACGCAGGAAATCTGGGGGTGCGACCACGGCAGCGACAACTTCGGCCGTAAGTTCGGGGAGAAGCCCGGTTCCGATCAGCCCGTCACCGACCTGAACCCTCCCTGCGAGTTCAATCGCTACGTGGATGGCGGGTTCTACGGCCACCCGTTCATCGTGGGGACGAACCTGCCGCGTCCCGAGTTCCAGGACCGCCCCGGCATCCTGCGGCTCGCCGCGCGGGCCATTCCTCCCGAATGGTGCTTCGGGGCGCACTGGGCGCCGAACGGCTTCACGTTCCTTACGCGGGATCTCTTTCCGGACCACCGCGGCGATGCCTTCGTGGCGTTTCACGGCTCCTGGAACAGCACGAAGCTTGTGGGATACTGCGTGGAGCGCGTGCTGTTCGACCGCGTGACGGGAAAGCCCTTTGGCTCGCTCACCGTGGTGAGCACGCTGGACCGCAACGGCAATGTGCTGGCGCGTCCGGTGGACTGTCTCGAGGAGCCAGCCGGAACCGTTCTTTTCAGCTGTGACCTGACGAACCGGATCTACCGCATCGCGCCGGACCGCCGCTAGACCGCCAGAAGCTTACTTCAGGGGCCGGACCCAGATGTTGCGGAACCGGATGGGGCTTCCGTGATCCTGGATCATGATCGGCCCCGGCACGCTGAGCGGCCTTTCCATCGCCGCCCGGGTGGGTCCGGGGATCTCCACGGCGTCGTGGATGCAGACCCCGTTGTGGAACACGGTCATCCTTGCGTTCTGCGTCAGGCGGCCGTCGGCGTCGAAGCGGGGAGCCCGGAAGACGATATCGTAGGTCTGCCAGGTCTCCGGTGGACGGCTCGCGTTCACCATCGGCGCGGCGACCCCGTAGATCGCGCCGGCTTCGTCAATCCGCGGCGGCTCGCCGTAGGAGTCCAGGATCTGGACTTCGTAGGAGCCCTGCACGTAGACGCCGCTGTTCGCGCGGGCCTGTCCCTTCTTGTCGGCCATGAGCGGCAGCCAGAACTCCAGATGAAGCTGCAGGTCAGAGAAGGCCGCGCGTGTGCGGATGCTGCCGCCGCGCACCTCCATGTAGCCGTTCTCCACCTTCCAGGGGATGGGCTGCCGGCCGTCCATCGTGGTCCACGCGCTGACATCCGTGCCGTCGAAGAGCACCACCGCGTCCGCCGGGCGCGCTTCTTCGCCCCTGAACAGGGGCGGCTGCGCGGCTGCGGCGCCTGCTGCGGCGAGCGCGGCAAAGATGAACGTCACCGGGTAGACTGCGCACCTCATCCTTGTATCCTCCAGAGCCATTGTTCGCCCGCGTCCGCCGCAATCCTTCCTGTCTTGCTGCCCGGGGAGCCGGGCGATCCCCCGGGATGCCGGCGTCCCCCCGGCTCAGCCCCCAGGGCACAGAGCGCGCGCAAAAAAAGGCCTGGAAGCGGGGGCGCTTCCAGGCCTTCCGGTCGTGCTTTGCGCGGGTGATAAGTCTTCGGGCTGCCGCCCTTAATATTGCGAACGCAATGCAATATTACCATCCCCGCCCCCGGATGTCAACCCTTCCGCGGACATTTTTGCAAACTTTTTTCAGACGCTTCCGCCGGTCAGGGCGCGCAGGCTTGCTGCGGCCGCCTCGACCGTGCGCTCCACAGCCGCTTCGTCGTGAGCGGTGGAGACGAACCAGGCCTCGAACTGGGAAGGCGGCAGGTAGATCCCCTGCTCCAGCATCAGGCGGTGAAACCGGGCGAAGGCTTTCCGGTCGCACGAGAGCGCATCCTGGAAGTTGCGCACGGGCCTGTCTGAGAAGAAAAGCGTGAGCATGGATCCGGCGCGCTGGACCCGCGCCGCCGCGCCCGCCCGCTCCGCCGCCTCCTGCAGCCCTGACTCCAGCCGGGCGGAAATCTCCTCCAGCCTCCGGTACGCCTCGGGACGGCACAGACCGAGCTGCGCCAGGCCGGCCGCCGTCGCCAGAGGGTTCCCGCTGAGCGTCCCGGCCTGATACACCGGACCCTCCGGCGCGACCAGGCGCATGATGTCCGCGCGGCCGCCGTAAGCGGCAAGGGGAAGCCCGCCTCCCAGCACCTTGCCGAGCGCCGTCAGGTCCGGAAGGACGCCGAAAAGGTCCTGCGCCCCGCCGGGAGCGAGCCGGAATCCCGTCATCACCTCGTCGAAGATCAGCAGCGCCCCCACTTCCCGCGTCTTCTCCCGGAGCGTCTCCAGGAAGCCCGGCTCAGGCGGGACACAGCCCATGTTCCCCGCCACGGGTTCCACGATCACGCAGGCAAGCTCCTCGCCCAGGGCGCCGGCCGCCTGCAGGAACTCGTCCGTCCCGTTGTAGGGCAGACAAACCGTGTCGGCCACCGTGCCCGCGGGCACGCCCGCGCTGTCGGGGGTGCCGAAGGTCGCCGCCCCGGAGCCCGCCCGCGCAAGCAATGCGTCCACGTGGCCGTGGTAGCACCCCTCAAACTTCACCACTTTCGCGCGTCCGGTGAAGCCTCGCGCGAGGCGCAGGGCGCTCATCGTGGCCTCCGTGCCCGAGTTCACCAGACGCACCATCTCCACGGAGGGAACCATCGCGGTGATCCGCCGGGCCAGCTCCACCTCCCGTTCCGTGGGAGCGCCAAAGCTCAGCCCGTCCGCCGCTGCCTGCTGGACGGCGCGCACCACCTCAGGGTGGGCGTGGCCAAATAGCATTGGCCCCCAGGACCCCACGTAGTCGATGTACTCGTTGCCGTCTGCGTCGGTGAGCAGGCACCCCCGGGCCCGGACGATGAAGGGCGGCGTCCCTTCCACCGCCCGGAAGGCCCGCACCGGGCTGTTCACCCCTCCCGGGAGCAGTCTCACGGCCTGATTCATCAGTTCGCGGGATCGTTCGAAGTCCATCGTCCTTTCAATCCTGACGGATGCCTGCCTGGGTCCGGCCCCTCCCGCGCGACAAAACGGGGCCGTCCGCCCTGCGTCCGGCCCCATCATAGCGTGTGTGGCTCCCGGACCTCAACCGGGGCGCCCTATTCCTCGGTCACCAGCACCTTCCGGCACACCTCGTCCAGCGTGGTCACCCCTTCCAGCACTTTCCGGAAGGCGTCCTGGCGCATCGTGCTCATTCCTTCCGAGACGGCCCGGGCGCGGATGACGTCCGCGGACTCCTTCTGCACCGCCATCCTGCGGATCTCGCGAGAGACGGGCAGCACCTCGGACACCAGAGTGCGACCTTTGTAGCCCGTACCGGCGCAGGTCTTGCATCCGCGCCCGCGTGCCAGTCGCAGACCGTCGGTGTCGATGCCGTTGGCCGCCAGCAGGGCGCTTTCGTCCGGCCCCGGCTCGTACAGCTCCCGGCAGGCGGGACAGATGGTCCGCACCAGCCTCTGGGCCACCACCGCGCTGAGCGAGGACGCGATCAGGAACGGCTCCACCCCCATATCCGTCAGGCGGGGGAAAGCGCCCGCGGCGTCGTTGCAGTGAAGTGTGCTGAACACCAGATGGCCCGTCATACTGGCACGGAAGGCGATATCGGCCGTTTCCTGGTCGCGGATCTCCCCCACGAGGATGACGTCCGGGTCCTGCCGGAGAATGGCGCGAAGCTGGGCGGCGAAGGTCAGGCCGGCCTTCACGTTGACCGCGGACTGGCTGGCCCCCTCCAGCTCGTACTCGATGGGGTCCTCCACCGTGATGATGTTGATCTCCGGATTTCGCACCTCGCTCAGGCAGGAGTAGAGCGTGGTGGTCTTTCCGCTGCCCGTGGGGCCCGTGACCAGGATGATGCCGTAGGGCTTCCGGATCAGCTCCCGGATGGCGGCCAGTCCCTGCTCCGAAAAGCCGAGCTGCTCCAGCTTCAGCGCGTTGACGCTGCGGTCCAGCAGGCGCATCACCACGCGCTCGCCGTGGTGGGTAGGGAGGGTCGAGAGGCGGATGTCCACCGTGCGGCGCGCAACGCGGATGGCGATCCGGCCGTCCTGGGGCAGGCGCTTCTCGGCGATGTCCAGGTCCCCCATGATCTTCAGGCGGGAGATGATGGCCGACTGGATGGGCTTTGGCAGCAGCTTGACGTCCCGCAGCGCTCCGTCCACCCGGAAGCGGACCTGGCAGCCGTTGTGCCGCGGCTCCACGTGGATGTCGCTTGCACCCTGATTCACCGCATCCCGGATGAAGTGGTTCACCGTCCGGACGATGGGCGCCTGCTCGCTCATCCGCCGGGCCTCGGCCAGGTCGCCGTCCTCGTCGTCGGAGGGCTCCGCCACCTCCAGGTCGGTGACGGAGTCCATCGCTTCCTCGAGCACCTCCGCCAGCTCGGCGCTCTGACCTCCGCCCCATGTGGCGTCTATCAGCGCCGCGATCGCCCTTTCGCTGGCCACCACGGGCTTGACATTGCGCCGGGTCACGCGCTGGACAAGGTCGATCGCCTCCACATCCAGCGGGTCGAACATCGCGATGACGAGGCAGTCCTCTTTCGCGCTCACCGGTACGAGCTGATACTGCCGGGCGATGGCTTCGGGGACCAGCCGGGCAACCTCGGGATCCACCTGATCGGGCGCAATGTGCACGTGCGGGATGTCCAGCTGGAGCGAACGGGCCTCCACGATGTCCTCGTCCTGGACGAGCCCTTCCTGCACCAGAACATCTCCCAGCCGCTGGCCCGTGCGGTGCTGCGTCTCCAGGGCCTCTTCGACCTCTTTCTCGGAGACAAGCCCTGCTGCCAGCAGGATTCCTCCCAGCCTGTTGCGGTAGAAGACGTCCGAGGCCATTGTTCTACCCCTCCTCCGCTGCCTTCAGACTGCCGTTGACGCCCCAGAGCGGCAGCGTCTCGTCGGCCAGTCCCGCCTGAAGGACCGCGCGGGGAGCATCCCAGATCAGGGAGGTGGGCTCGTCCTGCGCGCTCACCCTCCCCCCGGCGTTCTTCACGATGCGGGCAGCTTCCACCACGTCGTTCGAGGCCGGGCCGGCCAGCACCATCAGCCAGATGCTGTCCCCGAACACGGTCACGGCCGATGCGCAGGACTGGGCGAGCCTCAGAGCCAGCTGGGGAGGTTCGGTCAGTTCCAGCGGTTCGATCCGCACGGGCCCCTCCGGGCCGGTGTCGCTCCAGCGGGCGCCATACTGCGCCGGGACCAGGATGGGCCGCAGGGGGTAGTGGGCCTGCGGCGCCGTGAGCTCCGTGAACGATACCTGGCACTCCACGGCCAGGCGGTCACCGAGGAGGCGGCAGAAGCCTCTCCGTACTGCGGGAAATGCGGCAATGGCGATCTTTGCGTCCCTGCGGAGTCCTGTCAGGACCGCTCCGAGGGCCTGATCGGCTTCCACGCCGCAAGAGATGATCGCCAGAGAAGCCGGGCGGGGAAGCCCGCTGATGCTACCCGGCGCGGACCGATCGCCGGCGCCGGGCACCAGATTGCCAGACATTCGGTGTGCTATCTCCTTGTCCCTTGTCCTTTCCCGTCGTCCGGCGGCCTGGCGGCCGGCGGCCGGAACTTCCTTCCGCAGCGGCCGTATCGTCCGGCCGTCGGATTCGAACTCGATCTCACCCTGCAGGTCCGTGCGGAGGACCGTGGCCCCTGCAGCCTGCAAGCGCTCCACCGTCGCGGAGGACGGATGCCCGTAGCTGTTGTTTCGTCCGGCAATGACCACCGCCCACGCCGGCCGCACCCTTGCCAGAAACGCAGCGCCCGCGGCGTCGGCCGATCCCTGGTGCCCCACTTTGAGCACGTCCGCCCGCAGATCGGCGCTCCGCCCCATCAGAGCGAGCTCTCCTTCTTGCTGCAGGTCTCCTGTCAGCAGGACCCGGACCGTTCCGTGCCGCGCCATCAGCACGACCGAGTTGTTGTTCGCGTCCGACTCCGTGCCGCTCAGATGCCGTCGCGGCGGCCACAGCACCGAGAGCGCCAGATGGCGGCCCACCCGGACCGTCTGCCCGGCCACAGCCCGGCGCCTATCGATGCCGAGCCGCCGGATCGTGCGCAAAGTCACGCTCTGAACGGCAGACTGCGCCGCGTAGCCCGGGTCCAGCACCATCCGCACGGGCAGGCGCTCCGCAAGATACCGGAACCCGCCAATATGGTCCGCGTGCGGATGGGTGAGCACGACGAGGTCCAGCCTGTTGATGCCCCGCCGGCGCAGCGCCCGGAGGATGGCCGGCCCGCTGTCGGTCTCGCCGCAATCCACCAGCACTGCGGCGTCGGCGGTCTGCAGGATGATGGCCTCTGCCTGCCCAAGGTCCAGGAAGGCAGCCCGCAGACGCCCTTCCGCTACCTGCTGCCGGGAGCAGCCCGCGCAGGTGAAGAGCGCTATCAGCAGAAGGATTATTGGCCGTTGCCGGGCCAGGCTTGAGCGGCGCCGCCCGGCCGCCGCCATTGTCCGGAGAATGCGCATAAGCCGCCCGATTCTAGCAGGATCCGTGCCGTCTGTGCCAGACGGGAAGCCGTACTGCGCCGGCTTGCGTCAAAATGATGCGGCCGGAGGCGTCCGGGGTGGGGCAAGAAGAGGCGTATGCTGCAGAAAAGGATCATTCCCTGTCTGGATGTGGACAGGGGCCGCGTGGTGAAGGGCGTGAACTTCGTGGATATCCGCGATGCCGGAGATCCGGTGGAGCTGGCCGCCTTCTACGACGCGGAGGGAGCGGACGAGCTGACATTCCTGGACATCACCGCCAGCCACGAGGGGCGGGACACCATTGTGGACGTGGCGGCGAGGACCGCGGAGAAGGTCTTCATCCCGTTCACCGTCGGAGGGGGCATCCGCTCCACGGAGGACTTTCGCCGGATCCTGAAGACCGGCGCCGACAAGGTGAGCGTCAACACCGCCGCGGTGGAGCGCCCCGCCCTGATCAGCGAGGGGGCGGAGATGTTCGGGTCCCAGTGCGTGGTGCTGGCCATCGACGCCCGGCGGCGGCCCGGTGGGGGCTGGGAGGTCTACACGCATGGCGGCCGCCGGCCCACGGGCCTCGACGCCGTGGAGTGGGCCGTCCGCGGGCAGGAGCTGGGGGCGGGCGAGATCCTGCTCACCAGCATGGATGGCGACGGCACACTGGCGGGCTACGACATCGCTCTCACGCGCGCGGTGGCGGATGCGGTCAGCATCCCGGTCATCGCTTCCGGCGGGGCCGGGACCCTGGAGCACATCTACGAGGCCCTGACCGATGGCGGGGCCGAGGCGGCTCTGGTGGCCTCCATCGTCCACTTCCGGACGTTCAGCATCCGGCAGATCAAGGAGTATCTGCACGGGCGCGGTGTCCCGGTGCGGATGGTCTGGTGATGGGACTGCGCCTGACGCGGGGCCTGCGCCGGAAGGAAGGAATCGTCGCGGACGCGGTGCTGGCGAGGCCTGCCGCGCCTCCGTCCGGCGGCAACCTGCTGGATGAGCTCTCGGTCTTCTTTCCCGCCCGTAACGAGGAGGCCAACATCGAGCCGCTGGTGCGGGCGGCCCTGGAGGTGCTGCCCGGCTTCGCGCGCCGTTTCGAGATCATCGTGGTGGACGACGGCAGCACGGACGCGACGGGGAACATCGCCGGTGAGCTTGCGCGCCGGCACGGGGAGGTGCGCTGTGTCTCGCATTCCCGCAACAGGGGATACGGCGGCGCCCTGAAGACCGGCCTGGCCGAGGCACGCTTCGGGTGGGTGTTCTTCACGGATGCCGACCGGCAGTTCGACCTCTCGGAGATCGGTCTTCTCGTGCGGGAGGCTCTCGCGGGGGCGGATGCGGTCATCGGCTACCGCCGCAGACGCCGGGATCCCGTCCACCGCTCCCTGAACGCGGCCCTTTACCGGGGAATGATCCGGCTTCTGTTCGGCCTGAAGGTCCGCGACATCGACTGCGCGTTCAAGCTGATCCGGACCCGCCTCGTCCGGGACCTGCCGCTGAAGAGCGAGGGGGCGCTCATCAGCGCTGAACTGCTGATCCGGCTGCGCAGAAAGGGAGCCCTCATCCGGGAGGTGGGGGTGACGCATTATCCCCGCGTGGCGGGAAAACAGTCCGGGGCCTCGCTGCGGGTGGTCCTGCGGATGTTCCGCGAACTGCTCGGTCTGGCCGGCGAGCTGCGCCGGGAGGCCCGGCTGGAGGCTTCCGTGCCGCATCCGGGCTGCTGACCGCATCGAGCGTGCAGACCACCATCCGGTGGTCCGAGTTCTCCGTCCGCCTCGCGCGCGCCTGTAGCGCCCGGAAGTGCCCGCTGATCCACACCTGGTCGATGCGCAGCACCGGGAATGTGTTCAGGAACGTGTTCCCCCATCCTCTTCCCCCTTCCCGGAAGGCGTCCCGCAGGCGGGGCTGCAGCCGCCGGAACACCCGGTCTCCCTGCGGGACGTTGAAGTCGCCTCCCAGGATGACCGGGACCTCCGGCGGCACGGACGCAAGATGTGCCGCCACCGCCGCCATCTCCGCGTCGCGGGCGCGGCGGTTCCGGGCATGCTCGGCCCAGCAGGCGGGGTTCCAGTAGTCCAGCCGTGTCACAGCCGGTGTCAGTCGCAGGGCGATCAGTTCCACTTCGGGGCCTGCCTCCAGCCGCACGCGCGCCCGTGTGAGGATGCCCTTTGCCCCGGCGGGCTGCCGGGAGTCCAACAGACTTCCGCGGGCCAGAATGGCGTTCCCGAACTCTCCCACCCGCACGATCTTCCGGCCGTACAGCAGCCGTGACACATCCTGCAGCCCGTGAGGCCCGGGGGATTCCTGATACAGGGCCACGTCCGGATTGGTCAGGAGCGCCTCCGCGGCGGCGTCGTGGTTGGCAACGGCGCAGTTCAGCGACACCACTCTGACCGGCCGGACAGCCTCGGCGGGAGGCCGCAGGCTTCGCAGCAGGCTGCGCGGCTCCTCCGCAAAGGCCAGCAGATAGGCCGTCCACAACGCCAGGAGGGCAAGACGCGCCCGCAGGGGCGCCCGCCGGGCGGCGGCCAGCAGCGAGAGCCCGATGATCCACCACAGCCAGACCGGCAGCACAGTGACGGCCGCCAGCTCGAACGGCCGTGCCGCGAAGGCCGCCGCGCACACTGCCAGCAGCGCCGCAGAAGCGGCATAAGCCATTCCTGACGCAACAACGCGCCCGCGCGCCCTGCCTGCGGAACGGAACCGGTGAGCATCCCGCGAAGATCTCATCTCACTTCCACTACCGCTCCATCGAGCGCCACGAACACCCGCTCCCCCCGGGCGGGATGCACGGGCGCCGAGCCCGTGAACGACCCGAAGGCCGGCAGGAGCGCGCCCTCCGCGCCGAACAGGAAGCAGGGCAGCCGCTCCCTCTGCCGTGCCGGGCCGCGAAGCACGACCGCCGGATGGACGTGCCCGGCGATCCAGTATCCCTCCGCGCCGTCCGCATCCGGCGTATGGCGGAGGCGCAGCGGCCCGAGCGGAAGGGGCTCGTCCACGCACCGGATGTTCCACGCGGCGGGAGGGTCGCCCGCACGCGAATCGTGGTTGCCGCGGACCAGCAGCACCTCCAGCGGCCGGTGGCGTTCCCTCCAGAGGGAGACAGCCTTCAGCGTCCGCGCGGCGCGCCCCTCCCGGGCGTGCAACAGGTCCCCCAGCACGATGAGCCGGGCCGCGCCTGTCGAATCCAGCAGCCCGGAAAGCCGCTCCAGATCCGCGGTGGTGGTCCCGCCGGGAACCGGAAGGCGGGCGGCGCGGAGCGCCGCCGCCTTCCCCAGATGGGGATCGGCGATGATCAGAGTCTGCTCCCCCGGCCACCAGACTGCCCGCTGCGGCAGCAGGACCAGCTCGTGGCCGCAGATCTCGACGGTGCAGCCGCCCTTCAAGCCGCGCTCCTCCCGCCGCGCCGGCGGTCAAACAGCACCTGCATCCTGCGGATCCGTTCCTCCAACTTCTCGGACGACAGTCTCTCCCGCAGACGTTCCACCATCAGGGGAAAGCCCAGCGGCGACGGCCGGTCCAGCTCCACCACGGTCACGGTTCCCCGGCCCATCCGCTCCATCGCCCGTTGGAGGCGTCCGAAGTCCAGCTGGCGACTGAGAACCTCCTCCTGCGCCTGACGCAGCAGCAGGTTGCCGGGGTCGTATCGGGCGAAGACGTCGTAGAGCAGCCCGCTTGAGGCCTGGAGCTGCTTCAGCTTCTTCGGGCTGCCCGGGTAGCCCTGAAACACCAGCCCGGCCACCCGCGCGATCTCCCGGAACTGGCGGCGTGCCATCTCCACGCAGTTCAGGCTGGAGGCGATGTCCTCTTCCAGCTGCTCCGCGGAGAGAAGCCCCTCCTCCAGAGCCCGCTCCAGAGACGCATCCGTTCCGGAGAGCATCTCGATTCCGTAGTCGTTCACCGCCAGGGTGAACGTGATGGGCTGGATCCGCGACAGCCGGTAAGCCAGCACCGCCGCCAGCCCTTCGTGCGCCAGGCGTCCCTCGAACGGATACAGAAACAGGTGATGCCCCTCGCGGGATCGAAGCCGCTCGATGAGCAGCTCTCCGGGGGAGGGGATCTTCGAGATCGCCTTCTGAAGCTCCAGCACCGGCCGCGCCGCCTCCATCTCCGGACCGTCGTAGATGCCGTCCCGCGCCTGCCGCAGCCGCTCCCTCACCGCCGAGGCCAACTCCGACGACAGGGGCATCCTTCCCCCCATCCAGCGGGGGATCGCGGTGGCCGTGCCGGACGCGCGCCGCACCAGCGCCTCCCCGTCCCGCACGCGCACCAGCTCCAGCAGACGGCCGGCGAAGACGAAACGGTCGCCCGGCCGCATCCGGGAGAGGAAGGACTCCTCCACGCTGCCCAGCCTGCCTCCTCCTGCATAGCGGACCGTCAACTCCGCATCGCTGACGATCGTGCCCACCGACATGCGATGCATCCGGGCGACCCGGCGGTCCGTCACCGTGTAGAAGCCGTCGCTCTCTTCCAGACGCCTGTATTCCGGATACTGCCGCAGGGCTTTCCCGCCCCGCGCCACGAACTCCAGCGTCCACTCCCACTCTTCGATCGAAAGGTCACGGTAGGCCCGCGTCGAGCGCACCTCCCGGTACATCTCCCCGGCCCGGAACCCTCCGCCCAGCGCCGCGGTGACGAGATGCTGGGCGAGAACGTCCAGAGGACGCTCCACGGGCCGCCTTGGCTCCACGAGTCCCGCCCGCACGGCGTCGCGGGCGGCCGCCGTCTCCACCAGCTCGAACGCGTGCGTCGGAACGATGGTGATCCGGCTCGTCCGGGAGGGACCGTGGCCGCTTCTCCCGGCGCGTTGAAGCAGCCGGGCCACGCCCCTCGGCGACCCGATCTGCAGCACCCGTTCCACCGGCGAGAAGTCCACGCCCAGGTCCAGACTGGAGGTGCACACCACGCACCTCAGCCGGCCTTCCTTGAGACCCCGCTCCACATTTTCGCGTTCCGCCCGGTCCAGCGACCCGTGATGCAGACCGATGCGCTCCGTGAGGTCCGGGCGAGCCTCCACCAGCATCCGGAACCACGTTTCCGCCTGCGCGCGCGTGTTCGTGAAGACGAGGCAGCTCGCTGACCCTTCCACCGCCTGCAGCACCTGGGGCAGCAGACGGGCGCCCAGATGCCCGGCCCAGGGGAAACGCTCCATCCCGGAAGGGATGAGGCAATCCACCTCCACCGCGCGGCGGGCCTCTCCCTGAATGATGCGCGCCTGCGGTCCGCAGGCGAGGGCGTCCAGCGCCTCATCCAGATTGCCGATGGTCGCGGACAGGCCCCACGTCCGCACGCCGGGCGCCAGGGCGCGCAGGCGGGCAAGAGAGAGCTCGGTCAGCGCGCCGCGGCGCGACCCCAGCAGTTCGTGCCATTCATCGAGCACCGCCAGCCTGAGCCCGCTGAACAGCCTGCCGCTCTCCGGGTAGGAAAGCAGAAGCGACAGGCTTTCCGGGGTGGTCACAAGCGCTTGCGGGGCGTCGCGCAGCTGCCGGGCGCGGGCGGAACCGGGAGTGTCGCCCGTTCGCAGCTCCACCCGCCATCCGCAGCCCGTCCCGTCGGCTGCCTCCTGAAGCCCCTGAGCGAGGTCCGACGCGAGCGCCCGCAGAGGCGTCACCCACACCACCCGGAGCGCGCGCCCCGCATCCGCGTCCACGGCCTCGATGAGAGGGCCGCCCCAGACGGCCATCGTCTTGCCCGATCCGGTGGGCGAGTGCAGAAGGCCGCTCTGCCCGGCCAGATAGGCGTCCCAGGCCTCCCGCTGATGCCGGAGCGGCTCCCACCCCTTCGCTCTGAACCAGCTTTCCAGGCGGGCAAGCCCGGTTCTCACCGGCCCCCCTCCGTCCGCTCCAGCAGAGCCAGCACCGTCTGCAGGGTGTCCGCGTCGGATGGACGTTTGTCGCGCCGCCAGCGCGCCATGCGGGGGAACCGCACCGCGACTCCCGACCGGTGGCGGCTGGAGCGCTGGATCCCCTCGAACGCAAGCTCGAACACCAGCTCCGGCCGGACGGCACGCACCGGGCCGAAGCGCTCCACGGTGTTCCTGCGCACGAACGCGTCCACCTCACGTATCTCCTCGTCCGTCAGGCCCGAATAGGCCTTCGCGAACGGCACCAGGCGGTCGCCGTCCCAGACGCCGAAGGTGTAATCGGTGTACAGGCTGGCCCGCTTGCCGTGTCCGCGCTGAGCGTACATCAGCACACAGTCCACGCTGAGGGGTTCCACCTTCCACTTCCACCAGTCGCCGCGGGGCCGGCCCACTCCGTAGGAGGAGTCGAGCCGTTTCAGCATCACCCCTTCGACTCCGCGCTCGCGGCTGGTGGAGCGCAGGCGCTCCAGCTCCTCCCAGTCCCGGAAGGGGATGACGGGCGAAAGCGAGAGCTGTTCGCAGCCGGCGCTCTCGAGCAGCCTCTCCAGCTCCGGCCGTCGCCACCGAAGAGGCTTCGCCCGCACGTCCGTGCCGTCCGCCTCCAGCAGGTCGAACGCGAGAAACACCACCGGAGCGTGCTGAAGCACGGCCCGCGTCAGGCTCTTGCGCCCGACGCGGGTCTGAAGGACGGCGAACGGAAGAACGCGGCCGTCTCTCCAGGGAAGGATCTCGCCGTCCAGAACGCACCCGTCCGGCAGGCGCCTGGCGGCGGCGGTTAGCTCGGGGAATCGGTCGGTCATCAGCTCCTCCCCGCGCGACCAGATGAACGTCTGTCCGTTCCGCCGGACGATCTGCGCCCGGATGCCGTCCCATTTCCACTCCGCCTGCCAGAGGCCCGGCTCTCCCAGATCCGGCGGATGCCCCTCCAGCGGATGCGCCAGAAAGAACGGGTAAGGCTGGCTGAGTGATGACGCGGCGCTCTCCGGCGCGAGAAGCTCGCAGTAGAACCCGGCGGCCGGTTCCCAGTCGCCCATCAGCCGGTGCGCGATGACGCCCGGCGGAAGGCCGCTCAGCTCCGCCAGCGCCCGTATCACCAGCTGCCGCGACACCCCCAGGCGCAGCCCGCCCGTGATCAGCTTGTTCCAGACGAAGCGGCCGTGCGGGCTCAGCTCCCTCCAGCTCCGTGTCAGGATCTCCCGCTTGCCCGCCTCGTCCAGGTCTCTGAGCGGCAGCAGGCGGTCGCGAACCCATTCGTGCAGGGGGGGCAGCTCCCGGCCGCCGCCTCCCGGCGGGAGCGCCAGCGCCACCGTTTCGGCCAGATCGCCCACGGCGTCGTAGCACTCCTCGAACAGCCAGTCCGGGATGCCGGCCTCCTCGGCCGCCAGACGGCGCAGCTCGGCGGATGAGACCGCCTGCCGGAGCTTGCGGCCGGTCAGGAAGTAGACCGCCCAGGCAGCGTCCTCCGGCGGCGCGTCCCGGAAGTACTGCACCAGGGCCGCCTGCTTGCCGGATGTGCGGTTGGTGCGGTCCAGCGCCGCGAACAGCTCCTGGAACCGCTTCACCGGCGGGCCTCCGCCGCTGTCCGCCTGCGCGCTGCCCGGGTCCGGACCGCGATGATGCCGATCGTCAGCGCGGTGAGCGGCAGGACGAATGCCAGCATCACCCGGGCGTAGGGGCCCGCCGCCGAGTGGCCGGAGGCGTCTAGCGCCAGAAACGTCAGGTAGGCGAAATAGTAGCCAACGAAGACAGCCCCCTCCCACCGGTCGATGCGGTAGCCGGTATAGGAAACCGGGAGGCAGGCCGCCGCACAGGCCAGCATCACCGGGATATCGAACCGGAGGGCCGCCCCCGCGACACTGACGGGCGATGGAGCGATCAGCCCGGCGATCCCGAGGACGCCGAGAAGATTGAATATGTTGCTGCCCACCACGTTGCCGACCGCGATGTCCCGCTCTCCGCGCAATGCGGCCGTCACCGAGGTGGCCGCTTCGGGAAGCGACGTCCCGGCCGCCACAATGGTGAGACCGATGACCAGCTCCGTTGCTCCGAGCTCCCGGGCGATTCCGGAGGCGCCGCTCACCAGCATCCGGGCTCCGAGCGGCAGCAGGACAAGCCCCGCCAGCGTGAAAAGAGAATCGCGCAGGGGACGGGGGGCGTCGGGTCCGGCGGGGTGGTCGGGAGGGCTATCTGCCGCCCGGGCCCTGCGCGCCGTCCACCACAGGTAAGCGGCCAGAGCGGCCGCCAGCAGAGCCCCGTCCGCCCGGCTGATCGAACCGTCCCGGCAGAGCGCTGCGGCCGCGAGGCTGATCAGCACCATGACGGGGGCATCCTCCCGGACGATGCGCCTCTGAACGGCCAGGGGAGACACCAGAGCCGAAAAGCCCAGCACGGCCAGCACGTTGAAGATGTTGCTGCCCACCACGTTTCCGACAGCGATCTCGGCTTCCCCGGTCACCGCCGCGCTCAGGGTCACCGCGATCTCCGGGGCGCTCGTGCCGAACGCGACGACCGTCAGCCCGACGGCCAGAGGGGAGATCCCGGCGGCCCTGGCCAGCCGGGAGGCCCCCCGCACCAGCAGCTCAGCCCCGGCCGCCAGCGCGCCCAGGCCGGCGGCTGTCAGAAGCGCCATCATCCAGGCGTTCAAGCTCCCTTTTCTCCTTCCTCCCGCAAGCCTTCTTCCGCGGTCTCCCCTTCGAACCGGGTCTGCACGGCCCTTGCGTCCAGACCCTGCTCGCGCAGCCACCGGGCCAGCGCTTCGCTGTGCCCGTGCGTCACCCATACCGTCTCCGCCCCGCTCAGGCGAACTGCTTCGTTCAGGCCGTCCCAGTCCGCGTGGTCGCTGAGCACGAATCCCCGGTCCACGGCGCGTCTGCGCCGAGCGCCCCGGATCTGCATCCAGCCGGACGCCATGGCGGTGGAGGCCTCCCCGAACCGGCGCATCCAGAGACTGCCTCCCGCCGACGGCGGAGCGATGATGAGCGCTTCCGCAAGCTCCTCGCGCGAGAGGCCGGACACCGGCCGGCAATCGGGCAGAGACACTCCGGCCTCGCGGCACGCCTCGTTCATCCGGGCCACCGCCCCGTGGCAGGCGATGGGCCCGATGCAGGGATCGATGCCCGCCAGCACCCGCTGCGCCTTGCCGAGAGCGTAGGCGAATAGCACGCTCGGACGTCCTTGTTCGCGGTTCGAGCGCCACCATTCGTTGATCTCGGCGAACACTTCCCGCGGCGGCCGCCAGCGGTAGACGGGCAGCCCGAAGGTGGACTCGGTCACAAAATGATGGCAGCGCACCGGTTCGAACGGGGCGCAGGTTTTATCGGGGTGGAGGCGAAAGTCCCCTGCGACGACGGCCACCTGCCCCCCGTGCTCGATCCTGACCTGGGCGGATCCGGGCACGTGCCCGGCGGGGTGCAGGGACACCCTGACAGCACCAATCGTCACGCGCTCCCCGTAGTCCACGGTCTGGATCCGGGCCTGCCCGCCCAGCCGCGCCCTCAGCAGAGGTTCGGATGCGCGCGAGCACAGGTAGCTCCCCATCCCGGGGCGGGCGTGGTCGGAATGGGCGTGAGTGATGACGGCGCGCTCCACAGGGCCCCAGGGGTCGATGTGAAAACCGCCTTCCGGGCAGTATATGCCCTCCGGCGTCAACTGGATGACGGCATCGCTCATGGCCTCTTCCGACTCGAAAAACGGAGACGGGCATGCGCCCGGTTCCCGGGCTGGAGGGGATGCAAAGAGGTTATTGCAGAGAATTGCGGAGTGTTGTAGTATAATGGAAATCCACCGCGCGGGAGGGAAAGCCTGCGAACCCGCCATCCCGCGCAAGCTTGAACGGAGAATGCCATGCGAAGGAATGCCTGCACGCTGCGGCCGCCGCGCCTGCCTCGCGTCGCGCCGCCCGGATTCACGCTGATCGAGCTTCTGGTGGTCATCGCCATCATCGCCATTCTTGCGGCCATCCTGTTCCCGGTTTTCGCCCGTGCCAGGGAGCGCGCGCGCCAGGCGGCGTGCATCAACAACATGAAGCAGCTGGGCATCGCGTTCCTGATGTACGCGGACGACAACTCCAACCGGATCCCTCCATTCCAGGCATACTTCACCAACCGCACCGGGACGTGGCAGCCGACCCCGAACGGTATCATCGCATACACCAAAGCCCGCGCCATCGACCAGTGTTCCTCTCTGACCCGGGCGGAGAAACAGCAGCCGCCTCCCTGGAGCTACTCCATCAACGCTTACTGCACGTGGGTTGCGGCGAAGGGCTACTATGACAACTCGCTGGTGATGCGCGCCGAGTTCGACGGCATCCCCATCTCTCTGTATCCGAACCCCTCGCGAACCATTCTGCTGGTGGATGAGGCCAAGCACTACGACGATAGCCCCACTCCGCTGAACGATCCGGCGTTCGTGTTCACGGACACCACCACAAACCGCCACGACGGCAAGGCCAACGTCACCTTCCTGGATGGAAGGGTGGGAACGGTGCCGGGCGGACTGGACTGGAATACGGGCAAGTGGCCGGGCACGGACGAGCTGATGTTCCGCGGCCCATCCGTCCTTCCCTGAAACCGGGGCGCAGCCTGTTGTAACTGCGGAAGGCCGGATCGCCGCCGGTGACGAATCAGGAGACCGGAGAAAAGCGGGGAGGCCAGACGATGTTCGTGCACACGGTTCTGTTCTGGTTGAAGGACGGAAGCGGGGAGGATGTCCGGCAGGC
>Ga0308390_1000061_pt1 | contig 80986 bp, 73 predicted proteins | sample Hotspr2Sample149_FD_202358 | JGI IMG/M metagenome (GOLD analysis project Ga0308390, IMG submission 202358) | Hot spring phototrophic mat microbial communities from Mushroom Spring, Yellowstone National Park, Wyoming, United States - 20040719_149 ...
AGTCTGAAGGGATAGATAGTACGAGGATATCCTCGATAGGAGAGGTGGAGGAGCTATTTAGAAAACACTTAATAGACCTAGTGGTCAATACTCCAACCAGGGGTAAGGACTCAAGCAGATTTGGATTTAAATTGAGGAGAATGGCGGTTGAATGGCAGATACCAATAATAACTGCTATAGACCTTCTGGATGCGATAAGTAGGGCGATTAGGGTCTATCCAGAAGGGGTGGAGTATGATGTGTGTTCAATAAATGACTATCATAAGCTACTCCCTCCTATAGAAGATAGGATCATAAATCCCTGGAGGTAAGATGTCCACATTTTTATGGTCAGCCACTGAGGAACTTCCAGATACAGTAAAGGCTTTTACATACTCTATAGAGTATGATAAAGAGCTATTCTACTACGATATACTAGGTGGAATAGCGCATACCCTGACCCTTTATAAGGGTGGGATTTTGACTCAGGATGAGGCAAGGTCTATTATAGACGGACTGTATAGATTAAAGGATAGGAAAGATATAGATTTCTCTAAATACGAAGATGTCCATACCGCAGTAGAGATAGAACTGACTGATCTTATAGGAGAACCGGCTAAAAAACTCCACACTGCAAGAAGCAGGAATGATCAGGTTGCTCTTGATGAGAGGTTATATCTTAGGGATAGATTGAAAGAATCCCTTATACTCTTAAGAAAAACGGTAAAGGCACTGGTTGATCTTGCCGGCATATCTCTGGATATAGTTATCCCTGGATTTACACACCTACAGCCAGCTCAACCCGTCCTAATCTCCCATCATCTCCTGGCTTATGCAGAGATGTTAAAGAGAGATTTTTCTCGTTTCTATTCCCTTTATCCGAGACTGAACGAGTGTCCTCTGGGTTCGGGTGCACTTGCAGGACTGGATTTCCCTTATGATAGATTTTTTGTCTCAGAGATCCTGGGATTTAATAAACCTACAGATAACAGTATGGATACCGTAAGCGATAGGGACTATCTCCTAGAGTATATATTCGATGTACTTTTGACGTCGATTCATATAAGCAGACTCAGTGAGGAAGTGGTCATCTGGAGCAATCCTCACTTTGGTTTTGTAAAATTAGCTCCTGGTTATACAACTGGAAGCAGTATGATGCCGCAGAAGAGAAATCCGGATGTGGCAGAGTTAATGAGGGGTTCAGTAGGAGAGTATCTAGGGTATCTGGATACACTTGTGGTTATGATGAAAGGTCTCCCACTTACATATAACAGAGATTTGCAGATGGATAAGAAGGTGATCTTCAGCGCCTCCAGATCTTTCCTCTTATTACTTGAGGTCACTAAAGGGTTGTTGGAGAGTATAGAGTTCGATAGAGAAAGGATAAGGGAGAATCTGAAGGATGAGTTTTTATTGGCTACCGATCTTGCTGACTTTCTAGTAAATAGAGGTGTTCCTTTCCGTACAGCCCATCATATAGTAAGGGAGGTAGTCTTCTACTGCCAGGAGCATAATAAAGTTTTTACTCAGCTAACTAGGGATGAGTGGAAGAAGTTTCACGAGGAATTTTTATCGCTTCCAGAGGACTTCTTTTCCTTTGAGAAGGCTATAGATAGAAGAGATACCTATGGTGGGACAGCCAGGACTCAGGTTGAGTATCAGATCCTTTCAAACAGAAAATGGCTGGAGGAGATTCAGAGATTAATAGAGGATATACCTTCTGTAAGTATAGAAGAATTGATCTCTAAGATAAGATTTTAGAAAACACTGTATTTTGTAGTATAATATTTAATGCGATGGAAAGATTATTGACTTTAGAAGAGATATTGAACTTTGACAGGGAAAGAACCAGGAGTATATACAGGGAATATGTAAACCCTGGTCTTGGTAGACTTCTTTCACTTCTGGACTTTGATAAGAATTTTGTAAAGGCGCGGGATGTATACCTCTGGGATGACCAGGGTAACAGGTATATAGATTTCCTTGGTGGATATGGTGCACTCAACATTGGTCATAATCACCCAATGGTCATTTCTGCTATAGAAAAGATAAAGGATAAGCCAAATATCCTGCAGGCTTCATTGAATAAGCTATCTGCAGGTTTGGCACACAATCTGGCTAAGATATCCCCCAAAGGATTAAGGCATGTATTCTTCTGTAATAGTGGGGCAGAGGCTGTAGAATCGGCACTGAAATTGGCAAGAATATCCACCGGGAAAAAGGTCTTTGTATACTGTACCAATTCTTTTCATGGTAAGACATTTGGGGCTCTATCTGTTACAGGGAGAGAAAAGTATCGTAAACCCTTTGAACCTCTGCTGGAGGATGTAAGGGAGATCCCCTATGGGGACATATCTGCGTTAGAATCTGCCCTTAAGTCCAGGGATGTAGCCGGATTTATAGTAGAACCGATACAGGGAGAAGGTGGAATTATCGTTCCTCCTGATGGATATCTTAAGTCTGCAAGAGAAGTCTGCAGTAAGTATGGAGCTCTACTCATAGTTGACGAGATACAGACTGGTTTTGGCAGGACGGGTTATATGTTTGCCTGTCAGAGAGAAGAGATAACTCCAGATATTATGTGCCTAGCAAAATCTTTAGGTGGTGGCATAATGCCAGTTGGAGCGGTCATCTCTACCGAGGAAGTATGGGAGAAAGGTTATGGTGGTCTCGATAAATGTCTGCTCCATACATCTACATTCGGTGGAAATTCCTGGGCAATGGCTGCTGGTATATCGGCTATACAGGTAATAGTAGAGGAGAATCTTCCCGAGCAGGCTAAGATAAAGGGAGAGTATTTCTTAAAGAAATTGCTGAGCCTGAAGGATAGATATAAGCTTATAAAGGATGTAAGAGGCAGAGGGCTGATGATAGGACTGGAGTTCTACCAGCCTGAGGGAGGAATCTTAGATAAGATTACCGGTGGTGGAGTTAGCAGGATAACTAGTGAATATCTGGGTTCTCTGGTTGCAGGAGAGCTCCTTAACAGATACCATATTATAACTGCATATACTCTGAACAATCCTAATGTTATCAGGTTGGAGCCACCCCTTACAATAAAGCAGGAAGATCTTGATAGTTTCGTAGATGCTCTGGATGATATGTTGAAATCCCATCCTACGATAGCCAGTATAGCTCTGTCAAGTAGTAAGACTATCCTCGGGTCTATATTTAAGAGATAGGTGATGGATATGAAGTCAGGGTTGGTAACGATAGTTGGAAGACCAAATGTTGGGAAATCTACCCTGTTAAATGCCCTCATCGGAGAGAAGATAAGTATCATATCCGATAGACCTCAGACCACAAGGAAGAATATACTTGGTGTCCTTACCAGAGATGATATGCAGGTGATGTTTTTGGATACTCCAGGGATTCATAAGCCAAAAGACAATCTGGGCGAATATATGGTGAAGAATGCCATATCCGCTTTAGAAGATGATGTGGATCTCGTACTTTTTATGGTAGATGCTACGGAGATTACCGACGAAGATGTCTATATAGACAGGTACATCCTCCCCAAATATAACACAAAGAAGATCCTTGTAATAAATAAATGCGACCTTGTCCATAGCGATCCGGTAGAAAATATAAAGGAGAAGATAGATATCAATAAATATAATGAAATTGTTCCTGTGTCTGCCTTGTATAGGACGAATTTGGATAAGCTGGAGGAACTTATAAAAAAGTACCTCCCGGAGGGACCTCAATACTATCCCGAAGATACCAAGACGACAGAACCTATAGAAGATAGGATAAGGGAGATTATAAGAGAAAAGGTTATTCTTCTTACATATCAGGAGATACCATATAGTGTAGCGGTGGCTCTTGAGGAGTTCTATGAGAAGGAGAATGTATTCTATATAAGGGCGATAATATTTGTAGAAAAGGACTCCCAGAAAGGCATAGTAATAGGAAAAGATGGAAGAAAGCTTAAAGAGATAGGGACACTTGCAAGAGAAGAGCTGGAGGCACTTTTAGGAAAGAAGGTTTATTTGGACCTCTGGGTAAAGGTCAAAGAGAAATGGCGTAAGAAATCCAGGTGGGTTGAAGAGTTAGTTTATAGCTGATTGTTTATGATATAATATTTCTATGAATTCTTATTACATCACTGGAATTATCCTTTCTCGAGAAAATATTGGAGAGAAGGATAGATTAGTTGTTTTTCTCACAAAGGAAAGGGGAAAATTAAAGGCGGTAGCTAGAAGTTCCAGAAGGATATCTAGTAAGATGGCAGGAAGTCTGGAACCTTTTAATCTGGTGAGATGCTGGATACATATAGGAAGGACCTTTGATATCATTAAGGGTGTTGAGATTATAAGGACCTTCCCCAACATCATAAAAGATATAGACCTTTATCTATACACAAGTAGAATAGTTGAATTTACACAGAGTATAGTCCAGGAGAATGAAGAGACCCTTGATGTATTTAAGCTTTTGCTTGGGACATTAAGCGCGATAAATGACTACGGTAATATCAATTCAATAGGTATATTCTTCTGGCTCAATATCCTTACCCTAGCTGGGTATAAGATGCGATTGGATAGATGTGTCTGCGGGGGAGAAAAGATTGTGGGTTTTAGCCCATCTATGGGAGGAGTGATATGCAGTAACTGTATGGTGAAAACCACTGATGTTATGCTTCTGTCTAACCCTGCATTAACATTAATGAGGGAGTATGCTACTATAAGATTGAGTGAGGCTATAAAGAGAGAAATACCAAAAGATTTGCTCGCTGAGGTTGAGAATATAATAGTCAATTTTAGGATCTATCATACGAACATAAGACTTAAATCAGAAGAGGTGACCATATGACATTTCAGGAGGTAATCTTAAAACTGCTTAATTTTTGGCAGGAGCAGAATTGTATAATAACACAGCCGTATGATATGGAAGTTGGTGCCGGCACTATGAGCCCGGATACATTCTTCAGGGCTTTGGGAAAAGAGAAGTGGAATGTTGCTTATGTACAGCCGAGCAGGAGACCAGCTGATGGAAGATTTGGGGAGAATCCAAACAGACTCGGTAAGTATTATCAGCTTCAGGTTATACTTAAACCAGCTCCATTTAATGTCCAGGATATCTATATAGAAAGCCTGAAGGTCCTGGGTATAGACCCTCTGGCACATGATATAAGATTTGTCGAAGATAATTGGGAATCCCCAACACTTGGTGCCTGGGGACTGGGATGGGAGGTCTGGCTTGATGGGATGGAGATTACCCAGTTTACATATTTTCAGCAGATGGGTGGTCTGCCGGTAGATGTAGTTTCTGCAGAGATAACTTACGGGCTGGAGAGGATCGCTATGTATGTTCAGGAAAAGGATAATGTATTCGACCTCTTATGGAATAATGACATTACTTATGGAGAAGTAAGATTTCAGGAAGAGGTTGAGTTTTCAAAGTATGCATTATTAAACGGCGATAATAAGACACTGAGAGACTTCTTTGAGGACTGTGAGAGAGAGGCTAAAAGATTGCTTGAACTCAGACTTGTCTTACCTGCCTATGATTATACCCTCAAATGTTCACATATATTCAATCTCTTAGATGCTGGAGGGATGTTATCATATACAGATAGGGTATCTTATATAGGTAGGGTGAGGATGCTGGCAAGAGAATGTGCAAGATTATATCTAGATATGAAAGGAGAATCATTATGAAGACCTTTCTCCTCGAGATAGGGACAGAAGAGCTTCCAGCCGGAATTTTCCCGGATGTTATAAACCAGATAGAGGATAAATCAAGGGAGTTATTGGAAAAATATCGGGTAGACTATGGTGATATAGAGGTATTTGCCACCCCGAGAAGGCTTGTATTATTTGTATATAATCTGAGTGAAAGACAAAGGGATGAGATCCGTAAGGTCAAAGGACCCCCAAAGAATGTATCGCTGGATAATGATGGAAAACCCACGAAGGCTTTGACAGGTTTTGCCGAAAGACAGGGCTGTAATATAGAGGATATAAAGTTTGAGGCTACCCCTCAGGGTGAGTATGCATTTGCCTATATAAAGACAGAGGGGAGACCTGTTAAAGAAGTCCTTGGGGAATTTTCAAAAGAGTTAATAGGTTCTCTTGAATTTCAGAGGAATATGTATTGGGAAGACACAAAGTTTCTATTTCCCAGACCGATAAGGTGGTTACTATCCATTTTAGATGAAGATCTGATCCCATTTGAACTAGCAGGGGTGAGGTCTGACAGATATACCTATGGTCACAGATTCCTAAGCCCAAAACCAATAGAGATAAAATCGGCAACTGAGTATAAGGAATTTTTGAGATCTGCTTATGTGATGTTTGACAATAGAGAGAGAAAGGACTATATCTTGAAAGAGATAGAGAGGAAAGCCAGCGAGATTCAGGCAAAGCCAATATTAACCGAAGAGCTTCTGAACGAAGTGACATTCTTAGTAGAATTTCCATTTATAATACTCGGAGAATTCTCTAGAGAGTTTCTGGAGTTGCCCAGAGAAATTCTGGCGACAGTTATGATACATCACCAGAGGTATATCCCGTTAGAGAAAGATGGAAACCTCTATCCGGGGTTTATCATAGTGAGTAATATGGGGGGTAAGGCAGAGGAGAATATAAAGAGAGGGAATGAGAGGGTTATATCTGCCAGATTCAGTGATGCACAGTTCTTCTATAAGAGAGATACAGCCATACCTCTTAGGGACAGGATAAGGGATCTAGAGAAGATAAGTCTTCCTGGGGAAAGAGGTACACTGAGAGATAAGGTGGAAAAGATGAGGGCCGTTCTGGATTATCTGATAGATACCCTGAAACTCCAGGATATAGAGGAAGACCTTATTACTGCTCTTGATCTATGTGAGACTGACAGGACTACAGAGATGGTAAAGGAATTCCCAGAGCTTCATGGTATCATAGGTGGTATATATGCACGTCTTAATGAGAAGGAAAGTGTATGGAAGACTGTATATTATCATGAGAGTGAAAACCCTCCAGTCTTTGAAGCTAGATTAATAGCTATAGCGGAAAGGATGTATGATATAGTTTCTCACTTTAACGAGGGGTACATACCATCTGGCTCCCAAGACCCTTATGGGCTGAGGAGGTCTGCCTCTATTCTGGTCTCTATCATAGGGGATAGTAATATAGACGTGGAGCTTGAGCCAATTATGGATATACTTGAGAGTAAGAATAAGAAAGATGTCTGGAATTTTCTGTCGCAGAGACTCTACAATTATCTACTGAATAGAGGTATAAAGAGGGACCTTGTGGAGTCTGCCCTTGGCATTAATACCACGTCTATAGCTAAGATCACCAATACCGCGCTCCTTCTACAGGAACTGTCTAATAGAGACTCTTTCCCTCTGTTTGTAACATCTGCGGTGAGGTGCTATAGGATCACCAAAGATCTCAAAGAATTGCCGAGTTGTAATCCAGAAGAGTTTGAGACAGAGGATGAGCGTATTCTCTACAAATTTATAGAGGAATTCCCAAAAGAGGAGATATCATTATTAGAAAGGTATGAGAGACTCTTACCCCTTATTGATATACTGGATAGATTTTTCAAGAATGTATTTGTAATGGTGGACGATGAAAAGATAAGGAATAACAGACTTGCATTACTTAAGGATACTTACAGTCTATTCTCTCCTTTTGGAGATCTAACAAAGGTGGAAGAAAGGTTATGAGGTTCTATATATGGACGATTGGATGTCAGATGAATGAAAAACAGAGTGAGGAGCTGGCATCCATCCTAAAGAGGAATGGTAATATAGAAGTGGACTCACCTGAGCTTGCAGATCTCATCATTTTAAATACCTGTTCAGTGAGGAGACGTTCTGAGGTCCGTATTGAAGGAAGGATTGGAGAGTTCAAAAGGTTAAAAGAGAAGAGTAATCCGATCATAGTAGTAGCTGGTTGCTATGCACAGGCTCATAAGGAGAAGATCCTCGAGAGGTTCCCCTATATAGATAAAGTTGTCGGTACATTTGATTTCTTAAATATCCCGGAACTTCTAAACGATGATAGAAAACTTTATGTAGAAGAGAAGAAGACAGAGTGGAGGATCATTCTTCCAGAAAGGGCAAGGGTCTCCTCTTTTGTAAGGATTATGGAGGGGTGTAATAATTTCTGCAGTTACTGTATAGTCCCGTATGTGAGGGGAAGGGAGAGGAGTAAACCAAGTCAGATGATTCTGGAAGAGGTGGAAGGTCTCGTGGAGAGAGGAGCCAAGGAGATAGTTCTGCTTGGCCAGAATGTAAACTCCTATGGGAAGGATATACCTGGTGAGATCACCTTCGCCCAGTTACTCTATAGGTTGAACGATATAAATGGACTGGAAAGGATTAGATTTACAACATCTCATCCAAAGGATATGTCAGACGAGCTTATAAAGGCGATGGCAGAACTTCCAAAGGTATGTGAGCATCTGCACCTTCCGGTTCAGGGAGGAAATGACAGGATACTCAGACTTATGAACAGGAATTATACAAAGGAGCAATATAGGGCTCTGGTGGAAAAAGTCAGGACCGCAGTACCAGGCATTGCTCTTACCACCGATATCATAATTGGTTATCCTACAGAGACAGAGGAGGAATTTCAGGAACTCCTGGAGTTTATAAAGGAGATAAAGTTTGACCAGGTATATTCAGCGATATTTTCTAAAAGGCCTATGGCCAAGGCTTCTGAGTTGCCAGACCTCCCCTATGAGGTAAAGCAGAAGAGATATGAGATATTTAACCAGGTGCAAAATGAAATATCTAGAGAACTTAATGAGAGACTCATAGGTACCATTCAGGAAGTCCTCATAGAAGAGGAGAGGACAAAATTTCCAAACCAGTCTAGAGGAAGGACAAGGACCAATAAGGTAGTAATTATAGATAAAAAACTAGAGCCGGGTACAATTGTAAAGGTAAGGATAAGAGAGGCGAGTGAGTATACACTGAAAGGGGACAGGATAGAATAGAGATATTATTTCTTCTCTACCTCGTACACAAGACATATAGCAGAAGCTATCTCCTTAAGAGGCTTACCCGTATCCATACTCCTCTTCTGCAAGAATCTATAAGCCTCATCCTCGTTCATCCCCTTAATCCTCATCAGGATTCCTTTGGCTTTATCTATCAGTTTCCTAGTCTCCAATGCCTCTTTTATCTTTGTGACCTCCTCTATCAGTTGACTGCTACCTATCGCTATTGCAGCATAATTGGCTAGAGTCTGTACAATATTTACCTCTTCTGTAGTAAACCTGTGTTCCTCAGATGTGTAGACATTAACTATCCCTATAACCTTATTTCTGAATCGCATAGGGACAGAGAGCATAGACACTAACCCAAGTTTTTTTGCGATATCCCTATAGTAAAATCTCGGGTCCTCTCTCACATCCAGCACTATAATAGGTCTTCCCTCTTTGACGGTTAGCCCACTTATTCCCTGATAGAGTTTCAGATTTGGTTTGTTCTTATATTCCTCATCAAGGCTCTGAGTTGCCTTCATTATAACTTCTTGTTTCTCCTCATCTACAATCATTATGGAACATATCCTTGTATTCAATAACTCTGCAGTTACTGTTACTATAAGATTTAGTATATCTTCTACAGAGCTAAGTTGTGAGGCTACAGATGTGGATACTTTTATTATCCTTTCAAGTTCTGCCTCCTTTTTCTCTAACTCTGTCCTCAAAGATTGAATCTCTTTATCTTTTTCTTCGATAATTTTCTTCAGTTCTTTGATCGTTGCCATCTCTTCCCTCTCTGCTTATATTTTTAGCACCTTGGCTCCCTTTATCTTCCCTCCCTTGATCTCCAGTAGAGCTTTATTTGCATCCTCAAGATTGAATATCTGTATCTCAGGACGGATTGGTATCTCTTTAGCAATCTCCAGGAATTCTACCACATCATTTCTGGTGACATTGGCAACACTCTTAATCTCCTTTTCAAGCCAGAGATCAGTCTCGTAATTCATATTCAGGAGGTATTCCTTGTCTACCTCTTCCTTTCTTATAGCATTTATTACAAGTCTTCCGTCTCTTTCAAGATTTCTGAGAGCCAGCACTGTGCTCTTCCAGACAGGAGTTGTGTCTATTATGGAGTTTAATCTCTCTGGAGATGTATCGGTTATGTCTCCTGCCCAATAAGCTCCCAACTTTAGTGCAAATTCTCTTTCTGTAGCGTTTCTTGTAAAGACAAAGACCTTCGAATTGGGATACATATGTCTTGCAAGCTGTAATACCAGATGAGCAGAAGCTCCGAAACCGAAGAGTCCAATGTTTTCTCCATCTTTTGTATTACAGAGACTCAATGAACGATATCCGATAGCTCCTGCACATAATAGTGGGGCTGATTCTTCATCAGAAAAGTTATCAGGAATTTTATATGCAAAGTCTTCATCTACCAGGGTGTACTCAGCATAACCGCCATCGACGTCTCTTCCTATGGCTTTAAACTCATAACAGAGATTCTCCTTGCCAGAAAGACAGAATCTGCACCTACCACAGGCAGAGTTTATCCATGCTATCCCTACCCTATCTCCTATCTTTAGTTTACTGCCCTTATTACCTGTTTTTTCTACCCTCCCGACAATCTGATGACCAGGTATTATTGGAAACTTCGAAGGAAGAGTACGACCCTCTACCTCATCAAGATCTGTCCTGCATACACCACATACCGATACCTTAACCAGTACCTCTTTAGCTTTAGGTTCGGGGATAGGAAGCTCTACCAGTTTCAGTGGGGACTTGTCCTTACTCAGGTCATAAGTACCATCAAGTATCATAGCCCTCATATTATTACCTCCATGGTGGAGTAGCAGACCTTCGGACATTAATCTCATCTATTACTGCATTACCTCTATGTGTTAGAAGAAATAGGACTATCTCCGCTATCTCCTCCGGCGAAATGAGTGTGGAAGGATCTATATCTGGTCTGGTTAACTCTACCATACCTGTGGCAACCCCTCCAGGAGATATAATGTGAACCCTGATTCCATCCTGAAAAACCTCCTGCGCAAGTACCTTTGTAAATCCCATCAGTGCATGTTTAGAAGCAGTATATGCCCCCTGGTTTACGTATCCTTTTATTCCAACTACTGAGGAGATATTTATAATAGTTGCAATATCAGACCTTTTAAGGTAAGAGATAGCCTCTTTACTTAGTAGAAAAGGAGCGCGTGCATTTACTGCCATTAGAGCATCCCATTCTTCTGTAGTTGTCTCGATAAGTGGTTTGGCTAACGCTATACCTGCATTATTTATAAGTATATCCAGTCTGCCAAAATAATTTATCACCCTTTTAATTATTACAGATGGTACTAATGGGTCCTGAAGATCACCCGGACATAGAAGTATGTCAATTCCATAGGAACTGAGGTCCTCTTTCAGTACAGTAAGAGCCTCCTCTGAACGAGCATTAACAGCAAGATTTACTCCATTCTGCCCAAGAAGGAGGGCTATAGCTCTTCCTATCCCTCTACTTGCCCCGGTAATCAAAGCTACTCTGCCAATCAGGTTATTTCTCATTTTACTTTCCTCCTTAAACTTAATTCTAACATAAAATCTTCTGATTTTTTACAAAATTGGTGGATGGGCTAATTTTAAAATCGATACTAGCTGAAACTTTCATTAATCAAGACAACTATGAACATTCTATGTAGTAAAGTCGTACTTATTAGATGAATACTAAAATTATAATGGAGGCAAAATTGGTGCATATAAGTGTAATTGGATTAGGTTATGTTGGATCAGTTACAGCTACAGGATTAGCCAATGCAGGCTATTATGTTACTGGGATAGATATTGATGAGAAGATAGTATCCAGTTTTAGAGATGGTAATCCTCATATATATGAACCTGGGTTGAAGGAACTCCTTAAAGAAGCAACTGAGAACAAAAGAATAGAGTTTGCCACCTTAGATGAGGTAGACGATATAGGAGAGATAGTCTTTATATGTGTGGGTACCCCTTCGCTCCATAATGGAAGCGTAGACCTCTCATATATAAGGAAGAGTATCAAGTGGGTCACAGAAAAGACAAAGGGTCCAGGGATAGTAGTTGTAAAGAGTACTGTTCCACCAGGAACAGGTAGAAAAATTATAAGACAATACCTTTCGGATACCAGATTATCCTACATCTCAAATCCAGAATTTTTAAGAGAAGGTAGGGCGGTGGAAGACTGGTTTCATCCTGACAGGATAGTTATAGGAGGAGAAGATAGAGATAGTATAGAGATGGTAAGAAATCTATACAGCAATATTGATGCTCCGGTGGTAATTACAGATATAACAACAGCTGAGATGATAAAATACGCCGCCAATGCCGCTCTTGCCACAAAGATCTCTTTTATAAATGAGATAGCAAACCTCTGTGACATACTTGGGGCAGATATAGATGATGTTGTAAGAGGTTTAGCACTTGATCCAAGGATAGGTCCAGGATTCTTGCAGGCAGGACTTGGGTATGGTGGTTCATGCTTCCCTAAAGATGTCAGGGCACTTGACTTTCTGGCTAATAGTAATGGTTATAGCCTGGAGTTAATAAGGTCAGCTATAATAGTAAATAACAGGCAGAAGCTACTTCCAGTAAAGACACTGAAAAAGAGATTTCAGGACCTCTATAACATACGTGTAGGTATACTGGGACTTACATTTAAACCAGATACTGACGATATTAGAGAGGCACCTTCTATAGATATCATAAATACCCTCCTGGAGGAGGGAGCCATCATAACGGCGTATGATCCTAAAGGGATGGAGAAGGTTAGGAGGATATTTGGGGACAGAGTAAGATTTGCGAGGAATTCTATTGAGGCGGTAGAAGGAGCTAAAGCGGTCATACTGATAACAGAGTGGGAAGAATTTATAAATTTGAATTGGAAAGAAGTATTCGAAAAGATGGAGGAACCAAGAATAGTATTTGATGGAAGAAACGCCCTGGACTATAAGCTTCTTAGAAGCATAGGGTTTGAATATTATGGGGTAGGAAGAGGAAGGCGCCATATCTCTTTGGGAAAATAGCTTTCTCCTATGTCTTGCTTATCATTATAAATCAGCTATAATTTTATCTACGATTTATAGAGTTTTGGTACGAGGAGGTGTATTTAAATGTACGTAGCAACATGGAATTCCCTTAGAAGACATAAGATTCCTGTATGGTTTCAGAATGCAAAATTTGGAATATATACCCATTGGGGGATATACTCTGTTCCAGCATGCGGGCCAAACGGAACCTGGTATCCTTACAATATGTATCGAGAAGGAACCTATCAGTATGAATATCATGTAAAGACCTATGGGCATCCATCGAAATTCGGCTACAAAGATTTCATCCCAATGTTTACCAGAGAGAAGTTCGATCCAGATGAATGGGCTGAACTTTTCAAAAAGGCTGGGGCTAAATTTGCCGGTCCTGTAGGTGAACACCATGATGGATTTAGTATGTGGAACAGTAAGGTGAACGAGTGGAATGCGGTAAAGATGGGACCAAAAAGAGATGTTGTGGGGGAGTTAGAAAAGGCTATCAAGAAACAGGGGATAAAGTTTATGGTAGCCCTTCACCATGCTGAAAACTGGTGGTTTTATCCCCACTGGAAAAAGGAATGTGACACATCTGATCCTAAATATTCTGGTTTATATGGCCCTCTTCATAATCTGGAGTGGGCTGAAAAGATGCCCGAGGTTAAGGGTGAAGGTACAGAAGCTGGACCGGGAGAATGGCTCTTACAAGATAAGCCCAGTAAGGAGTTTCTTGATAAATGGCTAGCCAAGATCTATGAGGTTATAGATAATTATCAACCTGATATGTTATGGTTTGACAACGGACTTACCTTCATTCAGGAGCATTACAGAAGAGAATTTCTTGCTTACTATTACAATAAGGCAGAAGAATGGGGAAAAGAAGTGGTTGTTACATATAAGTGGCATCAACTTGTCCCTGGAGCAGGTGTGGTAGATCTTGAACTAGGACGCTTTAACGAATTGACCTATCATATATGGATTACAGATTCAACTGTTGACGATGGCTGTGGCTGGGGTTATCTGAAAGATGCTAAGTATAAGACTGCAACTGAGCTAATCCATTATCTTATCGATAATGTAAGTAAGAATGGATTGCTACTTCTTAATGTAGGTCCAAAGCCTAACGGAGAGATACCAGAAGAAGCCAGAGAAATCCTTTTAGAGATAGGTAAGTGGCTGGAAGTAAATGGAGAAGCTATCTATGGGACTACTCCATGGTTAGTATACGGTGAAGGTCCACGTAGGATAGAAAAACCTGGTCCATTTAACGAAGACGAGAAAGTCAGGTATACAGGAGAAGATATACGTTTTACATCCAAAGATGATATACTTTATGCTATCTGTTTAGGCTGGCCAGGAGAAGAAGTAACTATCAAGTCTGTAGCAGAGAAGTTCTATGAATCAGAAATTAAGTCTATAAAGATGCTGGGTGTAGACGAAACGTTATCCTGGAATATGACGAAAGAAGGACTTAAGATCAAAACTCCTGCCAAGAGACCTTGCGATCATGCCTATGTATTCAAGATTGAGAGGAAATATCCATTCTGACACTCCAGTATCTAGAGATAGAGACTTCATATTAAACCATTGAGCTGGTGTGAATTATGAAAGATCTTAAGTTTACCCATATTGTTAAAGATTCTGGATGATTTGGGAAGAGAAGAGTTGTAACTCAAGTGTGGTGGTAAAGCTGGTCTGTTGACAGAGTAGATTTTTAATATTATTCTTTTATCCTGGACAACTTAAAATGGAAGGAGTGAAGAAGATGGTTAATCCTGTAAAAGAGTTTAAAGTTGATGAGTTACTGGTAAAGGTATACAGAACAAGGGATGAGATGGGGATGTCCTCAGCTTATGATGTCAGTAAGAAGATAAGAGAGCTTTTAAGTGTAAAGGATACTGTAAATATAGTCTTTGCAGCCGCACCATCTCAGAATGAATTTCTTGCTTATCTTAGTAAGGAAGATCTTGAATGGAATAGAATAAATGCCTTTCATATGGATGAATACATAGGTTTACCCTCAGATGCCACACAGTCATTTGGTAACTTTCTTAAGGAGCGACTTTTCTCCAAGAAGCAGTTTAAAAATGTATTCTATATAAATGGAAATGCTCCTAATCTGGAAGAGGAGTGTGCCAGGTTAACCAGATTACTGGAGGAAAATCCTTTAGACATAACCTGTATGGGGATTGGTGAGAATGGCCACATAGCATTTAATGATCCACATGTGGCAGATTTTGACGATCCCAAGAAGGTGAAGATAGTGGACCTGGATGAGAGGTGCAGGCAACAGCAGGTTAATGATGGGTGTTTCAGAACCATAGAAGAAGTTCCCAGATATGCTATAACTATGACCATACCAACATTAATCTCTTCTAAATATATATTCTGTATAGTCCCGGCGAAACAGAAGGCAGAAGCTGTTAGAAATACTCTGATGGGTCCTGTAAGTGAATCCTGTCCAGCATCAATACTGCGAAGATGTAAGAATGCCATCCTCTATTTGGACCTGGATTCAGCATCAGAACTAGATTTGTAAGGTCCTTGCCAGATTGACAGACTTTGGTATCTATGGTATATTACAATTGTATATACAATAAACATTTAAAGGGGAGTTATGTTAAAAGAGTTGGGTGATTGGGATCTACTACATATATATGCTAAGATAGCCGAGATGATAAGGGAAGAGATAAGGAACGGCGATTTCAAGCCAGGAGCTCAGCTTCCCACTGAGGAGGAACTTTGTAGGTTATATAACGTAAGTCGTGGCACCATACAGAAGGCTTTAGGTTTACTGGTATCAGAGGGAATCATTTCTAGAAGAAGAGGGATTGGGAGTTTTGTGAATAATCATCGTGAGAAGATTTCAGCTAGAAGCATTGGGTTGATACTCCCCTATATGAAATATATGGGTTCTGATCTTTTACTTGGTATAGAAAAGGCTATCAGATCTTATGGGTATCGTTTACTGTTCTTCAGTTCTGATGGAGATGTAAAACTGGAGATAGAGATAATAGACAGATTAATCCACTCAGATATCAGCGGAATTATTCTGTATTCGTTAGAGGGAGAATATGAGGATAGGGGAATAAAGGCACTGTTAGCTTCTAAGAAACCATTTGTCCTTATAGATAGATACCTCCCACATCTCGATACTTCATGGGTTGTCTCGGATAACTATACTGGTGGTTACAGAATGACTGAGTATCTTATTAAGAAAGGACATTCTAAAATAGGTTTTGTCATATACTCTGAAGAATATTATGAAGTTACCTCAGTAAGAGATAGAAAACTTGGCTATTTGAATGCTATGGAAAGATACGAATTGTCTCCTATTATTATTGAGTCTTATCCTCCGATGCCACCTAAGAATGAGTTAGAGTTAAAAGAGACCTTTAATAGTCTTATGGAAGAGATAGTAGAGAATATTAAGAAGGAGGATCTTACTGCAATATTCGGTATAAACGATGTGACCAGTGTGAGAATAATGAGAGCACTCTCAGATGTAGGATATAAGATACCAGAAGATATATCTATAGCTGGCTTTGATTATATGAAGCTCCTAAGAGATATTGGAATTAATCTTACCTCAGTTCATCAGGACTTTTTCAATATGGGATTTGAGGCAGGTAAGCTCATCTTGGAAAAGATTCAAAATCCTAACTTGGCAGACAAGAGAATCTCTATTCCTATAGAGATAAAAGAGGGGAATACTGTAAGGTCCTTTAGAAAGGAGGTGGTAAGGAAAGGTCTATTAGAGTCTGTTTAGACTTATTGGGGCATAGGGGGAAGGAGAGGTATCGGTTGAAAAAGTTTTAAAAATTTAAAAAAGGAGGAGTGATAGGATGTTTGGTAAGAAGATTTTGATAGGTTTGTTATCGGTTTTGCTAGTATTGGGAAGTATATCCTTTGCCTTCAGTAAAACTGTTGTAAACTTTTGGTCAGTATTTACTGTAGACCCATATAAGAGTTCTATACAGCATATAGTGGACGAATTCAACAAAAGAAATCCAGACATCGAAGTAAAGGTAACTCTAGTTGCTGCTAGTGCGGTTACAGACATATCCAAACTTATGGCAGCTGTTGCTGGTGGTGTAGGACCAGATATCTATACAGTGGATAGGTTTACTGCAGCACAAAGAGGAGCATCTGGAATTCTTGAGCCTCTAAATGATCTACTTAAGGCAGCAAAATGGGATGCAGAGAAGGAATTTCTTCAATTTGCCTGGGATGAGGCTACCTGGGCTGGACAGGCTTGGGTACTTCCATTTGATACTGATGATAGAGCATTGTACTATAGAATAGATCATCTTAAAGAAGCAGGACTTAGCAGAGCTCCTAAGAATATAGATGAGTTAGATGCCTATGCAGAAAAACTCACCAAGAAAGATCCAAGCGGAAGATTCTTAAGAATAGGATTTATCCCTTGGCTAGCTCAGGGATGGCACTATACCTGGGGTTGGGCATTTGGTGGAGAATTCTATAATCCAAAGACAAAGAAGCTTACAATAACTGATCCTAGAATAGTAAAATCCTTTGAGTGGCAGAAGAGCTATGCAGACAAGTATGGAATAGCTGCTATTCAGTCCTTCTCCTCTGCATTCGGTTCTGAAGCTCAGGACCCATTCATTATGGGTATGATCTCTATGAAAGTCGATGGAGACTGGACTTTAGCCTTCTTGGATAAGTTTGCTCCAAAGATGAAGTATCTCAGAGACTATGGATTTACTTACATTCCGAGACCTGCCGAACTTAAGAAGCCAATTACCTGGGCTGGTGGCTGGAGCTTAGGAATTCCTAAGGGAGCAAAGAATGTAAAAGAAGCATTTGAATTTATTAAATTTGCTTGCGGACCAGTAGGACAGAAGATTTATTCTGTTGAAACACTTCATCTTCCTACACTTAAGGCACTGCTAAATGACCCTGAAATTAGAGGAGAAAGAAGACACGCCTTCTTTGTAGATCTACTAAAATATGCAAAGAACCGTCCGCCTCTACCTGTAGGTGCTCTACTCTGGGACGAGCTTACGGCAGCAAGAGATGCAGTCATCAATGGACAGAAGACTCCATTGAAGGCTTGCCAGGATGTTGAGGCAAGAGTACAACCAGAGTTAGATAAACTTTTGAAGTAAAGGAGTTGAAAAGGCAGTGAAGGCAGGTACATCAAGAAGAAACACCCTATATGGAATATTATTTGCTCTACCATGGATTATTGGATTCTTAGCCTTCACTGCCTATCCTATTTTGGCTTCTCTGTATTATAGCCTCACCGAATTTGTAGGGATAGGGACTCCAAAATGGATAGGCAGTGGAAATTATCAGGCATTGCTTAAGGACGAGCTCTTCTGGAAGTCTCTATATAATACTGTTTACTATGTAAGTCTGGCGGTTCCTATAGGTTTCGTAGTAGGTTTAGGGCTAGCTTTATTACTCAATATGGATTTGAAAGAAGTTGGTCTTTACAGGACACTTGTTTATATACCGTATGTATTGCCTGCAGTTGTTGTTGGTTTTATATGGCTCTGGATGTTGAATCCATACTATGGTCTACTGAACTTATTCTTGAATACAGTCTTTCATATTCAGGGTCCAGGCTGGTTTTCTGACCCCAAGTGGGCTAAGCCAGCTTTTGTTATGTTAGCTCAATGGGGAGCAGGTGGGTCTGCTGTGATATTCTTAGCAGCCATCAAAGATGTTCCTAGAGAATTATTGGAATCTGCAGAGATAGACGGTGCTGGATGGTGGACAAAATTCAGTAAGATTATTATCCCTATGATAAGTCCTGTCATCCTCTACCATCTTATAACTGCCCTCTTTGGAGGCTTTCAGATATTTACCACTGCTTATATAGCAACCAATGGAGGTCCAGCCAATGCTACACTCTTTTATGTCCTCTACCTATATAGGAACGCATTTCAGTACAGTAAGATGGGTTACGCATCTGCAATGGCATGGATACTTTTTATTATAGTCTTGATACTTACATTAATAATCTTCAGAACTTCTGCCAGATGGGTATTTTATAGAGGAGGGGGAGAGTAATATATGAACCTAAGACATTTTACGGTAAAAGTACTTGGCAGATTAATACTTATATTAATAAGTGTTATATTTCTAGTGCCAATCTTTTGGATGTTCACTACATCTATAAAAGATCTGTCAGAAGTTATGACATATCCTCCTATATGGTGGCCTAATCCTCCTAAGTGGTATAATTATGTAAAGGCTGTAAATTATATCCCCTTTGGTCGTTATACCCTCAATACTATTATAATAACTATTGGAAATATAGCTGGGGTTTTATTTTCAGCTCCTTTGGTAGCCTATAGTATCTCAAAGATAAAGTGGGGAGGAAGGAATATTTTATTTATGCTTATCCTCAGTACTGTACTTATTCCATTCCCCGTAATAATGATACCTGTTTTTATTGTGTTTTCTAGATTAGGCTGGATAAATACATTTAGACCCCTTATAATACCAGCATTCTTGGGTGGGGGAGCCTTTAATATATTCCTCTTAAGACAGTTCTTTATGACTATTCCAGAAGAGCTCTCTGACGCAGCGCGTATAGATGGGGCAAGTGAATTTGGTATATACTCAAAGATAATGTTACCTTTGATAAAGCCTATACTCATAGTTATATCACTATTTACATTCTTAGGTGCTTGGAATGACTTTATGGGACCATTGATTTATCTTCAGGATGAAGCAAAGTATACGCTAGCCCTTGGATTACAGATGTACAGATCTACCAACTATGTAGAATGGCCCTTGCTGATGGCAGCATCCACTATTGTGGTTATTCCAACTATTATTGCCTTCTATTTTACCCAGAATACAATAGTAGAAAGTGTAACACTTACAGGACTTAAAGGATAAATGGGACATTTAATTTTTCCTATGAGGAAGATTCTGATTTTTATTCTGATTTTCTTTTCTCTTTCCCCTCCATATCTTGTTAAGGGAGGGGAGGTTTCTTCTTATGTTGACCCCTTTATAGGAACGGGGGGACATGGCCATACATTTCCAGGTGTAACACTTCCATTTGGTATGGTTCAACTTAGTCCAGATACAGGTGTGGAAGGATGGGATTGGTGTTCTGGCTATCACTACTCTGATGATTCTATAATGGGTTTTAGCCATACACATCTGAGTGGAACAGGTGCAGCTGATTATGGTGAAGTAAGAATAATGCCCATAGTTGGAGATCTAAAGATAATTCCGGGACCCAAAGAAAATCCGTCGATAGGGTATAGATCAAGGTTTAGTCATAAGACAGAAGTGGCTCAGCCTGGATATTACTCTGTCTTTCTAGAAGACTATAAAGTCTTAGCGGAGTTAACAGCTTCTAATAGGGTTGGGTTTCATAGATACACATTTCCAAAGACAGATAAGGCTTATATTATTATCGACCTCTTTACAAGGATAGGAGATATGGCTGAAGAGGCATGGGTAAAGATTGTAGGGAATGATGAAATAGTAGGTTCTATTAAGGGTGGACATTTCTGTGGAGCTAGGGATCCTCAAACGATATATTTTTCTGCCAGATTCTCCAAGCCTTTTAAAGAATTCGGCACCTGGAAGGTTTTTAGGATAGATAGGGGCAACAGAGAAGAGAAAATGTTGAGTAGATCAGATCCATTTATTGGTGCCTTTGTGAGATATTCGACAGAAGAAAAAGAAAAGATAATGGTAAAAGTGGGTATATCATTTACTGGCGTTGATGGAGCCAGAAGGAATCTCCAGGAGATACCAGATTGGAATTTTGAAAGGGTAAAAGAAGAGGCAAGAAAAAGTTGGGAAAAGGAACTGAGTAAGATAGAAGTTGAAGGGGATGAAAAAGATAAGGTAAAGTTTTATACTGCCCTCTACCATTCTTTTATCCACCCGAGTCTCTTCTCAGATATAGACGGTAAGTATATAGGAACAGATGATAAGATCTACTCTTCTAGTTATAATCACTATACCGTATTTTCTCTCTGGGATACATTCAGAAGTCTGCATCCGCTCTTTCTTCTTATACAACCTGAGAGAAACATAGATATAATAAAGAGTTTTCTAGATATCTTTACCCAGTCAGGATGGTTACCAAGGTGGCACAAGGGTAATAGAGAGACAAATTGTATGATTGGTACACATAGCGATTCGGTAATAGCAGATGCTATTGTTAAGGGCTTAAGAGGATTTGACCTGAATAAAGCCTACAGTGCGATGTATAAAAATGCGATGGTAGAATCTAGAGACTTCAACCAGGGTAGAAGAGGTATAACAGAGTATAAAGAGCTTGGTTATGTCCCTGGAGATAAATTCAACCAATCTGTATCTAGGACTCTGGAGTATGCCTATAATGACTTCTGTTTGGCTCAGGTAGCTAAGATACTTGGTAAAGAAGACGATTATAAGCTATTTATCAGGAGGGCTCAAAATTACAAGAACCTTTGTGATGCCCGTGTTGGCTTTATGAGAGCCAGGGATAGCAGTAAGAACTGGTTAGATAGGAATTTTGACCCTACAGATGCCACATCACAGCACTATACTGAAGGTAATGCATGGCAGTGGACATTCTTTGCCCCTCAGGACCCTTATGGACTTATTAACCTTCTGGGTGGAGAAGATGCATTTATTAAAAAGCTTGATGAGTTTTTCAATACAAAGGTTCCTATAAAGGGTCCACCAGATATTACAGGCCTTATTGGGCAGTATGCCCATGGGAATGAACCTTCGCATCATATAGCCTACTTTTATATCTATGCCAGGATGCCATGGAAGACTCAAGAGCTTGTAAGAAAGATAATGGATACACTGTATGGGATAACACCTGATGGCCTGTGTGGTAATGAAGACTGTGGGCAGATGTCCGCCTGGTATATATTCAGCTCCCTTGGCTTTTATCCGTTCTGTCCAGGAACACCGATATATGTGATAGGTTCACCTATATGGAAGAAAGCAGTGATACATCTTCCAAATGGGAAGGATTTTATTATAGAGGCAGAGAATGTCTCCAGGGAAAACATATATATCCAGGAGCTTTATCTTAATGGAAGCCCTCTAAATAGGTTATGGCTATCGCACGAAGAGATTATAAGAGGCGGAATTCTTTCTTTCAAAATGGGTAATAAGCCGAATAAAGAATTGGGGACCAAATTCGAGAGCCTTCCCCCAGCTTTCATTAGATAGATAAGACATCTGTTGTTGACAAGTTTCTCTTTGGGGAATTAACCAGGTTACGGGATGGACAAAGATAGAAGAAGATACGGAGGGTGTTCATACTGCTATAGCAGAGATTATGAGTGATGGAACACTGCACGGAAAGTTTATTGGAGGTCACGAAGAGGAAATCGATCAGGGCTATGTTACATTCTCTGCCGAAGTAGCACTGAAATAATTTTTTAACCTATAATTTAGGGGGTTGGTCTTCCAGCCCCCTATAAATTTTTGAAATGATTTACGATTTTTTTCTCTGTTAGTTTTTTCTTATTGTAAGATTCTGCTCTTTTACTACCATTTTAGTGTTATAATACTTCTTGTAACTCTTAGATGAAAGGGGAGATATTAATGGGAGTTAAGGAACTTGCCCAGAAGGCTAAGTCTGCCTCTTACATACTGGCTAGGGCAAAGACATCTGTAAAGAATTCTGCCCTTCTACTTATGGCTGATAGGCTGGAAGAAAAGAGTAAGGAGATTTTAGATGCAAATAGAATAGACCTGGAGAATGCCAGAAATCTCTCTTCTGCCCTTATAGATAGACTTACTCTAAATGAGAAAAGGATCTCTGCTATGGCAATATCCCTGAGGGAAGTCGCCAGACTGGAGGACCCTGTAGGGAAGACGGTATCCGCATGGAGAAGACCAAATGGATTGGAGATACAGAAGATAAGGGTACCCATAGGGCTTATAGGTATCATCTATGAAGCCAGGCCCAATGTTACCGCAGATGCTGCCGGTCTGTGTCTCAAGGCAGGTAATGCAGTGATACTTAAGGGTGGTTCTGAGGCTATAAACTCTAATCGAAAGATAGTTGAGATACTCCAGTCTGCGGTGAAGGATGTAGGGTTACCTCCGGAGGTAATATCATTTATAGATGACACAAGAAGAGAGGCAACGCTAGAGCTTATGCACTGTGATGAGTATGTCGACCTGCTCATTCCAAGGGGAGGTGCCAATCTCATACAGACAGTCAGGAGAGAATCCACTGTACCTGTTATTGAGACCGGTGTTGGAAATTGCCACGTCTATGTGGATGAGAGTGCAGACCTCAATATGGCTGAAGAGATTACATTCAATGCAAAGGTCCAGAGACCAGGAGTATGTAATGCAATAGAGACCCTTTTGGTTAATGAAAAGATAAGCAAAGAGTTTCTTCCTAGGATGCTGGAGAGACTTAGATCTGCAGGAGTAGAGGTTAGGGGTTGCGAAAAGACCAGGGAGATAGTTCCATGGGTTATACCGGCAACAGAGGAAGACTGGTATACAGAGTATCTCGACCTTATCATAGCAGTAAAGGTTGTAGATAGTGTGGACTCTGCTATAGCACATATAAACAAATATGGTAGCAGGCATTCTGACAGTATAGTTACCAGGGATTATTTCAATGCCAGGAAGTTCCTGAATGAGGTAGATTCCGCCTGTGTATATGTTAATGCCTCTACAAGATTTACTGATGGTTTTGAATTTGGACTTGGCGCAGAGATAGGTATAAGTACTCAGAAGCTTCATGCAAGAGGTCCTATGGGCTTAGAAGAGATCACCACCACCAAATATATCATCTATGGGGAAGGACAGATAAGAGGATGAAGTATAAGTTAGGTCTTGTTGGGCTTGGTAATATGGCTTCTGCACTGATTGAGGGTTGGAAGAATAGGGGGAGAGATGCCAGAGAAATTTTAGGGTTCGACATAAAGGAAGACAGGTGTAAGTTTGCCAGAGAGAGATTTGGTATAGACATAGCTAGGGATATCAATAATATTACTGATGCTGAAATTATTGTTCTAGCGGTAAAACCCCAGGATTTTTCTCACCTGAGTATGAAACCATCTCCTGATACAGTTATTGTTTCTATTATGGCAGGTGTACCTTTGAAGAAGATAGAAGAGTCATTTCCTGATAGTCCTGTGATAAGGATAATGCCTAATCTTCTTTGCAGTATAAATAGTAGTTTTATTCCCTTTGTCTGTAATGATAGGGTAGATGATATAAAGAAGGATAAGTTTATCTCATGGTTTACTGATTTTGGAGAGGTCGTAGAGGTCAAAGAACCCCTTATGAATATTATGACTGCATTAAACGGAAGTGGACCGGGGTTTGTATCCTACCTTATAGAGGCATTTTCAGAGGCTGGTGTATATGGGGGGCTACCGTATGATGTAGCTTTAAAACTCACATTGAGTATATTTGAAGGGACGTCCAGATATCTAAAAGAAAAGGTTATCTCTCCAAACTCCTTCAGGCTGAGCGTAACATCCCCTGGAGGAACCACCTCTAGAGGGATCTGGGCTCTTGAGAAGGCAGGAATCAGAGGGGCAATATATGATATGATTAGACTTAGCACTGATAGGGCTAAAGAACTTGAAAATTCTTAATTATAATGAAAGGAAGGGAAGATTATGTTAAGAGTAGGAATTATTGGTGCTGGTGGAATGGGCAGAGTACATGCCGATTGCTGGTCGAAGATCGATGATATAAAGATTCAGGTTATATGTGATATAGAGGTTGATAAGGCAGAATCACTTGCAAAAATATACAATGCTGATGTAACTACCTCCAGCGGTGAGGTGATAAAGAGGTCAGATATTGATATTGTAGATATATGTACTCCAACACCTTTCCATGCGGATGATATCATTTCTTCATTAAGGTCAGGTAAACATACCATATGTGAGAAACCTATAACTAGAACGCTGGAATCTGCAAGAGAGGTTGTTAAAACTGCTAGGGAAGTAGATGTAAAATTTATGGTTGCCCATGTGCTTAGGTTCTTCCCTGAATTTGCTACTGCCAAGAATCTGATAGAAAGTGGAGCCATAGGTATCCCGAGAATGGCAAGGATGAGGAGAGGAGGTCCTTATCCTGCTGGAAAGTGGAACGACTGGTATGCCAACGTGGAGATGAGTGGAGGATGTCTGGTAGATACCGGGATACACGATTTTGATTTTCTCAGGTGGATATTTGGTGATGCAGAGAGGGTATATGCAAGTGCCCTCACCTGGAAGAATATACCTTATAAGGACTATGGACTTGCAACCATAAGGTTTAAATCCAGGGCAATGGCTCAGGTGGAGATTACCTGGGCTCATCCATCAGGAACACCTTTAAAGGCAGGTTTTGAGCTTATAGGGACTCAGGGGATGTTGACGTATGACAATTATTCCTCTACATCATTAAGGGTGATGAGAGTAGGAGAAACAAATAATAGTTTTTCTATGGAAAGCCCTGTAGCAGAGAGTCCTTATCTTGCAGAGATAAGGCATTTTGTCTCCTGTATAAAGGAGGACAGGGAGCCACTGATAACGCCTGAAGATGCATACAGAGCCTTGGAGATCGCTTTAGCCTGTATTGAATCAGCAAGGACCAATAGACCTGTAAGTGTTGGAGGTGAGATATAATGAAGGGAGCTATCCTGAGTTTTGCACATATGCATGCTTACAGCTATATAGAATGCTTAAAGAAGATCCCTGAGGTAGAACTGATTGCTATTGCGGATGAAGTTGAAGAGAGGGGAAAAGAGATAGCAAGTAGATATAATACCAGATTCTATAGAGATTACCAGGAACTTCTAAGGAAAGAAGATATAGATTTTGTTGTCGTATGTTCTGAAAATGTAAGACATAAAGATATGGTTATAGCCAGTGCTCAGGCGGGTAAACATATACTATGTGAAAAGCCCATCTCCGTTGACATAAGGTCTGCCAGGGAGATGATAGAGACTGCAAATAAATATGGAGTTCAGCTCCAGACTGCCTTTCCGGTAAGATTTTCCCCCACTATAAGAAGGGTTAAGGGGATGATAGATAGAGGGGAGTTTGGAAAGATCTTTGGTTTTAACTGTACTAATCACGGTAAGATGCCTGGAGGCTGGTTTGTAGACAAGTCTCTTGCCGGTGGCGGAGCAATAATGGACCATACGGTACATGTTATGGATATACTCAGGTGGTATCTGGGATGTGAAGCCAGATATGTATATGCAGAGGGAGATACCCTATTACACGATATACCTTCAGATGATGTGGGGTTAGTCAGCATCTTATTTGAAAATGGTATCTTTGCCACCATTGATACAAGCTGGTCCAGACCAAAGTCTTTCCCTATATGGGGAGATGTCAATATCTATATGGTCGCCGAAAAAGGCACTGTTGAGATAGAGGTATTTAACCAGAACCTAAGCCTTTATAACGATAAGACAATGTCTGTATCCTGGGTCGACTGGGGCTCAAATATGGACCTTCTTATGTTAGAGAGTTTTGTCCACTCGATAAGGGAGAACAAACCGGTGGAGGTTACGGGTTATGATGGACTTAAGGCGATGGAGGTTGCCTTAGCTGCTTACAGGTCCATAGAGTTGAAGGAACCTGTAGAGCTTCCCCTGGAGGAATAGATGTTTGGACTGAGAGGAAATATAGTAACTGATGGTGGGATATTCAGTAACTGGGTCCTAGTTGTGGAAGACGACCATATATTTAGCCTTACCCGTGAGGCAGAAGGCATCCAGGTAGAAAATCTTGATGACTGTTTTATTGTGCCGGGATTTGTGGATGTTCATACCCATGGGGCAGTAGGGTACGATATTATGGACTGTAATCCAGAGGGGATAGTAAAGATGGCAGAGTTTCTGGCTTCCCACGGGGTCACGTCATTCCTACCAACGACTACCACTCTAGATATAGAGACGACATTGAGGGCTATTTCTGCGGTGGAGACAGCCAAAAATCTGAACAAGAATGGAGCAAAGATAATCGGTATACATCTGGAGGGCCCATTTATAAACCCGAAACATAAAGGGGCTCAGAATGAGAAGTACATAATAGAGCCGACCAGGGAGATTCTGGAAAAACTTACATCTTCCAGCCTTATAAGACTTGTAACTATAGCCCCTGAAGTCTCAGGGGCTATTCCTGCCATAAAGTTCTTCAGAGATAGGGGCATATACATATCGCTGGGACACTCTGATGCTACATATGAGGATACTCTTAAGGCTATAATGGCTGGGGCAACTCAGATTACTCACCTGTTTAATGGAATGAGAGCCTTCCACCATAGAGAACCGGGGATAATCGGGGCAGGACTTGTAGAAGATTCCCTTAAGTGTCAGATCATCGCTGATGGGGTACATTCTCAATTTTCTGCTATAAGGCTAGTCTACAGGACAAAGGGTTATAAGAATATCATCCTTATAAGTGATAGTATGAGCGCCACTGGTCTTTCAGATGGAGAGTATGAGCTTGGAGGGCTTAATGTTACTGTTAGAAGTGGAGCTCCAAGACTTCCAGATGGAAGACTTGCTGGAAGCACCTTGACATTGGATGTTGCAGTAAAGAATATAGTAAATAAGGCACTGATACCACTACCATTTGCAGTAGAAATGGCATCAAAAGTTCCTGCTGAGAGCATAGGAGAAGCTACACTGGGCAGCTTCTCCTATGGAAACAGAGCAGACATAGCAGTTTTAGATAGAGGCTTTAATGTGGTAAGGACCTATATAGATGGCAGATTGGTCTACTCTTCACCCTTGTTTAATTCCTGACACTTCTTACAATAACCGTAGTATACCGCCTGTGCCCTTACCACTTGAAAATCCTCCCCTAGATCAGGGAGAGGTATTGTGGTAGAAATGTCGAAAATCTTCTTGCACTTCAGACAGACGAAGTGACTGTGAGGTGTTAAATCAGGGTCAAAGTGAGCCTTTCCATCCCCAACATCTAACCTCTGTATAACACCTAAGTCTGCCAGGCTGTTTAGGGTCTTGTAGACGGTAGCTATAGATACAGTAGGGGCTACTTTTACTACTTTATTATAGACATCCTCTGCGCTTGGGTGTGTCTTATTTCCATCTAATACCTCACCTATAAGCTGCCTCTGCGGGGTAATCTTGAGACCTTTGTCCTTTATAGTTTTTAGTATCATATTCTCTCTTCTTCTCATAGTTATAATTATTATACTATATGTAGAGGTAAATTTAAACCTGCAAAGCTTGCCTCCATAATTGCCTCAGGGAGTGTTGGATGAGCATGAATAGTATCTGCTAATTCTTCTAGCTTTATCTTTTCCTTTACTGCAAGAGTCACTTCCCCCAATATGGAAGAAGCATATGGACCTATGATATGAGCCCCTATAAGTTCTCTGGACTCATTTGCTACCAGTTTTACCATACCTTCCCATTTACCTATGGAGATGGCGTATCCCAATGCCCTGAATGGAAATCTTCCGATAACCGGATTTATACCAAGAGCCTTAGCCTGCTCCTCGGTCAAGCCTACACTTCCAATCTGTGGTTCGCAGAAGGTCGCCCTGGGAACCGCGTTATAGTCTAACTTCTCCTTCTTCCCCAAGATATTATCTATAGCTACCAGTCCTTGATGTGAAGCCACATGGGCAAAGAGGGATATACCTGTTACATCTCCTATAGCATAGACATTGGGTATGTTTGTCTGGAGATATTCGTTCACCTCTATGTACCCCTTACTGTTCGTCTTAATTCCGAGTGTTTCTATCCCTAATCCTTCTGTGTTAGGTTTTCTTCCCACCGCTATCAGAACCTTTTCCCCTTTTACATACTCTCCATTTTCTAGAATTACCCCGTCATCAGTTACCTCTCTGACTGTATTATTTAGATAGAGTTTTATGCCCTTTTTCCTGAGAGACCTTTCGAGTATCCTGGAGATCTCTTCATCTTCAGTAGGGACAACCCTGGGCATCATCTCAACTATACTTACCTCAGCCCCCATATCTCTATAGAATGTGGCAAATTCCACTCCAATTGCCCCTGCGCCAACTATTACTATGTCCTTTGGTATGTATGGGGTGGATAGTGCATAATCACTGGAGACAACTCTTTCATTGTCTATCTTAATATTTCCTATACCTGTAACTGGAAGAGAACCTGTACCTATGATTATCACATCCCCCTTTACCACCTCTCCATTGGATAGGCTTATCTCTGTATTACTGATCACCTTAGCTTTATCTCTTATAAGTCTTACCTTTCTTGTGGAAAGGAGATACTCTACTCCTCTAACAAGCTGTTCTACCACCTGATCTTTTCTCTTAAATACTGTCGCTACATCTATTCTATAATCACTTACCTCTATCCCGAAGTCCTTGGCAGTCTTTATATCACTTATCCTTTCACTGGCAGAGAGGAGGGCTTTTGTGGGTATACATCCTCTATTCAGACAGACCCCTCCAACCTTATCCTCTTCTATCAGAGTAACATTAAGTCCTAACTGTGCTCCTCTAAGGGCAGATACGTATCCACCTGGACCTCCACCAATTATAATTACATTCATCGCGCAATCCTCCTTTTCTCAGTAATTATTATATCCATCTCCTCATCCCACTCATCTATAAAGTGCTCTTCGATAATCTGGAAATCGTAGGCAAGTCCTATCTTTAATACCTTTTCTGGGAGTAACTTTATAAATCTGTCAAAATGACCCTTACCATAACCTATCCTGTGCAATTTTGTATTGAAGGCAATACCTGGGACTATAATGACTTCGAGGTCTTTTGTATCGTACGCCTCAGACCTGTGAGGCTCTAACACATTAAATGCTCCTGGAGAGAGTTCATCTAGACTCTCTATCCTGACGGGAATAATATCTTCACCTACCATCTTGGGCACCAGTAATATCTTATTATCTTCCAGTACCTTCTTTAGTATCTTAAATGTCGGTACTTCATTTGGTAGACTCACATAACTCATTATTACTCTATATGGTTGTATGGTCTTTATCGCTTCATCTTGGATGATGTCTCCCCATCTATCCAGAAGCTCTTTCGGATATGATTTGAATAGTCTCTTTATGGCTCCTCTTATCTTGAGTTTAGCTATATTCATCTCTCACCCTTCTGTAACTTATAAGCGGTGATAACATTTTTCATCAGCATAGCTACTGTCATAGGTCCAACCCCACCGGGGACAGGCGTTATTGCCGAAGCTATCCCCATTATATTTTCAAAATCTACATCTCCTACAAGTCTGTCACCAATCCTGTTTATACCTACGTCTATGACAGTAGCTCCCTCTTTTACCATATCTGCACTTATGAGTTTAGGTACCCCTACTGCACATACCAGTATATCTGCTCTGGATGTCTCCTCCTTTAAATCTCTGGTCTTTGAATGGCATACAGTTACCGTTGCATCAAGGGAGAGTAACAGGTGAAAGAGAGGCTTTCCTACAAGGTTACCCCTTCCAACTATTACCGCATTTTTCCCTCTAATGTCTATATTCTCCCGTTTTAACAGCTCGATAACCCCTAGGGGAGTGCATGGTATTATTCTAGGCTTACCACTTAGAAGTCTACCAAGATTGTCAGGGTGAAGCCCATCAACATCTTTTAGGGGGTCTATGGCAGATACAACCTCAAATGGATCCAGGTGTTCAGGTAAAGGTATCTGGACAATGATACCATTGATCTCTTTATCACTGTTCAGGGATTCTATGGTTGATAATATCTCGTTCTTATCTGCCGATTGTGGAAATCTCATCAGTCTGTAGTTTAACCCCAGTCTCTTACATATCCTTTCCTTATTCCTTACATACACCAGAGATGCAGGGTCGTCCCCTACCAGTACCACTGCTAATCCGGGTTTATCTTCAAGATTTTTTACCTCTTCTTTAAGTTCTGTATATATATCTTCTGCTATCTTCTTCCCATTTATTATCCTGGTCATCTAGCCTTCCCCTTTCAGTTCCCTTATCACTCTCTCTAGAAATGCTGTATTTTCTTCTACAAGATCGGGTATTGGTAGATTATAAGGACATTTGGTAAGGCAGACTCCACACCTTGTACAATTCTTCCCACTCAGGTATGCTTCATATACCCATCCACTTATTATCCTCTCTTTAGGAAGTCTCTTTACCACCGATTTAGCTCCAAGGAGGGAAGATATATGAACTCCTTGAGGACAGGGTTGACAGTATTGACATCTCCTACAGAATACTGAGCCAAGCTCTTTTCTTATCCTTTCTATCTCTTCCAGCTCTTCTTCTGTTAATTCGTAAGAACCTCTAGCTATAGAGACATTTTCTTCCACTTCCCTTATAGACTCCATACCTGGGTCAGGAATAACATAACCCTGCCTTAATACGTACTTTAGAGCAATCCTGGCATTTTCTATCATACCTCCACCCAGAGGTTTCATTCCAATCAGACCGATACCTCTTTCTCTGGCTAGATCCAGTATCTTTTCTTCACATTTGTTCTCAATGAAATTATAGCAGAGTTGTATTACTTCAAATTCTCCTGTATCTATAAGCTCAAGTATCATATCTGTACTATGGCTTGAGACTCCTATATGCTTTATAAGCCCTTTCTTTTTTGCCTCTTTCAGCCCTTCTAATGCTCCATCCTTTGCCATTACTGTATCAAATATCTCCTTACTGTTAACACCATGTAACTGGTATATGTCTATGCTATCTACCCCGAGATTATTGAGGCTTATCTCTACATCCTTGAGTATCCCATCTTTGGTCCTATTACCAGACTTTGTAGCTATATATACCTTCTTTTGTATCCCTTTAATTGCCTTTCCTATCTTTATCTCACTGTCTGTATAACCTCTGGCTGTATCTATAAGATCTATACCTAATTCTATCGCTCTTCTTACAACTTCTACTGCTCTATCTACATCTACCCTCTGAATAGGGATTCCTCCAAATGCTATGGGAAATACTTCTATTCCTGTATTACCAAGTTTTCTCTTCTCCATACCTATTCTTCCTCCTCAAGTCTCTCTATTTCGGACATTATTATCTCTTCCACTGTTAGATTTTTTATCTTGCCCTTATATAGTTGTCTCCCAAGTAGGTTATCTCCTTTTACCCAGCGTTCTTCAGGTTTATCCTTTAGTATATTGTAAAATCTGTTTACCTGGGCACTCAGATAATCTGCCCTGTGTACTGTTTCTGCCTCGAGGGTCATAGGTAAGATAGGGGATCCTGTAGAATAATCTCCATGATGGCTTAGTATTATATGGAGCAACTGCTGTAGATAAGAGGGCGATAGAGAACTTATACTCCTTGCCCTTTCTCTTACCGCCATAGCCCCTATGAATATATGCCCCAGTAGTCTCCCTTTTGTAGAGTATTCGATCTGGGTACTGTAGGTCAGCTCATCAACCTTACCTATATCGTGGAGTATAGAGCCAGCTATTATAAGGTCTCTATTCATCTCCGGGTACATCTCTCCAGCTGTTAAGGCAATTTTACATACCTCCCAGGTGTGTTCTATGAGTCCTCCTATATATGCATGATGTATCATCTTACCAGCAGGGGCAAGTAGAAAGTTCCTTATAAATCTTTCATCCTTCAGGAATAGCATAACCAGATCTTTTATCCCCTGGTCCTCTATGGTTTCCACTATCCCTTTCAGATCTTCTAGCAATACCAGAGAATTTCTTGGACTCTGAGGGATAAAGTCCATGGGATCAAACTGACTTGCAGGGGTCAGACTGTCTAAAGCTATCTCCGTATTATTGTTATATATGACGACCCTGCCACTGACCTCATAGACTACCCCGATAGATATATCTTTACCCTCGTCGTCCCATCTTCTAGCTAGTATAGAGCCTGTTCTATCACCCAGTGTAAGTGTAAGAGAACTTCTGCCGTTTCTATTGGATCCGACAGACTTCTTCAGTACCACAAAGGGTACTCTTTCCAGGTTTGTCCCTTCTTTAAGCTGTGATATGTAGTATTTCTTCATCTTGGATACCAAGCCATAGCTTTTGTAGTATATCCTACCCCCGTATTTCCTCTTCTATCCAGCACGATAACTCCAAACTCCAGTCCCTTCATCCTTCCCTCACTTACAACCATATCCACCGCTTCCTGTGCAGAAAATTGTCTTAACAGGATATCTATCTTTTTAGCCAATCCAAATTTTATTATATCTTCTCCTAATCCGGTAGCGGATACTCCTCCCCAGAATGAGGCATATGTCCCTGCCGATATGATGGGACTATCTCCCACCCTTCCTGGAAGCTTGCCCCTGATACCACCGGTGGATGTCCCTGCAGAGATAAGACCTCTTTTATCAATAGCTACTGCCCCCACTGTATCGGTCGAAAACCTGCGGGGAATCTCTTTGGGATAGAAAGATGGGAGATCATATCTTTCTGCGAATCTTTCTGCACCCTCCCCAACCAGCATAACGTGAGGAGTTTCCTCCATAACTAACCTGGCAAGTCTTATAGGATTTCTTACCGTCCTGACTCCACCAACCGCTCCTGCTCTTCCATCGGAGGTCATAATACTCGCATCCATCTCTATATATCCTTCTTTATTGGGGAAGGAACCCAGACCTGCATCGAATACTCCGCTATCCTCCATAAGGGTTATTACTTTTTCAACGACAGAGAGTGAGTCCCAACCATCCTGCAGTAGTTTATGTCCTACCTCCCATATCCCTTTCAGATTTTTCTGATATACCTTAAGGGTATCATCAGGTATATCACCCGCTCCTCCATGGATTATAAGTCTAATCTCGCTCATTCTAAGAACACCTTCCTATTATATTATCGACTCATTCTAACCTTAAACCTGGCATCAATAACATTGACTATCTTCATCGATAGAAGACTATAAAGAGGGATAAGGAAGATCTGGGATATAATAGCAGGAATAAGGACAGGTTTCAGTGGTAATCCCAGAAAGATATTCAGCGACAGAGGAACCAGGACCATAGAAGCCAATATCTGAGTTATTGCTATTGAAATCAGATAATCCATAAATGACAGCCTGTCTTTATTATAGGTTATAAATCCTGGTAATATTCCTCTTATCATTGAGATAATTGTAAAAGCTGGGATATATGGACCCATAGGATTTATAAAGTATCCCAGGAAATCAGAGAGCCCACCACATAAAGCCCCTTCTATAGGACCAAATAGAATACTGGCAATAATTATTGGCAGAGGTCCGAATCCTATCCTTACTCCCTCTATTCCCCCTATAGGAATCCTTATCGATAGCATCCTTGTAAGGACTATGCTCAGCCCGGTAAGAAGCGATATGTATATTGCTCTTTTAATAATCAACTTCATCCCTCCTATAAATTTATTATCCTAACTGAATTATAACACTAAATTTCTGTTATAATATAGCTAATTCTAAAAAAGAGAGGTGATATCTTTGGCAAAGGTCTATAATGTTGGTGTAGCTGGACTGAACCATGACCATATCTGGGGCCTTCTTAAGAACTGGCTCGATCAACCTAATGTGAGATTGGTTGGTGTAGCAGAATCTCACGAACCACTTAGAGAAAGGGCTAGAAGGGATTTTGGAATCGATAAGTTTTATGACTCATACGAAGAACTTATAGATGGTGAGAAACTGGATATAATCCAGATTACCTGTGAGAATAGTAAACATAGAGAGATTACTGAGTATGCAGCATCAAAGGGGATAAATGTCATCATTGAAAAACCTATGGCTGAGAGTTATGAGAGCGCTTTGAAGATGTTTGACTCTGCCAGAAGGAGCGGTATAAAACTTATGGTTAACTGGCCCACCACCTGGAATCCAGCCATAAGGAAAGCCCTAGAGATGGCTAAGGATGGAGATATAGGGAAAGTATTTCAGTTTAGATACAGGGCAGGACATAAGGGACCAAAAGAGATAGGATGTTCTATCTACTTTTATAGCTGGCTCTATGACCCAAAGAAGAATGGGGCAGGTGCATATATGGATTTCTGTGGATATGGGACTCATATGGCTGGTTATCTCCTGGGTAAGCCGTTGAGTGTTATAGCGTTCGGTAAGAATCTTGTGAGAGACTATATACCAGCGGAGGATAACGCAATACTTATTATGGAGTATGAAAAGGCTATGGCTATCGCAGAAGCTACCTGGAGTCAGATAGGTAATGTCCCTGGAGAAAATCCTGTTATATATGGGAGTGATGGGACTATAGCAGTAACCAGAGGCGAAGTAGTCCTGTTTCTCGATGGCAAGGAACCTAAAGTCATACCTCCAGGAGAACTTCCACCTTACGAGAGGAACGCGGTTACATACTTTCTGCACTGTATAGAAAATGATATAGTTCCGGAGGGACTTTCTAATCCTGAACTTGCCCTTCAGACGCAGAGGATACTGTCAGCTGGTCTAGAGAGTATGGAGGCAAAGAGGGCTGTATCTATCTGATACTTCCTGTTCCTTCTGGATATCTTGAGGTCCTACAGAAGTTCCCTCTTTAGAAAATCATAAGCCTTCCTCCCGCTTATCTGATGTCTTCCCTCAAATATATCTATCTCAAACTTCTCTGGGACACCCAGTAATTCATATACCTTTCCTACTTTAGAGATGGCAAATTCGGTAGCTCTAACTGGGAATATGTTATCCTTTGTCCCACTTTCTACTAAAAGAGCCCTTGGGGCTATAAGTCCTGCTATATCGTACATCTCTGCATACTTTAATATGCCAGGTATATAGTTGCATTCGCAGTGGTATACCGAGAGGATGCTATCCCTGAATGTATTTAGGTATCCACTTACTACTACCGCTTTTATCCTCTCGTCCAGCGCAGAGGAGAATAGTGATGTCATCCCTCCTCCAGATATACCCATAACGCCGATACTGGAAGCCTTTACCTCTTTTCTTGTCTCTAAATAATCTATTGCCCTCATTACATCCCATACCCTCATCCCTATCACTGTCTTTCCCAGGAGCATAGCCCAGAAAGAGACCTTTCTGCAGGAGGACTGATACTTATCTTTGGCTATATCCTCTGGTTCCCTCCTCTCTCCAAAGCAGGCTTGCTCTATAGCAAGAGTAACAAATCCATTTTTCACCAGGGAAATACCGAAGTCTTTCTGATAGCCGTCCGGTATGGTTCTATCGGTTCCATCCTCCCAGATCCCCACGATATCGTCCTTTCCATATCCATGTCCGTGGAGTGCAATTACCCCTGGAACAGGAAATTCCACCCCTTTTGGAATCAAGAGATAACCCACCACACTTGTATTGGGTGCACTGTCAAATACTATCCTCTCCCTTATGTAACCATCAAATTCTTTCCTTTCCAGGACCTCTCCTGACAGAGGCACCCTTTCTGGAAATCCTCCCAGAAGTTCTATAAGTTTACTCTTTAGATCTTCGTGCCAGCTTTTCCACTCCTCAATACTTCTGGCATTAAACTCATAGATTCGTGATTGTTCATAAAGTTCTAGAAATGGTTGAAGCGGTCGAAACTCTCTTTTCATATATCATTTCCTCCTTCCTAATTGATCTCCTTATGGTTACATTACTAGTATAAGATAATCGAATATTAGTTTATTATCAAGCAAGGTTTCTGCGAATATTGACTCTGATGTTATAATTATAATTGACTAACCGGTCAGTCGGAGGAGATCAGGTTGGGAAAGAGAGAAGATATATTGAACTCAGCTTTAAAGTTGTTCCTAGAGAAGGGTTTTAGCTCTACCTCTATAGAAGATATCACTAAACTTGCTGGCATCTCTAAAGGTAGCTTCTATACATATTTCCCTTCTAAAGAAGGACTTCTCAATGAAGTTGTTAATCTCTTTCTTGAGGAGGTTAGCAGTCAGTTCTCACAGATTTTGGAGAATAAGAAGGGTAAACCATTGGAGCTAATTGAGGCATTCTTTGATCTCAATCTTAATTTGGCTAGAGAGTACGCCTCCAACATCTTCACTATTGTCAGAGAGGTAAGTTTTGCCCCAATTCAGACGAGGGAAAGATTGACCTTTTCCTTCAGCAGGTTGATTGAAGAAAAGCTCAGGGAGTTTATCACTACACTGAAAGGCTCCTGTGATGAAAGTGATATCATTATACTATTGGGGGCTGTTATAAACTTCTGGGTGAGGTTTATATTCGGAGAGAAGGTTCCAACTACAGATGAGTTAAGCAAGAGAGTATGGTTTGGACTGAGTTATAAGTTGATATGAGATTACTGGCACAATTTATTGTAAAGAAAAGGGTCTATATATTGATAGTCTTCCTCTTTTTAACCCTTGTTTCTTCTCTAGTTATGCCTCGCAGAAAGTTGTCTTATAGTATCTTTGATATATTACCCTCTGATATTAAGTCACTAGTTGGACTCAGGATTCTTTCTGAAAAGATATCCAAGGGACCTGAGTTTACAATCCTTTGCGAGAAGGATAATATAGAAGAGATAGAATCTTTGGTTAGAAGATTAGATTCCCTGCCATATATCATATCTGTAAGCTGGTTGGGTAGTAATCAGGACCTCGCCTATCCAGAAGAGACCTGGAATAAAAGTTCTGACTCCTGGTATAAGGATGGCTTCTATAAGATTACTGTAACTCTGAAGTCTGCCAGCTCTTATAAAAGACAGATAGAAGAGATAAAAAGGATACTGCCAAGCTGGGCAGGGCTCACCGGAACTGAGGTGATCTCTTATGATATGGAGAATTACTTTAAGAATTCTACCCTGATATACTTCTCTCTTGGTATCCTTCTGGTAGCCATATTTTTATTCCTAACCTTTCCAAGTGCTATGATACCTGTTCTTATAGTATTATCTATGATGGTTGGAGTCTTAATAAATTCAGGGATTACTGCCCTATCTGGGAAATCTCTCTATTTTCTGATGGATACAATAATAGCTATACTCCAGGTAGCAGTTACCCTGGACTATGCCCTATTCCTGTATCATAGATATGAAGAGGAAAGATCTGTAAAGGATAAAGAGTCTGCTATGGTATCCGCTATTTTGTCCACATTCAAGCCTATAGCTCTGAGTTCTTTAACAACAATAGCAGGATTCTTTGCCCTTACTTTTGGGAAACTTACCCTTTACAGCATAATGGGCTGGATACTGGTGAGAGGAGTCTTTATATCGCTCATTGTCATTTTGGTATTTTTCCCATCTCTTCTGCTCTTATTCGATAAGTTTATTGCCGGTAAAAAACGCAGGGTGATTCCATTAGGTGTTGGAAGGTTGGGAAGAGTTATTGGGAGACATTCTTATCTATTCTCTGCCATTTTTATTGGTTTACTTATACTCTCCTTTTATTCGAACAGTAAGACAGAACCAGTCTTTGATATAAATATATTCCTTCCCAAAGATATCCCTTCGGTAGCTACTATGAATAGGGTTAATGAGATCTTTGGTAGGACTGAAAGTGTATTTATAGTGGCAGATGAGAATACTATCGGCTTAACCGATGCGCTTTCAAGTATTAAGAAATTAGACGGGGTAAAGGCGGTAATGCACTACTCTACTATTCTGGACCCTGCTATACCAGAAGAATTGATCCCGGAATCTCTTATAAATAGATTCAGGAATAATGGTTATACATTTGCCTCTATCTCAATAAGATATAGATTGGGAGAAGGAAAAGGTCTGAAGCTTAAAGATTCTATAAACAGGATACTGGAAGAGAAGGTTAAAGGGGAGGCATATCTTACAGGAGAATCTGTCCTCTTGACCGATATAAGGGATATCTCGTTCAGAGATCAGAGTAAAACTACACGTATCTCTCTATTCTTGATAGTACTTATTGTAGCTATAGGTTTCTTATCCGTATCGGTCCCTCTTGTGCTTACTCTGGTGATACAGTTGGCTATCTGGTTAAACATAGGATACTACTATATCTTTAATACACCTATGCCATTTTTTATACCCTCTATCCTGGGTACTATACAGCTTGGAGCAACGATAGATTACGCGGTCCTTTTGACCAGCAGATATCAGGAGGAGAGAAGGAATAAGAATAATCCTTTGGATTCGATAGATAAGTCGGTTTATTGGGGTGCCCATTCTATAATAACTAGTGCAGGGACGATGATACTTATGAATCTACCTGCCAGTATCTTGAGTAACATAAAGCTTATAAGACTTACAATGGGAAGTCTTGCTAGAGGAGGATTTATGAGCTCTTTAATTGTCTTATTCCTATTACCAGCTTTGCTGGTTATTCTCGATAGAATCTTTAGATCTACATCATATAAGTGGAGTGATGACAAAAATGAAAGGGATTAGATTATTCATCCGAATGATTTTAATATTCTTACTAATTTCTTCTAGCCCTATCCTCTCTTTTTCTAACAGTATATCGGTCTCCGATGATGAAACCGTCTATATTATCACAGATCCTACTGGTAGCGTAGATAAGATCGTCGTTGTGGACTGGATAAGGGTAGAAGGGAATGGAAGCTATACTGTCTATGACAGAGCCTCCGGGCTTAGAAATGTAAAGAAACTTCTCGGGGATGGAACCCTTACTGCCTCTGAAGGAAGGGTAAAGATAGAGGGAAAGGTTAATGGTATCTCCGACATATACTATAGAGGAGAGACTGATAAGAGACCTCCAGTATCCCTTGGTATTAACTATTATTTCAACGGTAAGAAGGTCCAGTATAAAGATGTAAAGGGGAAAAAGGGACACTTAAAGGTGGAGTTCACCCTGAAAAATAGCACCTTAAATAGGATCAAGATAGGAGATAACCTTGAGGATATCTACACTCCGTTTACAGTTATTATAACTACCAACTTCCCCGCCTCTAAGATAAAGGAGATCAATGTCTCCGGAGGAGGGACAGTAGCTACTGCCGGTAGCAATATAACGGTCAATCTAATGGGTATGCCTCAACCGAAGTTTAAAGGCTGGTTAGAGGTCAGTATGGACAAGATAGAATTAGACTCTATACAGATAGTAATAATGCCATCCTCCCCAACTCTGGCTGGAATACTCAATAGCATCAGTGAATATATGAGGGGTATAGAGCAGATAGATCAGGTACTCAAATTCCAACAGGACTTTTTAAAGCAGATGGCTCAGGAGATAGGAAGTGCTGTAAATAATGGAAATCCAGAAAGATCTTTAAGTAATATCGATAACATACGGGAAAGACTTAATATACAGGCTAAGACATTGGAGGATCTGGATAAGAACCTCGACAGGATGATAGAGAGAAACAGAAGTATTATATCTCTTATTAGAGATAAAGATACTGACGAGACACTGTTAAATCTGCTGGAAGAAGAGAGGAAGGATCTGGAATCTATGAAAGCTAGGCTCAGGGCTCTCAAAAAAGACACCTTAGAGATGTATAAGCTTTCTTCTGATATTCCTTTGGACAGTATTAGAGGTATAGTTGCCAGTCTTTCAAGAATTCAGATGAGTTTAACCGCGGTGGCTGAAGGTGGAGCTGTTGGATTTGTTATGATACCCGGTCTGAATATGGTGCGTGAAGGTATAAAGACCGCAAAGTCAGAGTTAGAGAAGAATAAAGAGAAGATGAACATTATGGAGAAGCTGGCTAAAGGTTACAATTCCTTTATAGGAAAGCCTGAAAATGCTAAAAAGAGCAGTGTAAAGTTTGTCTATTATATAAAGTTCGAATAGTTTTTGACAAGAGATACATCTGTATGGTATACTTTTAGCTAAATTTTTAGCCTAGATTAGGTTTGAGAAAGGAGAGTTGAGATGAGAAGAGAAGAGTTTTTATCTTTGGCTGATAGATACAGGGTTTTCCCTGTGTACGATGAGGTCCTGCAGGATGTAGAGACTCCTATAGGTCTTCTCTCAAGAGTTATTTCTTATCCTTATGTCTTCCTCTTAGAAAGTGTCGAAAAGGGTGAGTATCTTGGTAGGTATTCGTTTCTAGGTTGGATCCCCCGCAATGTGTATGAGGTCTATGATGACCCATTCTCCATCCTGGAGAGTGTAATAGAGAAGGACGTGTATACTCCTCCGAATTCTCCCAGATTCTGGGGAGGTCTGGTGGGTTATATAAGCTATGATGCTATAAGATGTATAGAGAAGATCCCCTATTCCCCCGATAAAGATAGTATAAAGTTTCCCCTTGGGGCATTTATAAACCCAGAATTTGTTATAGTATTTGACCATGTAAAAAACAGGATGAGTGCCATTACCGATGTAACCATCAATGGGAATGAGTATAACATCTATAATTCCGCCTCTGATAAACTCTCCTATGCATTAGATATACTCAATCTACCGAGAAAAGACATTGATGGCTTTAATTATCAGGAAGAATTGAAGATAGAGAAGAGCGTATCGAAAGAGGATTTTGAGAGAGCGGTAGAAAAGGCTGTTGAGTATATAAAAATGGGGGAGGCGTTTCAGATAGTACTATCGCAGAGGTTTCTCTTTGATCCAGAAGAGATAGACCCATTACAGCTCTACAGGGCACTTAGATTTATAAATCCATCTCCCTATATGTTCTTCCTGAAATTTAAGGATACTTATGTTATTGGCTCCTCACCGGAGGTGCTTGTAAGAGTTGAAGATCGAATGGTAGAAGTTAGACCTATAGCAGGTACAAGAAAAAGAGGGGTAGATACAGAAGAGGATAAGAAGTTAGAGGAAGATCTGCTGAGCAATGAAAAGGAGAGGGCAGAGCATATTATGCTGGTAGACCTGGGGAGAAACGATGTGGGAAGGGTCTCAGAACCTGGATCTGTAAGGGTAGAGAAGCTTATGGAGGTAGAGAGATATTCTCATGTTATGCATCTGGTAAGTAGTGTGAGAGGAAGACTCAGATCTGATCTGAACTGTGTCTCTGCACTTAGGGCGAGCTTTCCTGCTGGGACAGTTTCTGGAGCTCCAAAGGTGAGGGCTATGGAGATAATAGAGGAGTTAGAACCATTCAATAGGGGTCCATACGCTGGCGGAGTAGGTTATGTTACACCTAACGGGAATATGGATACCTGTATAGCTATAAGGAGTATCTTTATGAGAGGTGGATTTGGTTATACACAGGCTGGAGCAGGGATAGTATATGACTCAGTCCCGGAGGCTGAATATTACGAAACCATAAATAAGTCTAAGGCGATGTTTGAAGCCCTGAGGTTAGCCAGGAGGTCAAGATGATACTCCTTATAGATAATTACGACTCGTTTACCTATAATCTGCTTCAATATATAGAGGAGTTGGGAGAAGAGGTAGTAGTTTATAGAAATGATGACATATCGATAGAAGATATCAAGAGGTTAGACCCCTCTGGGATAGTTATCTCACCTGGCCCATCAACCCCTGAGAATGCCGGTATCTCGGTGGAGGTTATAAGAAACTTCTACAGAGAAAAACCCATACTTGGGGTCTGTCTGGGACATCAGGCGATAGGATACGCCTTTGGGGGAAAGATCAAAGGGGCTAATATCCCTGTCCATGGGAAGGTCTCTCTCATCTACCATAATGGGAAGGACATCTACAGGGATATACCCAGTCCATTTTATGCTACCAGATACCATTCACTTATAGTTACTGATCCCCCAGAGGTCTTCGAGATCTCCAGCTGGACAGAGGATAACATTATAATGGGGATAAGACTTAAGGATTATCCAGTTTTTGGAGTTCAGTTTCATCCTGAATCATGTATGACAGAGTACGGAAAGGTCCTCTTGAGTAATTTTTTGAAGGAGGTTAGATGAGATGAGTACGGAAGTCCTGGTAAGACTTTCTAGAGGTGAGCATCTGGACCTGGAGACCACCTATATGATTGTTAAGAGGATAGCAGAGGGTGATATGACCGAGTCTCAGCTTGGAGCTTTGCTTATGGGCTTGAGACTTAAAGGAGAAACCCCGGAGGAGATTGCCGGTTTTGTAAAGTGTTTGCGGGAGATGTCCATCAAGGTTCCAAATAACAGGCTCGCCATAGATGTATGTGGGACAGGTGGAGATAGGAGTGGAACGTTTAACATCTCCACCGCCGTTGCCCTTCTTCTCCCCAGATATGGAGTTGCTGTGGCAAAGCATGGCAACAGGTCCGCCTCCAGTATGTCCGGGAGTATAGATGTGATAGAAGCCCTTGGTATACCTTATTCTAACGATCCTAATGTGGTTGCTCAGGAGATAGATGAGAAAGGGATCTCTTTTATATTTGCCCAGTATTTCCATCCGATAGTCGGAAAGGTCGCTAAGGTTAGGAGGGAAATGGGATTTGGAACTATCTTTAATCTGTTAGGTCCGTTACTCAATCCGGCAAGACTCAAGGCTCAACTTATAGGTGTCTATAGCGAGGATGTACTTGACAGACTTTCAGAGGTAGTAAGGATCCTAAATATGCACAGGACGGTAATAGTCTATGGGATTACGGATCATCTGGATGAGGTCTCTATATCTGGTCCTACCAAGGTAGCCTTTATTGAGGATTCAAAGGTTGAGACCTTTGTCTTTGACCCTAGAGACATAGGATTAAAACTCTACCCGCCTGAAAGCATAAAGGGTGGGTCCCCTAAGGAGAACGCAGAGATTATAAAGGCTATTCTTAATGGAGAAGGTACCCCCGCGCAGAGGACAGTTGTAGCACTAAATGCTGGATTTGCCCTTTGGACTGCAGGTGAAGTTGTGAGTATAGAAGAAGGTGTGAGATTGGTTGGAGGTGATTTACATATCGATATTGGATAGGATAGTTCATAATAAGTTAAAGGAGATACCCCCTCTGGAGTCCTATAGAAACAGGTACAAGATTGCAGATTCCCATTTTAGGGATATATTTAATCGAGGAGGTATAGCTTTTATCGGAGAGGTAAAACCTGCCTCACCTGTAAAGGGTGAATTTCTCGATAGGGACAATCTGGAAGTTGTCATAAGACAACTGGTGGATTCCCCTATATCTGCAGTTTCTGTGCTTACTGACAGTCACTTTAATGCCAGCATAGAGAATATAAATCTGGTAAAGAGATATGCAGATATCCCTATACTCCGTAAGGACTTTATAATAGATGAATTGCAGGTCTTTGAATCTAGTTTTTATGAGGTAGACGCGATCCTTCTGATTGCCAGGATACTGACTGAAGACTCCCTCAGGTCACTTTATAATCTCTCTGTCTCTTTAGGGATAGAACCTGTCGTTGAGATCTACGATCTGGAAGATCTCGAAAAGTCGCTTATGGTTAATCCCAGTATAATCCTTATAAATAACAGAAACCTTGAGACATTTGAGGTTGACATAAGACATACTGAGAGGATGAGGAGACATATCCCCGATAATGTGCGGATAATAAGTGCTAGCGGTATATCCTCCAGGAAAGATATAGAATACCTTGAGGGTCTTGGGATAGATGGGGTTCTTGTTGGAGAAGCTATAATGAAATCTGCTGATGTAAGAGGAAAGGTTAAGGAGTTGATGGGGATTGAGGATTAAGATATGCGGTATAACCAGGATAGAGGACGCTCTATTGGTTGGCAAATTGGGAGCTTGGGCTATGGGATTGATCTTTGTCCCTTCAAGTCCTAGGGTGTTAACCCTAGAAAAGGCTAAGGAGATAGTATCTGCCGTGGAAAGCCTTTATCCGGATGTATTAAAGATAGGTGTCTTTGCAGATCAGCCCGAGGATTTTATCTCCTGTATGGTTACTCTCTGCGGGCTTGATGGGATACAGCTTCACGGGAAAGAACCTCCTGAGTTTCTCGATAAATTCGACTGTAAACTCAGGATAAAGGCATTTACGATAACCGATGGGATCGATATAGAAGAGTTCGTAAAAGATATAAGAAATTATAGAGGTTATCTACCCCTTATAGATATACCTAAAGGTCAGAATGTCTCCCAGGATGTACTGCTTGAATCTGCTTTCGGTTTAAAAGAACGTGGAATTGACTTTATTGTTGCCGGAGGCATAGACCCCGATAATATAACAAGATTTCTTTCATTAGACCCATATGCTATCGATATTGCCAGAGGTGTAGAGGTCAGCCCTGGTATAAAAGACAGGGAAAAATTACTGAAGTTATTCAGGTTAGTAAAAGGAGATGAGAACAGTGTATAATCTGCCAGATGAACGAGGTTACTTTGGAGAGTATGGAGGAAGATTTGTCCCCGAGACTCTTATGGAACCACTTTTACAGTTAGAGTCTGCTTATAACAGATTAAAGAATGACGAGGACTTTTGGCAGGAGTTCAATAAACTCTTGCAGGACTATGTAGGTAGGCCAACGCCCCTTTATTATGCAGGTCGTCTCTCAGAGAGACTTGGATTTAAAGTCTATCTTAAGAGAGAAGACCTCTGTCATACTGGAGCCCACAAGATAAATAACTGTATCGGTCAGGCGCTTCTAGCAGTAAGAATGGGCAAGACAAGGATTATAGCTGAGACAGGTGCAGGTCAGCATGGGGTTGCTACTGCTACCGTAGCCAGCCTTCTTGGACTTAGGTGCACAATTTATATGGGTGAAGAAGATATGGCTAGACAGAAGATGAATGTATTCAGGATGAAACTCCTGGGGGCTGAGGTTGTCCCCGTTTCCAGTGGTAGTAAGACCCTTAAAGAGGCAATAAACTCTGCCCTGAGAGACTGGGTTACAAATATAGATGATACCTACTACCTCATAGGTTCGGTCATAGGGCCACATCCCTATCCTATGATAGTGAGAGATTTTCAGTCAGTGATAGGGAAAGAGGCGAGAAAGCAGATCCTGGAAAAGGAGGAGAGACTTCCAGACTATATAGTTGCCTGCGTTGGTGGAGGAAGTAACTCTATAGGGATCTTCTACCCATTTTTAGAAGATGAAGTAAAGCTGATAGGTGTAGAGGGTGGCGGTTTAGGTCTGGAGACCGGGAAACACTCTGCAAGTATATCTAACAGCCAGATTGGTGTCCTGCATGGCTGCAGGATGTACCTTATGCAGGATGAGTGGGGGAATGTTATGAGTACATATTCTGTCTCCGCTGGTCTGGACTATCCTGGTGTCGGACCTGAACATAGCTATCTGAAGGGCATAGGGAGGGTAAGGTATGAGTATGCTACAGATGAAGTTGCCCTTAGAGGTTTCAAGGAGCTTTCCCTTCTTGAAGGGATCATCCCTGCGCTGGAGAGTGCACATGCGATTGGCTATCTATTTGTAAGCGATATACCTGAGGGCTCTATCGTAATAGTGAATCTCTCAGGACGTGGAGATAAAGACCTTGATATTGTAATGAGGGAGATGAGCTATGAATAGAATAGTTAATGCATTTAATAATGCCAGAAACGAAAACAGGATATGTTTTATCCCTTTCTGTGAATTTGGTTATCCAAGCCTGGAAGATTTCTCCCATTTGATGGAGATAATCGGTAGATATGGTGACATAGTGGAGGTAGGGATTCCATTTTCCGACCCTATAGCAGATGGACCTGTAATTCAGAAGGCGAGTGATACTGCTATTAAAAATGGGGCAAATCTTTCCAGGGCTTTTGAGTGGCTCTACAATTTCAGAAAACAGGATGATACTATCCCTGTAGTCTTTATGCTCTACTATAACCTCATACATCATACAGGGGTGAGGGAGTTCTTCAGGATAGCCAGAGACATAGGACTTGATGGTGTTATAATACCTGATCTACCTATAGAAGAGTCTGAGAACGTTTATCCATACAGAAATGGGATATCTATCATATGGCTTGCTTCAGTTACAACCAGTAATCAGAGATTGAAAAAGATAGCGGAGAAGAGTGATAGTTTTGTATACTGTGTCTCAGTCAAAGGAGTAACAGGACCTAGGGATGAGATATCAAGAGATGGTTTGGAATTAGTAAAGAGGATAAAAGGCTTATCCTCTATCCCCACCGCTTTAGGTTTTGGTTTAAAGAGCAGGGAGCATATAAGAAAGCTCGCAGGGATAGTTGATGGGGTTATTGTAGGCAGTGAGATTATTCGTGTTATAGATAATTCGGGTAGTAAAGGTTTGGAAGAATTCCTAAGAGGATTAAAGTCCGCAACTTTTATGCTATAATGTTTCTGTGGAAAGAGATAGTATAATACAGCTTAAGAAAAAACATCCCTGTGGCAGTGACCTCTGGAAGGTCATCGATATAGGGATAGATGTCAGGATAGAGTGTTTGGGGTGTGGTAGAGTAGTAGCTTTAGATAGAGACAGAATTATTAAAAAGATAAAGAGGGTCTTATCAGATGAGTCTCTCCTGGGGTCTAGTCGGACTACCTAACGTTGGTAAATCTACACTCTTTAATGCATTAACGAGGGCTGATGTCCCAACATCTATATATCCATTCTGTACAATCGAGCCCCATAAGGGGATTGTCGAGGTTCCAGACGAAAGGCTCTATGCCCTTGCTAATATTGTAAAGCCTGAAAGGATTATACCTGCGGTAATAGAGTTTTGGGATATAGCAGGCCTTATAAAGGGTTCTAGTAGAGGGGAAGGCTTAGGTAACGAGTTCCTCTCCCATATAAGGGGCGTCGATGGGATTATACATATAGTCAGGTGTTTCGACTCCCCAAATATACCTGCTATGGGGGAAGGAGACCCGATCAAGGACATAGAACTTATAAATGTTGAGCTGGCCCTTTCTGATCTCTCTATCGTTGAAAGAAGACTGGAAAAGCTCAGGTCGCTGAGAAGGGTTGGAAAGGGTAATCCTGAGGAAGAGTCTTTATTGGAGAATCTCAGGGAGAGATTATCGAAGGGGGATTCGATAAAGGATCTGCCAGTAATTAAAGATCTTCCTCTCCTCTCCTGGAAACCAGTCATCTATGTTGCAAATACCGACAGTCTGGAGAATCCAAAGGTCTCAAGACTTCTCGGATGGGGTAGGGAGAAAGGGGAAGTGGTTATCCCTGTGCTTGCTAAGATAGAGGAAGAATTGGCAGAGTTTTCTGATGAAGAGAGGATGTCCTTTCTTAGAGATGGATACGGAGTGGAAGAATCGACACTGCATAGACTTGTGAGAGAGGCGTATAAACTTCTAGGGCTCATAAGCTTCTTTACCATATGGTCTAAAGAGGTAAGAGCTTGGACCGTTGTCTCTGGGACAAAGGCTCCTCAGGCTGCCGGTAAGATACACTCTGATTTTGAGAAGAATTTTATAAAGGTTGAGGTCATACCTGTGGAAAAACTTATTCAGGCAGAATCCTGGGCAAAGGCTAGAGAGATGGGTTATATAAGAATAGAGGGGAAAGAATATACTGTAAAGGATGGAGATGTCCTTTACTTCAGGGCAGGTTAGCCAGCCTCGAGAAGCTCTGATGATATAAGTGAAAGCTGAGTATACTTTTCCTCTTTTATCCTCTTACCATTAATTAGTATAAAGTCTTTTGCCCGTTTTACCACAACTCCCAGTCTCTTTAGGGTCTCAATATCCTTTATCTTTTCTCTCCTCCTTAATTCTACAATCCTTTTTGCTGACCTGGGCCCAATTCCGGGAACTCTAAGGAGTTTCCCTATATCAGCAGTATTTATCTCTACTGGAAAATACTCGGGATGGTTCATTGCCCAGGCGAGTTTCGGGTCTACAGGTAGATAGAGTCTTCCCTCTCTATTAAAGATGAGTTCATCTGCAGAAAATCCGTACTCTCTCAGGAGGAAGTCTGCCTGGTACAGTCTGTGCTCCCTTAAAAGAGGGGTAGGAGGATGGTCCTCCAGAGGAGTATTTCTTATAGGCTGGAATGCACTGAAATAAGCCCTCTTCAGTCCGAGTTCTTTATAGAGTCTATCAACTAGATATATAAGCTCCCTATCGGATTCCCCTGCAGGACCAACAACAAATTGTGTTGTATAACCTGCTCTTGGTCTTATCCCCCTTCCGGTGAGTTCCTTTATGGTCCTTATCGTTCCAAGCAGGTCTCTCTCAAAGTCCTTGTCTATACTCAGTCTCTTTAATCTTTCTCTTCCAGGTGCCTCTAGGTTTACCGATACCCTGTCTGCCAGCTTCATAGCCTGTTCTATGTAGTCCCTTGTGACCCCCGGAAGTATCTTTAGATGTATATAGCCGTTGAACCTATAATTGAATCTCAAAATCTCCACCGTCTTTATCATCTCTTCCATCGTCTTCCTAGGGTCATATTCAACTGCTGAACTGAGAAAGAGTCCCTGCACAAGTCTCTTCTCCTTCAGACTTATAAATGTCCTTGCCAGTTCCTCAGGTGTAAATCTTATCCTTGTAAAGTCCCTCTCACATCTATTTGCACAGTAGTTACAGTTATTTGAGCAGTTATTTGACAGGAGGACCTTGAATAGTTTTATCTCCTTACCATCAGGAAGAACCGCAGGATAGATCCACTGCCCATATCCACCTCTTACCCTGTGGGCTCCCTGACACAGATAGTTTCCACATAGATCGTACTGGGCAGACCTTCCTAGTATCAGGATTTTTTCCTCGGTATCCATCTCAATCTCCACTCATATTATATGTCAATTTTATCTCTTTTGCAAAGACACCAAAGGGGCTATTTGTGGTATAATTATCTGGAAAAATGCTGGAGGAACTTAAGGATTATTCGGGTGTAATACATATACATACCGTTTATTCTGGTGATAGCTCTGCAGAGCTATCGGATGTGGTAGATTGTGCAAAGAGATTTTATGTAGATTATGTGATCATAACAGATCATAACTCGCTGGGCTATAAATCCCTTGAAGGTTGGCACAGTGATATTCTTGTACTTGTTGGGGAAGAGATATCACCACCTGAAGGAAATCACTATCTAGCGCTTGATATAGAGGAACTTATAGAGCCTTCTTCTATCCCTCAGGAGTTTATAAATAGAGTACTCGACCAGGGAGGTTTTGGTTTTATAGAACATCCCTTCTTTTTTGGAAACCATCATATCCATCCCTTCAATATATCTCCCAGCCCCTGGAGGGATTGGGATGTCGAAGGTTTTACAGGGCTCTCTATATTTAACTATACGTCAGATGGCGGAGAGAGGATGAGACTTTATAGCTTTCCGATATTCTATGCCTTCCCCGGACTGGATAAGGATCGACCGAATATTAATACCATAAGGAAGTGGGATGAACTCACTTTTACGAGAAAGACTGTGGGGATAGGAACAGCAGATGCCCATCTTTATAAGGTGAGGCTGTTATTCTTTGATGCCCCTGCCTGGCCATTTAGCTATTACTTTAACTCTATAAGGACCCATATAATTACCAGAGAATTATTATCACCACAGGCGGTGTACTCTTCTCTTCGAGATGGACACTGCTATATATCACATAACTATCTTGGAAGTCCAAAGGGATTTCTCTTCTTTGCCAGAGATAGAGAGGACTTTTATATAATGGGCGACAGGTTGAGTTTTAGGGAAGGTATAAGGCTTTATGTCCGCTCTCCGATAAGTGCCAGGATAAAGCTCATAAGGGATGGGAACTTCATCTTGGAAAAAATAGGAAATCTCCTGGAGTATACAGTAGAGTCTCCAGGGATTTACAGGATAGAGACAGAGGTCTATCATAGACTTTTCTGGAAGCCATGGGTCTTTACCAACCCGATCTATATTTTATAGAGAAGGTTTCTGTGCTATCGTAAAATCCAGTACAACTGGTACACTGGATTCAACAGCCATTATACCAAATATCTCTCCAATTGTCTCCATCATAGGTTCCAGTTTCTCCAGTTTTCCCTCTCTCCTGGCTATCTCAAAAAAGTTTGAGAGCTGAGGTATCTTTATATCCACACCCTTTATATTGACAAATCCTATCCTTGTGAGGGTCTCCTGGAGAGAGCTCGATGTGAAATGGGAGAGCTCATAGTACTTTGTCTGAATAACAAATGGTGCTAGTCTCTCAAAGAAGGACACCCCAAATCTTTCATCCTCGTATGCCCTATATCTTTTCTCTGAGAGCTCATTTATCTTTCTCCTTAGATCGTGCTCCTGCATAAGCCATTCTTTATCCAGGAATAGTGCATACTTTACCTCTCTGGGGGGATGTTTCTCTTTTAAGGAATAGAACAGTATACACTCATCGGCAATTATCTCTGCCCAGAGGAACTCATCCCTTTCCTGTGCTGGTATATAATGGTCGTAGTTTTCAAAGATCATAGCTATTTTCCCACCGGGCTTTAAAACCCTGAAAATCTCCTCTAAAGCCAATACAGGATTATTACTCTGTTCTATAGAATTGGCAGCTATGACTCCATCAAAACTATTATCGGGAAAGCTCATATTTATTACATCCATCTCCAGGAATTCTACATTTTTTATCCCCAGCCTTCTTGCATTCTGACGCTGTACGCTTACCCTTCTGTGTGAAGGGTCTATTCCTATAACCTTTTCAAAATTGTGAGCCACTCTTAAGGATGGCCAGCCATCGCCCGGTCCCACGTCAAGGATGACCCTGGCTCCTCTGACTGCATAACTGAAAGCACTGCATATAGCTATATCATACCAGTGGGATTTATTATTCACATCCAGTGGCTGGTATATCACTGGCAGATTTGCATAAGCCTGTGAGTCTAACCTCTCATATGTAAGTTCAGCACTTGTAGTCCTTACACAGGATAAGTGTGTTTTTATCCAGTTTTCTATCCTGCTCTCCATAGCCATTAAATTATACCACAGAGTTATTCCTATTTTAATATCCTGTTTAAAAAGAAATCTATAAATCTATCACTGTCGACATCTGTGCATACATCTACATTTGAATCTCCCTTTTTACTCCTGTAGGGAGTATCTGCAACCACAGTTACTCCTCTTGTGAATTCTCCCCTGGTTTCAACCTTTATATGCATATTCTCCCTTTTTACAAGAGAAGGATCTATAACACATGCCACTGCAAGTGGGTCGTGGAGTATCGGGAATCTCTCCTTATCCCCTTCCTGCCATATAGTTATCAGTTCCGATAGAAATCTGGTCTTCTCACTATTATGGTTGAAGATTCTCTCCAGGGTCTCTCTGTTGAGTCTGCACCTCAGTGTTACATCCAGCCCGACCATAGTTATATGGATACCTGAATCGAAGACTATCCTTGCCGATTCCGGATCGCAGTATATATTCCACTCTGGAAATGCCTGAGAGTACATACCTCCCATCATATATATCTCCGTTCTATCCTTTAACCCAGGTTGTTTTATCAATGCCCCAGCAATATTTGTCAGAGGACCTATGGTAATAATTATCACCCTGTCTTTAGAATCCATTACCTTATCTATTATAAAATCTATGGCATTAATACCCTCATCTATCTCTATATCTTCCCTTACCGCCTTTACCTGATTTGGGATAAGGCTTCTGTCCCAGTCGTTTATCAGTGGCTTCTCTACCCCTTTAATTACGGGTATATCTGATCTGCCGAATACCTCTACAAGTTTCTTAGCCAGTTTTGTCCTCAACGTTGTATTTCTAAAGACGGTTGTGATACCAATAATATCAAGTTCTGGAGAGTTGATCGCCAGTGCTAAAGCAAGGGCATCGTCAATATCATCACCGATATCAGTATCTATTATTACCCTTTTCATATCTCCAATCCCTCCTTCTTGATGAACTCTTCGACCTCTTCCTTTGCTGGTATGGAGCTCTGCGCCCCTTTTCGTGTTACCGATATACCTGCACATACAACTGCATATCTTATCGCCCTATCTATGGGTTCCCCCTGTGAGAGTTTTACCGTAAGAGCGCCATTAAAGACATCTCCTGCTCCAGTAGTATCTACAGGAGAAACCTTTATAGCAGGGATATAGATTTCTCTCTCTTCCCCTATAGCCATAACTCCATAAGAGCCCAGAGTCACTACTACCCACTTTATCCCATATCCCAGGAGCTTCTTCCCGGCAATAACGATATCCCTCTCATCTTTTAACTCCACACCCGTTATCATCTGAAGTTCCGATCTGTTTGGAGTTACTATGTCAGCGAGAGATATTATCCTCTCATCTATTCTCTTTCTTGCCGGTGCTGGATTCAGGATGGACATAAGGTTATATCTCTTAGCCAGCTCTAAAGAGAATTCTACTGTCTCTATCGGTATCTCAAGCTGGATAAGGAGTATACCCGCCTTACTTATTATAGGTATAGCCCTCTGGATATCCTCCTTACCAAGCGCCATATTTGCTCCTGGAGCCACCACGATACTGTTTTCCCCATTCTTATCTACAATGATGAATGCAATCCCGGTTGGATTTGAATCATCCTCTGTTAGATAATCTATATTTACGCCGTTTCTCTTAAGGTTTTCTCTCAACTCATTACCAAATGGGTCCTTCCCGATCCTCCCTATAAAATAGCAATCTCCTCCCAATCTAGATACCGTCACCGCCTGATTTGCACCCTTACCCCCGTAAGCCTTGTAGAAGGATTCCCCTATTACCGTCTCTCCTGGCTTTGGGATGGAGTGTGATTTTATCACCAGGTCCATATTTGTACTTCCTATAACCACGATAGGCTTATTAACCATCGTACCCTCCATTTTATCTTTCTCTTGAATAGTATATCATAAGGTTGTTATAATAGAACTGAAACGGAGGCTCTATGAAGTTTAGATCTTATTTGATTCTACTATTGCTTTTACTCCTTCCCTCAACAGTCTATCCTCAGGTAGGAGTAGATATAGATATCGAGTTCGGTTTCGGTGGAACAGTAAAGGTCGGACGATGGAATCCGATCACAATAACTGTAAAGACTTACAGTATCCCATTTAAGGGAAGGGTAGAGATAGAGGTGAAGGAGGGAAGTGTGATATTAGGAAATATAACCTCTGTAGCCCTGAAATCAGAGGTGAACCTGCCAGCTTACTCTAAAGGAGAGTACTTTTTTCTTGTCCCACTCTCGGATGTCAGACATCCTGTAAAGGTTTCAGTATTTTCTCAGGATGGAAGACTTTTAAAGATCTCCAACTACGAGATAAAGGAGCTGGATATGAGGTTACCGATAATGTGTATTATAGATAACTGGACATTGCCATACAGAGGAGTGGGAACTAGGATTCTATCTTTAGAGTCTGACAGGCTTCTTGACAAACCGGTCTTCATACTCGACCCTTTTGATGTCGTCTCTCTCAGCCCTCTATCTCTGTACAGGTTGAAGGGCTTACTTGACAGATGGACGGTCCTTGGAGGTAAGGTCGTAACAGACCCTTCTGTAGACATACATAGGGGCAGGGAGGATACATACCCGGGAGAGATAGATATATCCCCTCTGGTTTCAGACCTCATAAAGGAAGAGGACGTACCATTACCTTCCAAAGTCCTTATATCTCTGTTTCTTTTCCTGTATGTAGTTATCCTTTTTGTTTCCCTCTACTACTTTAAGGGGCACTTTCTAAAGAGGATCGCATTATACCTCATTATATGCCTTTTGTTTTCTTATCTGGCGTTCTCTCTGACATCAAGAGTTAAGGAATTTAGTGATGTGGGTATACAGATCAATCTTTTAAAGATCGATAAAAATCTTCCCTATGGGAGATTTTATTCCGGGATAGCCCTCTTTTCTCCATACAATAAGACTGTAAAGCTTTCTTATAATCCTAGGAATTTTGTCTTCTGGATAGGCAGGAGAGAAAAGGGAATAGCACAGACAACTATTATTACCGGAAGAGATGAGAATCTTATGGAGATAAATCTTGGTCCAAATAAACTTGGATTGCTCAGAGGTTGGGGTATCCTGGATTTCGATATCAGGGTCTACAGGGATGGAGATATCATTAAGGTAATTAACAATTCTCATTATATCCTGCGGGATGTGTATCTATTGAAGAGTAAAGGTTATCTGCCCCTAGGGGATATAAAGATTGGCTCTAACGAGTTCAGGGAAAAGGGTCTCGGTTTGTCAAGATTCGATAGAGAAGATATCAAGGGAAAAATTCTCTCCTGGTTTATAGATAATGGTATAATATTACTAGGTGATAAGAATTATATATCAGGCTGGATCTATACAATACCTGCAGATATAAGGTTTGAGTCTAGTAATATTAAATCTATAACACTCTGTCTCTTGGAGATTTAAATTATGATTACTATAATCTGGAAGGATCTGGAATCAAGAATAAATAGCCCGGAATTTATAAAGTTCTGGGGAGTATCTCTTCTGATACTCTTTCTGGTCTTTGTGATAACTGTCCCCGGGTATCAGAGGGTGATAAATAGTTTTATACCGAAGCTTTTTGTAATTATGGCTATCTCCGAGTTCTTCCTCTTTTTGGCTTTTACTGCGACGGTAACGATGGGTAACTCTCTTGCCAGTGGTGAGAAGACTATTAGAGATCTGGCAATAGGGAGTAAGTTTTCTGTCTTCAGCATAATATTTGGCAAGTTGATAGCCTTCTTCCTGCATCTAGCGGTACTATTTGCTTCCATACTCCCATTCAACCTTCTTGCACTTAATCTGGGGATAGATGGTAATCCTGTTAGATTTTTATATATCTTAATGGTAGTGGATCTGAGTCTGGCTTGCTGGGGATACTTTGTCTCAACCTTCAGGGAGAAGATCTTCCCAATTATACTCTTTTGGATCGGTATAGTCGTATTACTAGTATTCACTGCTAGACTCCCTTACCCGTGGAATCTCATAAATCCTCTGACTCTTATCTACTATTCAGAGGAGAGTGGACTTGTATACTATCTATTTATAGGATTGTCGGGTTTGGCTTTGACTTTCTTGAGGGTAATCTATCTAAGGAGGATATCAAGTGATAGGAGAACTCAGTAGATTTATATCACTCGTGAGATTAAAGATAAGGTTTGTTATGTTTTTAAACTGGCTACTGGAGTTGTTGATCTATACATCTATCCCCTATATCCTTGGTTATTTCTTTGGCTTTAATCTCTCTTATCTGTATCTCTTGATCCCTTTTGCCACTGCCCTATCTCTCTCTATTTTTAGATCCATACCAGATAAGAGTGTTGCTATAATTATAGATAGAGACCTGGACCTTAAAGAGAGGGTTATAACCAGTCTGGAATTTGGCAGAGAAGAATCTTTTATTATTAAGACACTCATTAATGAGACCGTAATACTGTTAAAGAATCTAAATATAAAAAAGGTCTATCCCCTGAGGTTTAGAGAGAGGCTCAAGTATGTTGCCATTATTCCACCGGTTCTTTTCTTCTCCTTGATGTTCTACCAGAATGTATTCTATCCCAGATTTATCTCCTTCAGGGAAGAGATGACTACGCAGGCAGGAATCGAAACAGATATACTGAGACTTGAACAGAAGCTGGTATCTGAAAAGCCAGAGCTGGCAAAAAGACTGGAACTCCTCAGGAGAGAGATGGAGGAGAAGAAGGTCAAGAACGAAGAGGGTTTAAGTGTTCTTAAAGAGATAACTAAAGAGATAGAGAAAGACCCTGGTAGTATGGATACCTCAACTAGGGTAGATATAAAAAGGATGTTAGAGATGGTTATGGAGAAAATGAACAGTAAAATTTCTCAGAATAACCAGAATAATGAGAAAGAACAGAGGGAAGAGAGACAGTTAACCTCTGATAGAAACTCATCTGGTGAAGGGAGAAACTCGGGTACTGAGAACTTTCCGACAAAGGATAGAAGTAATCTCGATTCTAAAGAGGGTGTTGGTAAGGATTCCTCTATGGGAGAGGAGAATTTTGATACTATGTCCAATACTGGTGAGGATAAGAAGTCTGGTAATATTACAGAAGGTGGTTCTCAGGGAGAGATGGATACAGCATCTAAAGAAGGTAAGGAGGGGAGGGAGGCAAAGGAGGGCAGTAATAATATCGAGCAGGGTGGAACACTCCCAGGTAAGGGGGAGCGTGAGAATAAACTGGGTGAGGAGTCTCAGAGGAGAAATCTTCAGGGACTACCCCAGTATGTCCCTGGTATACCCAAAGAAGAAGGGGATATAAAGTTGAAGATAAGGAATGTCGGTAAGGATATTTCACCCTCTATAGGGGAGAGAGATACAGGTACTCCTGAAAGAGCAACAGAGGAACCTGTAAAAAAGGAACTGGTACCATCTGAATATAGAGAGACGATAAAACTCTACTTTGAGAGATTGAAAGGAGAATAGATATGGAACTTAGAGAAGAGTTCAAGGATATATTTACAAGATTAAAGGTAGAGATCTCTAAGGTGATAGTTGGATATGATGAGATCATAGAACAGGTCCTCATAGCCCTGTTCAGTGGGGGTCATATATTACTCGAAGGGCTTCCAGGTTTGGGGAAGACACTTATGGTCAAGACTCTTGCTGAAGCTTTAGACCTTACATTCTCGAGGATCCAGTTTACTCCGGACCTTATGCCTTCAGATATTATAGGGACAAATGTTATGGAGCAGGATAGGACATTTAGGTTCCAGCCAGGTCCTATCTTTGCCCAGATAGTATTAGCCGATGAGATCAACAGGGCTACACCCAAGACCCAGTCTGCACTACTTGAGGCTATGCAAGAACACAGTGTAACCGTCTCAGGTATTATCCACAGGTTGAAGGAGCCATTCTTTGTTATGGCAACTCAGAATCCGATAGAGATGGAGGGAACCTATCCTCTTCCTGAAGCACAGCTTGATAGATTCTTCTTCAAGCTAAAACTTGGATTTCCTGGTAAGGATGAGCTTATAGATATAATCGACCGGACAACAAACCCCGAAGTACCGAAGGCTGAGAAGGTGCTCGATGGTGAAACAATAGAGATAAAGAAGAAGGAGATCAGAAGTGTTCCGGTTTCTACCCCGGTGAAGGAGTATGCTGTCAGACTGGTCCTGGCAACACATCCTGAACTGGAATCTTCCCCTTCTATGGTGAGAAGATATGTAAGATATGGTGCCAGCCCCAGAGGAATCCAGTCTCTTATACTTGGAGCTAAGGTGAAGGCATTAATAGATGGTAGATATAATGTGAGCTTTTCAGATATAAGATATGTAGCCAAGCCTTCCCTGAGGCACAGGATTATCTTGAACTTTGAGGGGGAGGCTGAAGGGCTGGATACCGATACGATTATCGACCAGATTCTAGAGGAGGTCCCTGAGTTAGAGAATGAGCCTGTTAAGCCCTGAGTTCCTCAGTTATCTTGAGAGATTGGATCTTTTAATAAAGAGATCTATCAAAGGTCCTACCATAGGTGAAAGGCTGAGTTCCAAATATGGTAGGGGTATAGAATTTCAGGACTACAGGAGTTATGAGATAGGAGATGACTTCCGTTATATAGATTGGAATATATACGCAAGGCTCGATAGACTATTTGTAAAACTCTTTAGAGAGGAAGAGACAAGTGTTATAAATATACTCTTTGATACAAGTAAGTCTATGGGATTTGGAAATCCATCGAAGTTATACTTTGGTAAACAACTCTCTGCAAGTCTTGGATATATAGGACTTGTCAACTATGACCTAGTGAATCTCTACTGTATCTCTTCAACGGTTGAGAAAAGATTGGAGTCCTTACGTGGTAGACACGGTACTATGAGAATGTTAAGATTCCTTGATGGTCTTGAGGCTCAGGGTGTTACCTCTTTGAATCGTGCGATCAGAGAATCCCTTAAGTGGTTGAGAGGGAAGGCGGTATTTATCATACTTTCCGATTTTCTTGACCCAGATGGATACGAAGAAGGATTGAAGCTCCTCAATGCCAGAGGTTATGAGACATTTGTATTCCACATACTTTCTGAAGAGGAGATCTCTCCTCCTGTGTCTGGAAGCTTGAAATTGATAGATTCAGAGACAGGAGAGACCATAGAGCTTGACGATATAGACGATATATTGATTGGATATAGAGAGACATTGAGGAAATTCCTGGAAGAGATAGAGTCTTTCTGTCTCGATCACAGTATAGAGTACATCAGAGCAAGTTCAAGTATCCCTATAGAGAAGGTTGTACTCTACTATATGAGACTGGGAGGCTGGCTCAAATGAGCTTTTTATCTCCGATTTATTTCCTCTTTCTCCTTAGTATCCCAATAGTCATAATCCTCTATCTCCTAAGGACGAGAAGACAGATACTGATAGTCCCCAGTGTATACCTCTGGAAGAGATATACAAGAGAGGAGTTAAGATATTCTGTACTCAAGAAGTTTCTTAGAGATATACTTCTACTCCTGCAGATCCTTGCCATCATTCTTCTTACCCTTGGTCTTGTAAAGCCAGGGATATTTTCCTATGTAGGAGCCAGAAATGTCATCTTTATTATTGATACATCCTGCAGTATGCAGGCAAAGGACATAAAGCCGACCCGTTTTGATTCAGCAAAGAGAAAGGCGTTAGAGCTAGTTGATTCTCTTGGTAGAGGGACAAATATCTCCTTATTTTCTTCCGACTCAAAGACTAGATTTCTTCTGGACTATACCACCGATAAAACAAAGGTAAAGGAGGTTATAAACAGTCTTTCTCCAGCTGATACTGAGGGTAATATAATCAATACTCTGAATTATATAGAGAAACTTGGTAAGAAGCCTGATGTTATATACCTCTTTACCGATGGGGCATTTGATAGAGATATACCCTCTTCTTTACCGATAGAGGTATTTACCTTTGCTAGGGATAGTAATAATGTCGGTATAACCAGTATCAGTGCCAGAGATACCGGTATAAAGGGCGAAAAGGAGATATTTATCAGGATTGAGAACTTTTCCAAAGATAAAAGAAACGTCCCCTTGCAGGTCTGGGAAGATGAAAGACTTATAGAGACATCTACTTTGAGTCTGAATCCTGGGGAGAAGAGATCGATTACTGTTGGTCCAAAGAGATTTAGTGGTATAGTGAAGGCAATGATATATCCAAATGATCTACTTCCTGTAGATGACAGGGCTTATCTGACATTCCCGAGAGTTAAACCCTCTGTATTACTGGTAACTCGAGGAAATCCTTATCTGGAGATAGCACTTTCCCTTGCAAATATAGGAGTTTTAGATAAAGTAGATACCTTTGACCAGACGATGCTATCAAGATACGACATAGTAATATTTGATGGTACTGCCCCAAGAGAGGTCTTACCCGGTAATTACGTATTTATAGGGAAAATCCCGGAGAACATACCACTTGAGGTCGCTGATATACAGACGGGTCCGGTTATACTTAGGGTAGATTCTACCAGCCCCATTATGAGATTTGTAGATACTAGGGGAATAACAATGAAGAGAGCAGTTATATTTGAAAGTACCCAGGGAGAGGCTCTTATCGAGACGAAGGACGGTTCTATACTGTGGAGCTACGATGGAAATTTTGGCAGGATTATCGCCTTCGGTTTTTATCCTGAGGAGAGTTCTCTTATTGAATCCTCCAGTTTTCCGGTACTTGTTAATAATATCATAAACTGGTTGGGAGAAAATCCATCGCCCAGTTTAGCCAGTACTGGCAGTGTTATTAAGTTGAGGACAAAACAGATGAATGAGAGTATCACTGTAATCACCCCTTATGGCGTCATAAAGAGAATAACAGATGAGAGAAGGTCTATAGCCTTTGGAGATACATATAAAGTTGGAGTATATTCATTTAGAAGTAGTCTGGGAAATATAGATGTAGGTGTTAATCTCTGTTCCTCTTCCGAATCGAATATATCTCCAAGGGTCTCCTCTAGGGAGTATAAGGGGAGCCCTATCTCCAGGGAAAGGACCTTACTGAATACAGATATATGGAGATTCCTGTCATTGAGTTATCTGGGTGTCATTTTCCTAGAAGGCTATCTCTTCTATAATAGGAGGCTAGCTTGAGAATTACCTATATTTATCCTTTATTACTTTTATCTTCAGTCTTCATTTTTATCTGGCTGAATAGCCATAGACTCCGTAAGAGGAGTCTATGGCTGAGAGTTATCGCTATGCTCCTTCTAATATTTGCATTGACAGGACCACAGATTATAAAGAAGAATAAAAATCTGGATGTGGTCTTTGCCCTTGATGTTTCAGAAAGTATCCCTCCCAATCTTAAAGATGAAGGTCTGAACTTCATAAAGGAGTCTCTGAGAGATAAAAGAGAGGATGATAGGGCTGGTTTTGTGGTATTCGGTGAAGATGCACTGAGCCAAACAGACCTCTCTACTCTTCCAGTTTTAGATGTAATATCTTATCCTGGTGTAAAAGGGACAGATATAGAGAAGGCGATAGACCTTTCTAATGTCATCCTTTCACAGTCTGACAGAAATAATAGAAGGATTGTTCTGATTACCGATGGAAATGAGACAGATGGATCTGCTATAGATTCCGCTTACAGATCAAGGGAGAAAGATATAAAGATAGATATCTACCCTGTGGTAAGGGAACCACTTGAGGAGATTACTATAGAGGACATAGAGATTCCTGATAGGGTAAAGCTTAGAGAACCATTCATTATGAAAGCTATTATATCCAGCTCAGTATCGCAGTCAGTAGTTTTTGATCTTTATCAGGATGGGAGAAAGATCATCTCCCAGAAGCTGTCCGTTAGGAAAGGGAAGAATCTATTCCTTTTCAGCATAACTCCCAATCGTATAGGTTTCCATAAGTTTAAGGTCGAAATATTACCTGAGAAGGATACAAGGATTGAGAATAATAGCATCGAGACATTTACAGTTGTAGAGGGACCTCCCAAGGTTTTATATGTGTATAATCCAGGTACTGGCTATGGGAAGGTTCTCTCGGCTCTTAAGACTCAGGGGCTCAATGTAGAACCGATATCTCCAAGGGAAATACCCGATACCGTTGTTGGCTTTTCAGGATGTTCCACCGTAATAATGGATGATATACCGGCAACCCTGCTTACTATAAATCAGATGAAGGCTATCCAGTCATTTGTGAGAGATACTGGTGGTGGGCTTCTGGTTATAGGTGGTCCCAATAGTTTTGGAATGGGCTCCTATATGGGAACTCCTCTGGAAGAAACACTCCCTGTAGACTCCAGGATTACACAGTTTGCCAGTCTATCCAATATTGCACTGGTCCTGGTTATAGACGCATCGGGAAGTATGAGTGGACAGGAAGGGGAACTTACCAAAATCGATCTGGCGAAGGAGTCTGCACAGCTGGTCGTGGATCTGTTAAAGGATCAGGACAGGGTAGGGGTTATAGCATTCGATCATTCCTTCCAGTGGATCGTCGAACTTACCAGCGCAAAGGATAAAGAGGGTATATCCAAGAAGATATCTATGATACAGGCAGGTGGAGGGACTGCAATGTATCCACCTATGGAGTCTGCATACAGGGCATTAAAGGATGAGAAAGCCAGGGTAAAGCATATAATAGTTCTTTCTGATGGTCAGACTGAACCAGGAAGGTTCAGGTCTCTGGTCGAGCAGATGAGACGTGCAGATATAACTGTTTCCACAATAGCTATAGGGAGTGATGCGGACATAAATCTTATGCGTAATATAGCAGAGTGGGGACAGGGTAGATTCTACTATACAAATGACATATATTCTGTACCACAGATATTCCTTACAGAGACATTGACTAAGAGTAGACCATATTTGACAGAGAAACCCTTTAATCCCCTTGTGAACAGTTACATAGATTTTCTCGATGGGATAACTGTATTTCCCACGATGCTAGGTTATATATCCACCTCTATCAAGCCAAAGGCTAAACAATTGATGAGTGCCCTCAATAATGAGCCATTACTGGCTTACTGGCGTTATGGGATCGGTAAAGTCTTGGCGTTCACCTCGGATTCTGGAAAAAGATGGACAAGCTTATGGGTCAATAGTCCATCATTCTCAAAGTTCTGGAGTCAGGCGGTCCGTTGGTTAGCACAGGATGTCTCCAATTATTATGTATCTATTTCTACTACAGAAAGGGCTAAAGATGTAGATATAGTGGTCGATGTATTCGACCATAAGGGAAATTTTGTAAACTTTTTAGATGGTACCTTTAAGGTCTTTTCACCTTCAGGTAGCTTGATAAATGGAGACCTTATCCAGAAAGATTCCGGTAGATATTACGGAAAAGTGGAAGTAAAAGAGGAAGGGATATACTCTATATCTGTTGAGCTCAGGAAAGAAGGTACCGTTATAAGGAGTTTGGGCGGATTCTATGTCCCTGTATCTAAAGAGTTAAAGGATATAGAGAGTAATAACTCACTCCTTTACTCTATTGCAGAGATTACTGGCGGAAGAATACTGAATAATCCCCGAGAAGTCTTTGATGAAAAGATAAGAGGGTATAATATCGAGTATGTGGATATATGGCAGTTTGTTCTGTTATTTTCTGGCATTTTGTTCCTGTCTGAACTGGTATTAAGAAAGTTACCTGCTTTGAGAGAACAGAGGGAGACTTTCATTGCTCTTTTAAGCAGATTTCCAAGGTTTAAGATATCAGATACTTCTATTTCTATGTATGAAGGTTCCTATGAAAGTCCTCCTCTAGAGTTCAAGACCTATAAGCCGAAAGAGGAGTCTCCTATAAAGACATCCAGTATGGAACACGCAGCCAGACTGTACATAGCTAGGCTCAAACAGGAAAGGGAAGGGAAGAAATAAAAAAAGCCCATCGGGGGCAAACCCCGATGGGCTCAGCATCTCTAACAATTAGAAGCTGAAAGTTAAGTAAGGAGTAAACTTAAGATTCTTAGTAGAAGCATCCTGCCAGATGTAAATGGATGTGGATACGTTTGTGGTAAGAGTCTTACCAGCATAGAAACCTAAGGCTTTATTATAGACATCGTACTCTAGATAGGGATCCCATCCTGTATCAGTTTTTACTCCTGGCAGGTTAATCCCGACTACCTGGTACTTTGCCTCGGTATCTCCTGCTCTCTGGCCATATAGGGCATATAGAGTTAGTAGATTTGGAACAACATTCCATTTGCCGCTTACTCTATAACCTGTAGAAGTCTCATCATCTCTTGTCCAGACGATTCCAGTAACTCTACCCCAAGATCCATCAAGGTTAGCTCCTAGAGCTACTGCCTTTTGATTGTCAGCAGTCGTAGCTACATCTGGAGATAAGAGTAAGAATGTTGTAAGTCCAGGGAATAGAGCTGAACTGATAATGTTTACTCCAGGAACGTTACCGATATTGAAGGAATCTCCATAAACTGTGAGAGGGCTGTAAGTACTGATGTTAAGATATCCACCTTCGATTGTAAGAGGAATGCCCTTTGATACTAAGTTAGCTGTTATAAAAGCTCTATTAAGTCTAAGTAAGTTCTGTGTATCTAATGTTACTCCAGTAACTACTGTGTCTGAGCCGATTGTCGTTGTAGTTGTTGATACTGCTGGAGATTGCCACTTTGCTAAGTCTGAGTATCCAATGTATACATCTGCCCTGTAGGTAATGAAGTCGTTAACACTCCCTTTAAGAGTTAACCAAAGTCTTCCTTCAAAATCTGCTTTGTTTAGGCCAGGAGCTGTGGTGAAGTCATAGGAGTTTAACCTAAAACCTAGACTACCTGTAATGTTGACATCTGCCGACGCTGGCAATACTATCCCTACCATAAGTGCCAACGTCATCAATGCTACCATTAACTTTTTGAACACCTAAAATCACCTCCATAAAAATTTTATCAAGTTATAAAAACTCTTAAACCTTTAGCCCACGATCAAGTAGGTAACAACTCATATCCTACCATATTTCTATAAATTTCTCAATCCCCTCCACACTACCCCTCTAATTGCTACCTACCATTATCGCAGGCATCAATTGCCCCTTATTATATCCGATATATATCTACCTCTTCAAGAGGGTCCCGACCTGAGACTTAAAATTCGACTCTACCCAGCCGATATTGCTAATACAATTATAATGTATAGAGATATGTCAAGAGGTTTACCCGTTGATTTGTTCGGACATAACCCCTTTACAAATTAAAATAATGTGATATAATTAGGTCAAAGCTGGTGAAACTAGCTGAGGCTAGTTTGAGACCAGGGAGGAGGCGAGTTTTAGTTCTTAAGGTCTTGGCCAAAGTTAGTTGAGCCAGGAGCCCTTACTCACCAGGGAGAAAACTTAGGGAGACTCTTGAGAAGTGAGTAAGGAGAAAAACCTCTTAGAAAGGAGGAAGGGTAAAGTGAAACGACTTATATTGATTTTGACTGTGGTTTTGGCATTAGCCTTTAGTGCCCCCGTTATGTCAGCACCGTTCCCTGATGTCCCTTCTAATCACTGGGCTTATGATGCAGTTAATGAATTAGCATCCAGAGGTCTAATTGTTGGGTATCCAGATGGGACATTCCGTGGAAATAATCCTTTAACACGTTATGAACTAGCGATGATTCTTTCTCGTCTTATCCCTCAACTTGAAAAGATTGCAGGGGGCCCAGCAATTGATGTTTCTGAATTTGTCACTAAGGCTGAATTAGCAGAAGCCTTAGCTGACTACGTAAAAGTGGATCAGTTAGATGACTACGTAAAAGCAGACCAGCTGGCAGACTATGTAACATTCGATGCTTTGGCTAACTATGTAACTAAGGATGATTTAGCCGACTATGTAACAGCAGACCAACTAGCAGACTACGTAACAGTAGATCAGTTAGCTGACTACGTAACAGTAGATCAGTTAGCTGACTATGTAACAGTAGATCAGCTAGCCGACTATGTAACAGTAGATCAGTTAGCAGACTACGTAACAGTAGACCAGCTAGCAGACTACGTAACAGTAGATCAGCTAGCCGACTACGTAACGGTGGACCAGTTAGCTGACTACGTAACGGTGGACCAGTTAGCTGACTACGTAACAGTAGACCAACTAGCCGACTATGTAACAGTAGACCAGCTAGCTGACTACGTAACAGTAGACCAACTAGCCGACTATGTAACAGTAGACCAGCTAGCTGACTACGTAACAGTAGATCAACTGGCTGACTATGTGACAGTAGACCAGCTAGCAGACTACGTAACAGTAGATCAGTTAGCAGACTACGTAACAGTGGATCAACTGGCTGACTATGTAACAGTAGATCAACTGGCTGACTATGTAACAGTAGACCAGCTAGCCGACTACGTAACAGTAGATCAACTGGCTGACTATGTGACAGTAGACCAGCTAGCAGACTACGTAACAGTGGATCAACTGGCTGACTACGTAACAGTAGACCAGCTAGCCGACTACGTAACAGTGGATCAGTTAGCTGACTATGTAACAGTAGACCAACTGGCAGACTATGTGACATTTGATGTCTTGGCAGATTACGTAACGGTCGATCAACTGGCAGATTACGTAACCACAGATCAACTGGCTGACTATGTGACAGTAGATCAGTTAGCAGACTATGTGACAGTAGATCAGTTAGCCGACTACGTAACAGTAGATCAGTTAGCTGACTATGTGACAGTAGACCAGCTAGCAGACTATGTAAAGTTTGACGATCTGGCTGACTATGTAAAGTTTGACGATCTGGCTGACTATGTAACAGTTGATGTCCTCGCTGATTACGTATCATTTGATGATCTAGCCAATTATGTAACTACCGATGACTTCGACGCACTTAAGTCTCTAGTTGCTGATCTATCAGACCAGTTAGAAGCTATAGGTGCCAATGTCGGTGACCTCAAAGATAGAGTCTCCGCTCTTGAAGATGCTGTGGCAAAGATAAATCTTGCAACACCTGAGAAGGTAGCAGAGCTTTCTGCTAAGGTTGCAGAATTAGAGAAGAAGGTAACTACTCCAGAGAAGGTTGCGGAACTAGAGTCTAAGGTATCTGCGCTAGAGAAGAAGGCGGTAACCTCTGTGACTACAAATGTCACAGTTACCACTAAATACAAGCTAGGGAAAGCTACTCAAGAACCATCTCCTGCTACAAGTACAAGTAATTTCTTAGCCAACTCCGCTCTTACTGGAGTGAGTAACCTTGATTCTCCAATAAGTGGTCTGCTTACTCAGGTATCTCCAGGTGCATCTGGTAATCCAAATAAATTTGCAGGTCTACCCGCCACAGGTATGACAGCTGCTGGACATCTGACGCTCAAGATTAATGTCCCTGGTAAGAGTGGAAGTGACAAGATCTATGGAGAGATCACTCTTAGCTCCGGCATTGATAGTGATATCTCTGCCTTCTATACAGGATTACCTTCAGGCAGTCTTTCTGTATCAAGCTTCAAGGCTTATGCCGAAGACGGAAAAGTAACTGCTGAGGGTGGTAATTTGACTGCATTTGAGTACACTCCATTCACCTTGGCTAAGAGTAAGCTATTTACCAATCAGGGCGGAAATGCAGTAACAAATAGAGGTCTAGCCATAACTTACAAACTCTCCAATAATATCTCTGTACATATGGCACATATCTTCCTTAATCCTAGTGTTACCTACGGTAATGGTGTATACTGGGATACTAATACTAACTCTTGGAGTGTTTCTGGAATCGAACCGGTCTGGGCTAACAGAGTCTCTATGAAGTTTGGTGAGCCTCTTACACTTAACATCAACGTAGTAAAAGAAAAGACCAACGAGATAGTAGCTGGAGCAGATACAACAATGAAGTTAGGAAATATAACGGTCGGTGCAGAGTATGCACTATCTATGGATAAAACATTTACTCCTCTTGGTTCTGACGCAGACGCTATGAAACTTACAGTAAGTATTCCACTTGGGTCTACAATCACAGTAAAAGCTGGTTATATGGATGTTGGTACCAACTACTCTGCAACTTGGGGTTCTTACACTAAAGATAGAACTGGATACAATGTTGGTGCCACTATAACTCTAGGAGGATTCACTATTCAGGGTGGATATGCATACGAGCAGAGAAAGACTACACCAAATAAAAAGACTGGATATGGTGTTGGATTAAAGACTGACGGTTTTGCTATCCAGTATACCTCCACCACTGACAATATAGATCCAACCAATACTGGTGACCTCTTAGAAGCCTCTGTAGCTCCATTTAGCTGGCTCAAGCTTGCAACCAAGTATGATGTTGATGCTAGCACCTGGGATGGTTTGGCTGCTGAGATAGCTATACCAAATCTTCCCAAGATGGTAGCCTACTATAATCCTAATGCTACTGGATTCAAGTATGGCGTATTAATACCGGAGTATACATTTGCTAACTTCCTGACTCTAAAGGCTCAGTTCGACCAGAATCCATATATTCCTTCGACCCAGTTCTTTGTAGATGGTTCTGTAAAACTTACCGATGCACTATCTCTCTATGGCAAATATGTAAATTACTCCGATAATACTACCTCCTGGACTGCAGGTGCCACCTATACATATAAGTGGAGCGATAATGCCAAACTTACTATCGATCTGAAGCATGTTATAGATAAAGCTGGAAAAGACGCAAATGTCCTGGCTACTACTGTTGCAGTAACATTCTAAACTGAATCATACTAGCCCCCGGATTTTCCGGGGGCTTTTTTGTTGTATGAATAAAAAAGATATTTTAGTCCTATCTATCATTTTCTTAATAATCTCTTTAGTGTATATAATTTCCAGTCTTCATAGTACAAGAGGGGACACTGTACTTATTCAGGTGGATGGAAAGGACTTTTTACGTCTATCTCTTAATGAGAATAGAATAGTAAGGGTTTCAGGACCCATAGGAATAAGTATAGTGGAAATAAAAGATAGGAGAGTAAGGATGCTTTCTTCCCCCTGTCCAGATAAATTGTGTATGAAAGAAGGATATATAGATAAGACTGGGCAGGTTATAATTTGTATACCAAACAGGATAGTAATAAAAATAGAAGGGAAGGCAGGTCTAGATGCCCTCACCTATTAGTTTACTTACTTCGATGCCATCTGATAGGCATCATAGGCAGAATAAAATGCCCATACTACCGGTAGGATACTGGTAATGCCAGCTGTAAATGGTGCAAGTATCATTCCTACCAACCAGACTCCCAGATAAATTAATAGATGGTTTATAGCTTTAGCCTGATCCCCTAGCAGATATTGTCCCAGACCTGGGAGAACTAAAGATGCCAGTGCTGCTAAGAGTGGATCTAATTTCTGGGCTTGAGCCTGAGCTGCCATAGCAAATGTCCCATCCCTTCTTTCTAAATTTCTTCGTCAATCAGTTTACCACTAAATACAGTCCTTGTCAATTATTTGAATGCCGTGTGACTATTGACAAGAATGATTTTCTTTGTATAATAAGATAATAGAAAATGCCGGAATGGCGGAATAGGTAGACGCTGCGGACTTAAAATCCGCTGAGCTTTTTAGCTCATGCCGGTTCGACCCCGGCTTCCGGCACCAATCTATCGTAAACCAATCTGAGCCTTGGATTATCTGTAATCCCTGGGATTCTTCCTCTTTTAGCTACTGGTTTTCCTCTGACCACTTTTAGGTCGAGGGTCATATCTACAGGAGGAGCCCCGGAGATATAACTTCCAACACCAAATACATCTGCTCCAGCTTCAGAGAGAATCTTTATTCTCTCGGGGTTTAGTCCGCCAGAGACAAAGATTTTTACATAGTCAAAACCTTCCTGTATAAGTCTTGATTTTACTTCACGAACCAGGTCTGGTGTTACCCCTCCTCTCTCCCCAGGTGTATCCAGCCTTATTCCATATAAAGACCTGCCAAACTCTCTGGCAACTCTTATAGCCTCTTCTGCTTCGTCTTTAAAAGTATCCACCAGGACAACCAGAGGGATATCGGGATGTACCTTATGAAATGCCCTGGCAGATTCTACCGTGTCCCCAATGATCAGTATTAAAGAGTGGGGCATTGTACCAGAAGGAATTATCCCTATGAGTTCAGCTCCGAGGATTGAGCTGACACCATCTACTCCTCCAACTACAGCTGACCTGTCCATCACAGAAGCCACTGCAGGATGAACATGTCTGGCTCCAAAAGATAGGACTGGTTTTCCATTACTGGCTTCTTTACATTCCCTGGCTGCAGTTACCCATCCAGTTGAGGATGCCAGAATTCCAAGTATCGCTGTCTCGTATATCCCAAACTCTCCATATGGTCCTTCTATACGCATTACCACCTCTTTTTCTTCGATCATTTCCCCCTCTTCCAGAGAATATATCCTGATCCTTTTTCCCTCAAGGAGATTTAATACTTCTTTAACTCCACCCAGATAGGCACTCTTTCTGGCAAAGATCTCTCCAACCACAGGAGTATTCAAGAGCCCTAAAGAATCCAGGACCTTATATGTCCTTTCGAAATATATATCTGCTGTCTTACCGCTTACTATCTCTTCCTCGGATGCTGAAAATAACCTTCTCATTTCTGATACCTCTCTATCGCCTTAGATATTTCTTCTATCCCTTTCTTTACCCCATTACTTATTGCCCTGCTTGATATTGTTGCCCCGGTTATAAATCTTACGCTGTTTAAATCGGTATCAGTTTTTCCTACAAATTGAGATAGATATCCATTCTTTGTTGCCTTCTCTCCCAAACCAGGGGTCTCACTGTGAGATAGTATTTTTATCCCTGTTATCCTTTTATTTGAGTCCAAGCCGACTATCAGTTCAATATCCCCACCATATCCCCTTGTTGTAACCTTTGCAGTCCCACCAACTATACTTCCGTTACTTAAGCCCAGATATACCGTAGCTCCATCAACGGTAACCTCTTTAAATTCTGTAGCCTGCGGTAATACTTCCTGTCTTAGAGAGACTTCTGCCTTTACCTGCTGTTCCTTTATGATAGGGGTGGTGAGTTGATAGAAATAACCGAGAGTGCCAGCAGAGAGTGCACATATAAATGCCAATAAGAACGCCCTTTTTAAATGTTCTTTCATCTTTTCCTCCTTATCACCACCCGTAATAATATGGTCTATAACGTCGTCTGAATTTTCTTCCTATTACAAAGCCGGTCACAAATCCTCCTATATGTGCCCACCAGGCAACACCACCAGAATTTATATATGTCCTCACTGCCAGACTGGCAATTCCATTTAATGTCTGAGAGATAAACCAGAAGCCTAAAAATAAGAATGCGGGTATGGCTGCTATCTGTAAAAAGAAGCCAAATGGTAGTAAGGTCATAATCCTGGCTTCAGGGAATATTATAAAATAAGCTCCCAATACTCCAGAGATTGCACCACTGGCACCTATGGTAGGAATAGGAGATGAGAGGTTTGTTATAATGTGTGCAAGGCTTGAGGTAATACCACAGAAGAGATAAAAGATTAGATATTTAAAATGTCCCATCCTGTCTTCTACATTATCGCCAAATATCCATAGATAAAGCATATTACTGAGGATATGGTACCAGCCACCATGTAAAAATATGGCGGTAAAAAAGGGAATAATAATATTCTTTATTGGTACCGATCCAAGATTGGAGATATCATTTACAAATCTTGCCGGGATTATTCCATATTGAAAGATAAATCTTTCCAGATGCTCTCCAAGAGAGAGCTCATAGAAGAAGGCTATAAAGTTAGCTATTATAAGTATCACATTGACTATTGGAAATCTTCTTGATGGTATGTTATCCCTCAGTGGAATCATTCTCAGATCCACCTCCCATATTAGATTCTCTCTTTTCCAGTAATTCCATCGCAGTCTCGACGGAATTTTCAGGGACCCATATCTCTACCGGTCCTCCCATCCCCATAACCGGTCCATCACCATAGGGGACTGTAGAAGACTTCAAGAATACATAGATTCCATTACTCTCCAAGTAACTCTTAATTATCTCCGCTTCTGCTTTATTGGGTACCCTTTTCAAAAGGGTTATTTCTCCCATCTAATATCTCCTTTATCTTTTCCACAGCGAGATTTATCAGTCTACTTAGAGGGGGGGTAGATTCTTCAATTAGTAGAAATCTCGGGTGCGATACAGGTATCAATACCTTTAAGGCTTTACTTGTTGAAACGGCTTCAGCCATCTCTGACGTAATCTCTCCCATCATACTGTTCGGTATGACTATTCCCCATGGGCCCACTATGATATCGGCTTCCAAAGAACAGACCTTTACAGCATTCTCTCCTGTAGCACCCCTGTGGGCGCCAGCTTTTAGCATATTTCCAGTGGCAAATGAATTAGTACCTACAGCTACTATCTCTATATCGGATATCCCTTTTAATCTAGATATAATCTCAGAACCTAACCCTCCACCCAATCCATCTATAACAAGTATCTGTTTCATAATTATAATGAAACAGAAAGTCCTAACTGTAAGATAGGCCCTTCATGATAGGTTACTGTAGCGTTTAAGAAGGACAGTATGCTAATATTGAGGGCAATCCCGACTTTTTCAGACTTATAGAAGCCTATGAGGTCCATATTGTCTGTAAGTTTGAACTCCAGAGCTCCAAATATCCCTTCATATATTCCACTTCCCATACCTATATGTCCTTTGAGATTGCCTATCCCCTTCGAGAGTACAAGATAGATGGTATTTCCACCTATTACATTGTTTACATCGAGAATTCCACCGATCGATAGTCCAGGAAGAAGGGCTTTTTCTTCCATCACGTTAAGTTTTAAATGGAAGACAGGGTTTATCTCCGAGGATGATGGTAGAGAGATACCAGTTACTCCTATCTCCATACCAATTCCAAGCCCCAAAGTGACTGGTATTCTTACAAGACTCCCTTCACCGTAGAAGCCTATGTTTGGACCTATTCCTACACCAAGACTCAGCACTTCTGCCGTCGGTATCTCTGAAATACCCGTAGGTCCCCAGTTGGAGAGAGTACTGGCACCTGCCAGACTACAGGAAGATACAAGAAATACAACTGTGAGCAATAAAATCTTTACCTTCATACCTTTACCTCCATTCTTTTTGCCCTTAGCCACAGGGCATATTCTATTCTTAATTTTTGTATCTCACAACCAATCCTGTACGGTTTTGAAATATCTCTATTTATATTAAAGTTGTTAGCCAGACATCCGCCTCCACACAGATATCTTGCCCAGCAATCTTTACAGATAGACTTACTGTTTATATCGTTCAGCCTTACAAATTCCTCCCTTAATTTTCTATTTATCACCCCCTCTGTAATTTCTCCTAGTATAAATTTATTATGTCCGACGAACTGATGACAGGGATACATTTCTCCGTTTGGGGTTACAGCAATGTATTCTACCCCTGCCCCACATCCTCTGGCTAACCTTGGTAGACAGGCTCCCTCTTCTAATGGCAATTCGAAATGGAAAAACTTTACATCACTCTTCAGACATTCCTCCGCCACCTTCTGATATTCGGTCCTTAAGAATGGGATATGCTCTTCCTTTATTGAAATTCTATAGTCGCTTGTTACCACAGGTTCCAGAGATATGTATTTGAACCCCAGATCAACCAGCTGTTTAAAACTATCAGAAAAGTTCAGCGTCTCTGCAGTATAGGTGCCTCTTATATAGTATCCCCCGTCCTGTCTCCTTCTAGCCAGTTCTACGGCATTTGGCAGTATATATCCAAAGCTTCCTTCTCCATTCTTCAGATGTCTAAATCTATTGTGGGTGATTTCTCCACCATCAAGGCTCAGTACTATACTTATCTCTAACTCGTCAAGTAGATCGAGAGTCTTCTCATTTAAGAGAAGACCATTGGTGGTAAGAGTTACTCTGAGATGTTTGCCAGACTTTTCTGCCTTCTCCTTTCCGTATATACTTGCCCCTTTGACAACATTGAGATTCAGGAGTGGCTCCCCACCGAAGAAGTCTATCTCTATATTCTTTGTATCCTTTGATGACTCGATTAGAAAGTCTATGGCTCTATATGCTGTCTCTAAAGTCATAAAGGGATATTTAGATGAGAGGTTATGACTTGTGAAACAGTAGTCACACAGCATATTACAGGAATGGGAGACGTTCAGACATAGTGACTTTACTGTAAGATCTTCCTGGTTCTGAAAATCAACAGACTCATAGGACCCCAATATCTCTTCTATCTCTCTATAGACTTCTCCGGAGATATCTGTATTCCTCTCTCCATTAAGAAGGGATTCGACAGCCTCGGCTCCCTCTTCATCTAGCTGATAGAGAGAACCAAGACTGTGAAAAAGGAAATACTCCCCTCCAATGTTAAAGAGATGCCAGTCTCTTTTTACCAGGTCCATTTTCCTAATGGCTTCTTTACTTCACAGACCAGATTTCCAACCGTCATACTGGTCTTGCAGGCGGATCTGCAGGGGGTCTGACATTCCTGACAGTTTCTCTTTTCTTCCTTTTTCTCTATCGTCCTTTCCATTATTACTTTAATATGTCTTCCCATATATTGATCCCTCCGATCATTTTTAATTGTTTTTATTATACCACAAATAAAGACTTTTACCCTAAAGCTTGCCTATATTATATCATTCTGATATACTACTAGGGTAAGATTGCCGAGGAGGGGAGAACCTTATGGAAGAGATAATTCACTTAAATTCGATTAAAAATCTTACCCTGAAGATGCTATCTATAGCCAAAAAGAATATAAAAGAGGGGGTAGAGTCTCTGGCAAATAAGGATGTAGAACTTGCAGAGAAGATTATCAGAGAGGATAAACTTGTAGATGACCTGGAGTTAGAGATAGAAGAGTTATGCATAAGGCTATTGAAGACTGTTAACAGGGAGGAAGATGTGAGATTGGTCAGCGGGGTCTGGAAGATCATCACAGATATAGAACGTATTGGAGATTATGCCACCCATGTGGCTGAATCTGCTAAAGTCCTTGCCAGCAAACCTACGCTGAAACCTCTTATAGATATACCGGCTATGGCGGATAGCGTGGTGGATATGATGTCAAAGTGTGAGTCCGCTTTGGAAAGCTATAATGTTGAATATCTTGATTCTATATGGGAGATAGATGCTAAAGTTGATGCCCTGTATGATCAGGTCTTCAGAGAACTCCTGAGTTACATATTGGAGACTCCAAGACTCATCACTAATGCCATCTATCTTACCCAGGTAGCTAGATATCTGGAAAGGGCAGGGGACCATACTACCAATATAGCAGAGAGGATATTCTATATAGTAGAGGGTAAAAGGATAAAGAGAGGAAAGACCTATGGTAAAAATTTGGAGGAGGTGTGATAAAATGAAGCTGGGAGTAATAGTATCTCTAACTGAAGGCATAGACTCTGCCATAAAGAAGGTGAGAGATCTTGATCTGCCCACCTGTCAGGTTGCATGCTGGGAACCTGAACTATTTACCGAAGAGAATGCCAAAGCCCTAAAAGAATCTGCTGAAAAGTGGAATATAGAGATAACCCATCTGTGGGTTGGATGGCCTGGTCCCAGGGTATGGAACTTTATAGAAGGTCCTATAACACTTGGACTTGTGCCCGTAGAATATCGTTATGCCAGGCTGGAGGCACTTAAGAGGGGTTCAGATTTTGCCAGATTGATAGGGGTGGAGAATGTAGTGACCCACGTAGGTTTTATACCTGAGAATCCAAATGATCCGTTATATCCTGGTCTCATATCGGTACTCAGGGAGATAGTAAGATACTGCAAGTACAATCGCCAGTATTTCTGCTTTGAGACAGGGCAGGAGACACCAACAACACTCCTTAGGGCTATAGAGGATATTGGGATGGACAATATTGGAGTAAATTTAGACCCTGCGAATCTCCTTATGTATGGTAAGGCAAATCCTGTCGATGCGTTAGATATAATTGGTAGATTTGTAAGAGGAGTTCATGCGAAAGATGGGGAGTATCCTACAGGGGGTAGATCGTTAGGGATGGAGAAGCCTCTTGGTGAAGGGAGAGTGAACTATCCTGTGTTTATTCCAAAGCTGAGAGAATGTGGCTATGACGGTGCTCTAACGATAGAAAGAGAGATCTTAGGGGAACAGCAGATAAGAGATATCCTGAAAGCCAAGGAGTTTTTGAGCAGACTGATCTGAAATGGATAAGAGGCAGTTTTTAATCTTTTTAATCCTCTTCCTTTTGACCTTTCTGGTATTCTCTCTTTCTGTATCCATAGGGACTGTAAAGGTCTCTTTTTCAGACATTATAAGGAGTATCTTTTATCAAAATAACCAGTCAGGTGCTGATACCATTATCCTTCAGATAAGATTACCCAGAGTGATTCTATCTCTACTGGTAGGAGCATCCTTAGGAGGTGCTGGAACCGTATTTCAATCTCTATTTGTAAATCCTATGGCTGATGCATATATCATCGGTATATCTTCAGGCTCAGCCCTGGGTGCAGTGCTAGCAATAGCTCTCAATATCAGGTTTTATATACTGGGCATAAGTTCTATCCCCGTATTTGCCTTTATAGGTGGAGTTTCTACAGTTCTTCTCGTGTATGCGATCTCCTCTAGAGGAAGACACAATCAGATGTTGAATCTCCTATTATCAGGACTTGCAATAAATTCTTTTTTGTCCAGTGTAATGTCCTTTCTTTTACTTTTGAGCGATACATCTCTCCATGAATCCATATACTGGCTTATGGGAGGATTTTCAGGAAGAGGGTGGGAACATATAAGGATTATGACCCCTTATTTTATCCTTTCTGTCATCATATTATCTCTATTTACAAGAGAACTGAATATACTGCTCCTTGGAGATGAACAGGCTCAGACTCTAGGGGTTAATGTACCACAGGTAAGAAGAATTATTATAGTCTTTACATCCCTGCTTACTGCTACGGCGGTATCTGTCAGCGGCATCATAGGTTTTGTAGGTCTGGTCGTCCCTCATATACTCAGACTTCTGATAGGTCCGGATAACAGGATGTTATTCCCTGCGAGTCTATTTGGAGGGGCGATTCTTTTAACCATTTCGGATCTTATAGCCAGGATTGCCCTCTCTCCAAGTGAGATCCCTGTTGGTATAGTAACATCACTAATCGGTGCTCCATTTTTCATCTCCTTACTTGTCAAGAGAGGCTAGTCGTATGTAAAATTTAATTAGGATTAAAAAATAGGAGGTAAAGGGTATGAAACAGACAGGCCCTCTAGCACCAACCAATCTTAGGTGTGAGTACTGTGTAAACCCGTTAGGGGTCGATAGAAAGAATCCCAGATTCTCCTGGTTTTTATCCCACTCTGATCGTGGAGAAAAACAGTCCGCCTATCAGGTAATTGTGTCGAGTTCTTTAGATAAGATAAACAGTGATATTGGAGACATCTGGGATAGTGGAAAGGTTTTATCCGGCTCTCAACTGATTCTCTATAATGGTTCTCCTTTAGAGAGTGGTAAGAGGTATTACTGGAAAGTTCGATGGTGGGATAGTAAAGATCGGGTGAGTCCATTCAGCGAGGTTGCCACATTTGAGATGGGGCTTTTAGAAGAATCTGACTGGAAAGCCAGGTGGATAGGAAGAGAATCCTACGAGCATCTCACTGTAGAATCCAAAGATATACCCTTTGGAAGGTCTTATACGATACCCTATTCGGCTCTATTCAGAAAAGGCTTTTCGCTTAAAGGTCAGATAAGAAGAGCCAGGGCTTATATCTCCGGGCTTGGATTGTATGAACTCTACATCAATGGATGTCGTGTTGGGGATAAAGTCCTTGATCCTGGACAGACAGATTATAAGAAAAAGGTGCTTTATTCCACCTACGATGTAACGAGCCTCTTGAAAGAAGGAGAAAATGCAGTTGGAGTCATTCTTGGCAATGGAAGATATGTTATTGATTATGGATATGATTTTCCCAAATTGATCCTACAGCTTGAGGTAGAGTATTCAGATGGCAGTAAAGAGGTTATAATAAGCGATGAAACCTGGAAGACCTCCTATGGGCCCATACTTGCCAATGGGATATACTATGGAGAGGTGTACGATGCCAGAAAGGAGATCCCTGGTTGGAACCTGCCCGGGTTCGATGATAGCGGGTGGGAAAAGGTAAAACTGGTAGAGCCTCCTGGTGGTAAACTGGTATCTGAGCTTATGCCACCTATAAAAGTTATTAAGAGTTTAAAACCCGAGAGGATAATAAATCCAAACCCGGGGGTATACGTGTATGATTTTGGTCAGAATTTTACTGGCTGGGTAAGGCTATGTGTAAAGGGTCCTGAGGGGACCGAAGTAAAGCTTAGATTCGCCGAACTTATAAACGAAGATGGTAACATAAATGTCTTACCCAATAGAGGAGCAACAGCTACTGATATCTATATAACCAGGGGCGAAGGACTAGAGGTATACGAGCCCAGATTTACTTACCATGGTTTCCGTTATGTCGAACTCACAGGTTTCCCTGGAGTACCTACACTTGATACCCTTGAAGGAAGGGTGGCGCATTCTTCTGTAGAGCCAGTGGGTGAGTTCAACTGTTCGAATGAGCTGATAAATAAGATCCACAGGAATATACTCTGGGGACAGCTCAGCAATCTTATGAGTATACCTACAGATTGTCCTCAGAGAGATGAAAGAATGGGCTGGATGGGAGATGCCCAGCTTACCGTAGAGGAGGCTATATACAACTTTGATATGACAGGATTCTATCTGAAATACCTTGATGATATAAAGCTAGCTCAGAAAGAGGATGGAAGTGTTTCTGATGTCGTCCCTCCTTACTGGAGTCTCTATCCGGCTGACCCGGCGTGGGGAACTGCCTACATAACAATAGCCTGGCACCTCTACCAGTATTATGGTGACGTGGAAGTACTGAGAGAACACTATGAAGGATTGAAGAAGTATGTCGATTTTCTCTCCAGTCTGGCTCCTGATAACATACTAAGATTTTCTAAGTATGGTGACTGGTGCCCTCCGGGTACTATAAGACCCAAGGATTTCTCCGGTGAGCTTGTCTCTACCTGGTGTTACTATAACGATACACTTACCCTATCCAAAATAGCCAGGGTCCTGGGAAAAGAGGATGACTATGCCAGGTATTCCAGGCTGGCAGAGGACATAAAGACCGCATTCAATAATCGATACCTGAAGGAAAGGTTCTATGCGGTATCTATAAAGCCTGATATCCCCGAGGATGTAGCTTCTAAGATTATCGAAGCGGTACTATCGAGTATGCCTCCAGATCAGAGAGAAAGGATGAAGCGTTTCATAGAGCAGAACCTCTCAGTTACATCCATCACCAGTCAGACGATAAATACACTTCCATTGTATCTGAATATGGTCCCAGAGGATAAGAGAGAGACGGTACTAAAGAGTCTTATAGATGATATAGTAAATAGCCATGACTATCATCTGGACACTGGTATAGTTGGAACAAGGTATATATTTGATGTCCTCACAGATAATGGTTACATAGATATAGCTTATAAGATAGCAACTCAGGAGAGTTATCCCAGCTGGGGATATATGATAAGAGAAGGAGCCACCACTGTATGGGAGAGATGGGAGAAGTTAACATCCAGCGGAATGAATTCCCATAACCATATAATGTTTGGTACGGTAGACCCATGGTTCTACAAGGCTCTTGGTGGCATAAAGTGTGCAACTCCCGGTTGGGATAGGGTTATTGTAGAGCCGAACATAGTTGGTGATCTTAGATATGTAAAGGCAGGAACTAGAACCCCCAAGGGATATATAGAGGTGGATTGGGAGAAACTTGGAGATTCTCTACGCCTTGTGGTTAATATACCTGCCAATGTAGAAGGAGAAATCAGGATACCAAAGCTATATGAAGATACTGTAATTGAGGAGGATGGAAAGGTTATCTGGTCTGGTGGATCGCTGGTAGAGAAGGTTGAGGGGATATATACTGCTAAAGAAGAAAAGGGTTTTATAAGCCTTTCTGTAGGTTCAGGGCGATTTGCCTTTAAAGTCAGATCGAAGTAAGGTATCTGAGGGGTAAGGGATTTTCCCTTACCCCTCTATTTTTGATCTTTTATTTCGGCACTGTGTAGATTTAAAGCCATTATAGTGGTATTATAGAGTTGGAAATAAAATTTCTGGAAGGAGTGATTTTTCTTTTATGGTGGGGAGTCTAAGAATAGGAAGGGTCTTGGGGATCCCGATAGAGATCCACTATACCTGGGTCATCGTCTTTGGACTCATAACCAATACCCTGGCTACCAGTTATCTCTCAAACTATACCCTATATACTTCTCCCTATATAAACTGGATTATTGGTGGTATAGCATCTTTTATATTTTTTATCTGTGTTACTATGCATGAACTTATGCACTCTTATACCGCGATAAAGCTTGGTCTAAAGATAAAGAGGATTACTCTTTTTATGTTCGGTGGTATAGCTGAGATAGAAGGGGAACCTAAATCTGCAAGAGAAGAACTATTGATATCTATTGTTGGTCCGGTTACCAGCGCCTTCCTGGCTCTTATCTTCTTTTTACTCTCCAAGATACCGTTCAACCCTCTATCCCCTATAGGGGGAGCTATTTTATACCTTTATCGCGTAAATCTGATTCTCGCAGGATTTAATCTGGTTCCAGCCTTCCCTTTAGATGGAGGTAGGGTACTGAGGGCGATACTCTGGATGAGCCTCAAGAATTTCCGAAGGGCTACCAGAATATCTGCCAGTATTGGGATGACATTTGCAACGATGATAATGTTTCTGGGTTTCTACATCCTTCTCTTTGGTCAGTTTATAACAGGCCTTTGGTTTATATTTATTGGCTGGTTCCTGAGTCAGGGAGCTATGTCGGGGGAAAGAGAAGTCGATATAAGAGAAGCCTTTACAGATGCCAAGGTGAAGGATCTTATGAGTAGAGAGATTCAGTCTGTTCCTCCAAATATTACTGTGGAAGAGCTGGTTTCGAACTATTTCCTTGTCTACAGATATGTGGCTTTTCCTGTTATGTGGGGAGATAGTATACTTGGAATAGTTACTCTGAATGATGTAAAAAAGATCCCCAGGGAGGAGTGGAAGAACTATACTGTAAGAGAGATAATGACCCCAATATCCTCTGACCTCACAATAACCCCTGAGGAATCTGCATTCGATGCCTTCTTAAAGATCAATAAGGGCTCGGTTGGAAGGCTACTTGTTATGGATGAAGACAGGCTGATAGGTATTATAAGTAAGACTGACCTTATCAGATTCCTCCAGATAAAATCTATGATATCAGGCTAATGTATTAACTTCTTTAATTCTTCGGCGGCTGATCTCACATCCTCTTTGGATACTACAGCGGATATAACCGCTATACCCTTTACCCCTGTTTTCATAACATCTCTAACATTGTCCCTGTTTATACCTCCTATAGCAATTACAGGAAGTGAAGAGACCTTAACTATAGCCTTTAATCCTTCTAACCCTATGACCTTTACATCTTCCTTACTTGATGTTTCAAAGACACTCTGAGCACTTATATAATCTGCTCCTTCCTTCTCTGCTAATATAGCCTCCTCCGGAGAACTCACTGAAGCCCCTATGATAAAGTTATTCCCTGCTATTCTCCTTGCTACAGAGATCGGAAGGTCGTTCATACCAAGGTGGACTCCGTCTGCCCCTACCGCCAGGGCGATATCAAGCCTATCGTTTACTATGAAAAGTCCACCGTACTTTTTCGTGATCTCTCTCAACTTTACTCCTATTTTATACAGTTCTCTTCCGGACTTTTCCTTA
>Ga0308390_1000068_pt1 | contig 77860 bp, 64 predicted proteins | sample Hotspr2Sample149_FD_202358 | JGI IMG/M metagenome (GOLD analysis project Ga0308390, IMG submission 202358) | Hot spring phototrophic mat microbial communities from Mushroom Spring, Yellowstone National Park, Wyoming, United States - 20040719_149 ...
CAGAGCCACATCGACTACGTCGTCGAGGCCATACTGGAAGTCAACGCCCGCAAGGACGCGCTCTCCGGCTACCGCATCGTCGAGCAACCCGCCTTCCTCCGCCACTTTTCCTGCCGCTTCGAGCCGGTCGCACCTCGCACCGCCCGGTAGACACAAAAAGAGGGCGGATGCCGGAGGAGTAAACATCCGCCCTTCAAATCGGGCCGGCCGGACTCGGGGGACGAGTGGCGGGCCCGAAAGTGCTTGTCTACCATTAAGGACGCCGGAAATGCCCGTCGTGTTTCAAATCTTTACTATTCCGTGAAACTGCTAATATGTTTGCGGGATTCTTGCCGCATCCTGGCAAAAATCCCCGCTCTTTCACCCGGCAGGCGCAAATCAAATGCCCCGGACGCTGCGCTCAGGAGCCGAAGACAAGCCAACGAAAATGCGAAGGCGCCCGCTTGCCCCGCGGCCCGGACGCCCGGCCGGGCGCCGCCCGGGCGCAGTCTTCACCACTTGAGCAGCTTTGTGAATTCGATCAGGTAGCGCCGCCACACCGGCCAGGCGTGGGCGCCGTCGGTCTCCACCCAGGTGTGGCGGATGCCGCGGTTCCTGAGCCACTCGACGAACTTGCGGTTGCCTTCCACCAGCCGGTCGTTCTTGCCGCAGGCGATCCAGAGCAGCCGGATCCGCGCATTGTCCTTCTCGCTCAGCTTCGGGAACACCTCGTCGGGGTCGCCCGCCGAGCCGCCGGCGGAAAACGCGCCGATCCAGGCGAAGCGCTCCAGGTGGTTCAGCCCCGCCATCAGCGCCTCCCCGCCGCCCATCGAGAGGCCGGCGATGGCCCGTTTTTCCGGCTTCCGCTCCACGCTGTAGGCGCGTTCCACAGCGGGCAGCACCTCGTTGAGCAACGTCTCGGTGAACTTCGCCGCGTTTTCTTTCCACATGGCCGGCGTGCGCTGGCCGGCGCGCAGCGACTCCAGCGGCGCCCCGTAGCCGAGCGGCATCACCACGACAAGCGGCCGGATTTCGCCCTGCGCAATCAGGTTGTCGAGGATGAAATGGGCGCGGCCCACGGTGGTCCAGCCGTTGGCGTAGTCGGAAAATCCGTGGCACAAAACGAGCAGCGGATACCGCTTTCGCGGGTCGTAATTCGGCGGCGTGTAGACGAAATAGTCCCGCTTGTCGCCGACGATTCCTGATTCGTAGAAATGCTGGTGCACGGCGCCGTGCGGCACGCCGGTCTGCTCCCAGGGCCGCGGCGGGTCGCCCGGCACCAGTACGGCGCTGGACGTGGAAAGCGCATTGGGCTTGGTCATCCCGTTGGAAGGATCGACGAAGCCCGTGCCGTCGATGACGAACGTGTAGCCGTAGATGTCCGGCTCCAGGGGATCGGTGGTCAGCGTCCACAGCCCGCCCTCGCCCCTGGCCATCTCGCGCCGGGGAAACGTTTCGAGCGCCAGCTCCACCTTTTGGGCGCTGGGGGCCCGGACGCGGAAGGTGACGCGGCGGTCCGCATGGACTTCGGGAGACAGTACCGGGGGAAGCTGCGCAAAGGCGGCGGCAGCAGCGGCGAAAAGCAACAGGGCTCTCATGGCACGGATCTCTGCTGCGGCAAGCATACCGCAGCCGGGACCGGGCCGGGCGCGCCCCTTCAGGCCTCCATTTCGGCCTGCACGTCGCGGGGCGGCTCTTCGACGTAGAGGATGCGGCGGCAGGTTTCGCAGTAAACGACCCTTTCGCCGGACTTCACATCCTGGAACAGCTGCGGGCGCATGGTCATCATGCAGCCCATGCAGCGGCCGTCTCGCGCCTCCGCCAGCACGTCGCCGCCCGGGTAGTGGCGGGTGCGCAGGCGCTCGTACACGGAGAGCACCTCCGGAGAGAGGAGCGAGGCCACCTCCTTGCGCTCGGCTTCGATCCTCGCCAGCTCCTGCTTGTCGGCCTGCGTGCGCGCGCGGGCCTGCTCCTTTTCCGCCTCGACGCTCTTCTTCTCCTCGCGCAGGTCCGCCTCCGCCTTGCGCACGTTGGCCTCGAGCGTCTCGGCCTCGATCATCAGTTCGAGAATCTGGTCTTCGGCCTTGCGGATCGCATTTTCAAACCAGGCGATTTCCTCCTGGAAGGCGCGGTATTGCTCGTTGGTTTTCGCCTCCATCATCTGGTCGCGCAATTTCGAGATTTTCTGCTGGTGGAGCTGGATATCGCCCTCGATTTTCTTCCGCTCCCGCTGGTTGGCGGCCAGCGCGGCCCGGTCGAGTTCGAGGCGCCGCGTATGGGCCTCAAGGGCCTTTTCGATTTCCAGGATGCGCTTCGGAAGCGCGGCGATTTCCTTCCGCAATTCGGCGGCGCGCAGATCGAGCGCCTGGAGCCGCAAGGCAGTGGCAACGTCCGGATGCATCAGATAGGAGTGTAGCATCTACTCGCCGGACAGCCGCCGCAGCACCGGGGCGGCCAGCGCCCGGCGCGCCATCTCGAGCTCTTCGATATGCAGGGCGCGCGCCACCGCGTACAGCACGGCCAGTCCGAGCGGGATGGAGACGGCCAGGTCGGCGAGCCGCCCGAGGAATCCCGCGCCGAGCCACGCCTGGATCAGGCGGCTCGAAGCCCACACGGCCGCCGACATCGCCAGGGAGGCGAGCAGCGTCTTCAGCACCACGCTGCGCAGCCGCCGGCCGTAGACGCCGCCGATCCTCACGCGCATCGCCAGAAAAAGGGCGAGGAAGGAAAACAGCGCCACGCAGGACGTGGAGAGAGCCAGTCCGGCATGGCCCAGCCCGGCCCGCGTCACCAGCGCCCACGCCATGCAGGCGTTGATGAAGATCGATGCGAGGCTCACCGCCATCGGCGTGCGCGCATCCTTCAGCGCGTAAAAGGCCGGCGCCAGCACCTTCACCGCCGCGTACCCGGCCAGACCGAGCGAGTAGAAGGCCAGCGCCACGGCGGTCTGGTGCGTGTCGTAGGCTTCGAAACGCCGGCCTTCGTAGATCGCCCCGACAATGGAGGGGCCGAGCACGACGAGTCCGAACGAGGCCGGGACCGTGAGCAGAAACACGAGCCCCAGCGAGCGCGCCAGCGTCTCGCGGAACTCGTCGATGTTGCCGCTCGAGGCGCTGCGCCCGATGGAGGGCAGCGTGGCGGTGGCGATGGCGACGCCAAACAGGCCGAGCGGCAGCTGCATGAAGCGGAAGGCGTACTGAAGCCACGCGGTGGCGCCGTCGACGCCGCGCACGGGATCGACGATCGAGGCGGCGAAGAACGTGTTCACCAGCACGTTCACCTGCACGCTGGCGTTGCCGATGATGGCCGGGCCCATCAGCCGCGCAATCTGCCGCACGCCGGGATGGTTGAAATCGAAGGCGGGGCGGAACCGGAAGCCCAGCCGGTACAGCGACGGGACCTGCCACAGGAGCTGCATCGCGCCGCCAATCACCACCCCGTAGGCCATGCCTTCGATCGGCTCGATACCGAGGCGCGGCCCCAGCCAGAAGCCGAGCGCGATGCCGCTGAGCACGCTGCCGACGTTGAACCACGTGGAGGAAAACGCCGGCACGGCGAACTTGTCGAACGAGTTCAGCACGCCCATCGCCTGCGCCGCCAGCGCCACCAGCAGCAGGAAGGGAAACATGATCTGCGTCAGGCGCACCGCGGCCATCGTCTTTTCCGGCGCCGTGTGCGCCCAGTTCGGCGTCAGCAGCGGCACGAACCACGGCGCCAGCAAAATCCCCGCCACGCACAGCCCGCCGACGAAGAGGATGATGGCCGTGGCGACGAGATTCGCCAGATGAATGGCTTCCTTGCGGTCGCGGTTCTGGAGATAGTCGACGAAGGTCGGCACGAAGGCCGCCGACAGCGCGCCTTCGGCAAACAGGTCGCGGGTCAGGTTGGGGATGCGGAAGCCGATGACGAAGGCGTCATAGGAGGAACCCGCGCCGAAAAGGCGGCTCATCACCCCTTCGCGCACCAGCCCGCTGATGCGGCTGAGAAGGACGGCGAACGAGGCAACACCCGCGCTCTTGAAAACCTGTTCCGAGGGCGAGGACAACCTTCACATTGTACCCGCCGTGGCATCCTGTCTTCGAGGAGCCCGATGCGCGCAACGCCCGCCCTGCCGCCCGTGCTGATCCCGGCCTACGAGCCGTCGCCCGGGCTGTCCGAACTCGTGGCGGACCTCATCCGGCGCGGCTTCGCACGGATCATCGTCGTCGACGACGGCAGCAGCGCATCCTGCCGGCCCGTGTTCGACTCGCTTGCCCGCCTGCCGCAGGTCACCGTGCTGCGCCACGAGCGGAACCTCGGCAAAGGCGAGGCTCTCAAGACCGGAATGCGCCACATCCTTTCCGAACACGCCGCCGCCGCGGGGCTGGTGACCGCCGATGCCGACGGCCAGCACCTGGCCGAGGACATCGAGCGCGTGGCGCGGCGCCTGGCCGCCTCCGACGGGGCCACGCTCGTGCTCGGCGCCCGCCGATTCGATCGCGGCGTGCCCTGGCGCAGCCGCGTCGGCAACCGCCTGAGCGTTCTGGCGGTGCGCTGGATCGCCGGAATCCCCCTGGCCGACACGCAGACCGGACTGCGCGGCATTCCCCGCGAACTCGCGCAGAGGCTCGTCGAAACAAAAACGGGCGGTTATGAATTCGAACTCGACATGCTGCTTGCGGCCCGCCACTCGGGCTTCGCCTTCGCCGAGGAGCCCATCCGCACGGTCTATGTGGACGGCAACCGCAGCTCGCACTTCAACCCCGTGCTGGACTCGATGAAGATCTACTTCGTCCTGCTGCGGTTTACCATCGTCAGCCTGCTGACCGCAGCGGTCGACAACTCGCTGTTTTCCCTCGCCATCTCCCACGGGCTGTCCATGCACGCGGCCCAGGCGGCCGCGCGGCTGGCGGCCCTGTCCTTCCAGTACCCGGCGGCGCGGCGCGCCGTCTTCCATTCGCGCGAGCCGCACGGCCGCGTCTTGCCGAAGTTCCTTCTGCTGGCCGCGGCGCACGCTCTCGTGTCGTACGCCCTGATCCAATGGCTGGCGCCGCTGCTGGGCGGCGGGTGGATGCCGGCCAAGGTCGCCGTGGAGACATGCCTTTTCCCGCTGAACTTCCTCCTGCAACGGGACTGGGTCTTCCGCATCCGGCGCCGCTGAGGCCGCGCCGCCTCAGCCGCCGTAGCGCTCGAGAAACGCAGCCACGGTCATCGTGCCCTGGTAGAAATTCTCCAGCCGGAATTTCTCGTTCGGCGAATGCAGCCCGTCGTCGGGCAGGCCGAAGCCCATCATCACGGTGGGAATGCCCAGATGCCGGGCGAAGTCGCCGACGATGGGCACGCTGCCGCCGGAGCGGATGAACACGGTCGGCTTGCCCATCACCTCGCGGAACGCCTCCGCGGCGGTGTGGATGGCCGGGTGCTCCGGGTTGACCACCACCGCGGGGCTCGCCGAGGGCTTCCGCACCGAGGTGCGAATGCCTTTCGGCGTGTTGGCCGCCACCCAGGAAGAAAACAGCTGAAACATTTTCTCCGGATCCTGGTTTGGCACCACCCGCATGCTGACTTTGGCTGTCGCGGCCGCCGGGATCACGGTCTTGGCGCCGGCGCCGGTCCAGCCGCCGCCGATGCCGTGCACCTCCAGCGTCGGGCGCGACCAGATCCGCTCGAGCACCATGCGGTCCGGCTCGCCCACCAGGCACGGCGCGCCGACCTCCTTTTCCAGAAATTCCTTTTCCGAAAACGGCAGCGACTTCCACGAAGCCAGTTCCGCCGGGGCCGGCTCGGCGGCGTCGTCGTAAAAGCCCGGGATCACCACCCTGCCCTCGGCATCCTTGGCCTTGGCGAGCAGCTCAATGAGCCCGTAAACCGCGTTCGGCGCCGCGCCGCCGTACAGGCCCGAGTGCAAATCGCGCGACGGGCCGCGCGCCTCCACCTCCATGTACACCAGACCGCGCAGCCCGGTGCACAGTGTGGGCATGCCTTCGGCATACAGCGCCGTGTCGGACACCAGCGCCGCGTCGGCCTTCAGCTTTTCCGGGTTTTCGGCGACATAGCGGGCCACGCTGGCGCCGCCGACCTCTTCCTCGCCCTCGATGAGGAACTTGACATTCACCGGCAGGCGCCCATGCACGGCGAACAGCGTTTCGATCGCCTTCACATGCATGTACATCTGCCCCTTGTCGTCGGCCGCGCCGCGCGCGTAGAGGTTGCCGTCGCGGATCGCCGGCTCGAAGGGCGGCGACACCCATTCCTCCAGCGGATCGGGAGGCTGCACGTCATAGTGGCCGTAGCAGAGAACCGTGGGCTTGCCGGGCGCGTGGAGCCAGTCGGCATAGACGAGCGGGTGGCGGCCGGTGGGAATGATCTCGACGTTTTCGAGGCCTGCCGCCTTCAGCCTGGCGGCCACCCACTCGGCGGCGCGGGCCACATCGGCGGCGTGAGCGGGATCGGTGGAAATGGAAGGAATCCGCAGAAATTCTTTCAGCTCTTCGAGGAAACGCTCTCGATTGGCGCGGATGAAATCGGTGGCGGCTTGCGACATGGGGCTCTCCTTGTTTTCGAACCCCTTCATTATACGAACCGGCCCCGCCCGGGCCGGGCGGCCTCCTCCCGCCGCCCGGCCCGGCATGGCTGCCGGGCTCACCCGCACGCGGGCCCCCCAGGCGGAGCGGCCTCGCCACCTCCGCCCCGCCTGTGCCCCGCTCCCCTCGGCCCGGGAGCCTCACCCGGGGAGCACGCCGGCAGCCTCACCGGCACAGACCGCGCCGCAGGCCGCCCGCCAGCCGGGCTGCCTGCCGCCGGAGCCAGAAATACCGGAATCCCTTCCCGCCTTTTCCCCGAACAGGCCGCTATTTTTCACAAAACACGCGGAATATTTTTCTGCAAAAGCGGTCACAGAACCTCCGCAACGGCCGCTTGCCCTGCCCGGCCGCCGGGCGGAACAATGGAAGCCATGCAAGTCCGGACGACCGCCGCCGCCCTGCTGCTCCTGCTGGCAGGATGCGGCGCGCCCGCCCCGCAAACGCCGCAGCCGAAGAAACCATCCGCTCCGCCCGCGCAAATGCCCGCCGTCTGGAAAGCCCGCTTTGAAACCACCCGCGGGCCGTTTGTCATCGAAGTGCGCCGCGATTGGGCGCCGCGTGGCGCGGAACGCTTCTGGAAGCTCGTCACCTCGGGCTTCTTCGACGACTCGCGCTTCTATCGCGTCAGGCCAGGCTTCATCGTGCAATTCGGCATCGCCGGCGACCCTTCGGTCCAGTCCCTGTGGAACTCCGCGCCGCTGGCCGACGACCCCGTCCGGCAGCCGAACCTGCGCGGCACGGTCAGCTTCGCGCAGGCCGGCAGTGGCAGCCGCCGCACGCAGGTCTTCGTGAACCTGAAAGACAACCGGGCGCTCGACAAAGATGGCTTTGCACCGTTCGGGCGCGTCGTGGAAGGCATGGATGTCCTTGAGAAGCTCTACGCGGGCTACGGGGAATGGTCGCCGCCGGGGCAGGGACCGGAGGCGGCGCGCATCCAGGCGCAGGGCAACGCCTACCTCGACGCCCGGTTCCCGCGTCTCGACCGCATTCTGAAGGCCCGCCCTCTCCCTGATTGACCCGTCAGCGCGCCGGCCCGCGCCGCCACTCGAAAACAAACGCGCAATTCTGCACGCCCAGCCTGCTCCGCAGCGCGCGTTCAATCACCTCCCGCGAAGCGTTGTCCAGCGGCCGCGGCGCCTCGTATGTCAACCGCACCACCGGCCCCTGTTCGTTGAAGCCGAACTCGTACCCCACAAGTCGGCTCGTGGAAGCAGGCCAGAGCTCCTTCGCCGGCGCGCCCACCCTTTCCGTGGCCATCTTCTGCAAGTCCTCGAGCCGCGGCTCCGGCGGGGGCGCGGGCGCCGTGACAGGCTGCCGCAATCGTTCGCGCAGCGCCGCCAGCTCCTCCTCGCCCGCCACCTTTCGGACGAACACGGCAGCCGGACGCCGCGTTCTCCGGATCAGGATCCGCTCCGCCTCGCGAATCCTCTCCTGCGGCACCGCCTCCGCCACCACTACCCGCAGCGTCACGCTGTCGCTCTGGATGTCGAGCTGCTGCGTCAGAATGTTTGACGAACCCAGAGCCCGGACAGCCTCCCGCGCCGCCCCGCGCGCCGCTGTCTCCGCCGCAAGCTGATTCAGCGAGTTGCGCAGCGGGATGAACAACAGCACAAATGTGATGGCCAGCATCACCACCCGCCACCTGAGCTTGCCGATGTCGCCAATCGCCGACTGCATGTGGATCTTTTCGATCAGCGCGGCAAACGGCCCCCGCCGCGCCTCTTCCTGCGTCGCAGGCGCCACTGCCGCGCGCACTTCAGGCTCATCCATGCCCTCCAGGTAGAACACTAGGAAAGCGCTCGCCCCGATCGCCACGAGGTTGGTCAGAAACAGCAGCATCGCCCCGGAAATGATCGGCCAATTCCAGCCGCTGCCCACGCCGAAGCCCACCGTGCACAGAGGCGGCATCAGCGCCACGGCAATGGCGACGCCAGGAAGCGCCGTCACGCCGCCTCCGCCGCCGCCCCGGCACACCACGAGCGAGCCCGCAAGCCCGGAGAATAGCGCCACGCCCAAATCCAGCAAATTCGGCTGTGTGCGCGCCAGAATTTCGGCCGTGGGCGACTGGAACGGCAACAGCCAGACGAGAAACGCCGCAAACAGGACCGCCGTGGCCACGCTGGCAAGGATCCCGAGAAAGGACTTGATGCCGAGATAGAGGTCGGAGGCGGCAAACGCCAGCCCGGCGGCCAGGATTGGCCCCATCAGCGGAGAGATCAGCATCGCGCCGATCACCACCGCCGGGCTGTTCAACACCAGCCCGAAGGTGGCGATGCCAGCCGACAACAGCAGCTCGAGCGCGTAATTCACATTCAGCACCCGCGCAGACCGCACCAGTTGCAGGTACACGGCCGGCTTTGAATTCGGGTCGATTTCCAGCGCCCGGAGGAAGTGCGCGTGAAGCGCTCTTTTGGCCGCCATCATGGCTTCCATGCTAGCAGCGGCATCGCGTCTCAGTACAGCGGCGGCTCGCCGGGCGGCCGCGTCTTCCAGCGGCGGTGGATCCACAGCCACTGCTCCGGCGCCCGCCGGATGGCCGCCTCCAGCCGCGCGTGCACCTCCTGCGTGTCGGCCAGCGCGTCGCCGGTCATGGGAATCTCCGGCTCGAAGTGAAGCACGTAGCGCTGCTCGGCCTCCGACCAGAGCGCATAGCCGGGGATCACGGCCGCGCCCGTGCGGCTGGCCAGGCGCGCGAAGCCCGCATCGACGCACGCCTTCCGCCCGAAGAAGTCCACGAAGACGCCGCGGTCCGCCGTCACGTTCTGGTCGACGAGAATTCCCGCGGCCTGGTTGGCGCGCAGCGCCTCGACCAGCGGGCGCAGGAAATTCCGCCCGCGGCCCAGCACGCGGTTGCCGCTCAGCGTGCGGTATTGCGTGGCCAGCTCGTCGAGCAGCGGGTTGTCCAGCGGCCGCACGACGATCGACATCGGCTCGGTCATCAGCGAATGGGCGAAGGCGGAGAACTCCCAGTTGCCGAGGTGCGCCGTGGCCACCAGCACGCCGCGGCCGCGCGCCTTCGCCTGCGCGTAGTTTTCAAATCCTTCGTAGCGGATGAATTCGCCGACGTTGCCTTTGTGGATCCGCGGGAATTGCGCCACCATCGCCAGCACCCGAGCCAGGTTCGTCCAGCAGCCTTCCAGCAGGCGCTCGCGCTCGCCGCGGCCGAGGCCGGGCAGGGCCAGCTCGAAGTTTCTCCAGGCGGTGCGGCGCAGCTTCGGCACGGCGAGATCGAGCAGCGCCAGCGCGCGCCTCGCCGTGCGCACCGGGTCGGGGCTTGCGCGCAGCGCCGCCAGCAACGCCCGCACCAGTGCGGCCTCCGCGCGGTTGCGAAACTCGGTTCTGCGCGCCAAAGCGGTATTGTAGCGTTGCCGGGGCGCTACTCGATCCAGCCGCCGGCCAGAACGAGGTCGCCGTCGTAGATCACCGCCGCCTGGCCCGGCGTCACCGCCCGCTGCGGCGTGTCGAAGACGATCTCGACGCGGGAATCATCGCCCGCGGGATAAATGGTGGCCGGCGCGGCGTCATGCTTGTTGCGGATCTTCACCTCGCCGCGGCGCGGCTCGCGGATCGGCGCGATCGACACCCAGTTCACCTCGCGGGCGAACAGCCGCGAGCGGCGCAGGTCCTCCTCGCGGCCCACGATCACCCGTTGCGTCGCCGGATCGGTCGCGATCACGTAGAGCGGCTCGCCGGCCGCCACGCCCAGCCCCTTGCGCTGCCCGATGGTGAAATGATGCACGCCGCGGTGGCGCGCCAGCACGCGCCCGTCGAGCGTCACCACCTCGCCCTCGGCCTGCGGGCGCGGCAGCCCGCGCTCCTCGAAATACGCCTCGATAAAGGCCGCGTAGTCGCCGTTGGGGACGAAACAAATCTCCTGCGAATCGTTTTTTTGCGCCACCGGCACGCCCAGCTCGGCGGCCAGCGCCCGCACCTGCGGCTTGGTCAGCCCGCCCAGAGGGAACAGCGTGCGCGCCATCTGCTCCTGTTTCAACCCCCACAGGAAATACGTCTGGTCCTTGGCCGCGTCCACGCCGCGCCGCAGCTCCCAGCGGCCCGTCTCTTCGTTGAACCCGATGCGCGCGTAATGGCCGGTGGCGATGAAATCGGCGCCGGCACCGGCGGCCAGCTCAAGGAACCGGTCGAACTTGATGTAGTGGTTGCAGCGCGTGCACGGGATCGGCGTGCGCCCGGCCAGGTACTCCTCGACGAAAGGCTCCACCACGGCGCGCTCGAACTGCTCCTCGAGATTGACGACGTAATACGGGATGCCGAGCCGCGCCGCCACGGCGCGCGCATCGTAGACATCGTCCAGCGAACAGCACCGCCCCGTGGCGCCCTCGGCCTGAAGTTGCGGCAGCCGCCGCTGGTTCCACAGTTGCATGGTCAGCCCGATGATCCGGCAGCCCTGGCGCCGGAGCAGCGCGGCCGCGGTCGACGAGTCCACGCCGCCCGACATCGCCACGGCGACCAGCGCGTCGCGGGGAATCTCACGCATAGGCCGGACTCAGCTTTCTCAGCCGCGCCACGGCGGCCTCCAGCGCATCGGCCAGCGCGTCCACGTCCTCAACGGTGTTGCCCCGGCCCAGCGAGATGCGGATGGTCGCCTTGGCCAGCGCCGGCGGCACGCCCATCGCTTCGAGCACATGCGAGGGGCGGGTGGCGCCGGACGAGCAGGCCGCGCCCGTGCTGACGGCGAAGCCCGCCAGGTCGAGCGCGATGACGAGCGCTTCGGCCTCGATGCCCGCGAAGGCCACGCAGGTTGTGTTCGGCACCCGCGGCGCCTGCGCGCCGAAGATGACGACGTCGGGGATCCGTTCGAGCAGGAGCGCTTCGAGCCGGTCCCGCAGCGGCCCGGTTTGCGGCCTTTCGAGCTGCGCCGCCGCGCCCATGGCGACGATGCCGGGCACGTTCTCCGTGCCCGCGCGCCGCTCCCGTTCATGGCGGCCGCCGACCTGCCGCGCGCGGAGCTTCACGCTCTCGCGCACGTACAGCGCGCCCGCGCCCTTCGGCGCGTTGAACTTGTGCCCGCTGACCGTGTACAGGTCCACGCCGAGCTGGCGCACGTCCACCGGGATCCGTCCCGCCGCCTGCACGCCGTCGCTGTGCAGCAGCACGCCGGCCTCGCGCGCGAGAGCGGCGATCTCGGCCAGCGGCTGGAGAACGCCCGTCTCGTTGTTGGCGTGCATCACCGAGATCAGCTTCGTGTCCGGGCGCAGCGCGCGGCGGATCTCGTCCGGGTCCACGCGCCCCTGCCCGTCGACGCGCACGAGGGTCGCCTGCCGCAGCCGCGCCGCTTCCAGCACCGCCGGGTGCTCGATGGCCGTCGTGATCACGTGCCCCTCCGGCGCGCCGAGCAGCGCGAGATTGTCCGACTCGGTGCCCCCGGAGGTGAACACCACCTCGCGCGGCGCGCAGCCGAGCATCGCCGCCACTGCGGCGCGCGCCTCCTCCACCGCCTGCCGCGCCCTTTGCCCCGCGGTGTGGATGGAGGACGGGTTGCCGAAGTTCTCCTTGCAGGCCCGCACCATCGCCTCCAGCGCCGCAGGCGCGACGGGAGTGGTCGCGTTGTGGTCGAAATACCGCATCGAAAGCCCCGCTATTCTGATTTTATGATGCGCGGCGGACGCCTGATCGCACTGTTGACCGATTTCGGCCTCCAGGACCATTTCGTCGGCGTGATGAAAGGGGTCATCGCGGGCATCGCGCCGGCGGCGCGCGTCGTCGATGTGTGCCACGAGGTGCAGCCGCAGGAGCTCGACCAGGCGCGATTCCTGCTGCGCGCCTCCCGCCCGTGGTTTCCGAAAGGCACGATCTTCGTCTGCGTCGTGGATCCCGGCGTCGGCACGGAGCGGCGCGCGCTCTGCGTCGAGGCCGGCGGCCAGGTCTTCATCGGCCCCGACAACGGCCTCTTCACCGAACCGCTGGCGGAAAAAGGCGCCAGGGCTCGCGCCATCACCAACCCGCAGGCCATGCTGCCCGATGTCAGCCGCACGTTTCACGGGCGCGATGTCTTCGCCCCCGCGGCCGCGCACATCGCCGCCGGCCTGCGCCCGTCGCAGCTGGGCAAGCTGGTGCGCGACCCCGTCCGCCTGCCGCCGCTCGACCCGGTGCGCACCGGGCGCCGCTTCTGGACCGGCAAGGTGATGCACATCGACCGCTTCGGCAACCTGATCACGAACCTGCCGGCGCAGGAGTTTCTGCCGCCGGCCGTGCGCGGCATCCAGGCCTCGGCCGGCTTCGCACGCATCTCCCGCGTGGCGGACGCCTACGCCGCCGCGCCGGACGGCGAGCTGTTCCTCATCGCGGGCAGTTGCGGCACCGTCGAGATTTCGATGAAACAGGCTTCGGCGGCGAAGAAACTCTGCGTCGCCATCGGCGCGCCGGTCGAGATCGAGGTGTGGTGAATGCCGGAACTGCCGGAAGTGGAGGCCGTTGCGGAACGGTTGCGGGCGGCCGCCCCGTGGGTCCGCATCACGGGCTTCGGGCAGCAGCGGCCGTCGACGGTGCGGGACGGCCGGCGCGCCGTGGGCCGGCGCATCGAGGCGGTGGACCGCCGCGGCAAGAACCTGCTGGTGCGGCTGAGCGGCGGCTGGTTCCTGCGCGTGCACCTGCGCATGACCGGCGACCTCCGCGTGCTGCCGGACGCGCGGCTGCGGCCGAAGACGGTGCGCGCGTGGTTCGCGCTGGAGGACGGCCGCGCCCTCGCGCTCGACGACCCGCGCGCGCTCGGCCGGGTGTCGCTCCACCCGGAACAGGAAAAGGAGGATTTGTTTCGAGACCTCGGCCCCGAGCCCCTCGACCCCGCTTTCACGCCGGAGCTGCTGTACGAGTCGGCGCGCCGGACGGCGCGCCCGGCCAAGATCTGGCTGATGGACCAGGCCGCCGTGGCGGGGCTCGGCAACATCTACGCGGCCGAGGCGCTGTTTGAAGCGGGCATCGACCCGCGCCGGCCCGCGCGGAGTCTTTCGCGCGCCCGCATCGCGCGGCTGCACCGCGCCATCCGGGACGTGCTGGGACTCGCCATCGCCTCCGTGCGCGAGGCGTACGAGAAGCCTGGCGGCTTCGCCGAGGGCGAGTTTTACCCGGTGGCCGTCTACGGCCGCGAAGGGCAGCCTTGCCGACGCTGCGGCGCGCCCGTGCGGCGCATCCGCCAGGGCGGCCGCTCGACATACTGCTGCCTGAAGTGCCAAAAATAGAAGCAGGGCATGGGCAGTTCCCGCAAGGTCTCGCGCGCGGCGGAATTCCGCGAACTTCTCGGACAGCGCGCCCTGGTGGCCGACGGCGCCATGGGCACGATGCTGTACACGAGGGGCGTGTTCATCAACCGCTGCTTCGACGAGCTGAACCTGAGCGCGCCGGACATGGTGCGCGACATTCATCTGGAATATGTGCGCGCCGGCGCGGAGATTCTCGAGACCAACACGTTCGGGGCGACGCGGGCGCGGCTGGCCACGTACGGCATCGCCGACAAGCTGGCCGACATCAACCGGGCCGGCGTCCGGCTGGCGCGCGAAGCGGCCAGCGAGCGCAGCCGCTTCTTCGTCGCCGGCGCCATCGGCCCTCTCGGGCTGCACATCGAGCCGCTCGGCCCGACGTCTTTCGAGGAAGCGCGCGCGATGTTCCGCGAGCAGATCGAGGCGCTGCTCGAGGAAGGCGTCGATCTGCTGATCTTTGAGACCTTCTCCAGCCTCAGCGAGCTGCGCGAGGCGGTGCTGGCCGCGCGCGAGGCCGCCGGCCAGGAGATGGCCGTCATCGCGCAGGTCACGGCCGACGAGGAGGGCCGCCTGCACGACGGCGCCGACACGGAAACCTTCACGCGCTTTCTCGACGCGCTGCCGGCCGACGTGATCGGGCTGAACTGCTCGGTGGGCCCCAAGCCGACGTTCGAGACGCTCGAGCGGATGCTGGCCTGGACGAAGAAGCCGCTTTCGGCGATGCCGAACGCCGGCCACCCGACGCGCGTGGAAGGCCGCAACATCTACCTGAGCTCGCCGGAATACATGGCGCAGTACGCGCGCCGCATGCTGTGGGCGGGGGTCCGGATCGTCGGCGGCTGCTGCGGCACGACGCCGGAGCACATCAAGAGCATCGCCAGCGAGGCGCGCAGCCTCCAGCCGGGGCTGCGCGACGCGGTCGTGCCGGCGCAGGCGCCGGAGGCGAAAAAGCAGGCCCTGCCGAAAATTCCGCTCGAGAAAAAGTCGCCGCTCGGGGCGAAAATCGCCGCCGGAAAATTCGTTATTTTTGTCGAAATTCTGCCGCCGCGCGGGGTGGACGCCTCGCGCGAGATCGCGGGAGCGAAAATGTGCCGCGAGGCGGGCATCGACGCCATCAACGTCCCCGACGGCCCGCGCGCCAGCGCCCGCATGAGCGCGCAGGTGACCTGCCAGCTGATCGGGCGCGAGGCCGGCATCGAAACCGTGCTCCATTTCTGCTGCCGCGACCGGAATATTCTCGGCATCCAGAGCGAATTGCTGGGCGCATACGCGGCCGGGATCCGCAATCTCATCTGCATCACCGGCGACCCGCCCCGCATGGGCGCCTACCCCAACGCCACCGCGGTGTTCGACGTCGACTCCATCGGCCTGTGCAACATCGTCAACAACCTCAACCAGGGACTCGACATCGGCGGACACCCGTTCGGCAGCCAGACCGGGCTGGTGCTGGGCGTGGGCGCCAACCCGGGCGCGGTGAATTTCGAGGAGGAGGTGCGGCGCACGGAGTGGAAGGTGCTTGCGGGCGCCGAATATATCGTCACCCAGCCGGTGTTCGACGTGGCGCTGCTCGAGCGCTTCCTCGAACGGATCGAACGGTTCCGCGTCCCGGTCATCGCCGGCATCTGGCCGCTGACCTCGCTGCGGAACGCCGAGTTCATGGTGAACGAGCTGCGGGTGCCGGTGCCGGAGGAATTCATCGAGCGCATGCGCGCGGCGAAGGACCCGGAGCAGGCGCGGCGCGAGGGCGTGGCCATCGCCCAGGAAATGGTGCGGCGCGTGCGGCCGCTGGTGCAGGGCGTGCAGCTGAGCGCGCCGTTCGGCCGTTACGAGCTCGCCATCGAGGTTGCCCGCGCCGCGGGGCCGCGCTAGACTTGCAGATTTGCGACGGAGAATCGAGTGGCCACCGACCTGATCGAAATCGACGCCGAGCAGCCGGCCGTGGAAGCCGTCGAGCGCGCGGCCATCGCGATCCGACGCGGCCAGATCGTCGCCATTCCCACCGACGCCCTCTACACGCTCGTCGCCGATCCCTTCAACCTGCACGCCGTCGGGCGCGTGTTCGCCGCCAAGGGGCGCGAAACCCAGCGCTCGCTGCCGCTGCTGGTGAGCGATTTCTTCATGGCCGAGGAGCTGGCCGCCGAGCTGCCCGCGCGCTTTTTTCTTCTGGCGCGGCGCTTCTGGCCGGGGCCGCTGTCGATCATCGTGCCGGCTTCGGCGCGCGTGCCGCTCAAGGTCACCGGCAACACGGGCCGCCTGGCGCTGCGCCAGCCGCGCTCCCGCGTGGCGCAGGCGCTGATCGACTGGCTGGGACAGCCGCTGATCGGCACGTCGGCCAACGTCAGCGGCCAGCCCACCTGCCGCAGCGGGATTGAAACGTTCGCGGTCCTCGACGGGCGCATCGATCTGGTGCTCGACGGCGGCACGTGCGTCGGCGCCGGCGCAACCACGGTGGACATCACCGAACCGGCATGGCGGATCATTCGCGAAGGAAGCATTCCGGAACGGGAGATCGCAGAGTGCCTGGACGGGGCCTGAATTTCCTGCTTCTTCCCTGTTTGCTGGCCGCCGCGCAGAACTCTTCCCTGCCCCGCGGCGGCGATCTCGGCCGCGAGTGGGCGGCCGAGGAGTGGAACTCGAAGAGCCTTTTCCTGAAAGGCAAGTGGGTGCGGGAGGGCGACACGGCGCGGTTCCGCGTTTTTTACGCCGACGCGAAGGGCCGCCCGGCCACCTGGACGGTGGAGATCCTCTCCATCCAGGGCGATGAAGTGCGCATGAAAATCACCGTGCCGCTGTCCGGCGGGCCCCGCACCTACAACGCCACGGGCGTGATTCAGAGCGACGGCCGGACGATCCGCGGCAAATCCGAGTGGTGCGGCAACGCCGTCTCCTGCGGCTTCAAGGTGGTGGCCGACTGGAAGCCCGCGCCGAAGGGCGTGGCGGAGGTCGCCGGCGCCAGGCCCGCGCCGCGTCCGGCTTCCCCCTTGCGCGAAGGCATCCGCGCCAACCCCGGCACGCTGTGGCGGGTCGTCGATCTCACCACGCCCGGCTATCACTGGGAGGGCACGTGGACGTTCCGCAACGAGGTCGTGCAATTCGCCTACAAGGACCGCAAGAGCGGGGCGAGGGCCGAGGGCACGCTGGAGCTGCAACGCTGGGACGGGGCGTACGTGCGCCTGTTCAACCGCGGCTCGAAGGAAACCTACGAAGGCTGGGTGCAGCCGGATGGCCGCACGCTGAAAGGCACGGCGGCCAGCTGCGGGAAAGACCCATCCTGCCGCTGGGAGGCGGTCATCGAGAAATAGCCTGTTTGGCGCGAGGGGGCCGGACAGGGTATGCTGGCATGACAGGAGCGTTCCTGCGAAACGCGTCACTGGTCTCCATAATTGATCCGATGCAAATGAATCTGGAGCCTGGCTCGAAACTCAGGCGCCGGTGAGCATGCTCCGCAGGGAGAAGCCTGAAGGCGCCCGGCGGGTTCCCCCCGTGGTCGATCGGGGTCGATTCCGAGGCTGGAACGGTTCTTGTGGTGCGCTCCTGTTTCCCTCAACTTCATGCGCATTCTTTTCATCGGCGATATTTTCGCCTCGCCCGGCCGCCGCATCGTCGCCGCCTGCCTGGGCCGCCTGGTCAGCGACGAGAAGATCGATCTTGTCATCGCCAACGTGGAGAACGCCGCGGGCGGCTTCGGCATCACGCCGCCGCTGGCGCAGGAGCTGTTCAGCCTCGGCATCGATGTGATGACGTCGGGCAACCACATCTGGGACAAGCGCGAGATCTACGATTATCTGGACAACGAGCCGCGCCTGCTGCGTCCCGCCAACTACGGCAGCGCCGTGCCCGGGGCCGGGCTGTACACGGGCAAGGCGCGCAACGGCGCCCCCTATGCGGTGCTGTGCCTCCAGGGCCGCGTGCACATGCCGGCCATCGAGTGCCCGTTCCGCACCGCGGACGCCCTGCTGGCCGGCCTGCCGCAGGAGACCCGCATCCGCTTCGTCGACTTCCACGCCGAGGCGACCAGCGAGAAAACAGCCATGGGCTGGTACCTCGACGGCCGCGTCACCGCCGTCGTCGGCACCCACACGCACGTGCCCACGGCGGACGCGCGCCTGCTGCCCGGCGGCACCGCCTACCAGACCGACTGCGGCATGACCGGACCGTACGACAGCGTCATCGGCGTGGACAAGAAAACGATCCTGCACCGCTTCCTGACGCAGCTGCCGGCCCGCTTCGAAGCGGCCACCGGCATGGTGGAGCTGCACGCCACCGTGATCGACGCCGATGAGGACACGGGCCTGGCGCGCGCCATCCGGCCTCTGGTCATCACCGAAAAGGAGCTGGGCGAGCCGCTGTAGGGGCTCGCCCGCCGTCAGTCTTCCTCTTCCTGCGCGGCCAGCCGCGTGACGACGCCCAGGTCTTCCAGCGTGGTCACATCGCCGGTCACCGTGTGTGACGTGACGATCTCCCGCAGCAGCCGCCGCATGATCTTGCCGGAGCGCGTCTTGGGCAGCGCCTCGGCGAAGCGGATCTCCTCGGGCCGCGCGAAGGCGCCGATCTCGTGCGCCACCCACTGCCGCAGTTCCCTGGCCAGCTCGTCGCCCGGCTGCCAGCCCTGCTTCAGCGTGACGAAACAGCACACCGCCTGCCCGGTGATCTCGTGCGGCTTGCCGACCACGGCGGCTTCCGCCACCGCGGGGTGGCGCACCAGCGCCGATTCGACCTCCATGGTCGACAGCCGGTGCCCGCTGACGTTCATCACGTCGTCGACCCGGCCGAGAATCCAGAAATAGCCGTCTTCATCGCGGCGCGCCGCATCGCCGGTGAAGTAGATGCCCGGGATGCGCGAGAAATACTGCTGCTCGAACCGCTGCGGGTCGCCCCAGATGGTCCGCAACATGGACGGCCATGGCCGCTTGATGACCAGGAAGCCTTCCGTGTTGGGCGGCGCGGGGTTGCCGTGGAAGTCGACCACCTCGGCCAGCACGCCGGGCATCGGCAGCGTGGCCGAGCCGGGCTTCAGCGGCGTCGCGCCCGGCATCGGGGCGATGAGGATGCCGCCGGTCTCGGTCTGCCACCAGGTGTCCACGATGGGGCAGCGGCCCTTGCCGATGACGCGGTGATACCACTCCCAGGCGGCCGGATTGATCGGCTCGCCGACGCTGCCAAGCAGCCGCAGCGAGGAAAGATCGTGTTTGGCCGGCAGCGCGTCGCCCTGCTTGAGCAGCGCGCGGATGGCCGTCGGCGAGGTGTAGAGGATGGTCACCTTGTAACGGGCAACGATTTCCCACCAGCGGTCCCAGGCCGGGTAGTCGGGCGCGCCCTCGTACATCACGCAGGTGGCGCCGGCCGACAGCGGCCCGTAGACGAGGTAGGAATGGCCGGTCACCCAGCCGATATCCGCCGTGCACCAGTAGATGTCTTCTTCCTTCAGGTCGAAGACCCATTTCGTCGTGCACGTGACGAAGGTCATGTAGCCGCCGGTGGTGTGCAGGATGCCTTTGGGCTTGCCGGTGGTGCCCGACGTGTAAAGCACGAACAGCGGATGCTCGCTGTCGAGCGGCTCGGCCGGGCAGTCGGCGCCGGCCGCGGCTTCCAGCTCGTGCCACCACAGGTCGCGGCCTTCGGTCATGCGGACGGCCCCGCCGGTGCGCTTCAGCACGATCACGTCGCGCACGCCCGGGCACTCGGCGAGCGCCTCGTCGGCGGCGTCCTTCAGGCGGACTTCCTTGCCGCGGCGCCAGCCGCCGTCGGCGGTGATGACGAGGTGCGCGTCCAGATCCTGGATGCGCGCCTTCAACGCCTCGGCGGAAAAACCCCCGAAGACCACGGAATGGGTGACGCCGATGCGCGCGCAGGCCAGCATCGCCACCACGGCCTCGGGCGCCATCGGCATGTAGATGATGGCCCGGTCGCCGGCCTTGTAGCCGCGGCCCTTCAGGACGTTGGCGAAGCGGCAGACGTGCTCGTGCAGTTCCTTGTAGGTCAGCACCCGGCGGTCGCCGGGCTCGCCCTCAAAGATCAGCGCCGGCTTGCCGCCGCGCGAAGCCAGGTGCCGGTCCAGGCAGTTGAAGGAGGCGTTGGTCTTCGCCCCGACGAACCACTTGACGAACGGCGGATGCCACTCGAAGACGTGATGCCATTTCTCGAACCAGAGGATTTCTTTCTCCGCCATCTCGGCCCAGAAGTCTTCCGGGTGTTCGGCGGCGCGCTGGTACAGGGCGCGGTATTCGTCCAGGCTCTTGACGTGGGCGCGTGAGGAGAAATCGCCCGGCGGCGGGTAAACGGTCTGCTCCGGCATGGGTGAATCGAATGTGAGTCTATCAAAGCGGCGCAGGAGGCGAGGTTTGCGGCAGGATCAGATCCCTTTGTCTGCTATAGAGGCGCCAGGGCGCGGCCCGGCGGAGGACGCGGGGCAGGTTCGCGCCGCCCTGCCGTGCGGGTTTGCATCTGATGCCAGAGACCGGAAATTTTTACCGGCGACGTGTCGAATTTACCGTCCGCGTGGCCGCCGCGCGCCTGTTTTTGCGGGCTTTTCGCTCCGGCAACGCGATTGCAAGCAATCCCGGCGTGATGCGGAACGTCTTGCCGCGGCTGGCCGTTGTGCTGGCGGCCGCCCCTTGCCTTTTTGCCGGGACTCCCGCCTGCGCGGTTCTGCCGGAAGGAACGCGGCTGGCTGTTCGCCTGGACCACGCCGTTTCCACCGCAACGCACCGCGCCGGGGACCGGTTCACGGCGACGCTGGCTGAACCGGTCGTGCAGGACGGGCGGGTGGTCATCCCGAAAGGCGCGCGCCTGACGGGCAGGCTCCGCCAGGCTGCGCCCTCAGGGCGGCTGAAAGGGCAGGCGGTTTTGACGCTGGCGCCTGAGCGGCTTGAGTGGGCGAACCACTCTGCCGCCATCGACACCCGGGCGTGGACGCGCGCGAGCGCCCGCCACCGGCGCCGGAACCTGACGTGGATGGGCGGCGGCAGCGGCGCAGGCGCGCTGATCGGCGCGCTGGCGGGGGGAGGCGCGGGCGCCGCCATCGGCGCAGGCGCGGGCGCGGCGGCCGGTTTGGCAGGCGCTGCGGCGACCGGACGGAAACACGTCTCGGTCCCCGCCGAGACCGTGCTGACGTTCCGTTTGCGGTCCCCGCTGGAAATCTGTGAAGCCGCTGACAATGCGAGGAGGCAGAAATGAAAGCTCTCATTACAGGTTGCGTGGCTCTTGCCGGCGCAGTGCTGTTCCTGGCGTCCGAACGGGCCGGGGCCAAGGACAAAAAGGACCTTGGCCCGAAACTGTTCGAAGCGGAGCTGGTGCGAACCGAGATGCTGCCCGCCGACGCCGCCTCTATCATTCCCTTCCCGTGGAGCAACGATCCTCTGAGGGACGGCTCTGTGGAGGTGCGCGGCAAGGGTTTCGTGAGCATCGAACTCGAAGGGGCCGCGCCTGAAGCGCAGTACACCGTGCTCGCGTGCCGGCTCTCTCAGGCCGGCGACCGCTGCGCGGCGATCGGCCCGGTGCAGACGGATGCGAAGGGCGATGCGAGGGCGGACCTGGAATGGCGCGCCCCGGCGGCCGCTTATGCGCTGTTCTTCGCCTTGCAAAGGAACAACGCCACGATGTTCGTCTCCGGCTTCGCCATGCCTGCCGGCCCGCCGCCGGTGAGCGGCACGCCCGCATCGGCGGAGATTGAAATCCGGGGCGTGATCGCCACCGTGGGCGCGAATTCCTTCACCATTGCCGGCGTCGCGCAGGCCATCGTGACGGATCAGAACACGAAGTATCTGGGCACGCTGAAGGGATTTGCCGACCTGAAGCCCGGTCTCAAGGTGGAGGTCAGCGGCGCGACCACGGCGGCCGGGACGATCCTTGCCTCGCGGATCCAGCCCGTGAAGTAGCAGCGCGCCGCGGCCTCAGCGCTCGTCGAGCACGGCGCCGGAGGGGCCGATCAGCCGCAGCCGGAACGCCGGCCGCCCGAAGGCGTGCGTCGAGCAGCTCAGGCAAGGGTCGTAGGCTCGAACGACCGCCGAGACGCGGTTGAGCGCGCCTTCCCGGATGCTGCCGCCGTCGACCCACCGCTCCGCCACCTGCTGGATGCTGCGGCTGATGGCGAGATTGTTGTGCCCGGTGGCGACGATGAGGTTTGCGCCGGTGATGGCGCCGCGCTCGTCGACGCGGTAGTGATGAATGAGCACGCCGCGCGGCGCCTCGATGATGCCGGCGCCCTCCAGGGCGTTGACGCCCGCTTCGGCCCGCACGTGCCGGTCGAGGATCTCCGGCATGTGCAGCAGCTCCTCCATGCGCTCGAGCGCGTACAGGGCCTCGATCAGCCGCGCGTAGTGATAGAAGAACGAGCGGTTGACGACGCGCCCGAGCCGCTGCCGGTACTCGAGCAGCTCGCGGTCGGCCTCGCTCGTGCCGCACGTCTCGGCCACGTTGAGGCGGGCCAGCGGGCCCACGCGGTAGATGCCGTCGGGATACCCGCGCGGCTTGAAGTAAGGCGCCTTCAGGTAGGAATCCGGCAGCGCCGCCTCGCCGATCCACTTCGGGTATTCCAGCGGCCGCGCGATCCGGCCCGCCGGCTTGCCGTCGGCGTCGATGAAGCGCACCATGCCGTCGTAGATTTGCAGGCGGCCGTCGGCGTCGGCGAGGCCCGCGTGCATGGTGGGCATGTTGCCGAACGCTTCGCTCTCCTCGGGGAAGCTGTCAAGCATGGACTTGAACAGCCGCAGCGTGCGCCGCAGGATCGAGTGCGCCAGCGGGAGATCGGCGAGGATCAGGTCGCGCGTGTCGGCGCTCAGCGGCCTGTTGACGCCTCCCGGCACCACCCAGGCGGGATGCACGCGCTCGCCGGCCAGCCTTTCGATGGTCTGCTGGCCGAAGCGGCGCAACGCGATGCCGTCGCGCGCGGCCTCGGGGTGTTTTTCGATGAGGCCGAGCACGTTGCGCGCCTGCGGGCCGGAGTCGAACCCGAGCAGGAGGTCCGGCGCCGACAGGTGGAAGAAGCTGAGGGCGTGGCTCTGCACGAACTGGGCGCAGTGCAGCAGCTCGCGCAGCAGGCGCGCGGTTTCGGGGATCTCCACCGCCATGATGGCGTCGCAGGCCTTGGCCGCGGCCAGCAGGTGGCTGACCGGACAGATGCCGCAGATGCGCGCCGTGATGGCGGGCATTTCATAAAAGGGGCGCCCCTCGGTGAATTTCTCGAAGCCGCGCACCTGGGTGACGTGGAACTGCGTCGAGGCGACCTTGCCCTGCTCGTTGAGGTGGATGTCGATGCGGGCGTGGCCTTCGATGCGCGTGACGTGGTGGATCCGGATGGTGGTTGCCATGGCGCTCTCCTCTCAGCCGAATTTCACTTTCCCGGCCAGCTCCGGCTTCCTGCCGGCCAGCAGCTCGCCCAGCACATAGCCGATGATGGCGGCGGGCGGCGGGCAGCCGGGCACGTGCAGGTCCACGCGGATCACCTCGTGAAGCGGGCAGGCCTGCCGCAACAGGGCCGGAACGCCGTCGTTCGGCACGCGGTGGTTGACGTTGACGCCGTCGACGTAGATCCGCTCCAGCAGGGTCTTCGGCGGGATCCGGTTGCGCATCGACGGGACGTTGGCGGTCACCGCGCAATCGCCGAGAGCGACCACGAGGCGGGAGCGCGCGCGCACCGTCTGCGCCAGGCGCAGGTCGTCCTGGCTGCTGACGGCGCCTTCGACGAGCGTCACGTCGACGGCCTCGGGGAACTCCTGCGCGTCGACCAGCGGGCCGAACACGATTTCGACTTTCGGCGCCAGGTCGATCAGCGCCTCGTCCAGATCGAGCAGCGACATGTGGCAGCCGCTGCACCCGTCCAGCCAAACCGTGGCGATTCTTGCCTTGCTCATGCCCTGGCTCCTCTCGCTTCCGCAAGCCGCGTGATGGTTTCCGTGCGTTTCACCATTTCCTCGGCGGCGAAGCCTTTCACGGCCAGCGCGCCGGTCGGGCAGCTTTGCACGCACTTGCCGCAACTGGTGCAATAGCGGCTCTCGGCCCAGTTGCGGTTCAGCTCGCACACGAGCCGCGAGCCGATGCCGCGGCCCGCCACATCCCAGACGTGCGCGCCTTCCACCTCGGCGCAGACGCGCACGCAGCGCGTGCAGAGGATGCAGCGGTTCTGGTCGAGCACGAACTGGCGGTGCGTGAGGTCCGTTTGCGCCTTCGGGAAGGAATAGGGGAACCGCACGTGCGTCACGCCGAGCCGCTGCGCCAGCGCCTGGAGCTCGCAGTGGTTGTTCGATACGCAGACGGCGCAAACGTGGTTGCGCTCCGCCAGCAGCAGTTCGAGAATCATGCGGCGGTAGCGGTCCAGCCGGTCGCTGCGCGTGGTCACCGCCATGCCGTCCTGCACGGGCGTCGTGCAGGCGGGCAGGAGGCGGCCCACGCCGGCCACCTCCACCAGGCAGAGGCGGCAGGCGCCGACCGGCGTCAGGCCTTTCAGGTGGCACAGCGAGGGGATGAACTTCCCGGTGGCGGAGGCCGCCTCCAGAATCGTCTGTCCGAGCCTCGCGTGGATCAGTTCGCCGTCAATCCGGATGGAAACGCGGTCCGGCATTTCGTTCAACTCCTTCTCAGTCGCCGTTGCGCACGTCGCAGCGGAGGCAGCGGCAGGCTTCCTCCATCGCCTCCACCGCGGTCAGCCCGAAGGTCGCCTCGCGGAAGTCCTTCGCCCGCTCGCGCGGGTCCGCGTCGCGCACGCGGTGGCGGCGGCTCGGGCTCGGGTGGGCGGGGACGGCCATGTCGCAGGAGAACCCGGGCCAGAGGCTCTGCCAGCGGTCCTGGCCGGTGAGCATGCGGTCGATGTTGCGCGCCGCCTTCTTGCCGTAACCCATGGCGTTGGAGACGTTCGACGCGCCGGTGATCAGGTCGCCGCCGGCGTAGAATTTCGGGCGGCTGGTGGCCAGCGTGTAACGGTCCACCTCAAGCAGCCCGTTCTCCCTCACCTTGAGTCCGGAGGCCTTGGCGAAGTCGATGTCGACGGTCTCGCCCACGGCGAGAATCACGGTGTCGCACGGGAAGCGGAGGATCTCGTCGGTGGGGATCGGCCGCCGGCGCCCGCTCGAGTCGTACTCGCCCAGCCGCGTGCGCACCGCCTCGAGCGCCATCACGCGCCCGGAGGAATCGCCGACGATGCGGTGCGGCGAGGCAAGGAAGACGATTTTGGCGCCCTCGGCCTCGGCGGCTTCGACTTCCTCGTGGATGGCGGGCATGTCCTTCCGCTCGCGGCGGTAGACGATGGTCACCTCGCTGCCGAGCCGGATGGCGGTGCGCGCCGAGTCGATGGCGGCGTTGCCGCCGCCGATGACGACCACGCGGCGCCCGAGCGGCGCCGGCTGCCGCTTGGCCACAGCCTCGAGGAACGGCAGCGCGGGGATGACGCCCTCCAGCTCGGTGCCCGGCAGATACACCCAGTTTTCCTTCCATGTGCCGATGGCGAGGAACACCGCGTCATACTGCGCGTCAAGATCGTTCAGCGTGATGTGTTCCTGCACGCGCGTGTTGAAGGCGAACCCGACGCCGACGCGGCGGATGAGCTCGATCTCGCGGTCGAGCACGTCCTTCGGCAGGCGGTAGTCGGGCAGCGCGTAGCGCAGCATGCCGCCGGCGGCGGGGTTCGAGTCGTAGACCGTCACTTCATGGCCGAGCAGCGCAAGGTAGTAGGCGCAGGCCAGCCCCGTGGGGCCGGCCCCGACGACGGCGCAGCGCTTGCCCGTGGCCGGCTTGCGCAGCGCGGCCACGCGCGCGGCCAGCTCGTCGAAGCGCGGCGTGGGATAAACGGAATCCGCGATGAAGCGGTGCACGTCGCGCATGTTCACCGCCTCGTCCAGGCCCGCGCGGCGGCAGCGGTTGTCGCAAGGGTGCTGGCAGACACGCCCGGTGGAAGCCGGCAGCGGGTTGTCGAGCACGACGGATAGGAACGCCTCCTCCAGCCGGTCTTCCTTGAGCAGCTGGAGATAGCGCGGGATGTTCATGTGCAGCGGGCAGGAGTTCTCGCACGGGCTGATGGCCAGGTCCTCGCACACGCCGGCGCGGCAGCGGCGGGCGCGGATGTGGTCCTCGAACTCGTGCCGGAAATGCCGCATGGTGGTCAGCACCGGGTTCGGGGCGGTCTGGCCGAGCCCGCACAGCGAAGCGTCGCGGATCATGCGGCTGAGCTCGTCGAGCAGCTCGAGATCCTCCTCGGAACCCTTGCCGTGGGTGATCCGCTTCAGGTAGTGCAGGCTCTTGTCGAGCCCCACGCGGCAGGGAATGCATTTGCCGCAGCTCTCCGAATGGGTGAACTCGACGAAGTAGCGGGCGACGTCGACCATGCAGTTGTCTTCGTCCATCACCACCATGCCGCCGGAGCCCATGATGGAGCCGAGCTGCGCGAGCGACTCGTAGTCGACCGGCGTGTCGAACATCTCGTGCGGGATGCAGCCGCCCGACGGCCCGCCCGTCTGCACCGCCTTGATGCTGCGGCCGCCGGGGGCGCCGCCGCCGACGTCGTAGACGAAGGTTTTCAGGGGCGTGCCCAGCGGCATTTCGACCAGGCCGGTGTTGGCCACCTTGCCGACGAGCGAGAAAACCTTGGTGCCGGGGCTTTTCGGGCTGCCGGTTTCGAGGAACCAGCCCGGGCCCTTCAGCACGATGGGCGCGATATTGAACCACGTTTCGACGTTGTTGATGTTGGTCGGCTTGCCGTAAAGGCCCGAGTCGGCCGGATACGGCGGGCGCGGCGTGGGGCGGCCGGCCCTGCCCTCGAGCGAGCGGATCAGCGCCGTCTCCTCGCCGCAGACGAACGCGCCGGCGCCTTCGACGAGCGAGAGGCGGAAGGTGAAGCCGCGGCCGAGGATGTCTTCGCCGAGCAGGCCCCGCTCTTCGGCCTGCTGAATGGCCGTGCGGAGCCGGTGCACCGCCAGCGGGTATTCGGCGCGGACGTAGATGATGCCTTCGGTCGCGCCGGTGACGAAGGCGCCGATGATCATGCCTTCGATGAGCGAGTGCGGGTCGCCCTCGATCTCGTTGCGGTTCATGTAGGCGCCGGGGTCGCCCTCGTCGGCGTTGCAGATCATGTATTTCGGCTCGCCCTTTGCCTTGCGCAGGAACTCCCACTTCGTCCCGGTCTGGAAGCCGGCGCCGCCGCGGCCGCGCAGCCGCGCGGCCTTGATCGACTCGATGACTGCGGCGGGGTTGTTGTCGATGAGGACCTTGTACAGCGCCTGGTAGCCGCCGACGGCGAGGAACTCCTCGATGTCGTCGGGGTTGATGAGGCCGCAATTGCGAAGAACGATTTTCTTCTGGCCGCGGAAGAAGGGGACTTCATTCCAGAGCGGGATTTCGGCGAATCCCGAGCCGAATTTGACGTGGGCCGTGATGTGGTCCCACTCCTCGATGCGGCAAAGCGCCAGCTCCGCGGGGACCCGGCCGGCGGCCACGTCCTCGAGAACCGCCGGCGCGTCGTCGGGCCGGACCTTTTGCAGAATGACGAGCGGCTTGCCGGGGATCCGGATGTTGACCAGCGGCTCGGCGGCGCAGTAGCCGAAACAGCCGGTGCGCACCAGTTCCACGCTCATGCCGCGCTGTTCGATCGAGTCGGCGAAGGCGCGGAACACCGCCTCGGCGCCGTTGCCCACCCCGCAGGTGCCCATGCCGACGGCGATGCGGGGCACGGGCGGCAGGAGTTTGGCCAGCCCCGCCTCGCGCGCCTCGTTGAAGCTGGCCAGGTCGCGGATGCGCTTCACGGCCGGCCTCCCTTCCTCACCGCCTCCACGGCCCGCTCGAGCGTCCTTTCATTGACGTGGCCGAGAATGTTGTGGTCCACCTCGACCACCGGCGCCAGCGCGCACTGGCCGAAACAGGCCACCGTGCGGATGGTGAATTCGCCGTCGGGGGTCGTGGCCGTCAGCTTGTCCGCGCCGCCCTCGTCGCCGCTTTCGGCGACGCCGAGCAACAGCCGGACGCGCTCGAGCAACGCCTTCGAGCCGCGCGTGTGGCACGCCGTGCCGCGGCAGATGCACACCGTGTGCCGGCCCTGCGGCTTCAGGTTGAACAGCGCGTAAAAGGTGGCCACGCTGTAGATCTGCGCGCCGGGAATCCCGGTCCGCGAGGAAAGATATTCGAGATAATCCAGCGGCAGGAATTTCTTCGGCTGGCTTTCCTGGATCTCCTTGAGGATGTTCAGCAGCATCCCCGGCCGCCCGCGGTGGCGGACGATGAGCCGGTCGAGATAGTCCTGCTCTTCTGCGGTGAGCGGCCCCGCCAGGGCGGCGCCGGGGGGCGTAAAGGCTGAAGTCATGGGGCGCTTCCTTTCGCTTACTACCAGATAATCGCATCCGAAACTCGAATGCAAGCGCGCCTGCGGGCCGATGAAACAAAAGCAGAAAGCCCTGTTTTATGCGCCCCGGCCCTGCATGGCGCGGATCCACGCCTGCATGCGGTCGTAGTGGGAGCCGGGCCAGTAGAGCTGGCCGCATCCCGGGCAGAGGACGTAGTCGTTGCACCAGGCGCGCGTCTTCGGCGGGATGCGCTCCTGGACCGCGTCTTTGGGAACCGGCTGGAGCAAGGCGTTGCAGCGGAGGCAGCGCCGCAGCGGGGCCGCCGCCGCCCACAGGCCGAGCCGCGCGGCCAGCCACTCGAGCTGCCGCCGCGGGTCGTCGTGCCGCACGAGCGCGCCGTGCACGACCGCGCGGCGCATCAGCAGCGAGCGGTCGCGCGTCAGCAGAAAGCGTCCCGCGGCGGCCGATTCGGCCAGGCGGCGGTCGTCGGCGCCGGCGTCGTACAGCGTGTCGAAGCCGAGAATGCGGAGGTATTTCGCCAGCCGGCCGAGGTGCCCGTCGAGCACGAAACGCCACTCGCCGTCCGGGGGCCCGGCGTAGCGCCGCGGGCGCACCTCGATCTGCTGTCCGTCCTCCAGGCGCGCGGCGAGGTCGGCCGGCTCGCCCACCTCGGGGTGCGGCACGCCGAAGGTCTCCACGGCGTGCTTGACCGACGGGCTGCCGCGGAATTCATATTCGAGCCACGCCTCGCGCCGCGCCGCGGGCAGAAAATCGTTCAGCTCCCCGTGGAACCGGAACCACGCGCGCCCCACAATTCCAAAGTAGCGCCGCAGAGTTTACAGGAGAAGCGGTCGGCAATCCTTTACCATGGAGACAAGGTCTGCCTATGACGATGAACCACACCCGGACGATGCGCGCGTTTCGCCTCGCCGTTTTCCCGCTCGTTCTCGGCCTGACGCTGCTGCCCGCCGCCGCGCAGCAGGGCGCGCCGAAAAAAGTGACCACGGTGGAAGGCATCACCGAGTACCGCCTTGACAACGGTCTCCGCGTGCTGCTGTTCCCCGATGCCTCCAAATCGACCATCACGGTGAACGTGACCTACATGGTCGGCTCGCGCCACGAGGACTATGGTGAGACGGGCATGGCCCACCTGCTCGAACACCTGATGTTCATGGGGTCGAAGAACCACCCCGACATCAAGAAGGAGTTGCAGGACCACGGCACCCGGCCGAACGGGACCACGTGGTACGACCGGACGAACTACTTCGAGACGTTCGCCGCCACGGAGGAGAACCTCGCCTGGGCCCTCTCGATGGAAGCCGACCGGATGGTGAACAGCTTCATCGCGAAGAAGGACCTCGACAGCGAGATGACGGTGGTGCGGAACGAGATGGAAGCGGGCGAGAACTCGCCCGGCCGCGTCCTGATGGAACGGGTGCTGGCGACGGCGTACCTCTGGCACAACTACGGCAAGTCCACCATCGGCGCGCGCAGCGACGTCGAGCGCGTGCCGATTGAACGGCTCCAGGCGTTCTACCGCCACTTCTACCAGCCCGACAACGCGGTGCTGGTGGTGGCGGGCAAGTTCGACGAAGGCAAGGCGCTCGAACTGATCCGGAAAACTTTCGGCGCCATTCCGAAGCCGCAGCGCCAGCTGCGCCGCACCTACACGGTGGAGCCGGTGCAGGACGGCGAACGGCTGGTGACGGTTCGGCGCGTGGGCGACGTGCAGCATGTGGCCGCGGCCTGGCACGTGCCTCCAGGGTCGCATGAAGAGTACCCGGCCGTGGACATGGCGGCGGCGATCCTCGGCGACCAGCCTTCGGGCAGGCTGTACAAGGCGCTGGTCGAGACGAAGAAGGCCGCCACGGTGAGCATGGACAGCTTCCAGCTGCACGACCCGGGCTTCGCCTACGCGCAGGCGATGGTGCGCATGGACAGTTCGCTCGAAGACGCGCGCAAGACGCTGCTCGACACCATCGCCGAGATCCGGGCGAAACCTTTCACCAAAGACGAGCTGGAACGGCAGCGCACGCGGTGGCTGAAGGATTTCGAGCTGCGGATGAACGACCCGCAGGACGTCGCCCTGGAGCTTTCCGAGTGGCAGGCGATGGGCGACTGGCGGCTGATGTTCCTGCATCGCGACCGCATCGAAAAGCTGACGCTCGAGCAGGTGCAGAAGGCCGCGGAAAAATATTTCATCCCGTCGAACTGCACGGTGGGGCTGTTCATCCCGGAGAAGGCGCCGGTGCGCGCCGAGGTGCCCGAGACGCCGGACGTGGAGAAGCTCGTGGAAGGCTACACGGGCAAGGCGGTGGTCTCGCAAGGGGAATCGTTCGAGGCCACGCCGGCCAACATCGACCGCCGCACCATCCGCGGCGAGATCGCCGGCGGGCTGAAGCTGGCGCTGCTGCCGAAGAAGACGCGCGGCGGGCAGGTGACCGCGGTGCTCAGCCTGCATTTCGGCGATGAGAACAACCTGCGCGGGAAGACGTTCGTCGGCGGCCTCGCCGGCCAGATGCTGATGCGCGGCACGGCGAAGCGGACGCGGCAGCAGATCCGCGACGAGATCGACCGCATCAAGGCGCAGATCAACGTGGGCGGCAGCGCCAGCGGCGCTTCGGCGCGCATCACGACGACGCGCGAGAACCTGCCCGCTGCCATCGATCTTGTTTTCGAGATGCTGAAGGAGTCCTCGTTCCCCGAGAATGAATTCGACCAGCTGAAGCGGCAGGTGCTGGCTTCGCTCGAGTCCTCGAAGAGCCAGCCGCAGACCATCGCCTCGGTCGCCTTGCAGCGCCACCTGATCCCGTATCCCAAGGGCGACGTGCGCTACGTGCCGACGATCGAGGAGCAGATCGAAGGCATCCAGGGCGCGACGCTCGACGAGGTGAAGCAGTTTTACGCGCAATACTACGGCCTGGCGGAAGCCGAGCTGGCCGTGATCGGCGACTTCGACCCCGAGGCGGTGCAGCAGCAGGTATCAAAGCATGTCCGCGACTGGAAGAGCCGCCAGAGCTACGCGCGCATCCTCCGCCGGTTCATGGAAGTGAAGCCCGCCGCCGGGGCCTTCGAAACGCCGGACAAGGCCAACGCCATGTGGATGGCGGGCGCCGCGTTCCGCCTGAAGGACACCGACCCGGACTATCCGGCGCTGCTGTTCGGCAACTACCTGCTGGGCCAAGGCATGAACTCGCGGCTGTTTGCGCGCATCCGCAACAAGGAGGGCTTGAGCTACGGCGTGGGCTCGCAGCTGCTGGCGGGCGCCGAGGACGACCACTCGCTCTTCATCGCCTTCGCCATCTGCGCGCCGGAAAACGCGCCGAAGGTGGAGGCGTCCTTCAAGGACGAGATGAAGAAGATCCTCGCCGAGGGCTTCAGCGCGGAAGAGGTGGAGGCAGGCAAGAAGAGCTGGCTACAGAGCCGTCAGGTGAGCCGCGAGAACGACGACGAGCTGGTGGCGCGGCTGGCCGGGCGCACGTATGAGCGGCGCACGATGGCCTTCGACGCGGAGCTCGAGGCCAAGGTGGCGGCGCTGACAACGGAGCAGATCCGCGCCGCAATGGCCCGGTATCTGGACCCCGCCGCGATGACCTACATGCGCGCGGGCGACTTCCGGAAGGTGAACGTCGTGTGGTGATCACCGACCTCGTCCAGATCCGCAGGCTCGGGGAACAGAAGCGCGGCGAAAACGAGCGTTTCCGCCGCCACCTGAAGACCTACCGCTACGTGGAACGCCGCCTGCGGCAGATCGCCGCGGAGGTGGAGTCGCAGGTGGACTGCCTCGCCTGCGCCAATTGCTGCCGCGTGGCCACGGCGCGGCTGCTCGAGCGCGACGTGGAGCGGCTGGCGAAGCATTTCCGCCTCGGCGTGGAAAAATTCAAGCGGGAGTTCACCGAGGAGAGCGAAGAGGAAGGTCTGATCCTGCGGCGCGACCCGGAGCGGGGCTGCGTGTTTCTGTCCGGCAACGAGTGCACGGTGTACGACGTGCGCCCGTCGGCGTGCGTCGATTTCCCGCACATGGTGCGCGGGGCCGGCTCCATTCCGTCGCGCATGTGGCAGTTCATCGACCGGGCCTGTTACTGCCCGATCGTGTACAACACGCTGGAGGCCTGGAAGCAGGAGACAGGCTTCTCGCCGTCGGCGAGGTAGGGATTCCGGAAAAACGGCCGAAAGCGTTCTGACCCGGCTTCGGCTCACACACGGGACCGCCAGTCGTTCAACTTGTCCTGGAGCTGTTCGGCGAACGGCCGGAGCTCATTGCCAGGGCTGCTTTCCTTCCGGCCCACGAGGCGGGCAAGACGAGGCACATCGATTTGCAGCTCCTCGGCAAGGCTGGCGAGACGGTTCTTGGCGATTTGGCGCGGCCTGTCGGCGGCGGTGGAATAAATGCCCGCAATCCGGTCAAGAAATCCTCTCAGGCGGCCGGGAGACAATCCCAGCAATCCCTCGTATTCAGCTGACGATTTCTCCAGACACTCCCATATCCATTGCTCCGGTCCTGATTCGCCGGGGAGGAACAAAACCTGAAGCGCATGCGATTGATCTCCGGCAGCCCTCTGCATTTCCCCATGGACAGATTTCGCGTCCCCATCGAGAATGAACAACGTGCTGTCCAGCTGACGCAACATGGCCAGCGTTCGGACATGGGCAGGGAATTCAGCCATGCCTGAATCGCGCCCGACCTCGACGTTCGCCTGGAGCCAGTCCAGTGACGGCCCCAGCTCGTCCAGAACGCCGCGGATCAGGGCTTCGGCCTCCTCGTCTTCGCAGAGCACAAGCAGCTTGTCGAGCGGCCGCCCATAAAGCGCTCGCTGCATGATGTCGCGGTACGGAGGCCGAACCGTGACGGCGCCATCCTGACGTTCCAGAAAAATGCGGGCCTCCTCCGGCACCGTCTCGAGCACGGCCGGGCTGTGCGTGGCAATAATGAACTGGATCTCGTTCCGCAGGGCCATCCTTTGCAACTCCAGCATGAGGTGCTGCTGGGTGAAAGGATGCAGGCCGGCCTCGATCTCGTCGATCAGAACCAGAGCGCTCCGCAGCCCGCTGACGTCCTTCGCCAGCCGGAGGATCGCACGTTCCCCGGCCGACATATGAAACTCGGAGTAGGAAGCGGGCTCAGGTTCTTTTACCTGGACGTGGAGCATATCGCGGTCCGCGGGGACGCCTGTGAGCACAGTCACCCGGTCGTATTCCCGGTTCAGAATCCGGTGCGCAAAAGCGACCACTTCCGCAGGCAGGGCCCGCTCCTGGAGCGGGCTGCGGCTGAACTGGAGGAACCGGCGGACTTCGGATGGGCTGGTCAAATTCGCCAGAGTTCTCAGGTATGTTTTTCTGCTGGGCTGAGTGCCTTTCTTTCGTCCGAAGTAACTGCGGTTCCACTTCCCGCGGGAGCGGCTCCAGGTCATTGCCTGGTTCAAACCCGAGACAATATAGTGAAATTCCATCCGGACCGCGCCGCGCATGTCGTATCCCTTGACGTCAGGGAATACTTCCGAAGGGTACCGGCCGCTGAACGGATCTCCATTCAGACGCCTGTAGGCGCAAGCGGCTGCAAACAGGATTGTGCTTTTGCCGCAGGCGTTCGGCCCCGCAAGCACAGTCACGGGGTATTGAAAAGAGACCCGAAGCTCCCTGAATCCGCGAATCCCATCCAGAACGATTCGCTCCAGATAGTCACTGAATTGAGCCCGCTTGGCTCTGAGCTGGTTCCAGACTTGCTCGAAGTTCCTTCGCAACATGCACGGCTCCGGCGGTCCGATTTCATGATACTGCTTGCCTGGCGTTCCCTGTCCGGTCTTGCGATGCGCGCGTCAGAGCCGGCCGGCCGCAGTTCATCGACCGGGCCTGTTACTGCCCGATCGTGTACAACACGCTGGAGGCCTGGAAGCAGGAGACAGGCTTCTCGCCGTCGGCGAGGTAGGGCCGGAAGGCGCGCAACCGCCGGAAAGCGATGCGGCGCGCAAGCGCGGGCACAAGCACCCCCGGCGCACGGCGCCCCCGCAAACGCGATAGGATATCGGATCCGGCCACAAGCAGGAAGGACGCGGCCTTGCTTCCTCTCATCGGATTCTGGAGCGGACTCGAGCGCGCGGGCGCGCGGAAGCGGATGCTCGTGCTTTACTGGTTCGTGCACACGCTGTGCGCGCTGATCGCCGCCTTGCCGGCATCGGCCGCGGCCGTGGCCCCGCTGGCGCGGTCGACGATGGCGGACGAGCTGCTCCGGCAGTTTGATTTCGCCTGGCTCGCCGAGTGGTATGCCAACGGCGGCGAGTCCGCCCTGCCGGCGCTGGCTGCGGCGGCGCTGATGGCTGCCGCGCTGCTCTGGCTGGCGTCGGTCGGCCTGGCTGGCGGCGCGGTGGCGCTGATCGCCGACGCCGACTCGCCCTATGCGCCGGCGCTTTTCTGGCAAAATGCAGGCCGGAATTTCTGGCGATTTTTGCGGCTTTCGCTGTATTTCCTGCTGATCTACGCGGTGGTTTATGCCGCCAGCGGGCTCATCGTCCGGGTGGCGGACGCCATCTGGGGCGAGGGGCTGGCCGCTGCGCCGGTTGTCCGCGCCCGCCAGGTGCGCCTCGGCCTGCTGATCGTGCTCTTCGGCATCATCTCCACCGCGTCCGACTTCGCCAAGGTGCGGCTGGTGTTGGCGGACTCCCGCCAAAGCCTGCGCGCGTGCCTCGGCTCGCTGCGGCTGGCCGCGCGCAATCCGGGCGTCATTTTCTGGCTCTGGGCCTGCTTCGCCGCGGCCGCGGCGGCGGCCGCGTGGGTGTACGTGGAGAGCGCCAACATTCGAGCAGGGTTCTACTGAGCTGGACAAGCTGCGGCGGCCGCGTGGGTGTACGTGGAGAGCGCCAACCGGCTTGAGTCCGCCCGGGGCGCCGGGTTTGCCGTGCTGGTGCTCGTGCAGCAAGCCTACGTTCTGCTGCGCATCTATCTGCGCTTTGCCGCCTGGGGCGCCGCCGCCGAACTCGACCCGCTGCTGCGCCCTCTGCCAGCAGCCGAGCCGGAGTCCGCCCCGGCGCCGGCCGGGCCGGCCGCGCCGGAACTCCCCGATTATGAAATCTGAGCCGGAACTGCGGCGCGAAGCACTGCCACGCTCAAACTGCGGCGGCCCGCCGGCCCGAGCTGGACATTGAACCGGCCCGCCCGGGGGGCGGCCGCGGTGCGGCGGCCGATGACCGGGTGGCGCATCCCGGTTCGTGCGGCGCGAGCCGGGGCGGGTGTCCGCCTGGCGGATGTTTTCCTGCGGAAATGCCCCGAGGGCGAAACCGGCGTCACGGCCGGGCGAGGATTTTTACCGGCTGACAATTCAGCCGCTTGCGGGAATCCGGCAGATGCAGACCCCGGCCGGTGACGCAGGCGGGGCTATAGTACGCGCGGGGAGAAGCCGCTTTGCCGGAACGCATCTACAAGCTCCAGCCGGACCGCACCGTCTACCTTCAGGGGTTCGACCAATTGGGGGCCTCGGCGGCCGTTTACGACGCCACGCCCGGCGGGTTCAAAGTGAAGGGCCACTTCCAGGACGCGGCCGACTTTGCCGTGGTGGTGCTGTACGACGCCGACAATTTCTTCGACCACCCGCGCATCAAGTACCTGCCCGATTTTGACTTCGAAGGCATCACGCTCCGGTTCGACGTGAGCTATCAAAACCTGATGCCGCTGAATTGCCGCAAGTACCCGACCATCGACTGGCCCTACCTCGACGTGCAGCCCCCGGCCGGCGACCCGGTCCGCATCCGGCTGGCCGACCACGCCGAAGTCGTCGCCACGCCGGACGAGCCGGCGCAGGCAGAGTTTCACATTTTGGGCGACCAGCTGGAAGGCTACGACCGGCTGACGCTTTGGTATCTCAACATGGCCTTCGACTACGTGGTGCCCGGCAAGGTGAGAACCGCGTACCCGTTTTACGCAGGCACGCCCGGCACGCTGCACTCGATCACGGTGGCCGGCAGAACCTACGTCTACGCCGAGAAGGACGGCGACACGTCGGCCGCCGTGGCCGCGGCGTTGATCGAGCTGGTCAACGCCGGCGGCGGCGACCCGGATGTCGCCGCTTCCCAAGGCCCGGATCCGTGGGTGGTGCAACTGGCCACGCGGCGCGACGACGGAACCAGCGTGCAGGTGGGCGCCAGCGGCCAGCCGTCGGAGACGCTGTTTCACGTGCGCGCCACAACGGTGTGCCGGGCGCTGGCGGCGCAGATCAACAGCGCCAATTACGCCGCAGCGGAGGCGCCCTTCTCGCTCCAGGCGGAGGCGCAAGAAACCACGCTGCGCATCCGCACCGTCGAAGGCGGCTACGATGCGAATTTCCTGCGGATGTATGCGGTCTGGAAGAACGAGAGGCTGCGGACGGCGGAAGCCGAGGCTCGCTTCGAAGGAGGGACGTCGACGGCGGTGCTCCGCGTCACGCTCGACTTCGCCGCGCTGGGCGTGCCGCAGATCCGCCGCATGTGGCTGACCTTGGCGCCGCGTCTGGCCGACGGGAAGGATTACGAGCCGGAGGAATGGGCGGCCACGTTTTCCAACTGGGTGGTGAGCGGGCCGGAGGAGGTGCGCCGGCTGCGGATCGCAGGCCCGGACAGCGTGCGAGTGGAGGCCGTGGACGCGCGGTGCGATTACGAGGGGCCGTGGACGCTGGAAACGGGCTTCTATCCGGGCGGAGTGGCCCGGGTGGCGCGCACGGCCGGCGCGGCGGCGACCATCCGCTACACCAGCGCGCATCCGCACGCCCTGTGGATCTGGACCTCGCTCGCCGCCGGCCGCGGAGCCGTTTCCGTCATGATCGACGGGACCCCGCAGGGAAATTTCTCCGCCTCGCTCAACACGGCGGGCGAAGTTCCGACGCGCCGGCTGCTCGTCGCGGCGCTGCCGGCGGGGGACCATACGGTCCGGCTGGAGACGACGAATGCATCGCCGTTCTATTTCGCGGGGCTGGAGGCCGTGGTGGAAAGCGATGTGCCCGAACCGTTGCCGCCCCAGCCGTGGATGACGCCGGCGCTGGACTATTCCACCGACCACACCTACAAACTGCCGCCGGCGCGCATTCTGTGGAACCTTCGGCAGCTGGGCTGCTCGGGCGAGGTCAACGAATACATCGGCATCTTCTGGTGGAACCGCCGGCGGCGCACCGGCGGGTCGCCGGCGGAATTGCAGCTCGAATTCAGCGGGCACTTTGCGGCAGGCGATGCCGTCTTCGTGCGGATCGGCGCGCAAACGCTGGGAAAGAGCGTCCTGCAAGCCGGCGAGACGGCGGAGCAGATTGCGCGGCACTTCGCGATGATCGTCAACGCCACGATGGTGGGCATTTGGGCGAGAACCGAGCAGTCGCGTCTGATTCTGCGGGCCCGCTCGGCCGCCCCAGCCTACCAGTTTTACGTGGAGGCGTGGGTGGAGCGGGCTGCCGGATCGGGGGGAACGGTCGAGGGCGGCGGATGGATCGCTGGCGGCGTGACGGGAGTGTGGGAAGTGGATCTGGAGGGCCCGGAAGTCCTCAATCCGGGGGCGCGCGCCTGGCATGAGGATTTCTACCGGCTCTGCGCCGCCGAGGGCCGAGGGGCGCTGACCGCGTTTTCCATGGAGCTGGTGGAGCCGCCGGCGCAGCTGGCCGCGCGGTTCCCCGACGGCCAGCCGGTGGTCACCGACATGGGCTTTGGCGGGCTGCGCTCGACCCATTGCGCATTCTCTTCGGCAATGCTCGAGTTCCAGAAGAAGGCTTTCGTGGAAGCCGCTGGCCTGATGGCCGCAGCAGGGCTTGTGCCGCGGCTGCAAATGGGCGAGTTCACCTGGTGGTACTTTACCAGCTACAGCGCAGCGCGCCCCGAGGGCGGCATGGCGTATTACGATGACGAGACCCGGGCCGCGGCGCGGGCGGCGCTTGGCCGCGAGCTGCATGTGTTCCGCTCGCCCGATGACGATCCCGGGGTCAACGGCGGCGCCGACGCGCTCTTCCTGCGCAACCGTCTCCGGGACTACGCGGCCGCCCTGGCAGCGCACATCCGGGCGACGTTCCCGCAGGCAGAGCTGGAGATCCTGTTCCCCTACGACGTGAACCACCCGTCGCCAGCCGGCGTGCACCAGCTGGGGGGCAAGCTGAACCGCTACGTCAACCTCCCTGCGGAGTGGACGGCTAAAGTTGGCTCGGGGTTCGACCGATTCAAGATTGAGGCGCTCGACTTTGGCGCCTGGTCGCGGAATCTGGATCTGGCGCGGGCGTCGCTTGAGTTCGCCGCGAGCCTGGACTGGCCACGGCCGTCCATTCGAGCGATGATCGCCGTCTTTCGCGGAGGTTCCCCATGGCAACAGGAGGTCGTCCATGCCCGGGAGCTGGGCTTCGGGGGGGTGAGCCTATGGGCGTTCGACCATGTCTGTCTCTACGGCTGGCGCCTGTGGGAGTGGGGCCGGGGGCGGGCATCCAGCCTGGGATGAAAAGGCGAAAATATGGCAGCCGCTTGAGCCGTCAGGTCAGGGTTCCTACCGGATTCAGGCCGAATTACTACCTAAATTCGCCCAAGGCCGCGGAACAGGATTTAATCTGGTCTCTGAAGAGAGGAGTGTAGATGCGCTGCCAGCGCTGCGGGCGTGAAATCAGCCCGCTCCGGCAATTGACGGACCGCGAGTACTGCAGCGAGCAGTGCAGGAAGAAGGGTCCGCGCGCATCTGCATGGTTTCTCAGGGACCTTGAGTACGAGGAAGGGCCGGTCTTCGAGGTGCCCGCAGCGGAAGCGTCCCGTTCCCAGCCCAGGACCTCCAACGGGATGATGGCGGTGATGATGGTGGGGCTGGTGGGCGCGTTGATCGTGGCCAAACTCGTTTTCCCCGACGACAGCGCCGCGCGGGGCGGCACGAGCCCGGTCGCCAGCGCTGCGCCGATGACCGTGCCTGAGGGATTGGGAGATGCCGGAGAGCGGATCGGCAAGGACAGCGGCGTGCTTCGCTGGCTGGAAGGCTACTTGCCGGGCAAGGCGCCGATCCGTTCAAAAGTCGATTTCAACAGCAACCTGGGCGAGTGGGCAGGCAGCCCCCGCGGCTGGGTGGTGAAAGACGGCCGGGCCGTGGTGGGCGATCTTCGATTGTGGAAAGCCACCTTGCCCGCAAGGGATTACGAGTTCGAGTTTCAGGCGGAGGTCGAGCGCAAAGGGGTGAGCTGGGTCTATCGCGCCGCCAACACGGAGTCCTACTACGCCTCCCGCATCCAGATTGTGCGCCCCGGCGCCGCCAGCGGCGCCTTGATCGTCCGCTATGGCAAGGAGGGCGAGGCGATCTTCGCCCGCAATGAACTGCCGCTGCCGATGCCGTTGAACCGGAAGCAGCCATACCGCATCGCCATGCTGGTCTCCGGCGCCCGGTTCACCACGCTGATCGACGGCAAGGTGGTGGATGAGTGGTCCGACCCGCGGCTGGTCAAAGGCGGCGTGGGATTCTTCGCCGCCGACGGCGAGCAGGCCGTGCTGCACTGGGCCAGCTTCCGCGAGCGGAAGTCGCTGTGGGACCGTCTGGTCAGCGCCAACCTGCTGTACGCACCGGGCGTGATGCCCTGATTCCTCGCCGCAGCAGCGGCGCGATGGTCCGTTTCTTATCCTCCAAAATGCCACAGGCGCGCACTGGCGCCGTCCCGAAACGGCAGCCGTTCGCACGCCTTTCTCCCGGCCCGATGACGCTGCACGCGCCGGGCGCAGGACAGCCCGGGCGGAACTGCACGCACGGCTCTGTGGCGCCGGCGCGGCCCTGGATCGGGCAAAGAAGCCGGAGGGCTCCTCGCGTTAGAATCAAGGGGACTGACTCATGCAGAGGGGCCCATGTCGGAAGAAAATCTGAAGGAACACGAAAAGAGTCTTTTCCCGGAGCCGGAGCCCAGCGCGCGGCGCGGCTTCCTCGTCACCACGCTGACCGCAGGCTTCGCCCTGGCGGTGCAGCCCGTGTCGGCGCAAACAATCACGACGGACACAGAAGGGCTGGAGGCGGGCGAGGTGAAAATCCCGGCCGAAGGCGGCCTGATGCCCGCCTACCGCGCCCGGCCCGCCCGCGGCGCAAACCTGCCCGTGGTGCTGGTGGTGCATGAAATTTTCGGCGTGCACGAGTACATCAAGGACGTCTGCCGGCGGCTGGCCAAGGCCGGCTACTTCGCCGTGGCGCCGGATCTCTACGCCCGGCAGGGCCGCGTGGACAACCTGGAAAGCTTCGAGGAGATCCGCAAGGTGGTCAGCCGCGTGCCCGACTCGCAGGTGCTGGCCGATCTGGACGCCGCAGCCGCATGGGCGGCCGATCACGGCGGCAGCGCCGACAAGCTGGCTGTGACGGGCTTCTGCTGGGGCGGCCGCATTGTCTGGCTGTACGCCGCGCATCAGCCCAAGCTGAAGGCGGGCGCCGCCTGGTATGGGCAACTCGCAGCCCGGCAACCCTCCGAGCTTCAGCCGAAAGCGCCGCTTGACCTCGTGCAGGAGTTGAAGGTGCCAGTGCTCGGCCTTTATGGCGAAGCCGACCAGGGCATCCCGGTGGAGGCAGTGGAGAGGATGCGCAAGGCTCTCAAGGAAGCCGGCAAGCCCGGCGAGATCATTCTCTACCCGGCGGCGCCCCACGGCTTCCATGCCGACTACCGCCCGAGCTACCGCAAGGAAGCCGCCGAAGACGCCTGGAAACGGATGCTGGCATGGTTCAAACAACACGGCGCCGGCTGATCGCCGCGCTGGCCCTGCTGTGGGCGCTGCCGCTCGGCGCCCAGCGGCTGGTGCTGGTGTCTTTCGACGGTCTGGGCGCGCAAACATTTTTTGAGGATCCCGTTGCAGAGGAGCTCGCCGTTTTGAAGGAGACGGCCCGGCGGGGCGCGGCGGCAAGCGGCGTCCAGCCCGCCTTCCCCTCCACCACGGCGAATTCCCACGCCGCGCTGTGGACCGGCTGCTACGGCGACGTCAACCACATCACCGCGAATGCGCCGCCGCTGCTGCCGCGGGCCGAACACACGGCGGCCGAGCGCGGCAACGGCTTCCGCGCGGAACAACTGGCCGCGGAAACGTTCTGGGTGGCGGCGGCGCGCGCGGGCATCCCCTCGGTGGCGCACCAGCCGACGCAGGGCTACCCGCTGACGCGCTTCAACTCGGCCTCCGGGGCGGTGGTCGTCAACGGGTATCAGACGAAGCTGCTGGCGCCGCACGCGCTGTGGACTCCGGCTGCGGGCAGGCGCATGCCCGACGGCTCGTACCTGTTCGAACACGGCCCGGCGACATTTCGCGTGATCCCGGGCAAGAAGTCCGTGCGCGTCATGCTCGCCTCCGGCAAGCGGCAGGTGAACGTGCCGTACGCGCCGGTGGAAACAGAGCCGCCGCGGCGGCGCGCCCTGGCGCGGCGCTTCAGCGAGCCGCTGGTCCTGGATTCGCCTGCGCCGACGGCGCTTTACTTCCGGCTGTTCGCTATGGGGGAAAACGGGTTCCGCCTGTACGTGACGCCCTGGCACGAGCTGGGCTCTTCCGTGCCGCTCGGGCGGATCTTCCAGGAAGCGGGCGGGTTCATCGGCAACGGGCCGACGGCGCTGCTCGACAAGAGGCTGATCTCGGAAGCCGAGTATCTGGAGGCGATGGAGCTGGTCATCCGGCAGATGACGCGGCACGCCCTGTGGCTCGAGCGCAAATTCAGGCCGCGGCTGATGCAGAGCTACCTGCCGTTTCCGGACGAGGTTGATCATATGTGGCTGCCGGCGGCGCGCGCCGGCGACGCGCAGGCGCGCGAGTGGCGGCGCTGGGCCTACATCGCCATCAACCGCGGCGCGGCCGAGTTCGCGCGGCTCGCCGGCGGCAAGGACGATTACTTGCTGTGGGTGTCCGATCACGGCATGGCCCCGGTCTCGAGGCTCGTCTCCGTCCCTGCCGCGCTGAGGCAGGCGGGGCTCGACGGCCGCGCCGTGTACCTGTATCACTCGATCCTCGTGAACACGACGGAGTGGAAGGGCGGCGCCGTGCCTGCGTCCGGCCGGGCCCAAGTGGTGGAGGAGGCGCGCCGTGCGCTGGCGGCCGTGCCGGGCATTGCGGCGTTTTTCACGCCGGAGGAGGACGGCGAGCGGTTCGGGATCGGCGGGCCGGCGGGCGGGGACCTGTATTTCGATTTCGCCCCGGGCTACGGCGCCTCGGCGCGCGAGGCCGATTCCGTGGCAGCGGATGTGCGGCCGCGCGGCATGCACGGTTTTCTGCCGTCGCGGCGGGACATGCAGGCGATCCTTGTGATGCGCGGGCCGCGCATCGCGCCGGGCACACAACTGGGCGAGATCCGCATCATTGACATCGCGCCGCTGGTGGCCGAGCTGCTCGGCTTCCCCGCCCCGCCGACGTTCCGCGGCCGGGCGCCGCTTGCGATAGCATCGAAGCCATGAACCGGCGAACGTTTCTGGCCGCCGCGGCGGCGCTGCCTGCGGGGCTGGCGGCTGCGCAGCCCGGCGAGAACCTCCCGAAGAAGGCGCGGCTAAGACCCGCGCTGAGCGCGTACTCCTTCCGGCAGGACCTTCAGGCCAAGCGGCTCACCTATGAGGACCTGGTCCGCTCGTGCGTCGAATGGGACGTCGACGGGCTCGACATGACCGTGTATTGGGTGCCGAACACGGAGCCTGCCTGGCTGCACTCGCTGCGGCGGCTCGCCTACCGCTGCGGCATCCAGATCTATTCGATCGCCGTGCGCACGGAGCTGACGCGCGCCGAGCAGAAGGACCGCGACGCCGAGGTGGAAAACATCCGCCGCTGGGTGGACGTGGCTTCGGCGCTGGGGGCGGGCCATATCCGCGTGTTCGGGGGCGCCGTGCCCAAAGGCGCGACCGAAGAGCAGGCCGTGCCGTGGGTGGCGGAGTGCCTCCAGCGCGGCGCCGAATACGCGGGCGCGCACGGCGTGATTCTGGGCCTGGAAAATCACGGCGGCATCACGCTCTATGCGGAAAGAATTCTGGAGATTGTCCGCAAGGTGAATTCGCCGTGGGTGGGCATCAACCTCGACACGGGCAATTTCCCGCAGGACCCGTGGCGGCAGATGGAGATGTGTCTGCCTTATGCCGTGAACGTGCAGGTGAAATCGGAGATGGTGCACGAGGACGGCAAGCGCGGGCCGCAGGACTGGGACCGCGTGGTGAAGCTGGTGGCCTCGGGCGGCTACAAGGGATTTCTGTCGCTGGAGTACGAGGCCAGGGAGCCGGCGGCGACGGCGGTGCCGCGGCTTCTCGGCGAGCTGCGCGCGCTATGCCGGAAGTATTCGGGGTGAAGGGGGCCGGGGCTTCAGAGGTTCCGCAGGACGAAGTTGACGAGCTGGTAGCCGTCGATGTATTTGAAGGGCGCCTCGCCGAGGGTGTAGTGGCCGCAGGGCAGTACGACCTCGCGGAAATCGAGGCCGTGCTGACGGCATAACTCGATCGTCTGGCGCGAGAATTCCGGCAGGAACGTGGTGTCGTATTTCGCGTACAGAAAGAGCGATTTCTTGGGCTTTTCGCGGAATTTCGCGAAGTAGGCCGTGGGGCTGATGCACAGCCAGAGCTCGCGCAGCGTGTCCAGATCGACGTGGCCCTCGAGGCCCCGCCGGACGTGCAGCGTGGACAGGCCGGTCCAGACGACGTCGGCGAAATAGGTGGAGCAGTGGTTGAAGGCGTTCACCACCAGCCGGGGGTCGTGGGCGCTGGCCAGGAACGCGTAGCAGGAGCCGAGGCTCGTGCCGACGATGGCGATGCGCCCGGCGCCCTGGCGCTCGAGCCAGTCGGCAGCGGCGCGGATGTCGATCACCGCCTGCCGCGTGGCGTCAATCGTGCGGCCGATGTTGGAGCTGACCGCATAGTCGGCGCGCTGGAGCTCGGCCGGCATGCGGTAGTCGTGATAGGGCAGGCTCAGCCGCAAGGCGCTTGCGCCGAACTTCTGAAACGCGCGCGCCAGGGCGTTGTGGGCCTCGTGCGGCGCGTTCCAGTGCGGCAGCACCAGCACCGCCTTGCGCGGGTTCTTGCCCGGGAACCACTGGCCGTGGACGACGTTGTTCTCCTCGTAAGGGGTCCGCACCGGCGAGGTGAACCGCAGCAGCCCGCCGGAAAGGTGGTAGTCGGAGACCGGCGGGTAGCCGAAGAACTCGTCGCTGTGCTCGATCGCCAGCCGGCTGAGCCGCAACAGCCGCTCGCGGGGCGGCAGGCCGTCGGAGGCGGCCAGACGCGCGGCCACCGGCCAGCCGGAGGTCCACTCGAGCCCCCACTCGAACGGCCGCACCACGCGGTTGGTGGCGGCAAAGCACAGCCGTTGTTCCCACTGCTCCATCCAGCGGGCATACCATGACCCCAACATGCCCATGATGTGTCGGAAATTTTCAGGGTAGCACTCCCGGGCCGGCGGCGGGGTGCAGCCGGCTTAAAGGCGTGTTTTGTACGGTTTGGCCCAAGGGCGAAGAGGCCCCGCGAGCCGGGGGCGCGTTTTGCCCCGGGGCGTGGCCGGGGCGGCGGCCGCGGTGGGGCGGCAATGCCTGGAATGAAGGCCAAGTCCTTATCAAGCAATAAGTTGCAAGATTGTTACGATTTTTCGGAAACCGGAGTCGAGCGGCAGGAATCAAAGGTTGACAGAAACACGCTAAAATTTCTAGACAGCGAACGGCTAATCTGCTATCATCGATTTCGGGAAGCCGTGAGCGAAGGAGTCACCCTATGGATCTGAACCGCTTTACCGAGAAAGCCCAGGACGCCTTGCGCGCCGCCCAGACGCTGGCGGCGCGGCTGAGCCACCAGCATGTGGACAATGAACACCTGATGGTCGCCTTGCTGGAGCAGGAGCAGGGCATTGCGCCCAACATCCTGTTGAAGGCCGGCTTCGACCTGGAGAAGCTGCACCGCAAGTTGATGGCCGAGCTGGAGCGCCAGCCGAAGGTCACCGTCAGCGGCGGCGCTTCGGGCATGTATCTGACGCAGCGGCTGGCGGCCGCGCTGGGCAACGCCGAGCAGGAAGCCAGGCGGATGAAGGACGACTTCATCTCGGTGGAGCATCTCTTGCTGGCCTTGCAGGCGGGCGACGGCTTTGCGGGGCAGCTGTTCCGCGAGCAGGGCGTGACGCGGGAGCGCCTGGAGCAGGCGATCCGCGAAGTGCGCGGCAGCCAGCGGGTGACGACGCAAAACCCGGAGGCCACTTACCAGGCGCTGGAGAATTACGGCCGCGACCTGACGCAGATGGCCGCCCAGGGCAAGCTCGACCCGGTGATCGGGCGCGACGAGGAGATCGGGCGCGTCATCCAGGTGCTCAGCCGGCGCACGAAGAACAACCCGGTGCTGATCGGCGAGCCGGGCGTCGGCAAGACGGCGATTGTCGAAGGGCTGGCGCAGCGGATCGTGCGGGGGGACGTGCCGGAGGGGCTGAAGTCGAAACGCGTGGTGGCGCTGGACATGGGCGCGCTGATCGCGGGCGCCAAGTACCGCGGCGAGTTTGAAGAGCGGCTGAAGGCGGTGCTGAAGGAAGTGGCCGCCAGCGAGGGGCAGATCATCCTGTTCATCGACGAGCTGCACACGGTGGTGGGCGCGGGCAAGGCCGAAGGCGCCATGGACGCCGGCAACCTGCTCAAGCCGATGCTGGCGCGCGGCGAGCTGCACTGCATCGGGGCGACGACGCTCGACGAGTACCGCAAGTACATCGAGAAAGACGCGGCGCTCGAGCGGCGCTTCCAGCCGATCATGGTGGACCAGCCGTCGGTGGAGGACACGATCTCGATCCTGCGCGGGCTGCGCGAGCGCTACGAAGTGCATCACGGCGTGCGGATCAAGGACTCGGCGCTGGTGGCGGCGGCGGTGCTGTCGAACCGCTACATCTCGGACCGTTTCCTGCCGGACAAGGCGATCGACCTGGTCGACGAGGCCGCCGCACGGCTGCGCACCGAGATCGACTCGATGCCGGCCGAGCTCGACGAGAAGCTGCGCCGCAAGATGCAGCTCGAGATCGAGCGCGAGGCGCTGAAGAAGGAGACCGACGCGGCCTCGCGCGAGCGGCTGGCGAAGCTCGAGGAGGAGCTGTTCTCGCTCGCGCGCGAGGTGGCCGAGCTCGAGGCGCGCTGGAAGGCGGAGAAGGAGGCCGTGCAGAAGCTCCGCAAGCTGCGCGAGGAGATCGAGCAGACCAAGCTCGAGATCGAGCGGGCCGAGCGCGCCTACGATCTGAACCGCGTGGCCGAGCTGAAGTTCGGCAAGCTGATCCAGCTCGAGCGGGCGCTGTTCGAGGAGGAGCAGCGGCTGTCGTCGCAGGACTCGCGCCAGCGGCTGATCAAGGAGGAGGTCGACGAGGAGGACATTGCGCGGGTGGTTTCGCGCTGGACGGGCATCCCGGTGAGCCGTCTGCTCGAGGGCGAGCGGCAGAAGCTGCTGCACCTGTCGAGCGAGCTGCACCGGCGCGTGGTCGGGCAGGACGCGGCCGTGGAGGCGGTGGTCGAGGCGGTGCAGCGTTCGCGCGCGGGCCTGGCCGACCCGAACCGGCCGATCGGCTCGTTCCTGTTCCTCGGCCCCACGGGCGTGGGCAAGACGGAGCTGGCGCGCGCGCTGGCCGAGGCGCTGTTCGATGACGAGCGGGCGCTGATCCGCATCGACATGAGCGAGTACCAGGAGAAGCACACCGTGGCGCGGCTGATCGGCGCGCCGCCGGGCTACGTGGGCTTCGAGGAGGGCGGCCAGCTGACCGAAGCGGTGCGGCGCCGCCCCTACTCGGTGATCCTTTTCGATGAAATCGAGAAGGCCCACCCGGACGTGTTCAACGTGCTGTTGCAGGTGCTCGACGACGGCCGGCTCACCGACGGGCAGGGCCGCACGGTGGACTTCCGCAACACGATCGTGATCATGACGTCGAACCTGCCGCCGGAGAATCTGCGCAGCTTCTTCCGGCCGGAGTTCCTGAACCGGATCGACGAGACGGTGATCTTCCACCCGCTGACGCACGAGCACCTGCGGCGGATCGTGGACATCCAGATCGAGCGCGTGCGCAAGCGGCTGGCCGAGCGGCACATCACGCTCGAGCTCAGCGACGAGGCCCGCGACCATCTCATCCTGGTCGGCTACGAGCCCGAGTATGGCGCGCGGCCGCTGAAGCGGGCCATCCAGCGCGAGCTGGAGACGCTGATCGCGCGGCAGATTCTCGAGGGCAAGATCCGCGACGGCGCGCACCTGTATGTGACGGCGTCGAAGGGGGCCCTCGAAATCGAGGTGCGCGAGCCGGTGCGGACGCAATAAAAAAGGCCGCGGGGCGGGCGCGCGGGAAACAGCGCTTCCGCCCCGGGCATCTGACACATTGAAGGATTTTTGCCGAGGTGGCGCATGAGTGAACCAACCATCCAGAACCCGCAGGGCCAGGAGCAGAACGTGCTGGTGCTGCCCGTTCTTCCGCTGAAGAACGTGGTGCTGTTTCCGAAGCTGATCCTGCCGTTGTCGGTGGGGCGCGACGCTTCGCGCGCGGCCGTCGAGGCGGCGATCAAGCATCACGAGGGCCACCTGATCCTGCTGACCCAGAAAAGCCCGGACATCGAGCTGCCCACGCCCGAGGACCTGCACTCGATCGGCACGCACGCCAAGATCCGCAAGGTGTTGCGCTCCACGCCGTCGTTGATCGAGATCGTGGCCTCGGGCCTCGAGCGCGTGGGCGTGCTGTCGCTCGAGCACACGGGGCAGTATTTGCAGGCCAGGGCGCAGCCGATGCCGCTCGTGCCGGACCACTCGACCGAAGAGCGCGCCTTGCAGACGGCGCTGTTCGAGCTGGCGGCCAAGACGCTTGAGCGGATCAATCCGCAGGCGGCCGAGCAGATCTCCAACCTCCTGTCGTCGGCCGACGACCCGCAGCAGCTGATGTGGCTGCTGGCCACGGCGTTCAACCTCGGCGTGGACAAGCTCCAGAAACTGCTGGAGTCGCCCACCCTGAAGGACGCCTTCCAGCTTGCGGTGCAGTACATCACCGAGGAGGCGCGCATCCTCGAGGTGCGGCAGAAGATCGTCAGCGAAGCGCAGGAGGAGATGAGCAAGGAGCAGCGCGAGTACCTCCTGCGGCGGCAGCTGAAGGCGATCCAGCAGGAGCTGGGCGAGGAGGACCCGGCCAAGGCCGAAGCCGAGGAGCTGCGCAAGCGCCTCGACGAAACGAAGCTCCCGGAAGAGGTGCGCAAGGAGGCCGAGCGCGAGTTCCGGCGCTTCGAGCGGCTGCCGGACCAGAGCCCGGAGCGGCATGTGATCCGCACCTGGCTCGACCTGGTGCTCGAGCTGCCCTGGTTCACGGAGACCGAGGACAACCTGGACATCGCGCGGGCGCGGCAGATCCTGAACGAGGACCACTACGGGCTGGAGGACGTCAAGGAGCGCATCCTCGAGCAACTGGGCGTGCTGCAACGCAACCCGTCGGCCAAGGCGCCGATCCTGTGCTTCGTGGGGCCGCCGGGCGTCGGCAAGACGTCGCTCGGGCAGTCGATCGCGCGGGCGCTGGGGCGCAAGTTCGAGCGCTTCTCTCTCGGCGGCATGCATGACGAGAGCGAGCTGCGCGGCCACCGCCGCACGTATATCGGCGCGATGCCCGGGCGGCTGATCAACGCCATCCGGCGCGCGGGCGCGAAGAACCCGGTGCTGATGCTGGACGAGGTGGACAAGCTCGGCCGGGACTTCCGCGGCGACCCGGCCTCGGCGCTGCTCGAGGTGCTCGACCCGGCGCAGAACAGCACCTTCCGCGACAACTATCTCGACCTGCCGTTCGATCTTTCCAAGGTGATGTTCATCACCACGGCCAACACGCTGGACACGGTGCCGCAGCCGCTGCTGGACCGCATGGAGGTGATCCGCCTGGCCGGCTACAGCGAGGAGGAGAAGGTGGCCATCGCCAACCGCTACCTGATCCCGCGGCAGCTGAAGGAAACGGGGCTGACGCCGGAGCTGGTGCAGTTCCCCGAGGAAGGCATCCGCAAGATCATCGAAAGCTACACGCGCGAGGCCGGCCTGCGCAACCTCGAGCGCAACATCGCCAGCCTGTGCCGCAAGGCCGCGCTGAAATTCGCCGAAGGGCGCACGGAGCCGATCGTGATGACGCCGGAGGTGATCGTCGATCTGCTCGGCCCCGAAACGTTCCTGCCCGAAGAGGCGCGCAAGGACTTGCCGCCCGGCGTGGCCACCGGGCTGGCGTGGACGCCTTCCGGCGGCGATGTGCTCTACGTCGAGGCGATGCTGCTGCCGAAGGGCAAGGGCCTGACGCTCACCGGGCAGCTCGGCGACGTGATGCAGGAGTCGGCGAAAGCCGCGCAGAGCTATCTGTGGGCGCACGCGGAGGCTTACGGGATCGACCCGGCGCTGTTCAGCGACTACGGCGTGCACATCCACGTGCCTTCGGGCGCCATTCCGAAAGACGGCCCGTCGGCGGGCATCACCATCGCGGTGGCCCTGGCTTCGCTGTACACGAAGAAGCCGGCCCGCAGCGACACGGCGATGACGGGCGAGATCACGCTGACCGGGCGCGTGCTGCCGATCGGCGGGGTGAAGGAGAAGGTGCTGGCCGCGCGCCGCGCCGGCATCCGGCGGGTGATCCTGCCCAAACGGAACCAGAAGGACCTGCGCGACCTGCCGGAAAACGTGCGGAAGGAGATGGAGTTCCTCTTCGCCGAATCCATCGACGACGTGTTCCGCCAGGCGATCCCTGGCCTGATCCCGGAAGAAGCCCCGGCCGTGGTGGCCGCGGGCGAAGCCGGCGCGTGAGCAGTGCGCCTTGTGGAAGCGGCCCGCGCCCCGGCAGTGCCACGGCGGCTGCTGGCGCTGAGGGCGGCGCCTGCCGCCGTGCGCCGGTGACTCATCCATGAGGCCGAAAACGCATGCGCGGGGGGATTCGGTCCCGGCAGGGCGCGCGGACTCTTCGTCCGCCTGATCCTCGATCGAGGCGCTTTCCCTTCCGAACCGAAGCGAGGCTCCGGCGGCCCTGCCCGGCAGGAGCTTCCCCGCCCTTCCGCAGGTGCGCGCGATTTCCAGCCTGGGCGCAGCGAGGGACCCCGGCGCAGGATTTACCGGGAAACGAGCGCGGCGCGTGCGCCGGCCCGCGCGGCGGCGCGGTCCCGGGCGGCCAGCAGCGCGTCCCGCAGCCACATGGCGGGGAGCATCCCGGCCAGCATCCCCGCGAGCATCGCCAGATGCATGCCCAGCTCCGGCGGCGGGATCCGCAACGCCCAGGCGCGGCCGAACCAGAAATGGGCGCCGATCATGCCCGCCAGCATGCCGCCCATGTCCAGCAGCAGCGCCAGCGCGAGCCGCGCCGGCCTGCGCCGCAGCGGTTGCAGGCAGCGGCTCCACAGGACCGACGGGGGTATGGCGAACGCCAGCATCAGCCACGTCATCCATGAGCCGGCCAGCGCCGCCGCGCCGCGGGCGTCGTGCAGCGGACACAGGGGCGCGTTGGGGTCGATCCAGTGATCCACGCGGTCGCCCAGCCACATGCCGAAACCGCCGAAGGCCGCCATGATGAGCAGCATGTCGGCGTGCGGCGGCAACAGGAAGCGCGCCCGCCAGGCGAACCACACAGCCACGGCGGCCACGGCGGCGCCCAGCGCCACGGGCTGCCAGGCCATGCCCAGCGACCAGCGCGCATAAGCAAACGGCGCGCCCTGGGCAAGAACCAGCAACGCCAGCGCGGCAGGCGCCAGGCGAAGCAGAGGCGTGCGAGGCTCCATCAGATTCTCCCTTCCAGGTCCGGCGCCAGAAATGCGGCTGCGCGCCAGACGACCATCAGGCTGGAGCAGGTCATCACGAGGGCCGCAAACACCGGGTGCAGCCACCCGGCCGCCGCCACCGCGATCCCCGTCAGATTGTAGGCCGCGGCCCAGGCGAGGTTGGAGCGCGCCAGCCGCCGCGCCTCGCGCGCGATGCGCAGCAATTCGGGCAGCCGCCCGACGGCGTCCGGCTGCAACAGCCCGTGCGCCGTCTCGCGCGCCAACGGCGCGCCGCCCGCCACGGCCAGGGCCGCGTGGCTCTCCGCCATGGCCGCGGCGTCGTTGATCCCGTCGCCGATGTAAAGCACCTTGCGGCCTTGCGCGCGCAGCCGCCGCACCAGTTCGAGCTTTTCGAGCGGCTGCATGGATGCGTGCGCCTGCCGCCGCCCGAGCGCCTGAACCCGGCCGGCCTCGTCGCCCGAGACGACCATGCTTTCCACGCCCAGCTCCTCAAGCGATTCCCACAACGGGGCCACATCGGCCACCAGCGTTTCCTCGAGCGCCGCCAGCGCGGCCAGCCGGCCGTCGATGCGGATCGCCAGCAGCCGGGCCGAATCCCCGGCGCGCGCCTCCTCGCAGAGCTGCCGCCACTCGGCCTCTTCGCCGGCTGCGACCAGTTTTGCCGCCAGCCCGGCTTCCAGCCGGTACACGCGTCCTGTGCGCGCGTCCCCGGCCTCGGCGGCGATGCCCTGCCCCGGCAGCAGGCGGACAGAGCGGGCCGTGAACCGTGGCGGGCCGGCCGGCGCGAACGGCCGGAACGCCGCGGCAATCGGGTGTCCGCTGAGCTGCTCGGCCAGCGCCATCATTTCGAGCAGCGCCTCGCGCGGCAAAGGGCTGGCGCCGGAGACGCGCAACGCTGCCAGCCGCGGCGCCGCGCTGGTCAGGGTCCCGGTCTTGTCGAACACAGCCACGTCGGCTTCCGCGATCCGCTCGAGCGCTTCCCCGTTGCGCAGCCATGCGCCGCGCAGGCCGAGACGCGCCATTGCGGCCCACAGCGCCAGCGGGGTGGCGAAGCCGAGCGCGCACGGGCAGGCGATGACGAGCACCGCGAGGCCGTTCATCAGCGCCGCATCCGCGCCGGAGCGCAAATACCAGAAGAGCGCCGCCAGCAACGCCGCAGAGGCCACGGCCGGAGTGAGCCACCGCGCCGCGCGGGCCGCTGTCCGCTCCAGCGGCGAAGGGGCCGCGCGGCTGCGCGCGATGGCTTCGGCGATGCGGTCCAGCGAGCGGCTGGACCCGTTCGTTGTCGTGCGCACCCACAAGGCGCCGTCGACCGGGATCAGGCCGGCGGGCGCCGCATCGCCGGGCCCCTTCGGGACAAGGAAGCTTTCGCCCGTGACCGTCTCGCTGCGGCAGAGCGCTTCGCCCTGCTCGATGATGCCGTCGACAGCCACGGCGCATCCGGCGGGGACCGCCAGCCGCTCCCCTGCCTGCACGTCCCGCACCGGCTTTTCCACGCGCTCTCCGCCGGGCAGCTCGACGAGGCAGGTTTCCGCGGCGCCGGTAGCCAGCGTCACCGCCTGCATGGCGCGGTGCTCGGCCTCGCCGGTCAGGATTTTGCCGAGGCTGTAGATCACCAGGAGGATGGAGCTGACCTCGTAATACACCGCGCCTTCGCCGCGCACCGTGGCCAGCAGGCTGGCCGCGAAGGCGCCGCCGAGGCCGAGCGTGAACAGCGGCTCGAGCGAGAGCCGCCGGGCGCGCCAGTTTTCGATCCAGCCGTCCACGAGCGGCTTGCCGAGCAAGGCGAAAACGGCCAGCGTCATCGCCAGCAGAACGAGGTGAAGGGCGCGGCGCTCGCCGGCTCCGGCCTCCGATGTGTTCACCGCCAGGCCGATGGTCATCGTGTTCATGGCGAGGAAGGCGCCGATGCCGATTCGCCACCACCACGAAGCGGGCGTCGCGCTCAGCCATGCCGTGTGGCACGAGGGCGCCTCGCATACCGGCGCCGCGGCGGGCGCGGCGGCGGGAACAGCGGCCTGTTCAGCGGGAGGCATGGCTGTTGGCTCTGTGGACTTGCAGGCGGCGCGAAGCCGCCGCATGCACGTGGCCCGGGCTCATCCGCCGAGACGGAACTGTTCCAGCTCGGACTCGGTCCACGGCTTGTTGCGCGACGAGGTCGCCTGGCGAACCTTCTGCACCAGATCCGGGCTTACCGGCTCGGCGCTGTTGCCGAACGAGGCGCGGATATAGGTGAGCACGGCGGCGATCTGCTCGTCCTTCAGCTTGGATCCCCACTCGGGCATCTCTCCGTTATAGACGGCGCCTTTTACATGCAGAGGGCCGTTCAGGCCGTGCAACAGGATGGCGGCGAGCTTCTCCGGCGGGCCGTTCACGATTTCCGACCCGGCCAGCGGCGGATACGCGCCGGGCACGCCTTCGCCGTTCTGCTGGTGGCAGGTGACGCAGTTGTTGAACGTGCGCTTGCCGAGCACCATCGGATCCACGGGCTTCGGCGCTTCGGCGGATTTGCCCGCGAGCAGCGCCTTTTCGTTGTATTGATCCGGCGCGAATCCGCCGGAATTCATGGCGATGTACCACCCGGCCCAGCCCGCCAGCGCGAGAAAGCCGAGGATCAGCCACACGGGCACGGGCTCCAGCCCGTCGCGCGGCTCGGCCATTTCGCGCATGACGGCGCGGTGGAGCGGGATCACGTCGGGCGTCTTGCGTTCGGCCGCCTCCAGGCTCAGGCGGTACTCGCCGCTGCGCTTCGAATCCTTGTCTTCCGGCATGGCGGTCAGCGGGCCTCCGGCACTTCGTAATTGTGATCCATGCTGAGCAGGTACGCCACCAGCCGGCGGGCGCGGTCCGTGGGAACGATCCAGGCCGGCTTCTTCGGCGCGAACTCGTCCGGCAGGCGCACGGCGTCTTCCGGCAGCCCTTCGGCGGAGTGCCGGAGCTCGAAGAGGAACCGGTGCGGGGGCATGATGGAGCCGGGCGAGGTGATGCGCGGCTGGTAGAGGTGCAGGTAGTGCCACTGGGCGCTGGGCTGGCGCGCGCCGATGTTCATCAGGTCGGGGCCGGTGCGCATGGTGCCCATCAGCGGGGGCTCGTCGTGGATGTAGTCGCGGGCGACGCTGCGGCGCGCGCCCCAGCCGCGCTCGATGTCGGCGCCGAACCCTTCGGGCCGCACCTGCTGCGAATGGCAGTAGATGCAGCCGAGATCCATGTAGACTTTTCGCCCCTCCTCGATGTCGCCGTAATAGCCGGCGGGCAGCGTGATGTCGCGTTCCTCGTCCTTCACGGGCGCCGTGCCGCGGAGCTGCGTCTGCGGCAGCAGCACGAGTCCGGTCATCGAGGCAAAGATGGTGACGAGCACGCCGAGGGCGAGCATCCAGGCGCGGTTCATCCCTCACCTCCCGCTGCGGCTCCGGCGCGCCCGGGCTCGCGCACCAGCAGGGTCGGGCCGGGCAGGTAGGCGCCGCGCTGCCGCAGCATGTTCCAGAACAGCCAGGCGAAGGAAAGATGCCCGGCCGTCATCAGGATGCCTGCCGCGCTGCGCGACCACAACCAGGGCACAGTGTAGCGGACGATGTCGAGGAACGGCACGCGCGGATCGTTCATCATCCGTCCCTGCTCCCAGCCGGCCCAAGTAAGGCCCAGCCAGTAGATGGCCATGCCGACGGCGGTCGTCCAGAAGTGCAGGCGGATCCAGCCGGCCGAATGCCACTCGGTGTTCAGCAGGCGCGGCGTCACATAGTACATGGCGCCGAACATGACCATGGTGAAGAACGCGTAGACGCCGAGATGCGCATGGGCGATGGTGTAGTGCGTGAAGTGCGAAATCTCGTTCACCGTGCGCAGCGATTGCAGCGAGCCCTGGAAGCTCACCGCCGTGTAGCACATGGCGCCGTAAACGACGAAGCGCAGCGTCGGGCTGTATTTCAGGTGATGGAAGTTGCCCACCATCGTCATATGATGGTTCACCGCCACCGTCACCACCGGCACGAACATCATCACGCTGCCGACGATGCCCACCGTGATCAGCCACGCCGGCAGCGGCCCGCCGATCAGGTGGTGCGTGCCCGCCCAGTTGTAGAAAATCGCCAGCGTCCAGAAGCCCAGCAGCGACAGATGGTAGCTGTGCACCGGCCGCCCGATGACTTTCGGGATCAGGTAGTACACCGTGGCCAGCCCGATCGGCGTGAACCACAGTCCCAGCACGTTGTGCGCGAACCACCAGTTGGCCGCCGCCTTCACGGCCCCTTTGGCCGCGGGCGTGTGCAGAAAGATCTGGGCCGAGACGTACAGCAGCGGGAACCAGAAAATGGCGCCGAACAGATACCACTGCGAAACGTAGGTGTGGCGGCTTTCCCGCGTCCTGAACATGCGGACAGAGGCGGCGATGACCACCGCGATGCAGAAGCCGAACAGCACCGCCGTCGCGGGCGGGATCTCGATCCATTCAATGCTGGTGCTGTAACCGGCGAGAATCGCCACAACGCCGAAGGCGACGGTAAGGTTCCAGATGACCGCCGTGGCCGGCAGCAGGACGGGAAACGGAAGCCGGTTGCGCGTCAGTCGCGCCTCAAGCCACAGCAGCGTGCCCACGCCTGCCATCGAGCCCCAGCCGTAAATCATCGCCGCCAGGTGCGCCGGACGGACCCGGCCGAAGGTCAGCCATTGCCAGTCGGCGAGGAACTCCGGCGTGTGGAGCTTGATGGATGCGATCAAAGCCAGCGCGCTGCCGACAAGGAGCCAGAAAACGGCGCTTGCGTAATACCAGACGACCGTCTGGCGGCAGGAGCGGTCAATCTGGATCCGCGTCAGCCGTTCCCGCTCCTCGGCCGGCTGCACGGAGGCTCCGGAGGTTTCGGGAGATGTAGCCATGCGGTGTCCCCAATCTGCGATTATACGCCCGGAAAGCGGTCTGTCACCGTGCCGATGGGTTCTTCGTCATCGAAGATGCTGGCCGCGCCCTCCCGCAGGTTGTCGAACTCGCCGCGGCGGATCGACCAGACAAGCCCGCCGACCGCAGTTGCGCCGAGCACGGCGGCAAGGCCCCACAGTGCGATGTAGAAAGGTGCCACGAAGCCCTCTGCTCTTTAGATGCCGAAGCGCCTCGGCCGTGACAGCAACGCAGCAGGCGCTTCCGCCATCGGGTTCCGCTTTCGGCGTAGCCTGCCGGCGGCCCAGGGGATCTCCTCCACAATCATAAGGCATGCGAGGGAAGGTCGCCTTAGCGCAGCCACTACAATGAAATTTTCGAGCAATTTTGTGGATCCGGAAAAAGACAAACCGTGCCGGGGCGGCGCCGGCGCGCTGGCGCGCCTCGCACTGCTTTTTTTCCGCATCGGCGCGACGGGCTTCGGCGGCGGCATGGCCGTTGTCGCGCTCATGGAGCAGGAACTGGTGCGGAAGCGCAAGCTGCTTCCGCTCGGTGAATTCCTGCATGGCGTCGGGCTCGGGCAGGTGCTGGGGTCGTTCGCCGTCAATGCGGCGCTGTTCGCCGGCTATCGCATCGCCGGGCTGGCAGGGGCGCTGACCGCCGTTGTTTCGTTTCTCGCCCCCGCGGTGACACTTGTCATAGCGCTATCGGCGCTGTATTTCCGCTACCACGCCGTGCCGGCGCTGCAATCAGCCGTGGGCGGGCTGGCGCCGGTGGTGGTGGCGCTGATCGTCTCCGCAGCCTGGAACATCGGGCGGCGCGTGCTGCGCGGATGGCCGCAATGGCTCATTTTCGCTGCTTCCCTGCTGGCCGGGCTTCTTCGCGTCAACCCCGTGTGGATCCTGCTGGCGGCAGGCGCGGCGGGCTTTTTCCTGCTGCGGACCGGCGATGCGAAGCCCGCGGCTGGCGCCCGGCCTCCCGGACAGGGCGCCTCCGCGGCAGCTGCCTTGCTGGTTCCCGCGACGCTTCCGGCGGCTGCGGGCCTGGCCGGCATTGCGCTGGTCTTCTTCCGCATCGGGCTGGTGTTTTTCGGCGGCGGATTCGTGCTGTTGCCGGTGCTGCACAACCACCTCGTGACCCGGCTTTGCTGGCTGACTTCGCGCGAATTCATCGACGGCGTGGCCATCAGCCAGTTGACGCCCGGCCCGATTGCCGTGCTGGCCACCTTCGCCGGCTATCATCTCGGCGGCGTGCCGGGCGCGCTGGCCGCCACCGCGGCGCTGTTCGCCCCCGGGATCCTCTGGATGTGTTTTCTGAGCGGGCAGTACGAGCAGCACAAGGACCAGCCCTGGGCGCGCCGCTTTCTTTCCGGCGTCAACCCCGCTGTGGCGGGCATGGTGCTGAGCGCCGCCCTGGTGCTGGGCAGGGGAAGCCTGAGCGGCTGGGCAGAGCTGGGCGCAGCCGGCGTTGCGTTTTTCCTGCTGGTGCGGACGCGCACGCACCCGGCGCTGCTGCTGGCCGCGGCGGCGCTGGCGGGTTGGCTGGGCTGGATCCGCTGAGCGCGGCCGCCCGGGCGCTTGCCGGGCGTGATATTCCTGTCTGCATGATGCGCCAGCTCCTGATTGCGGCCTGCGGCCTCGGATTGCTGCAAGCAGCAGATCCGCCGGTGGAATGGGTCGATCCGGACACGGGCCATCTGGTGCGGCGGCTCACCGATGAGCCGGGCAGCGCCAGCCTGTATTTCAACCAGAACGGATATCTGCCGGACGGGCGGCGGCTGGTGTATACGACGCCCGCGGGCATCTCCGTGGTGAATTGGGAGACCCGGCAAGCGAAGCGCGTGGTCGAGGGCCGCGTGCGCCTTGTGGAGGCGGGCCGGAAGCACCCCCGCGTGTATTACATCAGGGAAGGCGCGCTCTATTGGACCCACGTGGACACGGGCGAGACGCGGCGCGTCGGCGCGCTGCCGCCGCGCGGCTCCATCGCCACGATCAACGCCGACGAGACGCTGGCCGCGGGCACGTTTCTCGAAGGCGGCGCGCAGGCCCCCGCGGCGCAGGCGCCCGCCGCCGGCCAGGGCCACTCGCTTGAGCAGCCGGGCAACAAGGGCCAGATGATGGAAGAGCGCTGGGCCGCGCGCCTGCCCATGGCCATGTTCACCATGGACACCTCCAGCGGCGAGGTGCGCGTCATCCACCGCAGCCGGGACTGGCTCAACCACCTCCTGTTTTCGCCCGCCGATCCCTCGCTGCTGATGTTCTGCCATGAAGGCCCGTGGCACAAGGTTGACCGCATCTGGACGATCCGCGCCGACGGCAGCGGGCTGAGGAAGATCCACACCCGCACAATGCAGATGGAAATCTTCGGCCACGAGTTCTGGGGGCCCGGCGGGCGCACCATCTGGTACGACCTGCAAACGCCGCGCGGCGAAGTGTTCTGGCTGGCAGGGCTCGATCTGGAAACCGGCGAGCGAACCTGGTTCCACCTGGAACGCAACGAGTGGTCGATCCATTTCAACGTCTCGCGCGACGGCTCGCTGTTCTGCGGCGACGGGGGCGATCCCGGGCAGGTGGCCCGCGCGCCCGACGGCCGCTGGATCTATCTCTTCCGCCCGGAGCGGATCCCGAACCGCGGCGTCGAAGACCCGTCGCTTGTGCGCCCCGGAGTGCTGCGCGCGGAAAAGCTCGTCAACATGGCGAGGCACGACTACCGGCTGGAGCCGAACGTCAGCTTCACGCCGGACGCAAAGTGGGTGGTGTTCCGGTCGAACATGCTGGGGCCGACTTACGTCTTTGCCGTCAGCACCGGTCCGGCGCCGCGCGCCTCAACGGCGCAGCAGCCACCCGAACATCTCCCTCAGCGGAGCGTTGTTGCGCAGTAGCGTCACAAACACCAGGTTGTGTTCCATGCGCCCGCCATGGATCGGCTTGAACCACTGGTGAAAGGCGCCCAGATCGACGGCCATGTAACGGCCCACGCGCCACGTGACTCCGCCATAAACCCGGTTTTGCTCGAACGCGGAGGCCGCGGGCGAGCGGAAGCTCGTGAGAACCTCGTCATAGAGCGTCAACGTGACGCTATCCTTACCGTTTCCGTTGCGCCGCAGGGCACGGTCCAGCCGGAGCATGTAGCGGGGGCGGTCCTGCCATTGCCAGGTGCGCGGCCGGCCCTCCTGCCAGGGAGAGGACAGCCAGCGCTCCTCAAGCCGGAACCGGTGACGGATGACGTTGCCGCGCCAGCGATGCGAGTATTCGGCCTGCTGGTGCAGGCGGTGCTCGGCAACAGCGCGATTCGGGTTGTCCAGCCCTTCGGGGTTCGTACTGAAGTAGGAGTACGTGAAAGAAAGCTGCCAGTGTTGGCCCGCGCGCAGGTTCACCCCGGGACGAACCAGCCATTGCCTCCACCGCGAGCCGTACAACGGGCGGTAGCTGCCATCAAAATGGACGCCCCAGCGGCTGTCGACGGGATGGTCGGCGTTGTAGGAGAACCACGAGATGCGCTTGCCGTAGGGGAGAGCGCCGTTCTGGGCGCGCGCGGCGCAGCAGCAGACGGCAAGCAGGGAGACTGCCGCCGCAAGGGCGTGCCTGCGGCCTTCCGTTCTGCCTGTTCTGATGGCTCCGGATGCAGCCAACGGCGCCGCACCTCACATATACATGCCGCCGTTGACGCGCAGGACGGCCCCGGTGATGTAGCCCGCCTCTTCGCTGGCAAGGAATTTGACGGCGTTGGCGATGTCCTTCGGCTGGCCGAAGCGCTTCAGCGGGATCATCGCCAGCATGCGGTCCTTCACTTCCTGCGGCAGCACGGCCGTCATGTCGGTCTCGATGTAGCCGGGCGCGATGGCGTTCACCGTGATGTTGCGGGAAGCCAGTTCCAGGGCCAGACACTTGGTCAGGCCGATGAGCCCTGCCTTGGAGGAGACGTAGTTGGCCTGCCCGGCATTGCCCATTTCGCCGACCACCGAAGCGATGTTGATGATGCGGCCCCAGCGCTCCTTCATCATGGCCGGGATCACCGCCTGCGCCATAAAGAAGGCGCCGGTGAGGTTGATCTGGATGACCTTGTCCCAGTCCTCGGGTTTCATGCGCACGGAGAGTGCATCGCGGGTGATGCCCGCGTTGTTGACCAGCACGTCGATGCGGCCCATCTGTTTGAGCACGGCGTCGACGCCGGCCTTCACCGAATCCCGGCTGGAAACGTCCAGATCGAGCGTCATCGTGTTGCCGCCGCACTGGCGGATCGTTTCGGCCACCTCCTCGTTCTTTTCCACCTCGGGCGAGGCGACGACGACATCAAAATCATGGCGGCACAGAGTGATTGCGATCTCCCGGCCGATGCCCCGGCTTGCGCCGGTCACCAGGGCCACGCGGTGAAACATGGGAAAGACTCCTTGAGCGAAAAGCGTTTCGTCTCTCATGATAGTAAATGCCGCCGCAACGGAAGGCTTCCACGCATGGCATACACAGATCTGCGAGATTTTGTTCGGGCGCTTGAGCAGGCTGGCGAGCTGAAGCGCATCCCGTTCGAGGTCGATCCCCGGCTGGAGATCACCGAATTCGCCGACCGCGCCGTCAAGCAGGGCGGGCCGGCGCTGTTGTTCGAACGGCCGAAGGGATCGTCCATTCCGGTCCTGATCAACGCCTTCGCCAGCATGCGCAGGATGGAGATCGCGCTCGAGGCCGCTTCGGTGGAAGAGCACGCCGCGCGGATCTCGGAAATGCTCGAGATGCGCATGCCGCAGGGGCTCATCAACAAGCTGAAGATGCTGCCCAGGCTCGCCGACATGGCGAACTTCTTCCCGAAGACCGTCTCCGGCGGCCCCTGCAAGGAGGTGGTCCGCCGCAGCGGCTTCTCGCTCAGGGAGCTGCCCGTGCTGACCTGCTGGCCGGGCGACGCCGGCCCGTTCATCACGCTGCCGATGGTGTTCACGCGGAACCCGGAAACCGGCAAGCGCAACTGCGGCATGTACCGCATGCAGGTCTACGACGACCGCACCACGGGCATGCACTGGCAGACGCACAAGCAGGGCGCCGAACACTACCGCCGGCTGCGCGAGCAGGGCGTGAAGCGCATGCCGGTGGCGGTGGCCATCGGCGCCGACCCGGCGACCATGTATTCGGCCATTCTGCCCCTGCCGCCGGACCTCGACGAGATGATGATCGCCGGCTTCCTGCGCAACAAGCCGGTGGAAATGGTCAAGTGCGAGACCGTGGATCTTGAGGTCCCCGCCAACGCCGAAATCGTGCTGGAAGGCTATGTGGAGATCGGCGAGACGCGCATCGAAGGCCCGTTCGGGGACCACACGGGCTTCTACTCGCTGGAAGACCCCTACCCGGTGTTCCACGTGGAGTGCATGACGCACCGCAAAGACCCGATCTACGCCACCACCATCGTCGGCCCGCCGCCCATGGAGGACTACTTCATGGGCAAGGCCATTGAGCGCATCTTTCTGCCGCTGATGCAGCTGCAACTGCCCGAGATCCGCGACATGTGCATGCCGGCCGAAGGCGTGTTCCACAACCTGATGCTGGTCTCGATCCGGAAGTCGTATCCGGGCCACGCCCGCAAGGTGATGCACGCCATCTGGGGCCTCGGGCAGGCGATGTTCACCAAGGTGATCGTGGTGTTCGACGAGGACGTCGACGTGCAGAACCTGAGCGAGGCGGCCTGGATTGCGCTGAACAACATCGATCCCGAGCGCGACATCGAATTCGTGCGCGGTCCGGTGGATTCGCTGGATCACGCCAGCCGGCTTCCCGACTACGGCTCGAAGATGGGCATCGACGCCACGCGCAAGTGGCCCGGGGAAGGCTTCACGCGCCGCTGGCCGGACCGCATCCGGATGTCGCCCGAGGTGAAAGCGCGCGTCGACGAGCTGTGGAAGCGGGCCGGCCTGGCTTGACCCCGGGCCGTGCGGCGGGACGGCATCGGCGCAGCCGGGGGCACGCACTGGAAGCAGACGCGGCGGCTTTGGTAGAATCAGGGTGAATGCGGCGCGTGTAGCTCAGCTGGTAGTAGCGCCAGATTGTGGTTCTGGATGTCGTGGGTTCGAATCCCACCACGCGCCCCACGCCAAAAATGGGGTCAGACACCCAATGCCCCTTTTTTAATGGGGTCAGGCACCCAATACCCTATTTTTCCCGGGCCTGCAATTCCGTTCGAACCTCTTTGCGGACGTTCGATTACCGCCTGTCGGTGTGCGAACCAATCTCCTGGCACACGCCCGGAAAGCGGGAAGTCTGCTCCTGGACTCGCACACAAGTGCGGACATAAGAATCGACCCCAGGCTTTCGCCGACGTCGCGCTTTCCCGGACAACGTCAAATCAGCCGCCTCCATTCGCCGTCAGTGCGTTGCTCGCCGCACCCTTTCGTGGCCTGCCGACCGGCCGCATGTGGAGATCCATGCCAAAAACGGCGGGAGAGCATCCTGATGTACTCTTCCGGCCCCAGCGGCATTCCGCGCCGCGTGGCTTGCCGGAAGCGCTCGCGCCACGCCTCCTCGCGGATGCCGTACCTCAACACTTCGCGCCAGCGCTCCGGGCTATAGTACTGCGACCAGAGGGAAAGGTCGATCCATCCTTCAGGATCGCCGCCCTCGACGTGGGTTCGCGCGCTGGACCACGGGTACTGCCAGGCGTCCGACACCATTCCGGCCCGCACCGGATTCCGCTCGACGTAAGCCATGGCCGCCAGCGCATCCAGTTCGGCCAGCGCGCAGGAATAATACCGCCCCTGCCACAAGTGGCCGCAAGCGCCACGGTGGAAGTTGACAACCCGGGCGTAATCAGCCTGCACGCGCCGCATCAGCCTGCCAAGGCTGTCACCGTCCTCCGGCACCGCAATGACATGAACGTGGTTTGTCATGAGGCAAAAGGCGAGCACTTTCACCTTGAGGGCGTCGGCGTGTTCGCGGAAACGGTGCAGCCAGTTCTGGCGATCCCTGTCTGTGTCGAAAATCCGCTGCTTGTTGTTGCCTCGCTGCGTGATGTGGTGGGGCAACCCTGGAACGATGAATCGGGGCTTTCGTGCCATTCTGACCGAATAGTGCCGCGCAGCGGGCGTGCCTCTCAGCCGAAAAGGGGCATTGGGTGTCTGACCCCATTAAAAAAGGGGTATTGGGTGTCTGACCCCATTTTTCATTTCAGGCCGAGGATGGGGGGCAGCTGCGTCATTGAGTCAATGAGGAAGTCCGGCGGCGCCTGCTTCAGGGTCTCCGGGCTGATGCCGTAAGTCACCCCCACCGCGCGCACGCCGGCGTTGCGGGCCGTCAGAACGTCGGTCGCCGAATCGCCCACCATCCACGTCTCCTGCGGCTTCGCCCCAGCCTGCTGCATCAGCGTCCGGATGCCCACCGGGTCCGGCTTCTTCTGCTCGAAACTGTTGCCCCCGTAAATCCGGAAAAAGTACTGCGCCAGCCCGAGCCCGGCGCAAAGGTCGCGCGAGAACCGCTCCGGCTTGTTGGTCAGCACCGCCATGCGGACGCCGCATTCGTGGAGCTTCTCCAGCGTCTCCACCACGCCGGGATAAGGGCGCGTATGGTCGAGCATGTGCTCGCGGTAGTAGCTGAGGAAAAAGCCGAGCGCCTCCTGGACCTGTTCTTCGGTCGCCTCCGGCCCCATCGCCCGCCGGATCAGCACCGGCGCCCCGTTGCCCACATAAGATGCCACCAGCTCATGGGCCAGCGGCGGCAGCCCCATGTAAGCGCGCGCCGCATTGACCGAATTGCACAGATCCTCGACCGAGTCCACCAGCGTCCCGTCGAGGTCGAAGATCACCAGCGCCATCTGCCTGCTTCCAGTGTACCCGGAGCAGGCTGAAGGCTCAGGCGTCCCCGGCTGTGTCTTCGCTGCCTTCCTGCGTCCAGATGTGGATGGCCTTGATCTCCTCCCGGTACCGGGCCAGGACATAGCGAAGAAACGTGCCGGCCAGCAAAGCCGGACAGCTGTCGCCCTTGGTGACGATGCGTCCGAGCAGCGCCCTGGGAGCGGCCAGCCATTGCAAATTCAACGCGCCCTGCGCGGCGTCGCCATACAGCTTGGCCCAGCCGTGCGTGCGGCCCTTCTTCTTCTCCGTTTCCACCCTGAGGCCGTACTGGCCCAGGTCTGCGTCGTTCACGATCCGCTCCCGCAGCGAGTCCGTCCTGCTGCTGACAATCTGAATCACCGTCTGCATAAACCCGGCGCATTCTCCCTCGAACAATGAATTCGTGAGGCTTCCTGAATCCTGATCGGCCCGGGGATCAAAAATCTTCAGGCAATTGCCGGCTGGCGGGACAGCGCCTTTGGATGCAGCTGTCGGAACTGCGGAAAGACGGCCGGATGCACGAGCGGTCCTCGCGCGGGATCAAGGATGCGCGCCTTGACGGATGCACGCATCCTGCGCTGCAAAATCAGGGCTTTTCCGCAGACGAATTGGCCGCCGTTATGGGTTCTCCTTCGAAATCGAAAAGGTAAATCGATTCGATATGAGCCCCCGGCCGGAGGCAGGCCAGCTGTTTGAGATAGCCGGTGCGGATGTCATAAATCCAGCCGTGGACCGTCGGGCGGTTGTGCTTTTGCCACGACCTCTGCACCATGGAGGTTTCCGCAATGTGGTTGACCTGCTCGATCACATTCAGCTCCACCAGCCGGTCGAGCTTCGCCTGCGGGTCGTCGATCGCCTCCAGTTCCCTTTCGTAAAGGCGGTAGACGTCCTTGATGTGCCGCAGCCATTTGTTGATCAGGCCGAAATCCTTGTGCGTCATTGCGTTCTTCACGCCGCCGCAGTCGTAGTGCCCGCAAACGATGATGTGACTGACCTCAAGCACTTCCACCGCATACTGCAACACGCTCAGCACGTTGAAATCGGTATGGTTGACCAGGTTGGCCACGTTGCGGTGCACGAACAGCTCGCCCGGCTGCGCCCCGGTGATTTCCTCGGCAGGCACGCGCGAGTCGGAGCAGCCGATCCAGAGGAAATCCGGCTTTTGCGAGCCGGCATGGCGCTCGAAAAACCTTGGATCCACATTCAGCTTGTCCTGCACCCAGGCCTTGTTGGCCAGCAGTAAGTTCATATAGGATTCCATGGCCGGCTCCTAGAAATTCCGAGTCTCCACAGTGATGTTGCGATACGGCGCCATCGCCATGAAGTCTTCCACCGCCTCGCGGATGTCATGATCGATGTAGAGGCACTTCGTGGCGTCGATGATGACGTGCGCCCCCTGGGGAATCCGGCGCAGCGTGTTGCGCAGCTCGTTCTTGATCACAAACGAGGCGTCCTTGTTGAACCGCACCAGATGGTGATTCGCCTGGCTGACCACCGTCAGCGCCGCGTGGTGGTTGGCGCGGATCACGAAAAACACCCCCAGCAGCATCCCGACCAGGACGCCCTTCAGCAGGTCGAGAAAGACCACGCCGGCCAGCGTCACGGCGAACGGCAGGAACTGGCTCCAGCCCCGCGCGTACATTGCCCGGAACAGGGACGGCTCGGCCAGCTTGTAGCCAACCAGAATCAGCACCACCGCCAGACAGGCCAGCGGAATCTGGTTCAGCAGCTTCGGAAAGAACAGCGCGCTCACCAGCAACAGCCACCCGTGGATGAACGAGGACATCCATGTCCGCGCCCCGGCGAAGATGTTGGCCGAGGTGCGAACGATCACGCTGGTCATCGGCAACCCGCCGAGCAACCCGCTGATCGCGTTGCCGACCCCCTGCGCCATCAATTCCCGGTTGGGAGGCGTGATCCGGCGAAAGGGATCCAGCCGGTCGGCCGCCTCCACCGACAGCAGCGTTTCAATGCTCGCCACCACTGCCAGCGTTGCCGCGACCGCCCATACCTGGAAATCTGCGACCCGTGAAAAATCCGGGTGGGGAAGGCTGGAAAACAGCTCCTGAAGGCTTGCCGGCGTGGGCAAATCCACCATGTGCTGCTTTTCCGTTATGGCCAGCGAGGGCACGAAAAGACGGAACAGAAGATTCAGCGCCGTTCCGGCAACGACCCCCAGGAGCGCCCCGGGAACCAGCCGCAGCAGCCCGGGAAGCTTCGGTCGCAGTCTCTCCCATGCCAGAATCGCTCCCAAAGTCAAAGCAGCCGCCAACACCGCGCCTTTGTGCGGAGACAACACAGCGGCAAAGATGTCGGTAAAGGTGTTCGGCCCCCAATGCTCGAAAAAGGCGAACTCGTCGAGGTAGCTCTCGTCCCGCCCGAGCGCGTGCGGAATCTGCTTGAGAATGATCACCACCCCGATGCCCGCCAGCAAGCCCTTGATCACGGAATTGGGCACGAAATCCGCCAGCGCACCCAGCCGCAACATGCCCATGAGGAATTGCATCGCCCCGCACAGAATCACTGCTGTCAGAAAGGCCGGAAAGGAGCCAAGCGTGGCGATCGCTCCGGCCACGATGACTGCCAGGCCGGCTGCCGGACCCGTCACGCTGGTATGGGAACCCGACAGAAGGGAGACGACGATGCCGCCGACGATGCCGGCGACGATGCCGGAGAACAAAGGCGCGTTGGAAGCCAGCGCGATACCCAGGCAAAGCGGCAGCGCCACCAGAAACACCACTGTGCCGGCGGGCCCGTCGTAACGGAAAAAGTTGCCCTTGCTTGGATCCAGAACTCCCTCTGTCCGGGGCGGAGTTGGCCTGGGTTCCGCAGAGCGAACCGCTGCTTCTGCCACCGAAGTTTGTTTCATGCCGGGTTCCGGGATGTTGTGATGTTACAACGTCTCAACCCCTCATGCAACCGGGTGCGGTGTGCGCCCGGCTGCCTCCGCGCCGAATGCGGCTCATGGAACCGGCACTGCCCCTCCATTGGGGCAGGCTGTCACACAAAGGGCGTCGCAGAAAATCGCGCCGCAGGAACGCCTGGCCGATGCGGTCAGGAACCGCCCGGGCAAGACACGGCCGAAGCGGCCGGCCGCGCCGGCATGGCTCTGCTGCCGTGCTCATCCTCCTGCGCGCACTGCTCGAGCCGCACCCGGCGCGGCCTCAGCCAGTGAGCGCGGCGATGCCCATCTTGCCCAGCACATACACCAGCCAAGGGGCCACCACGCCCCATAGCGCACGGCTGAACGGCATTTTCCGCTTTCCACACACGGACGAAAATCCCATGGCGATCAACACAATCGTCCAGATCGTGAACAGATCCACGGAATTGGCCAGGCTCCGCAGCCAGGCTGCCGTATCGCGAGACAGAAACGACCCGATGCTCAGCCCGCTGGCCGACTCGGCGTCAAATTCGTCCGGCGGTTTCACATACAGCACGGCGAAAAACATCAGATTGCCGGCCACCGCGGGCGGCAGCCACGAGTAGGCCGTGATGTTCAACGCCTGCTTGTACTTCACGTCGGCATCCAGCAGGAACCGGTAGCTGAACAGCAGCGCGCCGGCGACAACCAGCATGCCGGCGAAGATTCCCACCGGAGGAAACACGCGCACGGCGACCGGCAGGAATTTCCGCTGCGTTTCCATCGCCTGCATCCGCTGCTCCGGAGTCATCTCCTGGAGCCGCGGGTTCTGTTCAAACGCTTTTTCGATCATCCGGTCATAGCCGACACGGCTCACCATCGCGGACAAGGCAGCCACGTTCATCAGGATCAGCAGCAGCGCCACCAGCCACCAGCGCCCGCGCTCGGCAATGTCGGGGAAGGCGCGCGCGGGGTCGAGAAACACCCCGGCAAGGCGCCCGGATTCGGACAACGGAGTATCTTGTTGTTCGTTGGTCATGGCCTCGTCACTACCATAACGCCGCACCCTGCGCTCTTGTTCCCGCCCTGTGCACGCCTTGCCCGCTTGCGGATATCCTGTAGGCAGTCCCGCAACCCGACGATGCCAGCATCCACGTCCGCACCCTTCCTGGCCGGCGGCATCATGTCCGGCACCTCGCTCGACGGCATTGACGCCGTGGTGGTCGAGATTCAGGACGCGCGCGTCAACACGCTCGCCTTCCACACCGTCGCCTGGCCGCGCGAGGTCCGCGCCGCGCTGCTTGCCGTCTCCGACGCAAGCACCCACACGCGCGACATCGCGCGCCTGCATTTCCTGCTGCCGGAGCTGTACGCCGAAGCCTTCCTCGAGGCCTGTCGCAAGGCCCGCATCAAGCCCGGGCGCGTCGCGGTGCTCGGCTGCCATGGCCAGACCATCTACCACGAAGGCCGCCCCTCGCCGTATCTGGGCCGCCCGGTAGCCTGCACGCTTCAGATCGGCGATGGCAACGTTCTGGCCGCCCGCACCGGCGTGCCCGTGGTGTGCGACTTCCGTCCGGCCGACATCGCCGCCGGCGGCCAGGGAGCGCCGCTCGTGCCCTGGGTCGACTACCTTCTGCTCCGCGACAGGAAAGCGTCCCGGGTCGCCCTCAACATCGGCGGCATCGCCAACGTCACTTGCCTGCCGGCCGGCTGCCGCGCCGAAGAGGTCCTCGCCTTCGACACCGGCCCCGGCAACATGGTCATCGACCAGCTCATGGCGCGCCTCACCGGGGGCAAGGAGACGTATGACCGCGACGGCGCCTTCGCCGCCCGCGGCGCCGTGCACCCCGAGATCGTCGAGCAGCTCCTTGACGACGACTACTTCCGCCTCCGCCCGCCCAAGTCCTGCGGCCGGGAGCAGTTCGGCGCCGCGTTTGTCGACCGCCTGCTCGCCTTCGGCCTGCCGCCGGAAGACACTGTGGCCACGGCAACCTATTTCACCGCCGCCGCCGTGGCGGAAGGCCTCGCCCGCTTCGCCGGCGCCGAAGAGGCGCCGCCGGACCAGGTGATTGTCAGCGGCGGCGGCGTCCACAACCGGACCCTGATGCGCTTCCTCCGCGCCGAGCTCCCGGAAAGCGAGGTCGTTCGCAGCGAAATCTTCGGCATCGACGCCGACGCCAAGGAGGCCATCGCCTTCGCCGTGCTGGCCCGCGAGACTTTCCTCGGGCGCCCGGCGAACCTCCCCTCGGCCACCGGCGCCCGGCGGCCCGCCATACTCGGCAAGCTGTGCCGGCCGTAGCCGCCGCGGATAAAATCAAATTTCCAGCTTTTTGTTGCAATGCCGACACGCCGCGATTTCCTCGCCTCCGCCGCCGCGGCCGCCCTCGCGCCTGCCGGCGGCGAGCGCCCCGGACCCGCCTTCCGCCTCTGGTACGACGAGCCCGCGGCGCACTGGAACGAGGCCCTTCCCGTCGGCAACGGCCATCTTGGCGCGATGGTTTTCGGCGGCGCCGACGAGGAGCGGCTCCAGATCAACGACGACACGCTCGTCTCGGGCGCGCCCGGCATCGACGAGCTGCCGCTCGACGTCACCCGCCGCTTCGACGAGGTCGTCGCCCTGCTGCGCGCCCGCCGGTTCGCCGAGGCAGGCGAGGTCATCACCCGGAGCTGGACCGGACGCTCATGGCAGTGCTACCAGCCGGCCGGCGATGCCTTCTTCACTCTGGCCCGCAGCGGGCCGGCCGAGGAATACCGGCGCGAGCTGGACCTCGAGACGGCGGTCGCGCGCACCGTGTTCCGGCGCGGCGAAACCATTTTCACCCGGGAATGTTTCGCTTCGTTTCCCCACCGCGTGCTGGTTCTCCGTTTTGTGGGCTCGTCGTTCGGCTCCATATCCCTTCGGGCCCGGCTGGCGAGCGTCCATCCCACCGCCCGCGCCGAGCCGCTGGGCCGGACCGGCCTCCGCCTGCGCGGCCGCGTCCCCGGCTTTGTCCTCCGCCGCACGCTCGAATGGGTGGAAAAGCGGGGCGAGCAATGGAAATATCCCGAGCTGTGGAACGCCGACGGCACGCGCAAGCCCGGCGCGCAACAGGTGCTCTATGAAGGGGAGGCCGGACGCCGCGGGGCGGAGTTCGAACTGCGGCTCGCCCTGCTGTTCCACAACGGCATGGCCGGCATCGAGCGCGGCGTGCTCGCGGTCGACGGCGCCTCGGAGGCCGTCTTCGTGCTGGGCTCCTGGACCAGCGTGCGCAACAACGATCTCGATGCGGAAATGCGCGCCGCCCTGGCCTCGTCCTGGGACACCCTCCTGCACCGCCACATCGCCGACTACCAGCGCCTGTTCCGGCGTTGCACGGTCGATTTCGGCGCCACCGAGCAGTCGCAGCTGCCCACCGACGAGCGCATCGAGAAATTCGCTTCCGGCGCCGACCCCGCCCTGACGGCCCTCTATGTCCACTACGCCCGCTACCTGATGATCGCCGGCTCCCGCCCGCGATCCGAGCCGCTGAACCTTCAGGGCATCTGGAACGACCAGGTCATTCCGCCGTGGGCGTCCGGCTACACGCTGAACATCAATACCGAGATGAATTACTGGCTCGCCACAACCGGCAACCTGTCCGAGTGCGCCGAGCCGCTGCTGCGGATGGCCGGCGAGCTCGCCCGGACCGGCGCCCGCGTGGCCCGGTCGATGTACCGCCGTCCCGGCTGGGTGGTCCATCACAACACGACGCTCTGGCGGGGCGCCTGGCCGGTCGACAACGACGCCATGCCCTCCTTCTGGCCGATGGCCGCCCCCTGGCTCTGCCGCCACCTGTGGGAGCAGTATGAATTCACGCAGGACCGCAACTTTCTGGCCGAAGCGTACCCGCTGATGAAAGGCGCGGCCGAGTTTCTGCTCTCCTGGCTGATTGAAAATGCTGACGGATTTCTGGTCACACCGGCAGGAAATTCTCCGGAAAATCTTTTCGTTTACCGGGATGAAAAGGGGGAAAAGCGGGTCGCGGGCGTCTGCATGGGTCCGACCATGGACCTCGCCCTGGCGCGCGACCTCTTCGCCAACTGCATCGCGGCGGCGGAGATCCTCGGCCTGGACGAGGAGTTCCGCCGCCGCCTGGCGGACGCCCGCGCCCGCCTGCTTCCCTACCGGATCGGCGCCCGCGGCCAGATTCAGGAATGGCCCGAGGACTTCGAGGAGCGCGAGCCGCAGCACCGCCACTTGTCCCACCTTTACCCGCTGCATCCCGGCGTCGAGTGGACGCCGGAGGCGGCGCCGCAGTTTTGCGCCGCCGCCCGCCGCACCCTCGAGCTTCGGGGCGACGGCGGCACCGGCTGGTCGCGCGCCTGGAAAGTGTGCCTCTGGGCCCGTCTCGGCGACGGCAACCGCGCCTTCTCTCTGTTGGCCCGCCTGTTCGAGCCGGCCCGCACCGCGCCAGGCGAGTACCGCCGCGGCGGCGTCATGCCGAACCTGCTCTGCTCGCACCCGCCGTTTCAGATCGACGGCAATTTCGGCGGCGCCGCCGGCATCCTCGAAATGCTGCTGCAAAGCCACGCGGGCGCCATCCACCTTCTGCCCGCGCTGCCCGACGCCTGGCCCGCCGGCGAAGCCCGGGGCCTGCTCGCCCGCGGCGGCTTCGAGGTCGACCTGCGCTGGCGCGAGGGGCGGCTCCAGGAGGCCCGCATCCGCTGCGCCTCCCCGAAGCCGTGCCGCGTCCGCTACCGCGGCCGAACCATCGAGACCACCGCCCCGGCCACGCTGGCCGAAGCCGACTGGGCGGGCTGACGCGCCCCGCCTTGCGGCGGGCCCGCCTCCGCCCGCACAATGGCAGTGTCGCCCCCGGAGCGGCAAACGATGCTCAAGACGCTTCCCGAATACGAAGAACTGGCCCGGGCCGCCCACGGGCACCTCTGCGCCGGCCAGATCCTCGGCATCCGCATGGCCCTGCACGGCCTTTCCCTGCTGCGGCTCGACGATCCCCTGGGCGCGCACCGCAAGCGGCTCATCACGTTCGTCGAGATCGACCGCTGCGCCACCGACGCCATCGGCGTGGTCACCGGCTGCCGCCTCGGAAAACGCGCGCTGAAATTTCTCGATTTCGGGAAAATGGCAGCCACATTTTGCGACCTGGAAACCGGAAAAGCGGTGCGCGTTTCCGCCCTGGAATCGGCCAAAGACCGGGCGCGCGAGCTTTTCCCGCACCTCGAAAAGCCGAACGAGCAGCAGATGCAGGCCTACCGCGTGCTGCCGCCCGGCGAACTTTTCCGCACCGAGTGGGTCGAAGTCCGGCTGCTGCCGCAGGACCTGCCCGGCTACAAGGGCCCGCGCGTCGTCTGCGCCGAATGCGGCGAGCGCATCAACTTCGGCCGCGAGGTGGAGCGCGGCGGCCGGACCCTGTGCCGGAGCTGCGCCGGCCAGCGCTACTATGATCCGCTGCCACATCACTGACCGGCGCAGCGCCGGCGGCGTGCAGGCGCTGCTGGAAAGAATCGAAGCCAACGCGCGCGCCGGCGTCGAATGGATCCAGATCCGCGAAAAGGACCTCGACGGCCGCGCGCTGGCCGAACTGGTTCTGGAAGCGCTTCGCCGCGCCCCGGGCGCGCTGATCCTTGTCAATTCCCGCGCCGACGTGGCCCTTGCCTGCGGCGCCGGAGGCCTGCATCTGCCCGCAGGTTCCCCGCCGCCTTCGGCCTTCCGGCCCATCTGTCCGCCGGGCTTCCGCATCGGCGTTTCCTGCCACAGCGAGGAGGAGCTGGTTTTGGCCGAGCGCGAGGGCGCCGACTATGCCCTCTTCTCGCCCGTCTTCCGGCCGCTGTCGAAAGAAGACGCGCGCCCGCCGCACGGGCTGGAGGGGCTCCGCCGCGCCTGTTCGCGGGTGCGCATCCCGGTGCTCGCCCTCGGCGGCATCACGGCGGAAAACGCCCCGCTTTGCGCCGCGGCCGGCGCTGCCGGCGTTGCGGGCATCTCGATGTTTCAGCTCCCCGCGCCGCCGGCGGCTTGAACAAGGCGGGCAAAGAATGTTTTGCTGGGAAACGGATGCATGTCAACCGATTCGCCGGCCGCGCTTCCGATTATCTGAAAGGCCGCCCGCCCTATCCCGAGGCGGTTGTCGACGAGCTGGAGCGCCAGGGTCTGGCGCCCGGCTCGCTCGTCGCCGACATCGGCGCCGGCACGGGGGCCGCTTCCCTTCTCTTTCTCCGCCGCGGATACCGCGTCATCGCCATCGAACCCAATGAAGACATGCGCGAAGCCGCCCTCCGGCTCGGCATCGACGCCCGCCCGGGCACGGGAGAAGAGACCGGCCTGCCCGCCGCGTGCGCCGACCTGGTGCTGTGCGCGCAGGCTTTTCACTGGATGGACCAGCCCCGCGCCTGGCAGGAGTTTCAGCGCATCGCCCGTCCCGGCGGCTGGATCGCGCTGCTGTGGAACAACCGCGTGCGCGAGGGTTCTCCGTTTCTCGAGCAGCTCGAACGCCTGCTGGAACGCTTCGCCGTCGAAGACGTCTCCTGGGCCGAACGGATGGACAAGCGCCGCTGGCCCGGCATGCAGGAAGCGCACTTCCTTCACATCCACCGCGTCGATTTCGAGGCTCTGCTGGCCCGCGTCGCCTCCATGTCATGGATGCCGCGCCCGGACTCGCCCGCTTACGCCGCCATGGCCGCCGCCTTGCGGCAGCTGTTCGACGAGCACCAGCGCGGCGGCTTCGTCGAGATGCCGCACGACTGCGTTCTTTACTGGACGCGCAAGCCCTGAAGCCGCGCGCGGCCCTCAGGCCCCGCGGCGGTCCGGGCGCCATTCCGGCCGGCACATGGCGGCGAGGTAGCGCTCGGGCAGCCGCCAATAGGGCGGGCACGGCGCATCGGGCAGGTCATAGGGGAGCAGGCTGTTGGCGAGAATCTCTTCCGTGACCGGCAATGCATCCACCAGCCGCGGCTCCTGCTGTTCGATCGGGAACCGCTGCTTGAGGCCGTGCATGTAGTCGAGGTATTTCGCCTTCCACCCGTCGACCGGCTGCAATGGCGGCACCAGCACCCGCACCCGCCGCTGCCGCCCCAGCCGGAAGGCCGCCGCCGCCACGGCGGGGATCTGGTCCGTGTCCCCGCTCAACAGATAGGCGGTGTCAAAATGCCCCGCGAAGCCGTCAATCAGCATCTCGACGGCGATGTTGACGTCGGTTTCCTTCTCCTGCCGCAGGGCGCCGTCCCGCTTGCGGTAATAGCCGAAGATCGGCTGGAGCCCCTGGATGTGCGCCGCCGCGCGCAGCCACAGCGCGTAGCGCTCGTGCTCGGCGGGGCGTGCTTCCAGCCCGGGCGTCACCGGCGCGGTGAAGTAGCGGATGCGGTGCAGCCCGGTGTCCGGCTCGTGGAAGTGCCGCTCGATGAGGGCGCGGAAATCGCACCAGACCAGCCCCGAAAGCGAATAGCCGCGCTGCGGCTCGCCCGCCTTGAAGTGGTTGCGGACGCCGTAATAGAAATTGAAGCCGTCGACGTAAAGAACGGCCTTGCGCATGGCCCCATTATCCGGCGGTCATCGTTTCCGGGTTCCAGGTGCAGATGCGGTTTTCGTAATAGCTGGTGTTGCACAGCAGCGCCGGGCCTGCGGCGCGGAAGCCGAACACGGCGTCCTCGAAGTGCGGCTTGCGCGTGCGCACGGCCTGGATGAAATTCGCCATGTGCCGGCGGTGCGCGTCGGAGGCGGCCGCGAAGCGGGTCTCGCCGCTCGAGGGGAGATTTTTCGCCGTCACCGGCTCGGGCGGGTACTTCTTGCGGTACTCGCGCAGAAACTGCTCCTGGACAGCCTTCGGGAACGTGTCGATCGTGTAGCCCGGCTCGCGCTCCTTCGGATGCCGCTGGAGCACCACCGTGCGGACATCCGTCGTCAGCGTGCCCTCGTTGCCGATGAAGCGGAACCCGAAATCCTCCTGCGGCTTGGAGCTTTTGAAATTCACGCGCAGCAGGAAAGTGAATTCCGGGTGCGCTGCGGTTTTCGGATAGTCGATCACCGCATATTGCGCGTCCGGCGTTTCGCGCCCGTCGCGCCAGTAGCGGATGCCGCCGGTCGAATACACCCGCACCGGGCCCAGCGCCTGCGTGGCCGTGTGCAGGCCGGTGAGCAGGTGCACGTAAAGGTCGCCGGCGATGGCCGTGCCGTAGTCCAGGTAATTCCGCCAGCGGAAGAGCCGGATGGGTTCGAACGGCCGTTTCGGCGCGTGTCCCAGAAACCTGTCCCAGTCAATGTTGGCGGGCGAGGCGTCCGGCGGGACCGAGTACTGCCACGCGCCCAGCGCGGTGTTGCGGTCGAGCCACGCCTCCACCATGTTCAGCTCGCCGATGGCCCCCTCGCCGATCAGCTGCCGGATCTTGTGGAAGCTGAGCGCGGAGGCGTACTGGCTGCCGACCTGGAAAATGCGGCCGCTGTTGCGGTGCGCCTCGATCACCGCCTTGCCTTCCTCGATCTTCTGCACCATCGGCTTTTCGCAGTAGACGTCCTTGCCCGCCGCGAGCGCGTCGATCGAAATCCGCGCGTGCCAATGGTCGGGCGTGGCGATGATGACCGCGTCGACGTCCTTGCGGGCGAGGACTTCGCGGTAGTCGCGCGTGGTGAAGATGCCCGGATAGCTTTCCTGCATCTTCTTCAGCCGGCCGTCGTAGATGTCGGCGGCGGCCACGATGCGCACGCCTTCGTTGAGCAGCGCGTCGCGCACATCGCCCTGCCCCATGCCGCCGGCGCCGATCAGAGCAATCTGGATCGTGTCGTTTGCCGAGTGTTTCATCGCCGCCTCCTACGCCTTCACCTGCATGTTTTCCGGGTCCCAACGCACCGTCCTGCCGCCGAAGTAGCTGGTGTTGCTCAGCACGGCGGGCGCGGCGGCGCGGAAGCCGAACACCGCGTCCTCCACCACCGGCTTCCGCGTCCGGACGGCCTGGAAAAAGTTCGCGTGGTGCTCGTACTGGTCGCTGTAGCCGCGCGGCGGCAGCCAGCGTTCCTCGCGCGGGCCTTCCATGGTTTCGACGGTCTCCGGCCGCGGAGGGTATTTCTTCAGGTGTTCGGCGAGAATTTTCTTCTGCGTCTCGCTGTCGAAGCTGCCGGCGCTCGTGCCGGGGTCGCGCTCGGGCGGCACGCGGACGAGCGTCACGCCGCGGTCGATGAGCAGAACGCCGTCGCTGCCGGTGAATTTGAAGCCCGAGTTTTCCCCGGCGCCATTGACGAAATTCACGCGCAGGGCGAGGTTGAAGGCCGGGTGGGATTTCGCCTTTTCATAGTCGTACAGGCCGACCATCACGTCCGGCACGTCGCGCCCGTCCTTCCAGTAGCGCAGGCCGCCGGCGGCGAAAATCCGCACCGGGCCGAGCGAATCGAGCACGAAGTGCAACCCGCTGAACAGGTGCACGAACAGGTCGCCGGCCACGCCGGTGCCGTAGTCCTGGTAATTGCGCCAGCGGAACACCCGCACCGGGTCGAACGGCCGCTTCGGCGCGTGTCCGAGGAAACGGTCCCAGTCCACCGTTTCGGGCGAGGCGTCCGGGGGAATCGAATACTGCCACGCGCCGAGCGCCGAGTTGCGGTCCCACCACGCCTCCACCATGTTCAGCTCGCCGATGGCGCCGTCGAGATACAGTTCGCGCGCCTTGGCGTAAACGGCGCTCGAGACCCGCTGGCTGCCGACCTGCACGATGCGGTTCGTGCGGCGGGCCGCCTCGACAACGCGCATGCCCTCCTCCACCTTCTGCACCATCGGCTTCTGGATGTAGACATCCTTGCCCGCTTCCATCGCTTCGACGGCGATTCGCGCGTGCCAGTGGTCCGGGGTGGCGATGATGACGGCGTCGACGTCTTTTCGCGCGAGGATTTCGCGGTAATCGCGCGTCACGAAAAGGTCCTTGCCCCAAACCTCCTGCGCTCGGACGAGGCGCCCCTGGTAGATGTCGCAGACGCCCACCAGCTTCGTGCCGGGCACGCTGGCCGCCGTGCGCGTGTCCTCCGAACCCATAATGCCCCAGCCGATGGTGGCAAACTGGATACGGTCGTTCAGCGAGCCCCCGGCCTGCCGCGCTGCGGCGGGCAGGCTTCCGGCGGCCGCCGCCGAGGTCTTCAGAAAATGACGCCGAGTGGATGGCATGCCTTCATTCTAGCGGCCGGCAATCCGCGCCTGAGGGGAACCGCCCGATGAGCCGCCTGCGCAGAAGCGAGAGGATCTGCGCCGCCTTCTTCGCGTACACGGCCGGCGTGGCCGCCCTGCGGAGCCTGCCGCCGCGCGTCCGGATGGAAGTCTGGACCGCGGATGCCGCCGTGCTGGCGGCCCTCTGGCTGCTGTCGCGGCCCGCGGCCGCGCGGCGGCCGGCCCTGGCCGTGCTGCGGGACTGGCTGCCGCTGGCGTTTCTCCTGCTCGCCTACCGGCAGATGGGATGGATGGCGCTGCCGCATGAAAACCGCAATTTCGAGAATTTCTGGATACGATTTGACCGGCTGATTTTGTATGAATTCCGGCTGAAATCCGCGATTGAATTCTTAGGGCCCGTGCTGCCGAACGTGCTCGAGCTTTGCTACCTGCTGGTTTACGTCATGCCCGTGGCGGCCGTGGCCGTTTTCTATGCCGCGGGCGCACGGGGCCGGCTCGACCGCGCCTGCACGATCCTCCTCTCCGCCACGCTCGGCGCCTACGCGCTCTATCCGTATTTCCCCAGCGAGCCGCCGCGCACCGTGTTTCCGCACAGCGATCTGCCCCTGATGAGCGCCCTGCGCGCGTTCAACCTGAAAATCCTCGGCGCCTACGGCATCCACATGAGCGTGTTCCCGAGCGGGCACGCGGCGGCGGCGTTTTCCTGCGCATTTGCGGTGCGCGAGCTTCTGCCCGGGCGTCGCCGCACGGGGGCCGCATTCCTCGCGCTCGCCATCCTGATCGCCGTGGCCACCGTGTACGGGCGCTACCACTTCGCCATCGACACCCTGGCGGGCTTCGCGCTCGCTCTGGCTGCGCTCGCCCTGCACCGCCGCCTGCGCCCATGAACGGCTGCCGAGGCCGGCCCTGTATGCTGGGATTACCCAAGGACGTGCGGACCGATCTGCGAAGGGGGAAGGCGCATTGCTGATTCTCGCCGCTTTCACGGTGATTCTTTCCTGGCCGGAGGCGTCTGCCGAAGCCGCGCGCCGCGCCGGCGAACTCGGCGCCGGCGTGCTCGTGGTTCCTCTGGCCGCCAGTGCGCCCGCCGCGCCGGCTGGCGTGGAGATCATCGCCGCCGTCCCGGCCGACGCTGCCTCGATCCATGCCGCCCGGCGCGCGGGTTTCCGCGGCGTGATGATCCCCGCCCCGGAACAGGAGCCCGCCTTGCGCGCGCTGCTGGCGCAGCACCGGGACTTCATCCGCATCGTCTCCCTCGCGCCGGCGCAGGCTCACCAGGACGTGAGCCCCGCGCTGGCGGCGGTGCGCGCGGGCCGCTGGCCGGGACTCGAAGCCGCAGACGGCGAGGCCGGCGCCACCGAGCAGCCGTGGATCAACGCAAATCTCCACGTCTACTCCTGGCTGCGCGGGTTTTTCCCGCAGCGCGCGCCGGTGCTCGACTTCGCGCCTCCGGACGACAGCCTGCAATACGAAGGCGCGGAGATCGCGCTGGCCGAGGCCTGGGCCTTCCGGGGCAGCGTCATTTTGCGGCTGCCCGGCGCCATGCGGGAAGGACT
>Ga0308390_1000071_pt1 | contig 76278 bp, 63 predicted proteins | sample Hotspr2Sample149_FD_202358 | JGI IMG/M metagenome (GOLD analysis project Ga0308390, IMG submission 202358) | Hot spring phototrophic mat microbial communities from Mushroom Spring, Yellowstone National Park, Wyoming, United States - 20040719_149 ...
AAGCGACCGTCTCACCTGGTGGTTCGACCATCATCAGAGCGCATTCCTTTCCCCGGAAGACCAGCAGGATTACGAACGCAAGAAAAGCAGCCGGCGTTTCTACTTCGACCCGGCTTTCCGATCCTGCACGGAGTGGATCGCCCACGTCGCGCGCACCGTCTATGGCTACGAGGCGCCGGACCTGGCGGAGCTCGTCCGGTGGGCCGGCATCGTCGACGGCGCCAACTACGAAAGCGCCGAAGCCGCCGTCGCCATGCGCGAGCCGGCGATGAAGCTGACCCTTGTCATCGAGGCCACGAAAGGCTCGGAAATCGTGCAGCACATCATCCGCCAGATGCAGACCAGGACGCTCGGGGAAATCATGGCCGATCCGCTCGTGCAGGAGAAATTCCGGCCCCTTTACGAGCGGCACCTTCAGTCGATCGACATTATCCGCAAGGAAGGCCGGTGCGAAAAAGGCGTTATTTATTTCGACGTCACCGGATACGATCTGGAAGGGTACAACAAATTCATCCCGTATTATCTCTTCCCGGAAGGGACATACACCGTCTCGGTGAGCACGGCCAGCTTCCGCACCAAGGTGAGCGTGGGTTCCAACCCGTGGGCCAGGGAGCCGGTGCGGCACAACCTGGCCACGCTGTGCGAGCGCTACGGCGGCGGCGGGCACCCGCGCGTGGGCGCCATCAGCTTTCCCCCGGGAGAGGTGGAGGCGGCGCGCAAGGCGGCGCTGGAAATTGTGAAGGAGCTCCAGAGCTGAGACGTCAGTCCGTGCTGTAGTTGATCTCCAGGCGGCGGACCCCGGCGGCCGCGGCCCGCAGCACCAGCGCGCTGAACACCGCCACCCCTGCCACGGCCAGCCATGGGTCCAGCGGCGCCGCGGGCGCGAGCAGCAGCCGCAGCAGCGCCGGCATTTCCGGATCGAGCGGCGCGGGGGCCGGGCAAAGCGACTCAAGGTAGTACAGCACCGTGAGCTTCTGGAGCAGGGCGGGGAGGAACCCCCGCGCGGCTTCCCAAAGCAGCAGCACCGCGGCCGGCACGACAGGGTTGCGGATCCACAGGCTGGCGGCGAGGAACAGGCTCCCGTAGCCGGCGCAGCCTGCCGCGGCCGCCAGCGCGTAACGGAAGGCGTGCATCGGCCCCGGCCCCTGCCAGTAGGCCTGCCCTTCCGCGCCCATGTGCGGCCACAGCATGGCGGCGAAGGCCGCGAGCGCGCCGCCGGAGAAGATCGCGGTGGCCGCGGCCCAGCCGGCAAGAAATTTCCCCGCCAGCAGCACGTCCCGCCGCACCGGCGCCAGCAGCCAGAAGTGCAGCGTCTTGTCCATCATTTCGCCGCGGAAAAGGTTGAGGAAAATTCCCAGACAGCCGAAGAAAATGGCCAGGCGCAGGTAATAATACCCGAAAAGTGCCGCAAAAACCTCCCGGTCTTCCTGGAAATTCATGAGCTGGACGCGGTGGAGATCGCGCAAAACGCCGTCCTCGAAGTAGAAAATGAACCGGCGCTGCCCGTCGAAATAAACCATTCGCCGCGCGCGGACCTCTTTGGATTCGCTGATCCGCTTGCCGCCCTCTTCGCGCTCGGTCCACTTCCGCCGCCGCCATTGCCGGTCTTCCGGCGCCTTCCCTGCGGCCTGCACAACCTGCTCCTCCGTCATGCCGGCGTGCACCGGCTCGAGCACGGCCGCCGGCGCAACGCCTGCCCGGCGATACTGCGCCAGGCGGTAGCGGACGTCGGCCCCGTGGATGAGGAACAGCGCTGCCGGCAGCAGCGCGAGCCCGTAAACCCAGAGGCCGCGGCGCGACAGAAACACCCGCGCCAGTTCCAGCCGCGCGATGATCCAGGCCTGCCGCAAGCGGAAACGCGCCGTCATGCCCCGCCTCCGATCAGGTATTCGTAGACCGCGTTCACGTTCTCGTCGGCAGGCACGACGCTTTCGATGTCAACGCCGCCGGCCGCAAGCGCGGTCAGCGCGCGGCTGAAGGCGCGCCGGTCGCGCGTCAGCACGAGCAATGCGCCGTCTTCCTCAACCATGCGGACTTCGGCCACGGGCGCGCGCTCGAACAGCAGCGCGGCCAGGCGCGGCGGATCCGCGCAGCGGACCAGATACTGGCTCGGGTGCTCGCGGATTTCCTCCCTCACGCCGCGGATGTCGCCCTCGGCGATGACCGACCCGTTGGCGAGCAGCACCACGCGGTCGCTGATCGAGTCCACCTCGTGCAGCACGTGGCTGGAAACGATCACGTGGCGGCCCTCGGCAGCCAGCTGCCGGAACAGCGCGATGGTTTCGGCGCGCACCACCGGGTCGAGGCCGTTCAGCGGCTCGTCGAGCACCAGCACCTGCGGGTCGTGGGCGATCGCCTGCGCCAGCCTCACCCGTTGCCGCATCCCCTTCGAGTAGGCGCTCACCTTGCGGTGGGCCGCCTCGGTCATGCCGACGCGCTCCAGCGCGGCCCACGCCAGCCGTTCCGCCAGCGTTGCGGAATATCCGAACAGCAGCAGCGACGAGACGACGAAGTCGAAGCCGGTCGCCCACCGCGGCGCGGCGTCGAACTGCGTGGCATAGCCGGTGATGCGCATCAGCCGCTCCGGGTCGCGCGGCGGGATGCCCAGCACGCGGATCTCGCCGCGGTCCGGACTGATCAGGCCGCACATCAGATTCATCAGCGTGGATTTGCCCGCGCCGTTCGGGCCGACGATCGACGTCAGCCCCGGCGGGATGCGCAGATACACCCGGTTGACGCCCAGCACGTCGCCATAGAATTTCGACACGTTCTCGAACACGATCTCCGGCGCGCTCACGAAACCACCTACACCGGACGCAGCCGCCGCTCGAGCACAAGCGCCAGCAACGCGCCCATCAGCGCCAGCGCGGCAAGCGACATCGGCAGGGTCAGCCCCGCCGGCATCGGCGCCCCGAGCAGCGCGCACCAGACCCCGTAAGAGGCCCGCAGCGGGTTGATCAGGTCGCCCCATTCCACCCGGAAGATCCCGTTGATCACGGCGCCGATGCCCGACAGCACGAAGAAATAACCGAGCACCAGCGCGCCGGCGATCAGGCGCCATCTCACATACGCCGAGCAGGCCACCGCCACCAGCCCGACCATCGCAATCCAGAGCCAGAATCCCGCCGCCAGTCCCGGCCCGAGCCGCCAGTTCGCCGCCAGCCAGCCCGGTTGCGCCATCGAAACCTGCATGAAGAACAGCGCAAGGCCCGGGACCCACGTGACCAGGCTGAGCAGCCCGGCAAGCGCCGCCAGGCGTGCCACCACATAGTCAAGCCGCGAGACGGGCCGGCTGAAATACAGCGGCAGCCCCTGGTTGGCGAGGTCCGGCGAGACCAGCCCCGGCCCGGCCAGCGCCGCCAGAATGACCGAAAACACCGCCTGCACTTTCATGAAGGTGAGCATGAACTGATGATCGATGCTGAGAATGGAGGCCAATCCGCGGTCCATGCCGGCCCACAATTCGGCGTGGTTGGCGATGTAGATGAAAAACGCGCACAGCAGCGGCCACACGCAGCTCGCCGCCAGCAGCACCGTCACCAGCCGCTGTGCGGTGGCGCGCCGCCAGGCGTCGCGCACCAGCACCGCGAGCCGCGCCGCTCGGGATGCGCGCGGCCCGGCGTAGCGCTGGTAGCCGCGCTTATAGATCGCCACGGATTCCCACCTCCTCGCCGGCGGCCGCTTCGCCGGGCGTCTGGCGCAGCAGCCCCATCGCCTTCATGAAGATTTCTTCCAGCGTGTCCCGCCGCTGCGTGAGCCGGCGCACGCCGAGGCCCTGCGCGGCGGCCAGCGCCCAAAGCGCGCGCAGGTCGAAGTCCGGCGGCAACACGATGCGCCACCGCCCGGCCGTCTCGCGCACGCAGGCCGCCCCGCGCTGCCCGAGCGCCGCGCCAAGGGCGCTGTCGTCGCCTTCCACCTCCAGCTCCACAAACCGCCGGTTGGCGCGCCGCTCGGCTTCGAGATCCGCGTGATGCACCACCGCGCCGTCCCGGAGAATCACGGCCTCGTCACACACCTGCTCCACATCCGCCAGCAGGTGCGAGCAGACGATGACGCTCATGCCGTGCTCTTCTTTCATCTGGCGGATCAGATCCAGCATCCGGCGCCGCGCCGACGGGTCCAGCCCGTTGGTGGGCTCGTCCAGAATCACCAGCTCGGGCCCGTGCACGATGGCCTGCGCGAGCCGCGCCATTTGCCGCATGCCGAGCGAATACGTGCCCAGCGTGCGGTAGCGCGCCTCGCCCAGCCCGACGTGGAACAGCGTCTCGTGGGCTTTTTCGAGCGCAATTTCTTCGGGCAGCCCGCTCAGCGCCCCCATCACGCGCAGGAACTCGACGCCGGTCATCGAGGCGATGAACGAGTCGGTCTCCGGCATGTAGCCGATGCGCTCCAGCACCTGGCGCCGCTGCCGGTGGCAGTCAAAGCCAAGCACGCGCGCCGAGCCTCGCGACGGCCGGTGGAACCCGAGCAGCGTGCGGATCAGCGTGCTCTTGCCCGCGCCGTTCGGCCCGAGCAGGCCGATGGCGCGGCCGCTGCCGGAAACGCCGAGGCGGCAGGTGACCCCGTGCAGGATCTCCCGCCGCCCCAGCGCGACGTGCAGGTCTTCGATCTCAACGACGGGCTGCGACATGAGGTCCCTTCCGCGCCTGCCGGGCTGCGGGGCTTGATACTGATTGTGCCCCGGACGCCACCATCGCGTCGAGCAGCAGGCTCGCAAAGGAACTACGGCTCGCGGCGCGGATTCGTTCCCCGTCGCTCGAGAAAGTGACCAGCGCCGGCCCGCGGCTTTCGAGCAGCGCCTTGACGGCCGGGTCCGGCAGGCGTGCGGCCAGCTGCCGCAGCGCGTCGGCCATGTGCACCCAGAGGAAGCCCGCCGGATGCACTCCGGTCGACGCAGGCAGCAGCGTGCGGAACTCGGGATGCTGCACGAGCGTCAGGCCGCCTTCGCGCGTGGCGATGGCCCGCTCCACCGCCGCACGGTCCGGCCCGGCCACCAGGAAGCCGCCGTGAAACGTCCACGTGATCGCGACGGGCGAGCCTTCGGCCGAGAGCGTCTTCCAGACGCGTCCGCCCGCAGTCTCCTGTTTCAGAGTCAGCCGCCGGTTGTTGTTCTGCGCGGCCAGCTCCGCGTTGATCGCATCCACCACCTTCAGGATGGACGCATCGAGCGTTGCCGGCCGGCGCACCTCGACCGCCGCCAGCCAGGCGGGCACAGGCACGGCGGCCTGTTCGATGCCCACGGCGAAGTCCGTCCCCAGCGCGGCGGCGAAGTCATCCGCCAGCCGGATGCCGAGCTTGCGCTCGATCTCGTCGAGCCGCTCCAGCGCTTCGGGGCGGAGCTTCGCCAGTTGCGCCACCGCTTCTTCATAAATCTGCCGCGGCTCGCGCGTGCTGCCGGCGAAAACCACGTTCGCCTGCCGGGAGAAATATTCGGCGGCCGTGGAGCTGCCCGTGGAGTCCAGCCACGCCGGCAGCGTCGAGGCGCCCGGCGCGAAGCCGAGCATCATTTCGTTCTCGTCGCCCGTGGCCGTGCGGCGCTGTTCGAAAAACACGAACCGCACGGGGAACTCCTTGCCTGCGGCCTGCCTGAGCCGCGTGCCGGGTTGCAGGGCGGCCATCCAGCCAGCCCCGCGCTTGTAATGGGCGGCGATCTCCTGCGCGAACGGCGTGGCCGCGCCCTCGCCCGCAGTGCGCAGCACATGGTCCAGGTGCGCCTGCGCCGGAGCCAGCGTCAACCGCCCCCCCGCGATGCGCCACACGAAGGCGGCGCGGCGGCTTGCGCGAATCTTTTCCAGCTCGGCCTCGAGCGCCTGCTCAAGCCCCGGCTTCACCGGCGCCAGCAGCGCGGCCGCGGCCCCGTTTTCCATCAGCGACACGGTGAAGACGGTCTCCTCGCCGAGCATCGGCGAGATGCGCGACAGATCCGCCAGCAGCTCCCGCAGCCGGACCGTGTCGGGGGACTTCCACCATTCGGCGAACGCCGGATTCTGCCCGGCGCGCCCATCCAGCAACTCGAGCGCCTCATCCATCATGCCGCCCACGTTCGGCGCGGCGATGTAGACGACGGGGTCGCGCGGCAGCGCCGCCAGCACGGCGGGCGCGGTGCGCGCCGGCGTCGAGGCGAGCTGCGTCAGCTGCTTCTCCAGGGCGCTGAACTCGGCCAGCACCGCCAGGTATTTCTCCGCTTCCGTGCTCCACTCCACCGTGCGGCGAATGTCGGTGGCCTCCAGCGCAGGGTTCGTCGCCGCCACCTCGCCCGGCTTCAGCAGGCGCCCGCCTGCGGCGTTCCTGACTTCCACCGCGCCTTCCAGCACCGAAACGAGGCTGCCGTTCAGCCCGGAGCTGACGGCGAACACGGTGCCGCGGACGCGGACCTCCGCATCGCGCGTCTGCACCCGCAGCGCGCCGCGGCGCTGTTTGGCCGCCTCCACAAACACGTCTCCCCGCTGCATCCGCACGGTGGCGCCGCTCCAGGCGCCGATGAGCGCCACCTCGGTTCGCTCGTTGAGCTCCACCCGCGAGCCGTCCGCCAGCCGCAGCAGCAGGCGTCCGCCCGCCGCGGTCTGCACCGGCGCGCCGTCGGCGATGGCGGCGCCGGCCGCCAACGGCTCGCCGTTGGCGCCGAAGGCCGGCCCCTGCGCCCGCTCGACGACCGCGCGCGGGCCGGAGGGGGCCATCCAACGGTCGATGCGGTCCCGTCCGGCGTAGATCAGCAGCGCCGCCACGCCCGCCGCCACCGCCCAGCCGCGCGCCTGGCGCCAGAGCGCCGCCCGCGGCGAAGGCGTCGCCACGGCCCGCGGCTCGCCCTTCAGTTGGGCGAACGCGCGCCGGCAGCCTGCGCAGCGCGCCAGATGGTCTTCCAGCAGCCACTGGCGGCTCTTTTCGAGGCGCCCTTCGGCATACGGTTCTAGCATCGCCCGGAAGCCGGCGCAGCGCGCCTCCGGCGAAGCCATCAGTTTCTCCCACACCCGCGCCCGCGCCGCCTCTTCCTCTGGAGCGGGCGCCGTTTCGGCCCGCATCGCTTCCAGGGCCTTTTCGAGCTTGTCGTCCTGCATGTCTCCCTCCCGCTTCATCTCTCCAGTTCCTCCTGTAGCCAGCGGCGGATGCGGTGCAGCCGCACCCCGATGGTCGAGCGCTCCAGACCGTACATCTGCGCGATCTCGGTGTTCGAGACCCCTTCGATGTAGCGGAGCGCGAACAGTTCCGCGTCCTGCGGCTCGAGCGTGGCGAGCGCGCGGCGGAGGCGTTCCTTGAGATAGGGCGACGCGTCGGCGGCCGGGTGCGGCAGGCTTTCGTCGAGCTGCGCCTCGGCCCGGTGGCTGCGCCCGCGCAGCACATCGAGCGCGGCGTTGGCGGCCGCGCGCCGGAAGTAGCTCTCCGGCGCCAGCGCGTCGTCAATGCGCGAGCCTTGCCGGAGAACGCGCAGGAACACCGTCTGGAGTGCGTCCTCCGCATCCTCGGGCCGGCCGGTGATCCGCAAGGCGGTCCGGTACACGATGCCCGAATATTTCTCGTAGATGACCGCGAATTCCTCCGGCGGCGTCATGGACGGCGTCTCCGGCCGGGCAGGGCTCGCTGACAATCTCATCTTGCGCCTCACCCTGCCATACGACCGGGCGAGCCGATTATTACATAGCGATGTAAACTCTGAGGGCCCTGACGCCGGCGCAGGCCGGGTGCCGGGACGGCGCAGAAAAAGCATCAGCCCGCCCCGTGGGGCGGGCTGTGGGTTCAAACGGGTTGGGTGCGCCCGCGGCGCACATTTCAGCCGCGGCGCCTTTTTCTCAACACCAAAACCTCTTCCGCTTCCAGTTGCGATTCCAGATCCGCGAGCTCCCGCTCGAGAATTGCACGTTCGATTTCCTCCGGCACGTCTCCTGCGTCCTCGAGCTCGCGAATCTGATCGAGCCGCTCGAGGATTTCCTTCTCCAGTCGCAGCCGTTCGTTGAGGTTCACTGTTTCCTCCCGGCCTTGCGGCCTCTCCACTTGTTCAGACGCCGCCCCGCGGCAATCGTTCCATGAAAAACAACGGATTCCGCCCGCGGTTCTGCGCGGGTATCATCAAGCCATGCAAATCTCCCGCCGCACGTGGATGGCCGTGGCGCCCGGCGCCGCTCTGGCGGCCGCGCCGCTGCCGCAGGTTCCCTTCGGGTCCGCCTCCGTGTCGCGCCTCATCGCGGGCGGCAACCCGGTGAGCGGGTTTTCTCACCAGAGCCGCGCGCTCGACGAAGAAATGATGGATTACTTCAGCGCCGCGAATGTGAAGAAGATGCTGGCGCAGTGCGAACGCGCAGGCATCAATGCCTGGCTCTCGCGCGCGGACCGCCACGTTCTGCGCCTGCTGCGCGAATATCGCAATGAAGGCGGCCGCATCCAGTGGATCGCCCAGACGGCCAGCGAGCTGGCCGACTTCGCCCGCAACGTGCGCGACGCCGCCTCCATGCGCCCGATTGGCATCTGCCTGCACGGGACGCAGCCCGACCGGCTCTGGCTGGCCCACCGGCGCGACGAGATCGGCGAGCGGCTCAAGCGCATCCGCGACTCGGGCGTGCGCACGGGGCTCGCCACCCATATCCCGGAAGTCGTCGACTGGTGCGAGGACCGCGGGCTCGACCTCGACTTCTACATGGCGTGCCTTTACAACCTGAGCCGGCCGCACGAGGAAGCGCTCGAGCTGGCCGGCGGCCCGGTCGCGGGCGAGTTCTTTTACGAGCCGGACCGCGCGCGGATGCTCGCCCGTGTCGCCAAAACAAAAAAACAGTGTCTTGTTTTCAAGGTGTACGGCGCGGGCAGGCGCTGCTCCACGCGCGAAGACCGGCTGGCCGCGCTCGGCGAGGTCTTCGCTTCCGCCAGGCCGGGCGACTGCGTCGTGATCGGGATGTTTCCGAAGCACAGCGACCAGGCGGCCGACAACGCCGCCCTCGTGCGCCGCGTCCTCGCAGCCGGCGCGCCGGCCTCCGCCCGCCTGTGATCCAATCAGAGGCGGAACCGGACATGAAGATCCCGTTCACCCCTTCCGTCTACGAACACGCCGCCCGGTGGGCCGGATGCAGCCCCTGGGAGGCTTCGCGCGATCCGGAAAAAATGTTCCGCGGGCACCGGGATGCCTGGCTCGCCTACCGCCACACGCCCATTGTTGTGGGCATCGACATCTACAACCTGGAGGCGGAGGCTTATGGCGCCCGGATCACCGTGCCAGGCGGCGAGGACTCGATCCCGGCGGTGGCCGAGCCCCCGTTTGCGTCCCTGGACGAGGTTCTCGGCATTGCCCCGTTCGACCCGGAACGGGAGGGGCGCATCGCCATGGTGATCGGCGTGGGGCGCCGCCTCCAGGCTGAATTGCCGGAGGCCGAAGTGCGGATCCCGGTGGCCGGGCCCTTTTCGATCGCCATCAACCTGCTCGGCATCAGCTGCATGTGCGAGGCCGTGGCCGAGCGGCCCGACGACGCCCGCCGGCTGCTCATGCGGCTGGCGGAGAACCAGGCCGGTTTCATCCGCGCCGTGAGCGATGCGGGGCTCAAAGTCGCCTTTTTCGAGTCCGCCGCCGCCCCGCCGCTGATCTCCCCGCGCCAGTTCCGCACCGTGGAACTGCCCGCCTTGCGGCGCGCGCTTGCGCTGACGCAGGAGATCACCGGGCTCGCCTCGCCCTGCATCCTTGGGGGAGACACGGTGAAGATTCTCGACGATCTGCTGTCCACCGGGACCAATTACGTGGTCTGCAATGTGGAAACCGACCAGCAGAAGTTCGTCGACCGCCTCTGCGCCGCCAGCCCCCGCGTGAACGTGCGCATCAACATGGACCCGCGCATCGTGGCCTGCAACGACCGCGAGGCGATTTTCCGCGAAGTGGACCGCATTCTGGCCATCGCCGCCGGACGCCCGAACTGCCTGATGGGCACCGGTTGCCTGCCGCTGGAAACGCCGCCCGAAAATATCCGGCTGATTCGCGAATACCTGGCTTGAACGGGCCGTTTCTGATTGCAGAATGCGGCCGAAAGTCCCCGTGCCTGCCCTTGGCGCCAGGCAGTGTGGGGACGGGTGCCGGGGTGCAGCGGGGTTCAGAGCCGCGAACGGGGTGTAGCGGGGGTCAGAGCCGCGAACGGGGGCCGGAATTCGCCAGAATTCCGGCCAGAGTGAGCGGTTCATGCGCAGGACCGCCGCGCCGCGTTGCAGGCCGCGGGCGCTGGGCGCGCTGGCGTGGTGAGGAGGCGGAAACACGATGCGTGGCAACCGCTCGCTCCCGCCGGGGGCGGCCCACGTCCAGCCGCCGAGGCTCCGGCGGAAACGCGCTGTGGGCAACCGCTCGCTCCCGCAGCGCTTCGCGCTGCTCCGCTCGCGGCTCTGAATGCGTTGCCAGGGCGGTGTTTGCACGCCAATGGTTCGGAGCCGCGAACGGGGGCCGGAATTCGCCAGAATTCCGGCCAGAGTGAGCGGTTCATGCGCAGGACCGCCGCGCCGCGTTGCAGACCGCGGGCGACGGTCGTGCTGGCGTGGTGCGGAGGCGGAAACACGATGCGTGGCAACCGCTCGCTCCCGCAGCGCTTCGCGCTGCTTCGCTCGCGGCTCTGAATCCGTTGCGCCTGCGGCCCTGAATCCGTGAATCCGCCGCCCGCGTGCCCAGGCGTGTATCGTTCCCACACCCAATCCGGGGCCGGGACGGCGCCGCGCATCCCGGCCGATCCTCCCCGCCAACGACGGGGATCAGCGGCTCGCCGCCGGTTGGCCGGTTCGCTCCACAACCTGCGCCGCCGACCCCGCGTGCGCGGCCAACATCAGCAGCCCATCCGTGTTGCCCGGAGAGGGGCAAACCAAAAAACCTCCTGCACGGCAGAACTCGGCCAGCTCGGCCAGACCCCGCGCCGCAGCACCCGAAACGGCCAGGCGCTGCTCGAGCGCCTCGCCGAGGCCGCGCGCATCCGCCCGCATGACCTCCTGCCCCTCGGCCGGCTCATAGCCGCCGTGCCAGGCTTCTCCCGCCGCTTCCAGAGACGCCGGCGGCGCCAGCGTCCCCGCCGGTTTCCAGCCGGAGCCTTGCGCCACCGCAAGAGCCTCGCGCCAGAGCAGGGGACTGATCACCATGGCACGCCCGGTCGCGTGATACAGAACCACGGTTCTGCCTCCTCGAAATAAACAGTGCGTCGCGTCGAGGAAACGTATCGGCGAAAAACAGCCCTGTTTGAGGAAATTTTGGCGACGCGGGCCCCGGCCGCCCCGCCCGGGCAAACCCTGCCCGGAGCGAGCCGTCGGCCAGCGGAAACGGCACAAGGGCCAGCTTCTGGCGCACCACCCGCAAGATCAGCCAACGACGTTTCCCCTCAACTTGCCCCCAGGCACAAGAACCGGCGTCCGACGCGACTCCCGCGAACGCGCCCGCGCCACGCGCCGCCTGTCTTTGAACCGGCCATGGGAACCAGCGTCAGGCGGGACCCGGCAGCGGCGCAGCGCCAGCCAACGGCGCGGCCGACGAAACGCGGCAGAAGGCCGCTTGCGGTGCCGCTCCGCTGCCATACCGGCGGAAGAGCGGCTTGTCCCGGCGTGGCGCCCGGCGTGGCGGCCTCAAACAGGCGCAACCGCTTCCCGGTCGATCTCCACCGCCACAGAACGGTTCAGCAGGGTCACGCTGATGACGAGCCGGAACTCGTCGCGGATCTTCAGCAGAATGCCGGTCAGCCCGCGCAAAGGCCCCCGCGCCACCGCCACGCGCTGGCCTTCCCGCAAATAGGGCCAAGGGGCGAGCGGCGCCCCCGAGGCGACCGCCTGTTGCAGGGCCCGGATCTCCTCCGGATCCACGGGAGTCGGCTCGCCGTCAAAGCTGACGAAATGCAGCACCCCGGGCGTCTGGAGAACCGGCAGCCGCTGCCGAATATCCAGGCTACAGAACGTATACCCGGGAAACAACGGCAATTCGACCAGCTTCACCCGGTCCGACCACCGCCGCCGCTCTTTGTACAGGGGCAAGAAAGAGGGGTAGCCCTTTGCCGCCAGGTTCTGATGCACCACCCGCTCAAACTTGGGCTTCACCCGAACGGCATACCAGGGGAACTCCACCGCAGCGGGTGAATGGGGCTGGTCCACAACCGGGGATGACTGCGCGCCGGTGTCCATAGCAGGTCTACCTTGGAGACATTTTACGGCTTAACGGTGACGAAATGCGCGAAATTGCACGCGTCCGCCTCCATCTCCCTTCGTCGGCCAGTACTATGAAAGGGTCGTGTGGAAAAAAGCAGCACGCCTCCTCAACTGGCTCCTTGCGATTCTCGCCGTCGCCATCGCCGCGGCCGCCTGGTGGTTCCTGTGGAGGCCGGGCGCCGGGCTCTCCGGCGACATCCACGCACCGGTTGCGGCCGAGGTCCGGGTGGATCGCGACCGGCTGGGCGTTCCGCACATCCGCGCCGCTTCGGTCGAGGACGCGCTCTTCGCACAAGGCTACGCCACTGCGCAAGACCGGCTCTGGCAGATGGACAGTCTGCGCCGCTTCGCCGCCGGCGAGCTGGCCGAAATCGCCGGCAAAGGGGCGCTCGAGCTGGACATCAAGGCCCGGCAACTCCGCATGGGCCGCATCGCCGAGCGCTGGGCGCGAAAGCTGCCCGCGGAGCAGCGCGCGCACCTGGCCGCTTATGCCCGCGGCGTGAACTTCTTTATCGAGCAGAATCTCCGCCGGCTTCCGCCCGAGTTCGCCCTGCTCGGCTACTCGCCCCGCCCGTGGCGCATCCAGGATTCGCTGTTGTGCGCCCTGCAAATGAACCGCACGCTGTCGGGCAACTGGGAACAGGATCTGTTGAAATGGCGCATGCTGCGCACCGGGGCGCCCGGGCTGGTCGAGCAGCTGTTTCCGGCACGGCTCGGCCTCGAGCCCCTGCCGGGTTCGAACGCGTGGGCTGTCAGCGGCGGGCGCACCGCCACGGGCAAGCCGTTGCTGGCCAACGACCCGCACCTGCCGTGGACGCAGCCGGCCACGTGGCATCTGGTTCATCTCCAGGCGCCGGGCCTGAACGTGGCCGGAGCCGCGCTGCCCGGCATCCCGGGCGTCATCATCGGCCACAACGACCGCATCGCCTGGGGCATCACCGCGCTCCAGTTCGACAACATGGACCTCTACATCGAGCGCCTGGACGGCAGCACCGGCCGTTACGAGCACGCCGGCCGCCAGATGCAGGCGCTGCGCGAAACCGGGCTCATTGCCGTGAAGGGATCGCAGCCGGTGCAGTTTGCCCAGTGGGTGACGCTGCATGGCCCGGTCATCGCCGAAGAGGACGGCAAGCCGCTGGCGCTGGCCTGGGCGGCGGCCGCCGTCGACGAGGCCGAATTTCCGGTGCTCGACTGGAACCGCGCCCGCAACCTGGAGGAGTTCCGCAATGCGCTGCGGCGGCTCCCCGGCCCGAATATCAACGTGCTGTATGCGGACGTCGACGGCAACACCGGCTGGCAGGTGGCCGGGCGGCTGCCGGTGCGCGAAGGCTTTGACGGAACCGTCCCCGCCGATGGCGCTTCCGGCAAATTCGAGTGGAAAGGATTCGTCCCCTTCGATCAATTGCCTTCGTATTTCAATCCGAAAAACGGGATTCTGGTCTCCGCAAATCATAATCCGTTTCCGGAAAATACGCCGTATCCGGTGAGCGGATTTTTCTCCTCGCCCGACCGGGCCTTGCAGATCACGCGCCGCCTCGCCGATGCCCGCGGCCTGGCCGCCGCCGACATGATCGCCATCCAGCGGGACGTCTATTCCGCCCTCTGCCATGGCCTGGCGCAGGCGGCCGTCGCGGCCGCCAGGCGCCGCAACGACCAGAACCCGCTCGTCCGCGAGGGCGCCGCCCTGCTTGAAAACTGGGACGGGCAGATGCGCGCCGGCGCCGCGGCGCCGTTGCTCGCGAACCTGCTCTACCAGCACGTGCGGCGGGCCATCGCCGAACGCGCCTCGCCGAAGTTCGGGGCCGCCTGGCGCACGTTCATGGCGCCGGGCGTGGTGGCCCGCATCGTGGCCGGGCGAAGGCCCGCGTGGTTCGACAATTTCGACCTGATGCTAGCCAACGCCCTGGCCGACGCGATGGAGGAAGGAAAGCGGATGCAGGGGCGGCGGCCGGAGAAGTGGCGCTACGGGCGCGCCAACCAGATCGCGCTGGAGCACCCGGTGATGGGGCGCATCCCCTGGCTGGGGCGCTACTTCAACTTCGGCCCGGTCGAGATGGACGGTTCGGCCACCACCGTGTGCGCGGTGACGGAGGCCTACGGGCCTTCGATGCGCTTTGTCGCCGACCTTGCGGACCTCGACTCGAGCCTGGTGGTTCTTCCCACCGGACAATCCGGGCACCGCTTCTCGGGCCACTACGGCGACCAGTGGGAGGCGTATCTGGGCGGCAAGGCGTTCCGGCTGGAGTTTGCCAGGGTCACGCCGGAGAAAACGCTCCGGCTTTTGCCTTTGTCTGACCGCTGAGGCGCCTGTCGCTCCCATAGGCGTTTTCGTCTTGCCTCCCGCGCACGGCAGGCCGTAATCTGGGCTTGGGCGGCAGACGGGCGCGCCTGGCGGCGGGCCCGCTGTTGCCGGAGTTTTTCCGAGGCTCATGGACGTCAGGCAGCTACGCTATTTTCTCGCTGTTGCGCGGACGGGCAGCTTTGTGAAGGCGGCCGAGGCGGAGGGCGTGGCCCAGCCCTCGCTCTCGCAGATGATCAAGAAGCTCGAAAGCGAGCTGCGCGCCCCGCTGTTCGACCGCCTCGGCCGCACGGTGCGGCTGACCGCGCTCGGCGAGGCGCTGCTGCCGCACGCCGAATCGGTGATCCGCTCGATCGAGCTGGCGCGGAAGGCCGTGGAGGCGGGCCGTTCGCCGGTGGAAGGCGTGGTTTCGGTCGGCGTGATCCCCACGCTTTTGCCGGGCGCGATGGCGCAGCCGCTGGCGGAATTCCGCAGGCAATTCCCGCAAATTCACGTCGAACTGGTCGAAAGAACCACCGACGTTCTGCTTGAGAAGCTGCGGCTCGGCGAACTGGATGTCGCCATCATCGTCCTGCCCGTCAGGCATGCCGAGATCGTTTGCAGCGAATTGTTCCGCGAGCCGCTGCTGGCCGCGCTGCCTACGGGCCACCCGATGGCGAAAGACGGGCCGGTCGCGCTGAAGAGCCTTCAGGGCGAGCGCCTGCTGCTGTTGCGCGAAGGCCATTGCCTGCGCGAGAACGTGCTCGAAGCCTGCACCCGGGCCCAGGCCGACTTCGAATCGGATTTCGAATCCGACCAGCTGGACAGCCTGCTAGCGCTGGTGGAGGCGGGCTTCGGCGTCAGCCTCGCCCCGGCCACGGCGGCGCGCCGCAATACCGGCTGCCGCTTCGTCCCGCTGCACCCGCCTGCGGTGCGGCGCGTCGGCTACGCGCTGGCCAGCGGCCACCATACGCTGCCTGTCCACCGCACGCTGATCCGGTTCCTGAAAAAGTACGACTGGAAATCGCTCTGCGCCCTGAACACAGGGCCGGCCTGACGCGCCTGAAGCGGCGACGGCCTCGCGTGCCGCGGAGCGGGTAAAATCGCCTCCATGGCGAGAAAATGGATGCTGGCCACTCTGGTTTTCGCCGCCTCCGCGGCGGCAAGCGATGACCTGTACCGGATGCCCGCCGCGCGCATCGAGACGCGCTGGGCGAGCCCGGAAAACCCGGCGGGGGAAAAAGGCGCCGGAGCCAAAGACAACGGGGGGCGCAAGGGCAGGCCCTTCATCGCCATTCCCGCGGGCGCGGAGGCCGTGCTCGCCGAGGCCCGCAACTCGAGCGGCACGGTGCGCCGCATCTGGCTCTCCTTCGGCGAGCGAAGCCCGCGCAACCTGCGCGGCCTGCGGCTGCAAATGTACTGGGACGGCGCGACGCGGCCGGCCGTGGACGCGCCGCTCGGCGATTTCTTCGGGCACATGATGGGCCGCATGGCTCCCTTCCAGTCGGCCTTCTTTTCCAGCCCCGAGGGCCGCAGCTTCGTCTGCCACGTCCCGATGCCGTTCCGCCGCGGCATGCGCATCGTGGTCCGCAACGAGACAGGCCGCGACCTGCCGAACCTGTATTACGACGTGGACTACACCCTCGGCGATTCCCACCCGGAAGACGTGCTCTATTTTCACGCCCATTTCCGGAGGGAAAACCCGACCGCGCTGAAAAAAGACTATGAATTTCTTCCCCTCGTGCGCGGCCGCGGGCGCTTTCTGGGCGTATTTTTCGGGGTGGCCGCCGATCAGAAAAAATACAGCTTCACCTGGTGGGGCGAGGGAGAGGTCAAAATTTACGTTGACGGCGACCGCGAATACCCCACCATGGCGGGCACCGGCACGGAGGACTATATCGGCACGGCCTGGGGACAGGGCCGGTTCGATCACCTGTATCAGGGCTGCCATCTGGCCGACACCGAGAAAATGCAATTTGCCTTTTACCGGCTGCACGTGCCCGACCCGGTGTATTTTTACCAGGAAATCCGGGCCACCATCCAGCAGATCGGCTATCTGAACCCGCGCTGGATGGGGCTGGTTCACCAGCTCGGCACGAAGCTCTACCGAGCCGGCCCCGGCCTCGAGGAGCGCGGCCCGCTCGAGGAGGGGCTGTTCGAGCGGCAGGACGACTGGTCGAGCGTCGCCTTCTTCTACCTGAACGCCCCGGAAAGCAATCTGCCTCCTCTGATGCCGGCCGAGGAGCGCCTGCGCGGGATCGAATAGCGGCGCCCTGCGGCTGGTATACTCCCATCATCGGTCTGTCTGTACACACCGGAGAGGGACAATGATCACGCGCCGAACCGCTTTTTGCATTCTGCTGACGGCTTGCCTGCCATGCCTCACGGCGGAGGAATCCCCGTATCGGAAGCCGCCGAAAGAGATCCTCGACGTGCTGCACGCGCCCGCGCCGCCGCTGACCGAGGTCAGCCCGCCGCGGACCCATGTCCTCCTCATCGAGCGCGAGCTGATGCCGCCCATTGCCGAACTGGCGAAACCCATGCACCGGCTGGCCGGGCTGCGGATCAACCCCGCCAACAACGGCCGGCACATGCCGGGCGTGACGGTCACGGGCCTGACGGTGAAAGCGATCGAGAGCGGCGCGGAAACCCGCATTGCTCTGCCGGCCGGAGTGCGCTTCACCATGCCACGGTGGAGTCCCGACGGGAAGCGCTTCGCGACGCTCGGCTACAGGCCGGACGCCGTCGAGCTTTACTTTGGCGAAGTCGGCTCGACGGCGCTGCGCCGGGTGCCGGGCCTGCGCGTGAATGACACCATGCAGGGCATCCCCGGCTGGTGGAGCGGCAGCGACGAGCTGCTGGTGATGGCTGTTCCGCAGCGGCGCGGCGCGCCGCCGCAGAAGCCCGCCGCGCCGGCCGGCCCGAACGTGCAGGAGTCTTCGGGACAGTCCGGGCCGGTGCGGACCTACCAGGACATGCTCTCGAGTCCCTACGACGAGCAGCTGTTCGACTATTACTGCCAGTCGCAGCTGATGATCGTCCACGCCGGCTCCCTGCGCGCGCAGCCGGTGGGCGAGCCGAAGGTGATTGTCGACGCCGAGCCCTCGCCCGACGGGCGCTTCGTGCTGGTGGAATGGGTCCACAGGCCGTACTCCTACCTGCACCCCTACATGGCGTTCCCGCGCGAGACCGAGGTGTGGGACCGCGCCGGCAAGCTGGTGCACAAGGTGCACTCCGCGCCGCTTCAGGACCGCGTGCCCATCGAGGGCGTCCCCACGGGGCCGCGCAACGTGAGCTGGCGCCCCACCGAAGCCGCCACGCTCGTCTGGTGGGAGGCTCTCGACGACGGCGACCCGCGCAAGAAAGTTCCGCACCGCGACCGCCTCATGACGCTGAAGGCGCCATTCAACGAGCCTGCCCGCGAGGTTCACAAGACCCGCCACCGCGCCCGCGGAATCCTCTACGGCGAACGCGGCGGGCTGGCTCTGGTCACCGACTACGACCGCGACCGCCGCTGGGTGGAGACGACGCGCATTTCCCTCGACGACCCGTCCTTGCCGCCGAAAGTGATCTGGTCGCGCAACCAGCAGGACCGCTACCGCGACCCCGGCATGCCGGTGATGAGGCGGCTGCCGAACGGGCGCCTGGTGATGCACGAAAACAACGGCTGGATCTTCCTGGCCGGCGCCGGCGCCACGCCGCAAGGCGACCGGCCCTTCCTGGACAGGTTCCACCTCGAAACCGGCCAATCCGAGCGGCTCTTCCGCGCGGGCGACAAAGGCTACGAGACCTTTACCGCCCTGCTCGCCGACGACGGCTCGCGCTTCCTGACCACGTTCGAGACGCCGGATTCGCCCCCAAACCTGTTCGTCCGCACCCGCGGCAGCGACGAGCGCCGCGCACTCACGGATTTCAAAGACACCACGCCGCAGTTGCGCGGCATCCGCCAGCAGCTGGTCACCTACAAGCGCAAGGACGGCGTGCAGCTCTCTTTCACGCTCATGCTGCCGCCGGGATACAGGGAAGGCCAGCGGCTGCCCGCCATCCTGTGGGCCTACCCTCTTGAGTACACCGACGCCGACACCGCCGGCCAGATCGGCGGCTCCACGCAGCGCTATGTGCAGATGCGCGGCGCCAGCCACCTGTTCCTGCTGCTGGCCGGCTACGCGATTCTCAACAACGCCACCATCCCCATCGTCGGCGACCCCGAGACCGTAAACAACACTTACATCGAACAGCTCGTCATGGGCGCCGAGGCGGCCATCGACAAGGCGGTGGAGATGGGTGTGGCGGACCGCGACCGCATCGGCGTCAGCGGCCACAGCTACGGCGGCTTCATGACCGCCAACCTGCTGGCGCACACGCGGCTGTTCAAGGCGGGCGTGGCGCGCTCCGGCGCCTACAACCGCACGCTGACGCCGTTCGGCTTCCAGAGCGAGCGGCGCACGTTCTGGCAGGCGCGCGAAATCTACATCAAAATGTCGCCGTTCACCTACGCCGACCAGATCAAGGACCCGCTGCTGCTGATCCACGGCGAGGCGGACAACAACCCCGGAACGTTCCCCATCCAGTCCGAGCGCATGTATCAGGCGGTGCGGGGCAACGGCGGCACGGTCCGCCTGGTCATGTTGCCGCACGAAAGCCACGGCTACATGGGCCGCGAGAGCGTGGAGCACACAATCTGGGAGATGCTGAACTGGTTCGACCGCTACGTGAAAAACGCCGGGCGCAGCTCGCCAACCGAGTGATGCGTAACGGCATGATTCGTCCGCTCGTCGTAACAGAGGGACGGCAAGTCCTTCTCTCAGGCGCCGCTCCGCCCCGGAGGCGCGGAGCGGACCCGGCCGGATCAGGACGTGGAGGTGAATCGGCAGTGAAGGCGGTTCTGTGTGCTTTCGTTCTGGGCGCCGCCCTGGCGCAGGCGCAGACGGCGCCGGCGGCCCGGGACCTGGGCGCCGTGGCTCATGAGGTGCTGGGCGCCATCCAGAGCGTGAGGAACCACACAGGCAACCTGCTCAGGGAGCTCGAGAAGAAGCAGCCGGACCAGAAGACCGTGCAGAGCCTGGCTTCGGAAGCGGTCGCGCAGACCAGGCAGATCCGGAAGCTGATCGAGGAGCTGGACGCTTTCTACAATTCCATGCCGGAAGACCAGCAGAGCGCTCTGCGCCGCTCGTGGTCCGTGGCGACCATCCTCAACGGGTGCATGGAGGCCGCCCTCGATTCTCTGGCCGAGCCTTCCGCCGACGTCTGGAGCGAGGTTCGGTCAGGAATCGAGTGTGCGGAGAGGCGGTCCCGGCAACTGGAAGAGGTGCTGGCGCCGTTCCGCCAGCGGGGACAAAGACCTTCGGCACGGTGAAACCCGGCGCGAGGCTGGATCGTCACAACGAATGCGTGGCGGCGGTGGCCCCTCCGGGGCCGGAACCCTCCGGCACGCATCCCGGTAATCCACATCCTGCTGTGAGGAGGTGCTGCAATGCGGAGCGTGTGGAAACTTGGCTTGGCGTTGCTGTGTGCGACAACCCTCCTGGTGGCCGATGCGGATTCGAAGGCCGCGTTGAAGGATACGGCCCAGAAGCTGATCACGGAGAGCCGGACGACGCGCGAGATGGCGATGCAGATCGCCGAGCAGCTGCGCAAGTCGGCTGACACCGGCGCCATCCGTGACCAGATTGCGACCCTGGAGCAGCATGCCGCCTCGATCCGCCAGCTGATTGCGGATCTGGAGTCGAAAGGCTCCGACCTGACGGCGAAGCAGCGGCAGCAGCTCGAGACGGCTCGCAAGGTGGCCGAGATCCTCAATGTGTTCATCGAGAACAAGAAGCAGATGCTGGCTTTGGTCACCTCGCCGCGCGACCGCGACCAGGTGCGCTATCAGGCCATCGGCGTGGCGCAGCGGGCCGAGATGATCGAGAAGACGATCTCCAGGCTGGGTCTGTAAGAGTGGCCTTGATTACGGGATGAACGGGGGCCGGGCTTCGGCTCCGGACTCCCCGGTGGAAAGACCCCTCTATGGGGTCTCTTTTTTTGACCGCGCGGCCGCAGGCCTGTGTCGGCCCCGTTCATCCTGACAGGCGGCTCCTCAGTGCCCGCACGCTCCTGTGCGCCGATGGCGGCGCTCCTGCCGCGGCCCCGGGCTGACAGCGGGTGCCAATTCTGCCGGCTTTGCCATCCCTTTGCCCGGGGATGTCAGAACCGCAGGCCAGGCAGCCGCCGGCGCAGACCCTTCAACTCCTCGCCGAACGCCTGGGAGCCTGAAGGGCAGGCGGCGGCTTCCGCCTGCCCGCGTTCGATCAGCCTGCGGGCCTCGCCCGCCAGCCGCGCCTGTGCCGGGGGTTTGGCCTGGCGGGCCTCGTGCAGGACAACCTCGGCTGCCACAAGCGAGGCTCTGAATCTCCGGCCGCAGGCCTCCGGCCCCGGCTTGAGTTCGGCCAGGCTGGCGCTCAGCCGGTTGCAGGCGGCCGATTCGGACCGGGCGTCCTGAAACCGGGAAAGGGCGGCCAGCACAAGGGCCATCTGGCAATGCACGTTGGCGGCGCCTGCCAGCACGCGCACGTTCCGCGGGTCGGCGGCGTGAAAAGAATCGCGGATGGCGGCCGCTTCGGCGAGGTAGCGGATCGCCATGGCGGGGTCGTTCCGCTTTCTGGCGATGTAGCCCAAATCGCTGAGAGTGAAGGTCAGGTTATAGCGCAGGGTACGATCCTCGGGCGTCCGCCTCAACAGGCCTCGTTCCAGTGAGAGTGCTGCCTGGTAATTGCCTTCCGCTTCCGGCAGGGCGCCCCGGACAATTTGCAAAGCCCCGAGCCGTTTCAAGGCGAACGCTTGCTGGCTCGCGTTGGAAGGTTCGGCCGCCTCGGCCTCGGGGAGGGTGCGAAAACCTTCGAGCGCTTGCAGGTAAAGTCTTTCAGCCTCCTCTTTCTGACCCATGGCGGTGCGGAGCATGGCGAGCTGGCTCCGGTTAACTGCCGCCAGTGCGCGGGCTCTGGGGCTGGAATCGGAAAGAGCGTCGATCTCCCGGATGACGGAGGCGAGCGCCTCGGCGTGCCGGACCCCTTCTTCCTTGCTCCCCAGAGCGGTCGCGGCCAGCCCCGCCTCCACCAGCAGGCCGGAATGCACCCGCAGCGAATCGTAGGAGGCCGCCCCGAAGGCTCGCGCGCGTTCCACTGCGGCCAGGCCTTTTTCGAAGGCCTGCATCGCCTCCTGCTGCCTTCCAAGGTTGTCGCTGAAACTCGAGCCGAGCACATTGCCCAACCGCCGGTAGCCTTCCGCCAGTTCCAGCAGCAAGCGGCTGTCATTGCCGGCGGTGCGGGCCGCGCCGTCGAAGAACCGCATGGCGCGGTCCAGCAGCATCGCCCGCGCTTCGGTGGATCCTGGCAACCGGTTCAGGGCGTCATTGATTTCGAACACCAGCGCGCGGGAAAACTGCTGGATTTGCAACGCCCGCTCTTCCGCCTGGAGCCGCGCCACCCGGGCCTCGTAAGCCTGCCAGGCCGTGGCGGCGGCGCCGGCGGCGATCGACAGCGCCAGCGCGGCCAGCGCGGCGGCCTGGCGCCGGTTGCGTTTCACCCACTTGCCCAGGCGGTATCGCCACGAGGGCGCAGTGGCCGCCACGGGCCGCCCCTCGAGCCAGGCTTCAAGATCCGCCGACAGCGCCTCCACGCTGCTGTAGCGCTCCGCGGGGTCCTTGCGCAGGCAGCGCATCACGATGTTGTCCAGGTCGCCCCGGATCAGGCTTCGCAACGGGGGCGGGGCCACGGAACCCGGCGGCGCTGGCTCGGTCTCCATCACCCGCTGCATCGCTTCGATCGGCGTCAACCCCGCCAATTCCCAGGGCCGGCGGCCGGCCAGCAGCAGGTACAGAAGCACGCCGAGCGAATAGACATCCGATGCTGTCGTGGCCGGGTGCCCTGCGATCTGCTCCGGGCTGGCATATTCCGGCGTCAGCACGTAGACGCCGGTCTGCGTGGCCTCGGCGGCCTCCCCGGCGCCCCCGTCGAGGATTTTTGCGATGCCGAAGTCAAGCAGCTTGGGCCGACCCTCGGCGGTGATGAGAATGTTGCCCGGCTTGAGGTCCCGGTGCACCACCAGCCGTTGATGCGCGTGGCGGACGGCGTCGCAGATTTCCACCAGCAGCCGCACCCGCTCGTGCAGCGAGGCGCCGCGCTCGCGGCACCAGCGGTCGATGGGTATGCCTTCCACGTACTCCATCACGAGGAAGGGAAGTCCGTCCGGCGTGGCGCCGCCGTCGACCAGCGCGGCGATGCCGGGGTGCGAGAGCCGGGCCAAAACGCGCCGCTCCTGCCGGAAGCGTTCGGCAAACGGGCCGGCCCCGAAAACGGACCGGATGATCTTCACCGCGAACCTCGCCCGGAAATCCTCGCCTTCGCGCTCGGCCTCGAAAACGATGCCCATGCCGCCCCGGCCGATCTCGCGCACCAGCCGCCAGGACCCGAGCTGTTCGCCGGGCTGCGGCTCGGCGAACAGGCTGGCCACCGCCTCGCCCATGCCCACGGTGGGTTCTTCGAGAAAGTCTTTCGACTCCGAGTACTCCTGAAGCAGGTGGAGCACTTCCCGCCGGATCCCGGCGTCCTCGCAGTGGGCTTCCACCCAGGCCCGGCGGCCGGAAGGCTCCATTTCCATCGCCTCCCCGAAAAGCCGCTTCACCTCTTCCCAGGCCCGGGTGTCCATTCGAGGCTAGCCTCCCTTGTGCGGATCGCCCCGGCTGGCGGACAGCCGGCGATGGATCCACGTCTTGGCCACCACCCAGTCCCGTTTCACGGTGGCCGGGGAGATCCCGAGGACTTGTGCCGTCTCCTCGATGCTCAGGCCGCCGAAATAACGCATTTCCACAATCCGGGCCTGCTGCGGGTCAAATTCTTCCAGTTCGCTGAGCGCCTGGTCGAGATCTAGAACATCCACCGGAACGGGGCCGGACGCCCCCGGCGCGTCCTGCAATTCGAGCTTTTCGGCTGCCCCGCCGCGCTTGGCCGCCTCGCGCGCCCGGCGGTAGTCGACCAGGATGCCGCGAATAATTTTCGAAGCGACGGCATAGAAATGCGAACGGTCCGACCAGTTCGGCTCCTGCTTGCCGGCAAGCCGCAAATAGGCCTCGTGCACCAGCGCCGTGCTTTGCAACGTATGATGCGCCCGTTCCTGCCGGAGGTAGCGCATGGCAATCCGGCGCAATTCCGGATAGACGATCTCGACGAGCTGGTTCAGCGCCTCTTTGTCGCCCGCGCCCCACTTGCGCAGCAACAAAGTGACTGGCTCCGTGTCAGGATCCGCCATGAGGTCTTTTGGTCATTGTAACCTCCGGACCCTTCGGGAAACCATCAGCGCCGCGGGAGCGTTGCAGGCTCCCGCGGCGCCGTTGCCAGCGCAGCGTGTCTCCTCCGGGCCGGAAATGATCCGCCCACCCGCTGCGCAACCCGAAACTGCGACCCCCTCCTCCGGTCGGGCTCGCCGATTCGGAACTCAAAAACCTTCAAAGAACATTGGCTGACGCCGCCGCCCGGCGCCGTCCGGCGCCAGGCAGATCGCAGACCGGTTCGATCCGGATCTGCTCCTCTATAGCAAGATCCGCAATCGGCGGCGGTTTCGGCTCATGCCGGGGAATTTTTCGCCAGCGGGGATCGGGCCTCGCCCGGCGGCATCAGCGCCGCCGGGCGGGCAGGGCTTCGATGCGGTCGATCCACTCGGCCAGCTCGCTTGCCGCTGCGGCGCGCGCCCCGAAGCGGAAGTCGTGGTAGCAGGCGGTGAAACGGCGCACGGCGGCGCCCATCTCGTCCTCCGGCAGGCAGGCGGCGAACTCGGCTGCGGTCATCCACGGCGTCTTTTCGTAGCCGAGTTTCTTCAGCCGGGCAAGCATCCGTTCATAGATCCAGGCAGCGTCGTGGATGGTCGCCGCCCCTTGGCGCAGCTTGCGGCGTCCTGAAGCCAGCCGCCAGCGCCGAGTCAGCTCTTTCCGGAAACGGTATGCGGCGAAGGCGGCCGCGCCGGCCGCCAGCAGCAGCATCCAGGGCAGGGTTCCCGAAGGCTTGCGGAGCCGCTCCCGCACGCGTTCCGCCCAGTCCGGCCAGCCTCGCCAGCCGAGGCGCCGCCGGGACTGCTCCACCTGCATGGCCAGCGCCAGCTGCCGGTCCAGGTCGTAGCCAAGCACCCACTCCTGCCAAAAGATGCTGAAGGCGTCCGACCACAGGCTGAGCCGGTCCAACAGGCTCTCCGCCTTGCGCTCCGGATCGGGAGGCGTGGGGTCGTAGTCCACCCAGCCTTTGCCGTCCACCCACGCCTCGACCCAGCTGTGGGCGTCCGAGGCGCGCACCACGTACCATCCGGTCAGCGAGTTGTAGCTGCCTTCCCGGTAGCCCACGGCGACCCGCGCCGGCACCCACACCGCGCGCAGCAACACCGCCATTGCCGAGGCGAAATACTCGCAGTGGCCCTGCCGGCTCTCGAACAGGAACCAGGCCAGCGGGTCGTCCACCTCGCGCTCGGGCCCGCGCAGCGAGTAGCGGAAGTTTCCCAGCAGCCACGCTTCGATGCGCCGGGCCCTCTCTTCATCGGACGTGGCGCCGGCAGTGATGCGGCGCGCCAGGTCGATGACCCGCGGATCGACTACGGGCAGGCGGAGGTAGAAGTTCCTTTCGTCAGGCGCCAGGCGCGCAGCCATCCGGGGCGGGGCCAGCGTGGCGTGAACCACGTAGCGGAAGCCATCCGGATTGGCCAGCGGCACGCGGTAGCCGGTGGCGGCCGATTCGAGCACCAGCGGCGTGGACAGGCGCAGGTATTCCGGCGTGCCCGCGATGAACAGCCAGTCCGAGGCCGAGTGATCGAGAAAAACCTCGTAAGTGAACCGCCTGCCGGGGAGGCGGAGCTGTTCGTCGTCGAGCAGTTTCACCAGGCCTTCCACCGGCCGGAATGTCCGCCCCTCGCGGGCGAGCGTGCTGTACCAGCGCCAGCCGTCAAATTCGCCCAGCGCGGTGGCGCGCCACTTGAGCGAGGGGAGCCGCCGGTCGAGAAACCGCGCGTGGAACACGGCGCCCGTCTGCCGGCGGATCTCCCCCACCTGCCCGAGCAGCACCTCGGGCGCGAAGCCGGACGCCCTGCCCGACGGCTTCAGCAGGTGCTCGAACGCCGCCCGCGCAGTTCGCGGAAGAAAGAAAAACAGCGCCGCCGTCAGCACCAGCACGCTGAGCGTGACGGCCGTGGTCAGCCGCCCCAGGCGCAGGCCCAGCCGCGCGCCCGCGACGGCGACCGCCCGCCTGCCTTCCTGCGCCCGCAGCATCTCCTCGCTCGAAAGGGCCGCCACGGCCGAGCCCAAAAACAGGCACAAAAAGAACAGGAAGCTGAGGCTGGCGGAAACGATGGAGGCGGCCAGCATCGCCAGAAAGGCGATGACTTTCAGCAACAGAAAATCCCGGGCTGTGCGCGCCGTCAGGATCTTGATGATGAAAACGAAGAAAACCAGGTGCAACGTGGCTTTCAGAAAATCGCCCGAGATCCAGAGGTAATCCGCCGGGTAAAAGAGCAGATAAGCGGCGGTGAGGAGATTCGCCCGGCGTTCCGGGATGTCGAGCCGCGCCAGCCCTGCGGCCGCCAGCGCGCGGGCCAGAAGCGCCGCTCCGGCCACGGCCAGCACCGCCAGATCCGCCGCCTCGTGCGACAACGCGCCCGAGCCGGCCAGCGCGCAGTAGGCGCTGGCCAACATCAGCAGAACGGCGAATTCGTGGAAGCGTTCCGGCGCCCGGGCCACCCTGGCTAGCGCCCCGTTCCGAGCCATTCTGCTTCCAGTTTCGCAGAAAAATCGATCAGCCCCTGAGTCGTCTCCATCGGCGACGAGCAGACCACGAACAGCTCGCCGCGCGCAAAGGCCGCCGCGCCCGGCTCCGTCCGCCATCGCTGCAATGCCTCGAACGCAGACGCAGCCGAAGGCATCCGGTAAATGTCCACCAGCACCACCGTGGCGTAGGACTGGTAGCTGGCGCGCAGCCACTCCCGCGGCGCGGCCGCGCGCAGCGCCTGCGGGACGGATTCGAGCGGCGGCCGCTCCATCGCCGTCCGTTTCCACACAATGGCAACCTGCGCGGGCGGTTCCGGGATGCGCGCCCCGCCGCGCCCGGCGCAGCCGGCAAGCAGCAGCAGCGGCAGCAGCGCAGCTGCCGTGGCGAGAGTCCGGTGCCGCATCTTCTGCAACATACCATCTTCCCCCGGGGCGCGTGAACGTCCGCGCCGCTTTGCATAGAATAGGGGACGCCATGCTGTGCCGACGTACGTTTCTCTCGCTGCCGGCCTTGCCTGCCGCGGCGCTTTTCCAGAGCGAGGAATCCGGCTTCGTTCCGCTGACCGACTGGGTTGTCGTCGACGGGCCGGAATCCGCCTTCGCTGTCTCCGGCAACGAAATCGTCGTGCAGGCCCACGCCGCCTTTCCCGCCTGGCTGCGCTCGGCGGGCGAGTACAGGAATTTCGAATTGAGAGGCGAATTTCTTGTTGACGGGTGGAACGATTCCGGCTTTTATCTCCACGCGCCGTTGCACGGATACCCCACCGATGCGGGAATGCAGGTCAAAGTGTTCCATCAGCCGGAAGAAAAGCCGACGCCTTATTCCTGTGGCGCGATTTTCCCGGTGATTGCCCCGCGGAAAGTGGCAGTCAGAAAAGGATGGAACGAGATCCGCATTCTGGCCGACGACCCTGTGTTGCGCGTCTGGATCAACGGCGAGCTGGTGCAGGACCTCAACCAGCGGACGCACCCGCTGCTGCGGGACCGGCTCCGCACGGGCTACATCGGCATTGTCGGCGCCTCCTGCGTGGTGCGGTTCCGCAATCTGCGAGTGAAGGAGCTCCCCGGGCGCGAGGAGTGGACCGTCCTGTATGAAAAGCCCGAGGACCTCGAAAAGAACTGGCGCGTCACCGTGGGCAAGGTGCAGGCAGCCGCCATCGGCCCGGTGCTGCGCATCGACGGCGACGGGCTGCTCGGGACGAAGGAGCAGTTCCGCGACTTCTACCTCCAGTGCTACGTGCGCGGGTGCCCGCAGCACAACAGCGGGGTGATTTTCCGCAGCGCGGGGAAGGGAACAAATCCTGCCTATGCCTATGAAATCCAGCTGCACCCCGTGCCGGATGCGCATTTCCCCACCGGGTCGCTGTACCATTTCCAGCGGGCGAAATACCCGCGGATCGAAGACGAAAAGTGGTTTCTGTTCGAACTCTGGGTTCAGGGCAGGGAATGCCGCGTCCGAATCAATGGGGAGTTGGTGATGGAGTACGGCTTCCTCGCGCGCACCGAGCCCGGCTTCATCGAACTCCAGGCGCACCGCCAAGGCTACTGGATCGAGTTCAAGCGGATCCGCCTCCAGCGGCTGTGAACGCCCGGAAAGAAACAGCCGCGCCTCGTGCGCGGCTGATTCGGGCAGGGTTGCAGAGAGGTCTTTTCACCGCGCCGCCTGCACCTTCGGCGTGGCCAGGTAGCCGACGATGACGTCCTTGCGGACTTCATTGACCACGATCTCGTAGGGCTGCCGCGCCTTCGACGTGTAGAACTGGACCGGCTCGTTGACCGTCTTGTCCTTCTTCTCCACCTTCTTGTCGTCGGCGAGGATTTCAATCGTGAAGCGGTTGCGCTTCGGGTCGGTCCGCTTGAGCTGGATGAACACGTCGCCCACCTTCTGCGGCTCTTTCGTCTTGCCGAGATTGAACTCGTAGTAGTTCCGCTCGCCGAGCGCTTTCAGCGCAGCCAGTTCCTTCGCATTGGTCGCGATCAGCCCGCTCTGCACGCCCAGGTCGCCGGCCACGCTCTTCAGCTGCGCGATCGTCTTCTCCAGCTCCGACTTGGTGCTGCTCAGCTCCGTCTTGACCGTGCCGACCTCCGTGGAGACCTCGCCGATCTTGGTCGCCGCGGTCTGCTCGACCTGCGAGATCTGCCCGCGGAGCTGCGCCTCGGCCGCCTTCTGCTGCTGCGCGAGCCGGGCGGCCAGCTCCTCGGCGTGCTTCTGCGCCTCGAGCTTGGCCTGGCCGGTGGCGGTGGCCACCTGCCGGCGAGCCGCCTCCAGCTCGTCCTTCAGCGCATCGATGTTGCGCTGGGCGGCTGCGGACGTCACCGTGGAAGCCTCGCGCGCCTTGCTGACCTCGGCCATCAGCAGTTCGCGGTTTTGCGCCATTTCCTTCTTCAGGGCGTCCACCTGAAGAAACAGGTACACGTTGGCCGCAACCAACGCGATCACCGCGCCAAAAAGGATTGCAGTCTTGACCCCGCCCCCGCTGCTTTGGGTCGGGTAGACATAGGTCGGCTGCTGCCCCTGGGGCGGCATATAGTTCGGGTCGCTCACTTCTTCGTCTCCTTGCTCAAGCCTTGCCTGTTACCAGATTAACAGGTTGTCATCTCGACCGCGTTCCGGGCCGCGCTGCCGGCTGCCGGAGTCAGGCCCCGGAGCCGGAGGAGACCTTCGCTTCAGGCGCCCGCGGCCGGGCGAATTCCAGATACTCCTGCTTCGGGACGCCCGGCTCGAAACACCGGCGGCAGCGCGCCTCGTACACTCCCATCGCCCCGACGACGATCAGATCCTCGCTCTCCACCAGACGTTGAGTGTGCTTGGCGGGGTTCCCGCACCGCATGCAGATCGCCAGCGTCTTGGTGATGGACTCGGCCACGCACAGAAGGTCGGGCATCGGGGGAAACGGCCGCCCCATGTAGTCGGTGTCCAGCCCGGCGATGATGACCTGCTTGCCCGAGTCGGCCATCTGCTGGGCGACGGCGACCAGCTCCTGTCCGAGGAAATTGGCCTCGTCTATGCCAACCACCTGGGTGCGCCAGTCCAGACGTTCCAGGATCTCCCGGGCGCTTGAGACCACCTCGGACTTCATCCGCACGTCGCCGTGGCTGACGATCTCATCCTCCGAGTAACGCTTGTCCAGGGCGGGCTTGAACACCTGGACGCGCTTCCGCGCAATCAGAGCGCGGCGCAGCCGGCGAATGAGCTCCTCGCTCTTGCCGGAAAACATCGGCCCGCAGATCACCTCGATCCATCCGAGGTGCCCCATCATGACTTCCATCACCTGACAGCATACGACGCCCGCCCCGCGCCGCGCGCGCATGCTAGCCTGAGTCCTGTGAAGCGATATATCGCCGTCGCGGCTCTGGCTGCCGCCGCCGCCCTGGCCTGGAACTACACCCCGCTGCGTTACTTTCTCGTGGCCGCCGCCGGCAGAGGCAACGGCTGTCCGCCGCGCATGGCCTGGTCGATTCCGGAACACAAGGGGCGCCTGACGCGCACCAAGGACGAAATTCTCGAAAAAAGCCGGCTGCTCCAGAAGGAATACATGGGGCTGGAGCTGTACGACACGCCCTACGGGCGCTTCTGGGCGCCGGAAGGGAGCCGCTACACCTTGCCGTTCAACCTCGCCGAGCAGGCTGTTCATCTCTACGGCGGCGAGGGGCACTTCGTGCGGAAAGGCGAGGTCGTGCTCGACTGCGGCGCCAACGTCGGCGTCTTTACCCGCTTCGCGCTCAACGCGGGCGCTGCGAAAGTGGTGGCGATCGAACCCGCGCCGGACAACATCGAATGCCTGCGCCGCAATTTCGCCGCCGAGATCGCCTCCGGCCGTGTCGTGCTCGTCCCCAAAGGCGTCTGGGACCGCCCGGGCCAGATGGAACTGAAGATCGAGCTGGGCAACGAGGCTGCGGCCACGTTCGTCATGAACCTGAAAAAGGTCGACCGCACTGTGCCCGTGCCCCTGACCACCATCGACGCCCTGGTCGCGGAGCTGGGCCTCGACCGCGTCGACTTCATCAAGATGGACATCGAGGGCGCCGAGGTGCGCGCTCTCGAGGGCGCCCGCCAGACGCTGGCCCGGCATCACCCGCGCCTTTCCATCGCCGCCTATCATCAGGCCGATCACCCGGTCGAGATCCCGCGCGCGGCCCGCGCCGCGTGGCCGGGCTACACCGTCGAGTGCGGTCCCTGCGACGCCCCGGAGCCGGCCAGGGTCCGCCCGGATGTGCTCTACTTCCGCTGATCCGCGCCCGGCCGCCGGCCAGGCATTCCTGCCCTTGCGCTCCTCCTGGCCTTTCGGCCCCAATGCGCGGAAAGGCGCCCGCCAACGCCGTGGCGCTCAATCGCCCTCCGCTGCGGGGGACAAGGCGCGGCCCGCGCCGGGAGCGGGAACCAAAAAAGAGAAATGCCGGTGAGGACTCGGAGGAAGATCCTCACCGGCGGACAGCCAGCCAGAATCGGAGGAAAACGCTGGCAATCGGTCAGCGTACGCTGTTGCTATCCAAGCTATACCAGCGAACCGGGGCTCGTCAAGAGTTCTTTTCACTCAAATGGGTGATTCGGCCCGGGAAGAGTACCAGACGCAAGGCAATCCGGCGAGTTCGTATGCCTTGTGGTCAAGAAAGCGCCTTTCCAGCCCCGCCGAGGACCGGGCGCTCACGCGCTGCGGCACAGATGCAGCTCCCGCAGCGTGTGCTGCGGATCCTCTCTTCTGACGGAGGCCACGCAAAGCCCTGAGGCAGTTCTTTCCATGTTGCCCGCCCGCGCCCCAAGGCGCACGGTTTTGCGGGGACCGTCAGCCGGCAACAGAAGCGGGATGCCACTGCCCGCGGGAATTGATGATGCCCGGATTGCCCCTCCCGTTCAGCCGCCCCGGTCCCGAACAGCGCCGCCGTGCGCGGGGCGTGCTGCCGTTTCCTGGCGGGCCGGTTGCAATTTACGCGAGGTAGAAAAGGCTGAGCCTCGGCAGCCCGGCCGCCTCATACACCTTGCGGTCGAGGAACGATTTTTCGAGCCGCGCCAGCTGCTCGGCGCTCATCTTGCTGCGGTACGGGCGCAGCTCGCGCTCCAGCTCGCGGCGCATGTCCAGCAACTGCTCCTCGCTGAGCCTCGCGCGCGCGATGGAAGCCATCTTGTCCTCGAGCGCCGACAGGCGCAGCTCGAGCTCCCGCAGGTCGGCCAGATGGTCTTCCAGCCCTGCCAGAACGGTCTCGAGCGCGGCGGCGATTTCCGCATATTCCGCGCGTCCGGCCAGCGCCGCCAGCCCTTTCTCCAGATGCCGCCGCACTGCATCGGGCGGGATGGCCGGTTCCGAGGCGGCGGCGGACGGGCGGTTGTTCGCCATCGCCTCGGCCTCTTTCATCACCGCCTGCGCGCAGTAGGCGAGGCTGTTGATCATCTGCGTCTTCTGCTTGCGCGAACGCCACTTCTCAAATGCTGCGTCGATGCCCCGCAGCACCGCCTCCAGCGGCACGCCGGCGTTCTTCCATGACTCCACGAGCGCCCAGTCGAGCGGCGACATCAGAAAAAGCGACGTGCCCCGCGCGCGCTGAAAATGCTCCTCGATTTCCGTGAAATAGCTGAAATAATTCAGCCGCCATTCACTGTTTTCCTGCGGATCGCTCATCGCCGGCAGTTCATTTCCCAGATGATGCGCAACCCTTCCAGCGTCAGGTCCTCGTCGGCGGTCTTCACCCAGCGGGAGCCGGGCGCGATCAGCGGCGCCTGCCCGCCCGTGGCCACCACCCGCGTGTCCGGCCCCAGCTCGGCCGCCATTCTCTCGACGATGCCGTCGATCATCGCGATCAGCCCGTAATACAACCCCGACTGCATGCTGGCCACAGTGTTGGTCCCGATCAAGCGGCCGGGATCGCGGAAATCCACCATCGGCAGGCGCGCCGTCTTCTGGAACAGGCCCGCAATGGAGATGCCGATGCCGGGGCAGATGACTCCGCCCAGATACTCGCCCCGCGCGCTGACGGCGTCGAACGTGATCGCCGTGCCGAGGTCCACCACGACGCACGGGCCGCCGTATTTCCGCAGCGCCGCCACGGCGTTGACGATGCGGTCGGCGCCCACCTCGCGCGGGTTGTCATACAGAACGCTCAGCCCCGTTTCCGTCGTGCCGGTCACCCAGAACGGGTCCGCCCCGAAGTAGCGGCGCGACATGGCCGTGAGGGTCGACTCGAGCGGCGGCACCACGCTGGCCGCGATCACCCCGTCGATCCGTCCGGGATCGCGGTTCTCCAGCGCGAACAGGCTCCGGAGCTGGATGCCCCACTCGTCCGGCGTGCGCTCGTGCACCGTGCGGAGCCGCCACCGGGTGACGATGCGGTCCCCGTCAAACACCCCCACGGTGACGTTCGTGTTGCCCGCGTCGATGGCCAGCAGCATAGGCTTCAAACCTAGGCTAGCATTGCCGCCGCGGGCTGCCGGCCCGCGGCGGGAAGGCCGGCGTCGCAGGCGCCCGCCTTGCCGCCGGCGGATCCTGGGCAAGCCTGTTTATCCGGTCTTGACCCGCTTGCGCCTGCCGGTCTTGCCGGAATTTTCCCGGTAGCGCGGGTGGGCCCGCAAGAGGTGCCGCTTCATCGCCCGCGCGGCCGCCTCCGGGTCGCGTCTCTCGACCGCCGACAGGATGGCGGCGTGCTCCTTCAGGGTGATGTCCTCCACGTTGGGCGCGTGTAGCAGCCTGGGGAAGAAACGGAAGATCCAGCCGAGCATCGCCTCGCTGAGAGCGGGGTACAACGGGTTGCCGGCGAGCCGGGCGATGGCCACATGAAAGCCGATGTCGGCGGCAACAAACCGCGCCGGGTCTCCCCGCGCCGCTTCCTGCGCCGCCAGCGCCTCGCGCAACGGCTCCAGCCCTTCCCGCCGCGCGCGGCGCGCTGCTTCGCGCACCAGAAACTGCTCAAAGGCCAGCCGCGCCTCCCGCAGCGCTTCCCGGATCTCCGGCGAAACCGACAGCAACTGCCGGGCCGCCACGTCCATCTGCCGCAGCACGCGGGAGGGCTCCAGCGCGACCACGCGCGCCCGCTCGCCGTGCCGGATTTCAATCAGGCCCATCTTTTCGAGAGCCTGCAAGGCTTCCCGCACGGCCGGCCGCCCCACGCCGAAACGCGCCATCAGCGCGCGCTCCCCGGGCAGGCGGCTGCCGGGCGGCAGCTCGCCCTGCTCCATCAGGGCCAGCAGCCTGTCCAGAACCTGGTCGGCCAGCGTCTGGCGCACCAGCTTTTCGGCAGCGCCGGGACTCGGGATCATCTCTCTCATCTTCCTACAGTCCACCGTGGCCGTCGCCATGGCCAACTGGTATAATCTCCATACCAACATGCCAGAGACACGCTTCGCCCTGTTCGGCGCCGGCTTCTGGGCCGGCTTCCAGCTCGCCGGCTGGCTTGAGCTGCCCGGCGTCCGTTGCGCCGCCATTTCCAACCGCACTTTGCCCAAAGCGGAAGCGCTGGCCCGGCGTTTCGGCGTACCCGCAGCCTACGACGACCCTGCGCGCCTGCTGGACGAAACGCCGGTCGACTTCGTCGACATCTGCACCGCGGTGGAGACCCACGCCGACTTCGTGCTGTTGGCCGCCCGGCGCAAGCTGCCCGTCATCTGCCAGAAGCCGATGGCGCGTTCGCTCGAAGAAGCCGAGCGCATGGTCGCCGCCTGCCGGCAAGCGGGCGTGCCATTTCTCGTCAACGAGAACTGGCGCTGGCAGACGCCCATCCGCGCCCTGAAGAGCGTGCTCGACTCGGGCGCCATCGGCGAGGTGTTCCGCGCCCGCATCACCATGGTCTCCGGCTTCCCCGTCTTCGCCAACCAGCCTTTTCTGCGCGAGCTCGAGCAGTTCATCCTCACCGACATCGGCTCGCACCTTCTCGACACGGCCCGCTTCCTCTTTGGCGAAGCCGCCTCGCTGTACTGCCAGACGCGCCGTGTCCACGCCGGCATCCGGGGCGAGGACGTGGCCACCGTGATGCTGCGGACAACACAGGATGCCACGGTCGTCGTGGAGATGGGTTACGCGGAGAATTACCTCGAGCGCGACTGCTTCCCGCAGACCTTCATCTTCGTCGAAGGCTCGAAAGGTTCGGCCGAACTCGCTCCCGACTACTGGATCCGCGTCACCACCGCCTCGGGCACCCATGCCCGGCGCGTGCCGCCTCCGCGATACGCCTGGGCCGATCCGGCCTACGACGTCGTGCATTCGTCGATCGTCCCCTGCCAGGCCAACCTGCTGGCCGCCCTTCGCGGCGAGTGCCAGGCGGAGACCACGGGCGAGGACAACCTGCGCACCATGCGCCTGGTCTTCGCGGCCTATGATTCGGCCCGCACCGGCCAGGCAATTCATTTCTGAGGTCGAGCGGTGACACCCCTTCGCGCCGGCCCTTTGGAGCTGTTGTTCGGCGAGGAGGGCGATCTGCGCCGCATCCGCCTCGGCGGCCTGGAGGTGGTGCGCCGCATCTACTTCGCCGTTCGCGACCGCAACTGGAACACGATCCCGGCCCGCATCACCGGCTTGCGGCTTGCCGATTCCGGCGACTCCTTCGACGTCCGGTTCCGCGCCGTGCACGAGTCGGGCGAAATCGGCTTTGAATGGCAGGTGCACATCCGCGGCGCAGGCGACGGGGTCATCCGCTATGAAGCCGGCGGCCGCGCGACTACCTCCTTCCTGCGGAACCGCATCGGCCTCTGCGTCCACCACCCGCTGCGGGAATGCGCCGGGCTCAAGGTTCGCATCGACGGGCGCGAGGCCGAGTTCCCGCGCATGGTGTCGCCTCACCAGGTGTTTCAGGATTTCCGGCGGATGCGCTATACGCTGCTGCCGGGGCTGGACGTCGAACTCGATCTCGAAGGCGAGGTGTTCGAAACCGAAGACCACCGCAACTGGGGCGATGCGGGCTACAAGACCTACGGCACCCCTTTGCGCCTTCCGTTCCCGGTCGAGGTCCGCGCAGGCGACACGGTCCGGCAAGCCGCAACGCTGAGGCTCCACGGCCGCATCCCGCACGATCTGCCCGGGCCCGCAGCGCCGAAGCTGGAACCCGCGGGTCCTTGGCAAGCAGTGCCGCCCGTCGGCTTCGGCTATTCGCCCGAAGGCGATGTCGCCGGGCTGCGGCCCGCGCACCTGCGAGTCGACCTGCGCGAAGGCGAGCTTCCGCCCCGCATTTCCGTGCCTCTCGAATTGGCTGTGCATCTGGCGCCGGGCAAGGAGCAGGAACAACTCGAGGCACTGTCCGGCTGGCAGCCGTCGCTGGCGCGGCTGCTCGTCTTCCATCAGCAGGAGAAGGTCACCTCGCCGCGCTGGCTCGCGCTGGCGCGCCAGACGCTGCCCGGCGCGACGGTGGTCGGCGGCACCAATATGTGGTTTGCCGAGCTGAACCGCGAGCGCCCGCCGCTGCCTGCGCCGCCGGTGGCCTTCGCCTTGTCTCCGCAGGTGCACGCCTCCGACGAGTTCTCGATGGTGGAGAACCTCGAAGCGTTTCCGTGGATGCTCGAAAGCGCCTCCCGCTTCCTCGGCGGCGCGCCGGTGCACGTGTCGCCGGTGACGCTGAAGCCGCGCTTCAACCCGGTGGCGACGGACCCGTCCGCCCCGTTTGACAACACCGACCCCCGGCAAGGAAGCGATTTCGCCGCCGCCTGGACGCTGGGCGCGCTGGCCTCGCTGTTTTCCGGCAAGCCCGCCTCGGTCACTTTCTACGAGACGGCCGGGCCACGCGGCCTCGGGCACGGCGGACAAAGGTTCCCGCTCTACCGCCTGTTTGCAGCGCTGGCGCCTTATTACGGCGGCGAGTTCGCGCCTGCCGGCTCGCCCGCCGCACTCTGGCTGCGAAAACAAAAACGCCGCGCCCTGTTTCTGGCCAACCTGTCGGCCGCCGCGGAAGAGTTTCCGCTCCCCGCCATCGAGGGCGGAAATTTGCGCCTGCGGTTGCTCGGCGGCGGCGTGCAGGAGGCCCGCGGCCCGGGCAGAGTCCTGCTCCCGGCCTGGGGCGTGCTGGTTTGCGAATGGGAGGGCGAATGAACGAATCCTTGCTTGCGGGCATTGCCCTGGTTCTCGCCGGGGGACTGTTAAACGGCAGCTTTGTGGCGCCCATGAAGAAGCTCCACGGCTGGCAGTGGGAGCACGGCTGGCTGATCTATTCCGTCGTCGGACTCGTCCTGGCGCCGTGGCTGGTGGCCGCCGTCACCCTGCCGCGCCTGGCGCCGCTCGTGACGGAGGCCGACGCGGCGGCGCTCGGACGCGTGCTCGTGTTCGGCTTCGGATGGGGCGTGGGCAGCGTGCTGTTCGGCCTGGGCGTGAACCGCATGGGCCTGGCGCTCGGCTACGGGCTGATTCTCGGCCTGATCGCGCCAATCGGCACGTTCCTGCCGCTGGTGGTGCTGTCTCCGGAACGGCTCTACACGCGGCAGGGCGCGCATCTGGTGGCCGGAATGATCGTGGTGCTCGCCGGAATCGTGCTGCTGGCGCTGGCCGGGCGATTGCGGGAGCAATTCTCGCCGGACTTCGCCTCGCGCGCGGCGCTGCCTGCCAAGTCCTTCCTGGCCGGTCTGGTGGTCTGCGTCTTGTCCGGCATCTTCTCGCCGATGCTGAATTTCGCCTTCGTCTTCGGCGAGCCGTTGCGCGAAGCGGCCATCGCTTCCGGCGCAAGCCTCGACAGGGCCGCTGACGGCCTGTGGGCGTTGACATTGACCGCGGGCTTCGTGCCCAACGCGGGTTATGCGCTCTACCTGTTGGCAAGAAACCGCAGCGGCGCTTTATGGAAACAAGACGCGCCCGCCAACCTTTTCTGGGCCTCGCTGATGGGCGTGCTGTGCTATGCGAGCTTCGTCGTCTACGGGGCGGGCGCCAGCCGCCTGGGGCGTCTTGGCGGCATCGTCGGCTGGCCCCTGTTCATGAGCATGAGCCTGATCGCCTCGAACAGCCTCGGCGCGCTCACCGGCGAGTGGAAAGGCGCCCCGCCGAAAGCAGTGCGCCTCTCGGTGCTCGGCATCCTGGCGCTGATCGCCGCCATCGTCATCATCGCCATCGGAGGGCCGGCGCAATGAGGCTCGGCATCGGCTCCTACGCTTATATGTGGTCCATCGGGTTTCCGGGCGCCGAGCCCGAACACCCGCTCACGGCCCGAGGGCTCGTCCGCAAGGCTTGCGAACTCGGCGTGAAGGTGGTGCAATTCGGCCCCAACCTTCGCTTCAACGCCGAGGATTGCCGCTACGCGCAGGAAGCAGGCCTTGAGGTGGAAATCGGGGCGCTCGGGCTGGATCTCGCCGGGCAGATCGCCTTCGCGCGCTCTTGCGGCGCAACGCTGCTGCGAACCGTGCTCCAGGAGGAAGCCACGGAAACGCCCCCGCCCGGGTGGATCGAACAGAAACTGCGCGCCCTGATTCCTTCGCTCGAAGAGCACGGCCTGCGGCTGGCGCTGGAAAACTCGATCGTCCCGGCGCGGCAGATGCGCGCGGTGCTGGAAACCATCGCTCACCCGGCGCTCGGCGTCACGCTCGATACGGCCAACTCGCTCGCCATCAGCGAAGGCTGGCGGCATGTGCTTGCGGAACTGGCGCCGTTCACCTTCTGCCTTCACTTCAAGGATTTCCAGGTGCGCCGCGAATGGCACCGGATGGGCTTTCGGGTGGAGGGGCGCCCGGCCGGCCAGGGGCAATTGGACGCCAGGGAAATCCTGAACGCCTTGCAGCAGGCGGGCGCCCGGTGCAATTGGATTCTCGAACTCTGGCCGCCGCAGCAGGAGACGCTGGCGGCCACCATCGCGCTCGAGGACCTCTGGGCGAAGGAAAGCATTGCGTATTTGCGGGAATTCATCAAGGAGTAATTGCCATGGAATTCGCTGTTGCCATACTCGGCGCGGGCGGAAAAATGGGCCTTCGCGCCACGGAAAAACTGGCTGGCGCCCGCTGCCGGCTGCTGCTGTGCGAAGCCGATCCGCAAAAGGCGGACTCGTTGCGCGGCCGCGGACTCGAGGTCATGCCCGCCGAAGAGGCGGCCCGGGAGGCGGACTTCGTCTTCATGGCCGTGCCCGACGCGTTGATCGGAACCATTGCCTGCCAACTGGTCCCGTTGCTGAAGCCCGGCGCCGTGCTCATCATGCTGGACGCTGCGGCCGCCTGGCTTGGCGAAGTGCCTGTGCGCGACGGCGTCACGGCGATGATCGCCCACCCTTGCCATCCGCCTTTTTTCACCGAGCAGCCGACACCCGAGGCGCGCCGCGACTACTTCGGCGGCGTTGCCTGGCAGGACATCGTCGTCGCCCTGATGTACGGAGACGAAGAGCGGTTCCGGCAGGGCGTCGAAATCTGCAAGCAGGTTTTCGCGCCCGTGCGGGATGCGCACCGGGTCACCACCGAACAGTTTGCGATGCTCGAACCGGCGATGTCGGAGATCCTCGTGGCCGCGGCGGCGGCTTGGATGAAAGAGTCGCTCGAAGAGGCGGTGCGCCGGGGCGTGCCTCGCCCGGCCGCCGAGGCATTCATGGCCGGCCACGCGCAGATCGCAATCGCCATCGTCTTCGGCGCGGAAAAGGCGCCGTTTTCGGACGCGGCGAAACGCGCCATCGAGTGGGGCACGAAGCACTACATCCACCCCGGCTGGCGCGGCATCTACGAGCCGCAAACGCTGAAGGATGCGATCCGCGAAATCCTGTCCGCAGCGGCGCCTGCGTGAAGCCCGGCTTTGCGCTGCGCCGGACCGTGTCTTCCGGCACCCGTTTCGGCCCCGGCCGCGCCATCCTGCAAGTTTCGGCCTCCGGCGGCAGGCCGGCGGGTCGAATCCGGCCCATGCCGGTGATAGGATCGTATCGCCATGCTGAACCGAATGCTTTCCTTTGTTCTGGCTGCCTTCATCCTGGTGATCGTGGCTTGCGGCGGCGGCGCGCCGGAAAAGAAGGCCGCGGCCCCGCCCCCGAAGAAGCCGGCCGTCGCCGACCAATCCCACCGCTTCCCCGCGGCCGACCGCGTGGAAACGCAGATTGTGCAAGATCATCTGTTCGGCCACGATTTCCTGCCCGGCGGCAACGTCGCCCGCTATCGCAAGGGCAAGACCGAGTACGAGATGTTCCTGATCCGCACGTCGGTGCCGGAAGCCGCTGCGCTGCTGCTGATCAACTACAAGAACAAGCTGGAGAACCCGAAGCTGATCCCCCATTTCGGCGGCTATTACGGCAAGGACGGCGGCCGGATGGTCTTTGTCTTCGCCAAGGGGCCGTGGCTGGCCGGCGTCGCCGGGCTGCCCGAGAAGGACGCCGACATGGCCGCGCGCGAGCTGGCGGCCCGGCTGAATTGAGCAGGCCAGGACGCGAAAAAGCGTGGATCCCGGCGCCTGCCGATGGTATTCTGAACAGTTGGGGCTGATCCTGCCCCGGTCAAGATTCATCGATCCTTCAGGCGAGAGGTAAGCCATGTCCGGACATTCCAAATGGGCGACGATCAAACACAAGAAAGCCGCCCTGGACGCCAAGCGCGGGAAGCTGTTCACCCGCCTCATCAAGGAAATCACCATCGCGGCGCGCAACGGCGGCGACCCTGACTCCAACCCTCGCCTGCGTACCGCGATCCTGGCCGCCAAGGCCGTCTCCATGCCCGCCGACAACATCAAGCGCGCCATCCAGCGCGGCACCGGCGAAATCGAAGGCGGAGCCATCGAAGAGGTCATGTTCGAGGGCTACGGGCCCGGCGGCGTCGCCATCATGGTGGCGGCGGCCACCGACAACCGCAACCGCACCGTTTCCGAAATCCGCCACCTGTTTTCCAAGCACGGCGGCAACCTCGGCGAGCTCGGCTCGGTCAGCTGGATGTTCGAGCGCAAGAGCCAGGTGCTGATCGAGAAGGACAAGGCCACCGAAGAGCGCCTGATGGAGATTGCGCTGGAGGCGGGCGCCGACGACGTGAAGCTGGAAGGCGAGCACTGGGAGATCCTTTCGGCGCCGGAAGCGCATCATGCCGTGCTGGAGGCGCTCGAGAAAGCCGGCATTCCCACGGTCTCTGCGGAAATCGGCATGATCCCGAAAAATCTCATGGAAGTCGACCCCAAGCACCTGCCCGGCGTGATGAAGCTGATGGAGGCGCTTGAGGACCACGACGACGTGCAGAACGTTTACACCAACGCGGACTTCGGCGACGAGACCGGCGAATGAGCCGGCCCGCGCCGGACGGCACCGGGGGGCGTGTGCGCATACTGGGCATCGATTGCGGCAGCCAGGCCACCGGCTACGGCGTCATCGAAAGCGACGGCACGCGGCACCGCATGCTGGCCTGCGGCGCCATCCGGACCGGCGCCGGCGAGGAGTTCGCCATCCGCCTGAAGACCATCGGGGAGGGGCTCCGCGAAGTCATCGCTTCCTGGCAGCCGGACGAGGCTGCCGTTGAGGATACCTTCACCTCGGAAAACGTCCGCAGCGCGCTGAAGCTGACCCACGTGCGCGGCGTCGCCCTGTTCGTCTGCGCCGAGGCGGGCGTCCCCGTGACGGCCTACCCGCCGGCGCAGGTGAAGCTCGCCGTCGTGGGCAACGGGCGCGCCGCCAAGGAACAGGTGCAATGGATGACCCGGGTGCTGCTGGGATTGCAGGAACCGCCCCGCTCCCTCGATGCGTCTGACGCTTTGGCGGTCGCCATCTGCCATGCGGCCCGCCGCTCGACCCCGATTCCGCTATGATCTGCCTCGCCTCGCTGTTTTGCCTCGCCCTCGCCGCATTCGCCGCCGACGGGCCGCGTCTGTTCTACTCGAAGACCTTTCCCGGCAGCAAGCCCCCCTACATGGAGATCCGGCTCGACCGCAACGGCCGCGCCGAATACCGCGAAGCGCCCGGCGAGGAGTTTCCCGTCGTCTTCACGCTGCGCCCTGCCGAAACGGAAGTCGTCTGGCGGCTGGCCGAGAAACTGGACCGTTTTCAGCGCCCGCTCGAATCCGGCCTCAACGTGGCGCGGATGGGCGACAAGCTGTTGCGCTGGGAGCAGGGCGAAGAGCGCCACGAGGCGCGCTTCAACTACACGCTCGACCCCGACGCCCAGCTGCTTCAGGACTGGTTCGAGCGGATGTGCGAATCCGCTGTTCTCCAGGCCAATCTCGAACGGGCGGTGAAATACGACCGCCTCGGCGTCAATCAGGCCATTCTGCTGATTGAGGCCGCATGGGACAAGAAGCGGCTGGTGGCTGTCGACCAGTTCGTCCCTCTGCTCAAACGCGTGGCCGCCAATTCGGTCTACCTGAACATGGCGCGGGAACGGGCCGAGAAACTGCTGGCGCTGTTCCGTGCTTCAGACAGCGACGATGGGGCCCGCCCCGCGGCCGAGGGCAAGCAATGACGGCGCTGCTCTGGGCGGCGCTGCTGTTGGCGCAGCCTCCGGCGGCGCAGCCGGCCGAAGAGGAGGAAGCCCTAGAGCGCTCGCTCGCCGAGGCGGGCTCGAGCCCCGTGGATTACGTCCGCGCCATCGAGCGCCACCTCCGGCAGCACCCGGACTCCCCGCGCCGCGCCGAATACGAGCGCATCCTCGCCCAGGCGGGCGTCGACCTGCGCGACCGCCGGCTCCTGCTCCTCTACGGCGTGCGCGCCATCGAGCAGGGCTCGCGCAGCATGCAGCTGCTGGACCACGTCACGCGCGCGCTGCTCGACAGTCCGGGCCGCGAAGACCAGCAGCGGGCGCTGGCGTACTCGCGGATGCTGGCCGGGATGCTGGAGGAGCAGCGCAAGGAGCAGCTGGCCGGCGAGTACCGGCCGATGCGCGGCCGCCGCCTCGAGGAGACCGAATACGCGCTCGCGCGGGCCCGCACCTTCGAGGCGCGGGCCCTGGATAATCTCGGCCGCGCCGAAGAAGCGCTGGCGGCCGCGCTGGCCGGATGGCAGCTTTATCCGACCGTCGAAAATGCGCGGGAACGCGCGCGCATCCTCGAGCGCGCAGGCCGCTCCGCCGAAGCGCTGGCAGCCTTCGCCGAGTCGCTCGCCCTGGGCGCCGACCGCACCGGAGAACCCGACGCGAAGCGCGACCGCGAGCGGCTCGCCGCGCTCGCGCGCAAGGCCCATGGCGGCGAAACCGCCTTCGGCGCGGAGCTTCTCGCCGCCTACGACCGCGTCGCCGCCGCGCAAGAGGCGCGCCGGGCGCGGCTGAAGGAGTTCGACCCCAACTTCGGCGCCCGGACGATCTACGACTTCACCCTCACCAGCACCACCGGCGAAAAGCTCGCCCTGGCCAGCCTGAAGGGCAAGGTGGTGGTCATCGATTTCTGGGCCACCTGGTGCGGCCCCTGCCGCGCGCAGTACCCGCTGTACGAACAGGTGCGCCAGCGGTTCCGGGACCGCAACGACGTCGTCTTCCTTCGCATCTCGACCGACGAGGACCGCTCGGCGGTGGCCCCGTTTCTCAGCGAGCAGAAGTGGGAGCCGCTGTCCTGGTTCGAGGACGGGCTGGCCTCGCTGCTGCGCGTCAGCGCCATCCCCACGGCGATGGTGCTCGACCGCGAAGGCAACATCGTGAGCCGCATGAGCGGCTTCATCGCCGACCGGTTCGTCGATATGCTCTCCGAGCGGATCCGCGAGGCCCTGGAGGCGCCCGGCGCATGAGCTTCCGGCGCGTCTTCCTCATCGTGCTGGACAGCGTCGGTATCGGCGCCATGCCGGACTGGCGCGAGTTCGGCGACGACATGCCCGGCGACACGCTCGGCCATTGCGCCGAACGCCGGCCGCTGCGCCTGCCGAACCTCGAGCGGCTCGGCATCGCCAACATCCGCCCCTTCGCCCACCTCCGGGCCGCCGAGGCTCCGGCGGCAAGCTACGGCCGCTGCGCGCTGGCCTCTCCGGGCAAGGACACCACCACCGGCCACTGGGAGCTGGCCGGCATCATCCTGAAGAAGCCTTTTCCGCTTTACCCCAACGGATTTCCGCCGGAATTGATCCGCGAATTCGAACGCCGCATCGGCCGCGGCACGCTCGGCAACAAGCCGGCTTCCGGCACGGAAATCATCCGGGAGCTCGGCGAGGAGCACATGAAAACGGGCAAGCCCATCGTGTACACCTCCGCCGACAGCGTGTTCCAGGTCGCCGCGCACGAGGAGGTGATCCCGCTCGAGGAGCTGTACCGGATCTGCGAAATCGCGCGGGACCTGCTGCGCGGCGAGCACGAAGTCGGGCGCGTGATCGCGCGGCCCTTCATTGGCTCGCCCGGGGCTTTCGTCCGCACCGCCAACCGGCACGACTACGCCGTGCCGCCCCCGCAAGGGATGCTGCTCGACCGCCTGGCCTGGCGCGGCGTCCCTGTCATCAGCATCGGAAAAATCGCCGATATTTTTCTCGGGCGGGGCATCGCGCATTCCCTGAAAACGAAAAATAATGCTGACGGAATGGAGAAAATTCTCGCCGCGGCGCGGGAATTTCCCGAGGGCCTGGTTTTCGCCAATCTCGTCGACTTCGACATGCTTTACGGCCACCGCAACGACCCCGAGGGCTACTCCCGCGCGCTCGAGGAGGTCGATGCGTGGCTTCCCTCGCTGGAAACGTCGCTCGCGCCGGACGACCTCGTCATCCTCACCGCCGATCACGGCTGCGATCCGGTGACGCCCTCCACGGACCACAACCGCGAATACGTCCCCTTGCTCGCCTTCGGCCCGCGCGTGCGCCGCGGCGCAAACCTCGGCACGCGGGCCTCGCTTGCGGACATCGGCCAGACCATCGCCGCCAATTTCGGCGCCGCGGCGCCCGCAGGCGAAAGTTTCCTGTCCGATCTCGGCGCCTGAGGACCGGCCGCGCCCGCCCTGTCACAGCTCGGCCGCGAGGGCCGCCGGCTTGACAGGCAGCCGCGCGATCAGCCTCGCGCGGTGGCGGCGCAGGTAGTAGTCGATCGTCTCCACCCGCAGCCGGATCGAACCGGCGGGCTTGTTCTCGTCAAGGTCCTTGAACCCGAAATACGGCCTCCCGGCGCTTTCCAGAATCTTCTGGATCAGCTTGTAGGCGGGCGCGTCATGGCCGCAGCGGAAGTTGGACAACTCCACGCCGATCAGGTTCGGGTGCCGCGCCACGAACTTCGCCGCCCAGACCTTGTGCGTCGTGCTCGCCGAGTAGGAATGCTGCCATACGTCGTCGATGTCGAGCGGATGGTCGCCGTGGAAAACGCGCTCGAGGATGTCGGCGTCCACGGGCAGAAAAGCCTGCGACAGCACCGGGTAGCCGCGGTTCTGGAACTCTTCCGGAATGCCGTGGTTGAGCCCCGGGTCGTGGTGATACGGGCGGCCGAGGATGACAATGCCAAGGCGGCCCTCCTGCTCCAGGCGTTCGATCACCTCCCGCGATGCGGCGCGCATCTCGTTCATCCACCGGGCGTGCGCCGCTTCCGCCGCCTGGAGCGCCGCGGCGTTTTCCTCCTCGTCCACGCCGAGCGCCGGCGCCCAGCATTCCAGCATCTGCCGTTCGAGCAGCGCTTTGTCGCGCAGATCCAGCAGCGGGCGGAGGAAGGCGATGCCGCGCCGGGCGAATTCGTCCCCGCCGATCTGAAACGCCGCCTGCGCCACCAGCGGCGTCGTGCTCACCGTCGGGCATGCGTTCGTGCCGATGAATTTCTCGAGGTGCGTCTCCAGCACGTCGAACATCGGCATGAAAATCGCCTGAAACGGGCGCTTCGCATAATGCACCGCCAGCAGGTTGTGCAGGTGCGCCACCGCGACCTTCGACGGGAAGCACGGATCAATGGCCCCGCGCCCCATCGCCGCCCGGTACATGGCGTCCGAGGTGAAATCCGACCAGACAATGTTTTCCGGCGGCACGCCGAGGCTTTCCAGATAGGCGGCGAAGAAATTGCCGTAAATGTACTGGTAGGTGACGCGGGGAATGGCGATCCTGATTTCGGCGCGGCGGGCGCGCAGGCGGCCCCGGCGCGTCAGCAGCAGGCGCGGAGCGGGGCGGGCGACACGGGGCGGAGGCGACGGCGGACGCCAGCAGGTCCGCGCCGCCAGCGCGACCAGGTTCGGGTTGTCGCGCCGGTTCTTTTCCGCCGCGGCCAGCAGCCGGCGCACTTCGGCGGCGTCTGCCGCGGCGCCTTTCTCGCAATTGGCCACGATCAGCCGCTCTTCGTCGCCGCCGAACCTGTAGTAAAGGAACGTGCGCACGCAGGAGTTGCTGCAAAACCGGCAACGGGTGTGTTCGCCGGATTCCGTGCGAAAATCGAGGTTTTCGATCGCCTCCAGCCCCGGAAACCGGGTCGCTTTTCCGGACGCCCAGTGATCGCGCGCCTCCAGCGCCGCCCCGATGGCCCCCGCTTCCCCGCAGAAGGGGTGCACCGCGATCTCAAGCTGGTCCGCCTCGCGCCCGGCGCGTTCCCGGAGGAAATCCACCTGCGCCTTGACCGCGGCCAGATTGTGCTGCGTCCCGCCTTGCAGCAAAAACCGCCGGCCGAGCTGCAACGGGTTCTGGATTTTCGCCACCTTGATCCAGATATTTTTCGGCAATACCGCGGCAAGGCCGGCCAGAATTTCCTCCTGCGTCCACCCCTGCCGCTGGAAATTCACGATGTCGGCCTGGAGGAAAATCGCGCAGCCCGGCGTGAACCGCGGCATGCTGCGGGCCTGGAAGGCGCGCTCGGCGTAGGATTCCAGCGGCACGCCGAAGCTGCGGGCCACGGCTTGCAGGAAGTACCCGTTGCCCGCCGAACACTGCGTGTTCAGCATGAAATCCTTCACCTGCGGGCCGCGCAGCGCGATGATCTTGATGTCCTGGCCGCCGACGTCGACGATGACGTCCACGCCCGGCATCACGCTCAGGCCGGAGCGGGCGTGGGCCGCCGTCTCCACCACCGCCACGTCGGCCTGCAACACCCGGGCGAGCACGTCCTTGGCGTATCCTGTCACCGCCGCGCCCAGAACGTGCAGTTCCGCGCCCTTCTGCTCCGCCGCCAGCCTCAGTTCGCGGGCGATCTGGCGGCAGTCCTCCAGCGGGTTGCCCGCCGAAAGCCGGTAACTGGAGGCGCGGACCGCGCCCCACTCATCGATGAGCACCGCCTTGGTGGACGTGGAGCCGCCGTCGATGCCGAGGAACACGCGGCACCGCTCGCCGCGCTCGAAACCGCACAACGGCGCCGCGCGCGGGCGGAATTGCGCGAGGAATTCCTCGAGCTCTCCATCGCCGCCCCGCAGGCCGGGCAGCCCGTCGCGCCTGCCGTCGCTCGAGCGGCTCCAGGCAAGGATTTCGCCGTGGCCGCGGTAGGAGCGGGCGATCCCTTCCTCGCGAACGAACTCCACCGCCCCGAGCGCCGCGAAGTAAACCGCTTCCTCCGGGCACTGCACCAGGCCGGCCGGGTCCGCCCCCTCCGGCAGCGGCACGCCGCGCTCCCTCCACAGCCGCTCCAGGTGCGCCCGCCAGGCTTCGCGCAAGCCGGGCAGATAATAATTCGGCCCGCCGAGCAGCAACACCCGCGGCAGCAGGACGCGGCCGCGCGACAGCACCGACAAATTCTGAAGGACCAGCGCCTCGAACAGGGACGCGAACAGCTCGCGCTCCGGCACGCCTTTCTTTTGCAGGCTGTTGATGTCGCTCTCGGCAAAGACGCCGCACTTGCCCGCCACCGGGTGCAGCGGCACGCCCTCGTAGCGGTAGGCGGCCAGCTCCTGCTCGCTGATCCGCAGCTTGGCGGCGATCTTGTCAATGACCGCGCCCGTGCCGCCCGCGCAGACGTCGTTCATGGTGGACGTCTTCTTCCTCCCGCCGCCGGGCAGCGGCTCGAAGAAGATCATCTTGGCGTCCTGGCCGCCCAGCTCGACTACCGAGCGCACATCGGCAAACCGCCTCTCGACCGCCAGCGCCACCGCGGCCACTTCGGAGATATGGCGGGCGCCGGTCAGCGGCGCGAACGTCGAGGCGCCCGAGCCGGTCATCACCACTTCCAGACCGTTGCCCGCCGGGCCGAATTCCGCCTCGATGCGCCGCAGGAACTCGCACACCATCTCCGCCTGCCGCGCCCCGTGGCGGCGGTAGTCGCGCCAAACGGGCTCGCCGCCCGCCGCGGGACACACGACCGCCTTCACGGTCGTCGAGCCGATATCGATGCCTGCGATCCATTCGGCCATCGCTCGCGCTCCATCCTCTCGGCGACGTGCAGCACGAATTGCGCCGCCGTGCCCGCAGGCGGCGTCTTCCGGCGAAAGCGGTAGAACGGACTCTGCATCTCCGGCCTTTCGCCGACGAACCGGCGGATCTGCTCGAGCGTGCGGCCTGTGCTGCGCAAGGCCGCGTCGAACTCCTCCCGCGCGCGGCGCCGCGCATCGGCCAGCGCCATCTGCACGCGGTTCAGCACGTTCACCTCGCCCTCCCCGAGCGTCTCCAGCGGCAGAAACAGCAGCTCCGGATGGCGCGCCGCCACCAGGGCCATCACGCCGTCGGCCTGCGTGGCCGGCATGCAGCCGAAGGGCTTCACGTTGATGAACAGGTGGCAGCTGCCCTCCTCGACGGCTTCCAGCGCGCGGCCCACCACCAGATGGCCTTCGCCGCCGCGGGCCAGCGTGTCGTACAGAGCGTGCGCCAGACGTCCGATCTTTTCCTGGTCCTCGGGCTCCCCCGCCAGCCCGCCCAGCCGCCGCGCCGCCTCGCGGTATTGCCGGCCCCAAAACCAGGACGAGAATCGCAAAAGCGCTTCTTTCTTCAGGTACCCGGGCCTCAGTCCTTTCCTGCGCCGGTTGTTCAGCCTCGCCTCGTAGAGCCAGTAAAGGATCAGGTTCGTGATCGGGTCGACGCGGACTTCCGCGCCTTCCTGCTCGAGATACCGGAACAGATTGTGGTTGGCGTCGCCCTCGGAAAGAGCGGAATAGAACTCGCCCGTCACCTTCACCACCGGGCGGACGCGCAGCCAGTCGACGCGCACCTGCCCAAGGCGCTCGCAGCATTCCGCCAGCGCCTCCTTCCAGTCCGCGCCGCGCAGATGATAGCGGATCCGCTTCAGGATACCCGCCCACCGCATCAGGCCGCCCCGCGGGCTGCGCCGGAACGGCTCATAATGGCTCCGGCCGCGCAGAAAATCCGCAAGACGCGCAAGCACCTCGCCAAACGCCGCACCCGTGGCGCCGGGCTCGGCCTCGAACGGCCGGATGCGGTGGGAAAGATCAAACAGCAGGTCGCCGAGGATCAGGGCGTTCAGCATGCCCAGGCCGAAGTTCGGCGTGTACCGGAGCCCCGGATGCTTCGAGCCCTCGCGAATGGCCGTGTTGGCGAGGAAAGTCAGCACGCGGAAGCCCGGAAACCCGGCGTCTTCCAGCGCCTGCCGGTATTCGGACTCGTACATTCCGAACCGGCAGGGGCCGCAGCCGCCGATGGTGAAATAGACAAAATCCCGGACGATTTCCTCGGCCGAAAAGCCCTGATCTTGCAAATTGCGGAGATAATCGATCAGATTCCCGGCCGTATAATAATTCGGGTTGCACAGCCCGTGATTGCAATATTCCACGCCCGTGTAATAACTCGTGCGGCCCGGCGTCGGCAGCGCCCGGCAGCGGTAGCCGCAGCCCTGAAATACGGCTTCGATCAGCGCATCGTGCCAGGGCGTCAGGTTGCCGAACAGGATCGTTGTCGAGGGAACTTCTTCGGGCGTGAAAGAACGCGGCTCCGGCCTGCGGTAATGCGATGACTGATCCGGTTCCGCCGAAAGCACGCGCAATGGCTGCGTAGGGGCCGCTTCACGGGGCGGGCCTGGGATCCGGGGCATCGTCACCTCCTGAATCCGGACTCCGTCAGTTTCCCGTATGCAGGCAGCCGCCGCGCATCCGGGAGGCGCTGCCCGCGGTGCAGACAGACAATCTGTCAATCAATTTACGACAATCGCCCCCGAAATGAAAAGCGGGTTGGCGGAATTTGTCATCAAAAAGGGTTCCTGGCTGCCGGCCGGGTCACAGCTCTTGCCCGGTTTTCGCAGAATTTTCCCTCCCCGGGCGGTCTCGCAGGGGCCGGGTCACGCGAACGCTTCTGTCAGACGACGGAGGCGAGGACGACAGTTCGATCAGGCGAATACTCGCAGGGGCCGGGTCACGCCAGCGCTTCTGTAAGGGCCGCGGCTGTTTCGGCCACGCCGGCCAGTTCCTCTCTCAGCCGCACCACCTCGCCAACCACCATCACCGCGGGGCTGTTCACCGCCACCTCGTCGGCGGCGGTTTCCCTCAGGCTGGTCACGATCACGCGCTCCTCCGGCAAGGTTGCGTTCTCGATGAACGCCACCGGCTCCGACGGGCTGCGTCCGGCGCGGATCAGCGCCGAGGCGATGCGGGCGCGGTTGCCCACGCCCATGAGGATGACGAGCGTGTCCACTCCCGCCAGCTTCGGCCACTCCACCTCGCCCTCGCCGCAGGCATGCCCGGTGACCACAGCGAAGCTGCGCGCCACGTTCCGGAAAGTTGGCGGGATGCCGGCCAGCGCTGGCGCCGCCAGCGCAGAAGTCACCCCGGGCGCCACCTCCACCCTCCAGCCCCGGCGGCGCAACCATCGCCATTCCTCTCCGCCGCGTCCGAACACGAACGGGTCTCCGCCCTTCAGACGCACGACACGCGGATACCGCTCCGCATAGTGTTCCAGCTGCTCGAGGATCCGCTGTTGCGTCTCCTCCTGGCGGCCGTGCTCCTTGCCTGCATCCACCAGCAACGCTCCGGGCCGGACGAGCGACAGCACGTCCGCCGAGACCAGCCGGTCAAACAGCACCACGTCGGCAGCGGCGAGCACTTCCGCGGCCCGCACCGTCAGCAGGTCCTTGCGGCCCGGGCCGGCGCCGACCAGGTAGATGGTGGATGCAGGGTTCATCGGGCAAAACTCCGGATTCCGTCCCACACGAGGTGAGAGCCGAGATATAGAAGCACGACCGTCAGCGCTGTGCGAAACGGGCGCGCCGGCAGGAACGACGCCAGCCACGCGCCGCCCAGCGCGCCGGGGATCCCCCCAAGGCAGAGCTGCCGAAACACGGCGTGGTCGATGTTGCCGGAGGCCAGATGCATGCCCCCGGCCGCTGCGGCCAGCCCGAGGCCGAACACAAGGTCCGTGCCGACCACCTTCGCCGGGCCCGCCTGCGTGCAATGGAGCAAGGCCAGGTTGCCGAGCGCGCCTGCCCCTGCGGATGAAAAGCCCACTTCGATCCCGATCGGCGCCCCGATCAGGGCCAGCCAGCCCCTTCGTTCGGCGCCCGTCCCGGCCAGGGGCCGCCGCAGCGCGCGGCACAGGCTGGCCAGAGCCAGACAGACGATCACGCCCCCGACGATCAACAGCACCGCCGGCCGCAAATGCGTTTCGCGGAACAATCCGTGCAGCCGCACTCCCGCCCAGGACCCGGGCAATCCTCCCGTCAGCATCAGGCCTGCCGCCGCGTAGTCCACCTGTCTCCGCAATATGTACACCGGCGCAGCCAGCAGCTTGACCACCGTGACAAACAGCAGCGCCGTGCCTACGGCCGCGGCCGGCGCCAGCCCGAAGGCAAGAATCAGCACCGGCGTCATCAGCACGCCGCCGCCGACGCCGGTCAGGCCCACTGCAAGGGCAACGAGAAACCCGGCCAGCGCGATCATTCCCCGCCTCCCTTGTCGAAGGTATGGATTCCGCACTCGAGCTTCGCCCCGCCCCAGCGCCCTGAGCGCGGCTTCGACGCGTCCGCCGGCTTCGACGTGCACGGCTCGCAGCCGATGCTCGTGTAGCCCTGGCCGTAAAGAGGCAGGAGCGGGATCTCGTGAGCCACGGCATAGGACAGAACGTCCTTCCAGGTCCAGAAGGCGAGCGGGTTCAGCTTGACAATCGTCCTGCCCGAGGGCAGGCGGTGCGTCTCCTCGATTTGCAACCCGCTGCGGGTGGGCGACTGTTCGCGCCGCAGCCCGGTGATCCAGAGATCGTAATTCTCCAGCTCCTCCAGCAGCGGCTCGACCTTGCGGATCCGGCAGCAACGGCCCGGGTCTGTCCGGTACAACTGCCCGAACTGCGACTCCTGCTCCGCGCGGGAAAGGCGCGCCCCGGCGTTCAAAAGCCGCAGGCCCCATTCACGCGCCATCCGGTCGCGGTATTCCAGGGTTTCCCGGAAATGATAGCCTGTTTCCAGAAAAATGACCGGCAATTCAGGCCGGAATTCCCGGGCCATGTGGAGCACGGCCATGTCCTCGGCCTGAAAACTGCAAGTCAGGCAGGCCGGCCCGGGGAAACGGGCGAGCGCCCCGGCCAGGGCCTCGCGCGCCTGATCCAGCACATTCATCGCACTGCCTCCTTCGCCGCGGATTCGACCAGGCGGTCCATCTCCTGCCGCGCCCCGGCCCTGTCGCCGCGGCGCAGCAGGCCGAGCGCTTCCGAGTCCGCCAGGCGGTACCAAAGCTTTTTTCGGGCGGAAAAAGAAGGAACAGATTCGCGGATCCTGGGGCGCAATTCGTCCGCGATGTCGAGAAATTGCGCGTAGGCTTGATCGAACATCCGCGCACACTGCTCGCGAATCCGCACGGCCAGCGCCGGGCATTTTCCGCTTGTGGAAACGGCGATCACCAGATCCCCCTGGCGGTGCACCGAAGGCAGCAGAAAGCGGCAGTGCGCAGGGTCGTCCGCTGCATTGAAGAGCACGCCGAGCCGTCCGGCCGCCTCGGCCATCGCCCGGTTCGCCTCCGGGTCGCCGAGCGCGCTGATGGCGAGGCGAAAACCGGCGAGGTCCGCCGGCTCGGGTTTCTTTCTGCGCCACTCCAGGCGGCCTTCGGCCGCCATGGCCGCCAGCGCGCCGCCCGCTTCCTCGGCGATCCACACCAGGCGCGCGCCGCTGCCTTCAAACAGCCGCACCTTCTCCTCCGCCATCGGCCCGCCGCCCAGCACCGCGCAGGGCCAGCCCCGCAGATCGAGCATCACGGGAAACAGGCGGCTCATGCGGATGCCTCCAGGAAGCGGCTGCGGAGCGCCTCGATGCCCGCGCGGTGGCACCAGTCGCCGAAGCTCTCCCCGGGCTGCCGCTCCGCCGCCCAGGCGGCCAGCAGCGGCCGGAGCGCTGCGCCGATTCTTTCCAGCGGGATGTTGTGCGAATATAGCTGCGCCACGCGCGTCGCCAGCGGCGAGCCGCCCAGGTAGATCGAATACAGCCTCGGGCTTTGGCCCACCACGCCGATTTCGGCCGTGTAGGGCCGCGCGCAGCCGTTCGGGCAACCGGTCATGCGGAGATGGATCACCTCGTCGCCGAGGCCCGCCGCGGCGGCTTGTTCCTGCACATCCCGCACCACGTCGGGCAGCACGCGCTCGCTGTCGGTGAGCGCCAGCCCGCAAGTCGGCAGCGCCGGGCAGGCCATCGAATGCCGCAACAACGGCGGAAGCTCGGCGGGCAGCGGCACGCCGCGGCGGCGCAGGATCTCCTCCAGCCGCGGCCTGTCGCCAGGCGCCAGATTCGCGAAGATCAGGTTCTGCTGCGGCGTGAACCGCACCTCGGGTTGCAGCCCGGAAACCGCCTCGGCCACCGCCTCCATCAGCGGCCCGGCAAGGCGGCCGCTGACGACGCGAAGGCCGAAAAACCAGCGCTCGCCGCGCTCGTCCTGCGGATGCCACCCGAGCCAGTCGGCATGCCGCTTCCAGTGCAACGGCCGGGGCGGCTCCGGCGCCCAGCCCAGCCGACGCGCCAGTTCCTCGCGGAACCAGTCGAGCCCGCGCTCTTCGATCACATACTTCAGCCGTGCATGGCGGCGGTTGGAGCGGTCGCCAAAATCCCGGTGAATTGTGACCACGGCCCGGGCGACCTCCAGCACCTGTTCCGGACGGATGAATCCTGCGGGGTCGGCCAGCCGCGGGTACGTCGCGCGATCTCCGTTGGTTTGTCCCATGCCGCCGCCGGCGAGAAACGTGAAGCCGCACACCTGCCCGTTTTCAAAGTGGGCGACAAAGCCGAGATCGTCCGAATAAATGTCCACCGTATTGTCGCCCTCGCGGGTGAAACCGATTTTGAATTTCCGGGGCAAATAGGTGTCGCCGTAGACGGGTTCGGACTCCTCTTCCACCAGCGACGCCGCCCGCTCCCCGTCCAGCCAGATTTCCGCATAGGCCCGCGTCCTGGGCTTCAGCGAGCGGTCCACCAGGCGGACCCACTCGAGCAGGCTGCGCTGTTCGGGAGTGTCAAACGGCGCCGCCGTCGAGACGACGTTCCGCACCACGTCCCCGCAGGCGGCGAACGTGTTCAGCCCCGCCTCGTTGATGGCGCGGATGAGATCGCGCAGGGAGCGCTTGCCGACGTAATGGTATTGCACTCCTCCGCGCGAAGTGATCCGCAGCGTCCCGTCGCCGGCCCGCCCGGCCAGCCGGTGCAGCGCCAGATACTGCTCCGGCCGCAGCACGCCCCCGGGGACGCTGACGCGCACCATGCAGCTGTATTCCTTCCGCGCCTCCGCCTTGCGCAGGTCGCGGTCGTGTTGCTGGTAAATGCCGTGGAATTTCAGCACCAGCACGGCGTCGCGGCTGAAATTCGGCGCATCCTGCCGCAGTTCCTCCGCAATGGTTCCCCGCAAACGCCGGCTGGCTGCTTTCACCATCTCGGCGGCCGGCAATTTCCCCGTTTCCGCCATCGTCAGATTCCCTCCCCGGAAAAGAACTGTTCTCTCGGCGCCAACACGGCCTTTTCCCGCAGTTCGCCGAGGATGCGTTCCACCGCCTTCTCGCAATCCCCGCCATGCGGAAGCGCGAAGACGGGGTAGCCGCGGCACTCGCTGCCGGGCGGCGCGATCACGAGCTGCCCGGCGCGCAGCAGCGGCTCGAGCGGCTGCACGCGCTCGTCCAGCAGCAGGACGTCGGCGCCGAGCGCGAAGAGCCGCCGCTCCAGAAGGTGCGCCGCCGGCGATGACGGATCGGCGACCACCAGCGCGCCCGTGTGCCCGCTGCGGCAGGAGCGCTCCGCCGCCGTCAGCCGCCCGGCGCGGAAGCGCGGGGCCGCCCGGCTTCGCCGCGCGGCCTCAGGGTCCTCGGCCGCCGCATGGATCATGCCCGCGGCGATGGTGCGGTTCGAGACCGGATCCACCAGAATAAACGCGCCGTTGCCGCGGATGCTGCGGTACGGGTCGAACGCCAGCGGCCGCGACGTCTCCCACACGACCAGCCCGATTTCGCTCCAGCCGAGCGTCTCCGCCTCGCGCGGCTCGAGCGAGGAGATGTCGATGGCGTGGCGCACGTCCACGGCGCGCGCCTGCACCTCGTTCGGCCCGTGGCGCAAAAGCAGCGTGCGCGCGCGGTCCAGCGGCTCCGGACTCATCCACACCGTGTGAGCCTCGAAACGGCGGCTCACAGCGGGCGGCTGCGCGGCCGAGGCCAGCAGCGAGCCGCGCGAAACGTCCAGCTCGTCCTCGAGCGTCAACGTCACCGACATCGGCGCCACAGCTTCTTCCAGGTCCCCGTCAAAGGTGACGATGCGCGCGACGCGCGTCTGCCGCCCGGAGGGCAGCTCCACCAGCCGGTCCCCGGGCCGGATGCGGCCGGAAACGATCTGGCCGGCAAAGCCGCGAAAGCCGTCTTTCGGGCGGATCACATACTGGACCGGGAACCGGAACGGCGCGCCGGCCGCTTCCGCCTGGGGCTCGATCTGCTCGAGATATTCGAGCAGCGACGGCCCGTCATACCACGGCATCCGCGCCGACCGCTCCACCACGTTGTCGCCTTCCAGCGCGCTCACCGGGATGAAGGCGAGCCTTGCCGGGCCGAGCCGCGGCGCCAGCGCGCGGAACTCCGCCACCACCGCGTCGAAGGCGGACTTCGCATACCCGGCCAGATCCATCTTGTTCACGGCAACCACCAGGTCCGACACGCCCAGCAGGGCTGCGATGAACGCGTGCCGCCGCGATTGCGGCAACACCCCCTTGCGCGCGTCCACCAGAATCACGGCCGCGTCCGCCGTCGACGCGCCCGTCGCCATGTTCGGCGTGTATTGCTCGTGTCCCGGCGTGTCGGCGATGATGAATTTCCGCCGCGGCGTGGAAAAATAGCGGTAGGCCACGTCGATGGTGATGCCCTGCTCGCGCTCGGCCCTCAGGCCGTCGGTGAGCAGCGAAAAATCGATCGCGCCGCCCGAGCGGTTCACCGGGCTTTTCTTCACCGCCTCGATCTGGTCCTCGTACGCGCTGCGCGTGTCGTACAGCAGCCGCCCGATGAGCGTGGACTTGCCATCGTCCACGCTGCCCGCCGTCGAGAAGCGCAGCAGGGAGCGCTCCCCCTCCTTGCGAAGGAAATGCGTGAGCGGCGCCGTCGGCGCAGAGACTGCCGGCACGGCTGTCATCAGAAATAGCCCTCCCGTTTTTTCACTTCCATCGACCCGTCCTGGTCGTGATCGATCACGCGGTTTTCCCGCTCCGACCGGCGGAATTGAAGCAATTCCTCGATAATTTTCTCCACCGTGTCCGCTTCCGAGCGGATCGCCCCGCTGCACGGCGTGCAGCCGAGCGTGCGCATCCGGCACTTCACCACCTTTGGCTTCTCGCCGGGCAGCAGCTTCACGTTCGGCTGGTAGGGGATCAGCGTGTTGTTGCGCTCCAGAACTTCGCGCGGCCGCGCGAAATAGAGCGGGACAATCGGAATATTTTCCAGCGCAATATAGCGCCAGACGTCCATTTCCGTCCAGTTGGAAAGCGGAAATATCCGCATATGCTCGCCCGGGTCCACCCGCCCGTTGTAAATCGACCACAATTCCGGCCGCTGCGTCTTCGGATCCCAGTGCCCGTTGCGGTCCCGAAAGCTGAAGACGCGCTCTTTGGCGCGGCTGCGCTCCTCGTCGCGCCGCGCGCCGCCAAGCGCCGCATCATAGCCGCCCTCCCGGATCGCCTGCACCAGCGCCTGCGTCCGCAGCAGCTGGCAGCATTTCGCCGTGCCCAGATCGTAGGGGTTGGCCCCGGACCGGATCGCTTCCCGGTTCGTGTAAACCACCAGCTGCGCCCCGATCTGGCTCGTGAACCGGTCCCGGAACTCGATCATTTCCGGGTATTCGTACGTCGTGTCGATATGCAGCAGCGGGAAGGGAAGCGGCCCGGGGTGGAAAGCCTTGCGCGCCAGGTGCAGCAGAACCGAGGAATCCTTTCCGATCGAGTACAACAACACCGGCCGTGCAAACTGCCCGGCCGCTTCTCGCAAGATCTGGATGCTCTCCGCTTCCAGCCACCGCAGGTGCGACAGCGTTGGCGGACTGAAACTCGCCATGCATCCTGTTTACACCATCACCTTAATCCCTAGCAACATTATCCATATTGAATTCGATGTGACCCTGTGTGCTCGACGCACGGCGAGAGGTCGCGCCGGCTCCGGCGTTTGACCGGATCCGTAGCGTAAAAATGCTTTGTATACAACAGGTTAATATGGGGCAAAGATAGCGGCCAGGTCGGCGCCGTGCCCGTGCCGGCGTGAATTCGGGCCCGTGCGCCACGGAGCGGCATTCGGCAAAATTCAGCATGAGTGAGCAGCTCCCTGCTAAAAGTCCGATCGTCCCGCTGCGTGGAAGTGCCTACTGCTCTCCGGTGGGACCGCTCGCTCTCGCAGGCCTTCGGCCCGCTTCGCTCGCGGCTCTGACAGCGGCCTTTGGCCTGGGCACTTTCAGAGCCGCGAACGGTGCGCCGCCGTTCGGCAGAACGGCGGCCGGAGTGAGCGGTTGCCCCGCCCGATGGCGTGCTTCGGCTCCATCGCTCGATGCGCGTGGGCCGCAGGCCGCTGAAACCGCTCGCTCTCGCAGGCCTTTGGCCTGCTTCGCTCGCGGCGCTGAAAGCGGCCTTTGGCCTGGGCACTTTCAGAGCCGCGAACGGTGCGCCGCCGTTCGCCAGAACGGCGGCCGGAGTGAGCGGTTGCCCCGCCCGATGGCGTGCTTCGGCTCCATCGCTCGATGGCCGTGGCCCGGTTAAACCGCTCGCTCTCGCAGGCCTTCGGCCTGCTTCGCTCGCGGCGCTGAAAGCGGCCTTTGGCCTGGGCACTTTCAGAGCCGCGACCTAAGGCCGCCGTTCGCCAGAACGGCGGCCGGAGTGAGCGGTTGCCCCGCCGGATGGCGTGCTTCGGCTCCATCGCTCGATGGCCGTCGGCCGGTGCGACCGCTCGCTCTCGCAGGCCTTCGGCCTGCTTCGCTCGCGGCTCGGAAAGCGCTGTTTCTGTGCTGCCAATCCTCCCCGGCCGATTTCCGCGGTCACCGCGCGGGGCGGATTCTCACTCCCGCCTTGCGGCCGGGCTGGAAGCGGAGTTCGAGAATGCCGCCGGAGTCGGACTGCGCCTCGAACATCTCTTCGCCGTCGACTTCCACGTCGTACCGCGCCTCCGGCTCCAGCCCGAGGACAAAGGCCACCTCCTCCACCGCCTTTTCCCCTTCCTGCGGCTCGGGCAGCCAGCCTGTTTCGAACTGCAAGCCGCCGGGCGCGAACAGGACGCGCACGGGCCCGAGATCGATCGGCCGGGGCTGCGCCTCGGGCCGGACCAGAATCCGCCTGCCACCGGCGAACAGCTGCGCGCGGCCGTCCTGGAAGCCGAACCACGCCGCATCGTCTTCCCACCCGGAGCGCACCAGCAACTGGCCGCGCCCGTGGAACAGGTCCGGCATATAGGTGAAGCTCAGCCCCGGCTGGTACGGGTTGGCCCAGAGGAACTCGTAGGGGATGCCGAACTCGCCGCGCATCAGGAACCGGTCGATCATGAGCCAGCCTTGCAGGAACTGGTGCGGCTGCGCGTTGGTGTCATAGGCGACCAGGGCCAGCTCGGCCGCGCGGGACCAGGCGGCTTCCCGCAGGTCGGGATCGCCGGGCGTCCAGTAGGCGGGAATCCGGTAATCGTTCTCGGCCGCCGGCCAGGGCATCGGGTAGTAGGACAGGATTTGCAGCGGCGGCAGCTCCTCGAACCACTTCGCCAGCCCCTCGCGGAGATCCATGCGCAGGTTGTCGCGGATCGCGTGGAGCAGCTCGATCATCGCGTACAGCTCCTCGCGGCTGCGGAACGGGCTTGCGCCTTGCCGCAACTGCGGGGCGACCTCGCCTTGCCACCACGACTCGACCACATGCCGCAGGCATTTTTCGGCCGCGCGCGGCTCGCTGTCGGCCAGCGCGATGGCGGCAAAGGCCAGCGAGCGCATCTGGCGGGCGTCTCCCCGGGCAGGCTGTAGCGCCGCCTTCAGCTTGCGCTGGATCATCTGCGCCAGCGCCTCCCCGGCCGCCGGCTGGCACCAGTCGTAGACCAGCGCCATCTGCCGCAGCTCCCGCGGCTCGCCCGCATTCGCCTTCGCCGCCCATTCGGCGGCCTCGCGGCAGGCGCCCGGCTGGGACGCCACCGCGCCCCACAGCGCCAGCGCGAAGCCCGGCTCGCTCATGCGCGCGCGGCCGCGCATCAGCGCGTCGAACTGTTGCCAGCGGATCGACTCGCGCTCCCGCTCGCGCTTCAGCAGGCGCAGCCGCCGCTCGTTCAGCAGCAGCCGGGGCGGATCGGTGTAAACCTGATAATCGGCCTCCTGCGGCGGCTGCCATGCGGCGGCCAGCAGCGCCAGGAACAGCGCCTGTGTCACCATGCCACACCCATTGTGGCGCAGCCGCACAGCGCGGCCGGGAAGGCCCGGCTCGGGCCGCGCAAAATCACGGACTTGCCGCCCGGCGTTTCTGGCATCCTGTTTGCTACACTCAAAGGCGAATTGATGAAGTCTCTGTAGACCTGCCCTCTGCTGAGACGGGCCGGTGAAAGGACGAAGTGGAGTTTGGATACGTCGTGCTTGCGGGAGCCGGTGTTCAAGATCTCTTCCATTCTCGTCTGATCGCTGGCAGGTCCCAGCAGAGGGTCATTTTTTTGGGCACTCATCCCCTACAGCAGTTTTTTCTCAGGGTTTGATCGGTTTCTCCCCTTGGGGAACGGGAAGCGGTTCTCCGGATTCAAGGTGAAGAGCTGTTAGCGGCAGCTTCATCAGGAGCGAAAGGGAACGAAGGCTTGAATGGATCCGGACGAATCGTCGCCGTGACCCTAGCCCGGCCAGGGCGGGCCGCATTGGATTGGCTCGTTTCGAGTGACCCCCGCCATGAGGCGATCCAATGCGGCTCTTTCTTTGCCCCTTACCAGCAGAGCGTGCCCGTCCGCGGTTCTTCTTCCTCGTTGGGCAGGTAGATGGCCTTGCATTTCTCGCAGCGGTAGATCTCCGCATCCGGTCCGAACCGCTCCAGCACCTCGCCGTCGTAAAAATACCAGCGCTTCAGATGGCCGGCGCACAGCTTGCCCTTGTCGTCCTTCAGGCCGCAGCTGCGAATGCGGGGCGCGCGCTTCATGATCTTCGTTCCGTCGCTCAGCGTCCCGATTTCCACGGCCTGAGGGACAGGGCGGGTCGCCTCCGCATACTTCGGATTCGCCATAAAGACCTCGACGTCCACAATTATGTCACAGCGCCGCCGCTCCCCAGGCTGTGATTGACTGTTGGACATGGACCGCCGCAAATTCCTCGCATCGCCGCTCGCCGCCGCGCCCCTGGCCGCTGCGCAGCCGCAGCAGGACAAGGCCGCCCCGCCGCGCCGGCCGAACGTGATCTGGTTCTTCGGCGACCAGCACCGGGCTCAGACCCTCGGCATCTCGGGCGATTCGAACGTCGCCACGCCGAATATCGACAACCTGGCCTCGATGGGCGTGCAGTTCACGCACGCCGTCAGCGGGTTCCCGCTCTGCTGCCCGTTCCGCGGCTCGCTGCTCGCCGGCCGCTACCCGCACCATTGCGTCCCGGGCCATGAGTACCCGCTGCCCGACGGCCAGCCCACCATCGCGCAGCCCTTCCGCCAGGCCGGATACCACACGGCCTGGTTCGGCAAGTGGCACCTCGGCGGATGGAAAGAGCGCGACGGGCGCGCGGCGCACTTCATCACCGACCCGCGCCGCCGGGGCGGGTTCGACACGTGGGTCGGCTACGAGAACAACAACTCCCAATACGACTGCTGGGTGCACGGCGGCGAGGGCACGGACGCCTTCCACTACCGCCTGCCCGGCTACGAGACGGACGCCCTGACCGATCTGCTCATCCGCTACATCAAGGAGCAGGCGGCGGCGCAGCGCGCCGGCTCGGGCCGCCCGTTCTTCGCCGTCTGCTCCGTGCAGCCGCCGCACGATCCCTACGTCGCGCCGCCGGAATATCTGCAACGCCGCACGCCGGCGTCGATCCGCTTCCGCCCCAACGTGCCGGACGTCGGCTGGGTGCGCGAGCGCGCCGCGCGGGAACAGGCCGGTTACGCCGCGATGGTCGAAAACCTCGACTTCAATCTCGGCCGCGTGATCCGCACGCTGCACGAAGAAGGGCTCTACTTCGACACGCATCTGCTGTTCTTCTCCGATCACGGCGACATGCTCGGCTCGCACGGGCAGTTCCGCAAGACCAACCCCTTTGAGGAATCCATCCGAATCCCGTTCTTCATCAGCGGCGGGCAGCCGGCGTATGAAGGGCGCATCACCGGACGCTGGCCCGTGCTGCTCAACGCGCCCGACATCGCGCCCACCACGCTCGGCCTGTGCGGCATCCGCGCGCCGGAGTGGATGGAAGGCCGCGACCTTTCCGCCGTGCGCCTGCGGCCCCCGGGCAGCCCCGCGCCCAGCCTGCCGGACTCGGCCTATTTGCAGTGCGTGATTCCCACCAGCCACGGCGACTCCACCAACAAGCCCTACCGCGGCATCGTCACCAGCGACGGGTGGAAGTACGTCTGCTTCGAGGGCGTGAGCTGGCTGATGTTCCAGCTCAACGAGGATCCTTATGAGCAGGTGAACCTCGCCCACAACAACCGCTTCCGCGCCGAACGCCGGAAGCTGATCGCGCGCCTGAAGCAGTGGAGGGCCGACACCGGGGAAAAGTTCGCCGTGCCGGACGACTGAAGCCGGACGAGCCCGGCGCGGCATGGATCTCGCGGCCGCCGGAATCGCCGGCGCCGCCTCAGCGCGCCATGCCGGAGGCTTCCAGCAACACCTCGTGCACGGCCAGCTCCGTCTCCGGCGTGGTTTCGAGCGGCTGCTCGCCCCGCACGGCGCGCGCCAGCGCCGCAATGTCGCCCTCATACCGCCGGTAAGGCGGCAGTTCCGGCCGCGTCGCGCCAGCCGGATAAGGCCCGGCTGCGCGGGCGAGATCCAATTCCAGCGACGGCGGCTCGATCGGCTTCGCCACCGCATTGCCGTTCGTGCCGAAGATCTCCAGCGCGCGGTGCCGCATGGCGTTCGGCTGGAGGACGCTTGCGGTCAACACAACCAGGCAGCGCGCATATTCAAGCACGGCTGCCGTGTTGTCCTTCAGCGTGTCGTCGAACGGGCCGTCATGGCGCAGAAACGGCGTGATGCGCTGCGGGCGGCCCAGCAGCCGCACGACAATGTCCACCAGGTGCGCGCCCTGCTCGAACATCTGGCCGCCGGCGAACCGGTTCCACTCCGGCCGCCGGTCCGCGCCGATCTGCGTGTTCATGCGCGCATGGATCAGATACACGTCGCCCAGCCACCCGGCGCGCGCCGCCTCAACCGCGCGCACAACGGCCGGGTTGTAACGCCACATATAGCCGCTCTGGATGATCCGCCGTTTCTCTTTCGCCAGTCCGATGATGCGATGCAGGCGCGCGGGCGCGTCCGCAATCGGCTTCTCGATGTGGCAGTGCTTGCCCGCCTCCAGCGCTTCGATCGCCAGCGGCGCAATCAGGGGCACGTCGCTTTCGATGAAGACCACCTCGATGCGCGCGTCGCGCAGGATCTCTTCCTTTGCGCGCCACGGCAGCGCGCCGGGCCTCTCCGCCGCCGCCCGGGCCCGGCTGTCGGGCTCCCAGACGCCGGCCAGTTCGTAGTCGGGCGATTGCAGCACCAGCCGCAGCTTGTCGGCGGCGTGCGAGTGGGCCGTGCCGAGAAACGCCGCCCGCAGCCGCCGCGGCTCCAGAGCCGCAGCCGCGGGCAGGGTGACGAAATCGCGCCTTCGCAGCATGACGCGGGCATTATAGCTCGCAAGCCGGCGGCCTCGGCCCGAACCGGCAGCGCACCGGGCGGCGGCGCGCGTTAGAATCATCACCATCATGCCGCTCACCCGCCGCGCGTTCCTCTCCGCGCCCGCGGCCGCGCTGTTGCCCGCGCAGCCGCTGCCCGGCTCGACGTTGTATGTCCGCTTCGAACAGCAACAGCGCGTTTCCTGGGGGCGCCTCGAAGAAGGGCGCATCCAGCCTCTGGCGGGCCCCCCGTGGGAAGGCGCGCGTTCGGCCGGCCGGCCTGTGCCTGCGTCTTCCGTCAGGCTGCTGCATCCCTGCGCGCCATCGAAGGTCCTCGCCGTGGGGCGGAACTACCGGTCGCACCTCGGCTCGGCGCCTGCCCCGAAGCGGCCCGAGTTCTTCTACAAGCCCCCGAGCTGTCTCCAGCATCCCGGCGAACCGGTTCTGCTGCCCCCGGATGCGGCCGACGTCCACTACGAAGGCGAGCTGGTCATCGTCCTCGGGCGGCGCTGCCGCCGGGCCTCCGCTGCCGAAGCCGCCGCGGCGATCTTCGGCTACACCTGCGGCAACGACGTCAGCGAGCGGCAGTGGCAGAACGGCCCGGACAAGGACATGCAATGGTGGAGAGCCAAAGGCGCCGACACTTTCGGCCCCGCCGGCCCCGCCATCGCCGCCGGCCTCGACCCCGGGCGCGGCCTCCTGCTCGAAACGCTGCTCAACGGCGCCGTCGTGCAAAAACAATCCACTGCGGATCTGATTTTTGGCTGCGTCGAAATCGTCCGCTTCGCCTCGCAATATGTCACGCTCGAGCCCGGCGACGTCATCTTCACCGGCACCCCCGGCGCCACCCGGGCCATGCGGGCCGGCGACGTCGTGGAAGTGCGCATCGAAGGCATCGGCGCGCTGCGCAATCCGGTGCGCGCAGGCTGAAATTTCAATCCGGATTTGAGACGTCGGTGTGTGATAACCTGTAGAGGAAAAATGAGCGCCAGGGATGCCGGCCCGCTTGAGTGAGGCCTACGTTCTTCGCACCTACCCCTACCAGGAAGGGGACCTGATCGTCAGCTTCTTCACCCGCGATCAGGGCAAGCTGCGGGGGGCGGCCAAACGGGCGCGCCGGCTGAAAAGTCCCTTCGGATCGGCTCTCGAGCGGCTTTCGCAGGTTCGCGTCTCTTACTATCAACGCGAAAACGCCGAGCTGGTCCGGCTGGACGGGGCCGAGCTGATCCGGAGTCAGTTCGCCCTCGCCTCTTCCTACGAAGCGGGCCTGGCGCTGGATTACATCGCGGAGGTGTCCGAGCAGTTGCTGCCGCCGGCCGAGCCGAACGAACGCTTCTACCGCCTGCTCAGCGCGGTGCTCGAGGACCTGCACGCCAGCGCCGGCTCCGCCCTGCTGCCCGCCGTCTGGCGCTGCGCCACCTATTTCACCTACTGGGCGGTGCGTCTCTCCGGCATCCTTCCCGAACTGGCCGTCAGCCAGGCCAGCCGAGAACTGGCCCGCGCCATGAGCGTCACGCCCGTGGCCGCCCTCGCCGGCCTCGAATGGACCCGTTCGACCGCCGCCGACCTCCGGCGCGCGCTACAAAAGGAAATCGAGTCGCACATCGAGCGGCAGCTCGTCACTGTTCCCCTGTTGGAGGCGCTTTAGACACCGCATGGATTCCTATCAGGAAACGATTTTCAAGCTGAAACGGTTCTGGGCCAGGCACGGCTGCGTGATTCAGGAACCGTACGACGTCGAGGTCGGCGCCGGCACCATGTGTCCGGAAACCTTCCTCCGCGTGCTCGGCCCCAGGCCCTACAAGGTGGCCTACGTCCAGCCTTCCCGCCGGCCCGCCGACGGCCGCTACGGCGAGAACCCCAACCGCCTCTACAAGCACTCGCAGCTCCAGGTGATCCTGAAGCCCGCGCCGGCCAATGTCATGGATCTTTACCTGGACTCTCTCGAGGCCATCGGCATCCGGCTCGGCCAGCACGACCTCAAGTTCGAGGAGGACAACTGGGAGTCGCCCACGCTGGGCGCGTGGGGCATCGGCTGGCAGGTGATGCTCGACGGGCTCGAGATCACCCAGTTCACCTATTTCCAGCAATGCGGCGGAGTCGACCTCGACCTGGTGCCGGCCGAGCTGACCTACGGGCTGGAGCGCCTGGTGGCCTTCCTTCAGGACCGCAAGTCCGTGTTCGACATCGAGTGGGTGGAAGGCGTCTCCTACCGCGACGTCCGCTTCCTCGAGGAACAGCAGTTCTCCGTCTACAATTTCGAAAAGGCCGACGTGAAAATGCTGTGGCAACTGTTCGGCCTGCACGAGGCCGAGGCGCAGCGGCTCATCGGCGAGTACCGGGCTCTCGATGAAGAGAAGGACTTTCGCGAAAAGAGCCGCTTCCCCCTGCTGGCGGCCTACGATCACGTGCTGAACTGCTCGCACACCTTCAATCTGCTCGACGCCCGCGGCGCCATCAGCGTCACCGAGCGCGTCGCCGTCATCGGCCGCGTGCGCAAGCTCGCCGTCGGGGTGGCCTCCTGCTGGATCGACCAGCAGGGCCTGCTCGAGCGGCGCCAGGCCGCGGAGGTGCAGGCATGAGCGAGCTGCGCCCGCTGCTGTTCGAGATCGGGGTCGAGGAGATCCCCCACTGGATGATCCCGCCCGCGCTGGCCGAAATGGAGAAGCTGTTCCGTGAGCTTTGCGGGCAACACCGCATCGATCCCGGCGGGCTTCGCCTGGACGCCACCCCGCGCCGGCTCGTGCTGCGCTCCTCCGGGCTGCCCGTGCGGCAGCAGGACCGCGAAGAGCTGGTGCTCGGCCCGCCGAAGGCCGCAGGCGAAGGCGCCGCGCAGGGCTTCGCCCGCAAATACGGCGTCACCGTGGCCGAATTGACGGTTGAAATCACGCCAAAAGGCGAGTATTTCGCGCTGAAAAAGAAAACCGAAGGCCGCCCGGTGCGCGAAATTCTGGCCGAAATCCTGCCGGAATTGATCCGCCGCATCCCGTGGCCGAAGACCATGTACTGGACCGGCAAGGGCGGCCCCACGTTCATCCGCCCCATCCGCTGGATTGCGGCGCTGTTCGGCGACGAGGTCGTCGAGTTCAGCTTCGCCGGCGTGAGCTCCGGCGCGCTCACCTCCGGACACCGCCGGCTCGGCGCGAAGGAAATCGTCTTCGACCACGCCAACTACGAGGAAAGGCTCGAAAAGAACGGCGTCATCCTCGGCGCTGCGAAGCGGCGGCAGCGGATCGAGGCGGGCATCCGCAAGCTGCTGCGCGGCACGGGGCTCGAGTGGGTCCGGGACGATGCGCTGCTCGAAGACCTGGTCTATCTGACCGAATTCCCGACGCCGGTCATGGGCCGCTTCGACGAGCGCTTCCTCGAGCTGCCGCGCGAAGTGCTGGCCACGGTGATGCGCCATCATCAGCGCTATTTCACCGTGCAGGACGGCGAAGGGCGGCTCGCCCCGCGGTTCATCGCGGTCATGAACATGAAATCGGACCGCAAGGGCTACGTCGTCAAGGGCAACGAGCGCGTGCTCGAGGCCCGCTTCACCGACGCGCGGTTCTTCTGGGAGGTCGACCGCCAGAGGACGCTCGCCAGCCGCCTCGACGGGCTGCGCCAAGTCACCTTCCAGGCGAAGCTCGGCTCCTATTGGGAAAAGACGCTCGGCGTGGTCGAAGGCGCGCGGCGCCTGGCCGGCTGGCTGGGGCTCGACACCGCGCTCGCCGAACGCGCCGCCTGGCTGTGCAAGGTCGACCTGATGACCGAAATGGTCAAGGAATTCCCCGAGCTGCAAGGCATCATGGGCGGCCTGTACGCGCGGGCCGACGGCGAGCCGGAGGAAGTGGCCGAGGCCATTTACGACCACTACCTGCCGCAAAGCATGGAAGACCCGATCCCGCGCACCATCTACGGGCAGGTCCTTTCCGTGGCCGACAAGCTCGACACGCTGGAAGGCTGCTTCGGCATCGGCCTGGTGCCCAGCGGCTCCCGCGACCCGTTCGCCCTGCGGCGCGCCGCCCAGGGCGTGGTGAAGGTGCTGGTCGAAGGCCGGCTCCGCATCGATCTCCGCAAGGCCGTCGAGGAAGGCATGCGGGCCACCGCCGCCCTGTTCCCGGATCATGACGCCGCCGCCGCCGAAACGCTCTGGGAGTTTTTCCTCGACCGCATCCGCTATTATTTCCGCGAGGTCCGCGGCTTCACCTTTGACGAGGTGAACGCCGTGCTGGCCGGAGACTGGAAAACGCTGCCGGACGTCGAGGCCCGGCTCTACGCGCTCAAGCTCGTGCGGCAGACCGAGAATTTCGAGCCGCTGGCCGCCAGCTTCAAGCGCATCCGCAACATCCTCCGCCAGGCCGGCTGGCAGGGCGGGGAGGTGCAGCCCGAACTGCTCGAAGCGCCCGAGGAGAAGGCGCTGCACGAAGAGGCGGGCCGCGTGCTGGCCGAGGTCGACAGGCTGCGCAAGAGCGACGACTATTTGCAGGCGCTGGCCGCGGTCGCCACGCTGCGGCCCGCTGTCGACGCCTTCTTCGACAAGGTGCTCGTCAATGCGCCCGAGGAGCGGGTCCGGGCCAACCGCCTCGCGCTGCTCGGCCGCCTGTTGCGCGAAGTTTCCTCGATCGCCGATTTTTCGGAGATCGTCACGTCAACCAACGCATGAAATCCAGGAACTCATGAAACTGCTGATCCACCAGGAGAACCAAGCGCTATGAAAAAATACGTCTATTTCTTCGGCGGGGAACTCACCGAAGGCAACGGCAAAATGCGCGACGAACTCGGCGGCAAAGGCGCAGGCCTCGCCGAGATGTGCCGCGCCGGCGTGCCCGTCCCGCCCGGGTTCACCATCACCACCGAGGTTTGCAACCTTTTCTTCGACAACAACCGGCAGGTGCCGCCCGAGGTCGACGAGCAGATCTGGCAGGCGCTGGACAAGCTCGAAAAGTACATGGGCAAGAAGCTCGGCGACCCGGACGACCCGCTGCTGGTCAGCGTCCGTTCCGGCGCCAAGTTCTCCATGCCCGGCATGATGAACACCATCCTCAACCTCGGCCTCAACGACCGCAGCGTCGAGGGTCTGGCGGCCAAAACCGGCAACCCGCGCTTCGCCTACGACAGCTACCGCCGTTTCATCCAGATGTTCGGCGAGGTCGCCTTCGGCATCGACATGGCCCACTTCGACCATGTCTGGGATGAAGCCAAGAAAAAGAAGGGCGTGAAGCTGGACACCGAGCTGGACGCCGAGGACCTGAAAAAAATCGTCGCCGAATTCAAGAAGATTTTCAAAAAATACGCCAAGCGGGATTTCCCGCAGGATCCGAAAGAACAGCTCATCCTGGCCCGCAATGCCGTCTTCATGAGCTGGTGGTCGCCCAAGGCCAGCTACTACCGCAAGATGGAGAAGATCTCCGACCGGCTCGGCACCGCCTGCAACATCCAGGCCATGGTGTTCGGCAACAAGGGCGACACATCCTGCACCGGCGTCGGCTTCACCCGCGACCCCGGCACCGGCGAAAAGGTCTTCTACGGCGAGTTCCTCGTCAACGCCCAGGGCGAGGACGTGGTGGCCGGCATCCGCACGCCGCAGCCCATCAGCGAGCTCAGGAACTGGAACCCTGCCGTCTACGACCAGCTGCTCGAGATCACCAGCATGCTCGAGAAGCACTACAAGGACATGCAGGACTTCGAGTTCACCGTCGAGGAAGGCAAGCTGTGGATGCTCCAGACCCGCAACGGGAAGCGCACCGGCCCGGCTGCCGTCCGCATTGCGGTGGACATGGTGGACGAAGGACTGATCGACGAAAAGACCGCCGTCATGCGCGTCGCCCCGTCCCAGCTCGACCAGCTCCTGCACCCGGTCTTCGACCCGGCCTCGCTGAAGAAGCTCACCAAGCTCGCCCAGGGCATCGACGCCAGCCCCGGCGCCGCCGTCGGCCGCCTCGCCTTCACCTCCGATGACGCCGTCACCATGTCGGAAAAGGGCCCGGTGATCCTCATCCGCAAGGAAACCACCCCGGACGACATCCACGGCATGGACGCCGCCAAGGGCATCCTCACCGCCGTCGGCGGCAAGAGCTCGCATGCGGCCGTGGTCGCCCGCGGCATGGGCGTGCCCTGCGTCGTCGGCTGCGGCGCCATCCACATCAACGAGCGCGCCAAGTCGGCCACCGTCGACGTCAACGGCAAGAAGATCACCATCAAGGAGGGCGACTGGGTGTCCATCGACGGCACCACCGGCGCCGTCTATCTCGGCCAGGCGACCACCAAGGAGCCGGATCCCCATTCCCCCGTGTTCGCCAAATTCATGGCCATGGCCGACAAGTTCCGCGGCAAGTTCGGCGTCCGCGCCAACGCCGACATCCCGCGCGACGCCAAGGCGGCCCGCGAGTTCGGCGCCGAAGGCATCGGCCTGTGCCGCACCGAGCACATGTTCTTCGCCGAGGACCGTCTCCCGCACGTGCAGGCGATGATCCTCGCCGACAACGAGAAGGACCGCCGCAAGGCGCTTGCGAAGCTCCTGCCCATGCAGCGCAAGGACTTCGCCGGGCTCTTTGAGGTGATGGACGGCTTCCCCGTCGTCATCCGCACGCTCGACCCGCCGCTGCACGAGTTCGTGCCCAAGCGCGAGGAGCTGATGGTCGACATCGCCAGGCTGCCGAGCGCCGACCTGAAGACCAGGAGGGAGATGCTGGCCCGCTACAAGAACTTCGTCAAGGACATCAAGAGCCTCAAGACCGAGCTGCCCAGGCTCCTGCAACGGGTCGAACAGCTCCATGAGTTCAACCCCATGCTCGGCCACCGCGGCTGCCGTCTCGGCATCACCTACCCGGAGATCACCGAGATGCAGGCGCGCGCCATCTTCGAGGCCGTCGTCCAGGTGGCGAAGAAGGGCAAGAAGGTCATCCCCGAGGTCATGATCCCGCTGGTCGGTGGCGTGGAAGAGCTCCAGAACCAGAAGGAGATCGTGCAGCGCGTGGCCGAGGAGGTTCTCGGCAAGGCCGGCATGAAAGACCAGAAATACATGATCGGCACCATGATCGAGATCCCGCGCGCCGCCCTCACCGCCGACAAGGTCGCCCAGGAGGCCGAATTCTTCAGCTTCGGCACCAACGACCTCACCCAGACCACGCTCGGCCTGTCCCGCGACGACTACACGAAGTTCTCGAAGATCTATGAAGAGAAGAAGATCTTCAAGGCCGACCCGTTCGCCGTCATCGACCGCGAAGGCGTGGGCAAGCTCATCCAGATGGCCGTCGAACTCGGCCGCAAGACCCGTCCCGACCTCGAGGTGGGCATCTGCGGCGAGCACGGCGGCGAGCCCAGCTCGGTCGAGTTCTGCTACAACATCGGCATGGATTACGTCTCCTGCTCGCCCTACCGCGTGCCCATCGCGCGGCTGGCTGCGGCGCAGGCGGCCATCGCCAGGGAAGAGGGCCTGAAGGGCGAAACCAGCCGCACGGCTTGACACGCCTCCGGCAACCAAGGCCGAAACCGGCCTGAGACACGCCGCGGCGGCAGCCCCCCGGCTCCGCCGCGGCGTCCCTTTTCCGCCGCCAGTTCAAGTCCGGAGGCCCCGCCTCTCTCGTAACGGATTCAGAGCCGCGAGCGGAGCGGGCCGCAGGCCCGCGAGAGCGAGCGGTCCCGGCGCGGATTCCCCCCTGCGCCCCCGTGTTCTTGTTCTTTCCTCCCAGCCCCGCGAGAGCGAGCGGTCCCGGCGCGGATCTTGCCTGCACCCGTTTGTTGCTATTTCGCTCAGGCATTCCGTGAGCCAGCGGTCCCGAAACCCGATTTCCCCTCGCACTTGCGCAGGAACTCCCGCGCTCCCGAAACTCGCGCCACGCTCCACCGGGCGGAACGCGAGCATACGTTTGAACCGCTCACTCCGGCCGTCGTTCTGGCGAACGCCGGCACCCGGCGCGCGGATCCGAATACTCGCTCGCCCCCCCTTTCAGCGCCGCGAGACCGTCCGGCGCCTGCTCGCCTTCGCTGGCCTTCCATTTACAGGCCGGATGGCGCTCCAGTTGCCAGGCGGACGTGACTCCCCCCGGCAAGACACAGCAAATGCCTCGCTTCCAGCCTCCGATCCTCGCGGCTTCGCGCCTGGGCGGAACACAAATCGCGGAAATCCTCCCGCGCTGGCGTAATCCTGAAGGACGCAGTTGCGTCGATATGGTGGATACGGGAGGAGTTTCGCATGTGCGCTTCGCCAGTTTCTGCCCGCGCCGGCGTTCCTCGCACGGCCAACGTGATCTTCCTGTTGCTCTCCACCGGGCTCGCCCTGTGTGCGCAATCCTGGGTGATCACTCCGGCGCCTCGCCTCGAGCTGCCGGTCCGTCCGGACGGGAACAGTCCGGCGTTCTGGGCGCGCGGAGCGCTCCATATCTTCACCTCCACCGGCGAGCCGTTGATGGTAAGCGTGGCAGGAAACCAGTTCACCGAATGGCAAAGCGAGAGGGTCGACGATTCGACCATCGCCCACGCGCCCCTCTGGGTGGAGGCCGTTTACCGCGACCGCAGCGTGCTGTTCGCCTGGTACCACCACGAGCCGGGAAACGTGTGCGGTTCGGAACCCCTTACGGCCCCGAAAATCGGGGCGCTGATTTCCTTTGACTACGGATCAACTTTTACCGATCTCGGCATAATCCTTGAATCCGGATATCCGGTTGACTGCACCGCAAAGAATGGATTTTTTGCCGGCGGCCACGGTGATTTCTCCGCCTTGCTCGACAGGGAAAGGAAATATTTCTACTTTTTCTTCACCAATTACTCCGGCCCCCGCGAGGAGCAAGGCATCTGCATGGCGCGGCTGGCGTGGGAGGACCGTTTCCATCCGGCCGGCAACGTGTGGAAATACTTTCAGGGCGGCTGGCAGGAGCCCGGCCTCGGCGGCCGCTGCACCCCCGTGTTTCCGGCCCGGGTCGAGTGGCAGAGGGCCGACACAGACTCCTTCTGGGGCCCCGCCGTGCACTACAACACCTATCTCCGCCGCTACGTCATGCTGCTGAACCGTTCCTGTTGCAGCACCGGCTGGCCCCAGGAAGGGATTTACATCTCGTTCAGCGACGCCTTGCCGGATCCCGGCCGCTGGAGCGCGCCCGTCAAACTGATGGATCGGAGGGAGATCGGCTTTCTCCCCGGCTATTATCCCCAGGTGATCGGCATTCTGTACGGAGAAACCGACACCCTGGCCAGCCAGCGCGCCCGGCTTTATGTCAGCGGGATTTCCGACTGGGAAATCACGTTTTACCGTTCGGCCGCCCCGTCCTCGCCGGGGAAGCCCTGACAGCCCGCAGCCGGCCCCCAAAACCCTTCCTTCACCGCGAGCCGTGCCGCGTGTCGCCCGTGCCCGCGGGCCTGCCTGGCAAGGATGCCCATGCAAACCCCGCCCGGCGCGGCGCCCGGCGCCGGTTGCCACTCCGGGCGCCGGGCAAGAACCTGGATGGATCTCTTGCTGAATCAACTTGCTGCCGAGGATTTCCGGGCGCACGGCGGGCCGGTTCCGGCCCCTGATAGTACTCGGGTACTACGAAGAATCGGAACTTCTGCGCTATTGCACTGAGATGCCGGCCAGCGCAAGATGCAAGTGTGAACATACTGCCGGATACATGGGAGATCGACCCGATGATGAACGACGTGCTTCGTACCGACCGGAGGAGGACCGACCGCTTCCCGATATCCTGCGAGCTGGTTTACCGCATGGCTGGCAAGCGGCTCTCTCACGAGCAGGGCATAGGAACCACGGTCGACATGAGCAGCGGCGGCGTCCGCTTTGTCTGCGACCGCCCGCTGGTCCCCGGCAAGCGCGTGGAGATGGCCATCAGCTGGCCTGCGCAGCTGGATAATCGTTGCAGCCTGAAACTTGTTGCCCGCGGCCGCGTGGTGCGCAGCGAGGGCAACCAGGCCGCCGTCGAGATCCAGCAATACGAGTTCCGCACCATGGGCCGCAATGGGCTCAGCCTCTGAGACCGCTGCGAAACCGCTTCATCTCCTCTCTCCTTCGCCCCCTGTGAGACGGATCCCCCGGGATCCGTCTCTCTCTTTCGCCGTCCCGCCGGCAGCGGCGCCTCAGGGGGACCGGCCTTCCGTTTCCTTGCGGAAAGCGTCGATGGTGCGGCGCAAGCCTTCCTCGACATCCGTCCGCGGCTTCCAGCCCAGCACCTCGCGGGCCTTCGTGATATCCGGGCGGCGCCGCTGCGGGTCGTCTTCCGGCAGCGGCGCGAAGACGATTTCCGAACGGCTCCCGGTCAGCCTGCGGATCAGATGGGCGAATTCCAGCACCGTCATCTCGCGCGGGTTGCCCAGGTTGACCGGGAAATGCTCGTGCGACTGGCCGAGCCGGATCAGCCCTTCCACAAGGTCGTCGACGTAGCAGAAAGAACGCGTCTGGCTGCCGTCGCCATACACGGTGATCGGCTGGTTGCGCAGCGCCTGGTCGATGAAGTTCGGCACGATGCGCCCGTCGTCCCGCTGCATGCGGGGGCCGTAGGTGTTGAAGATGCGCGCGATGTGCGTGCACAGCCCGTGACTCCTGTGGCAGGCCATGGCGAGGGCCTCGGCGAAACGCTTGCTCTCGTCGTAGCAGGAGCGCGGGCCGACCGGGTTCACATTGCCCCAATAGGTCTCCTTTTGCGGGTGCTCCAGCGGGTCGCCGTAAACCTCGCTGGTCGAGGCCAAAACATAACATGCGCCTTTTGTTCTGGCCAGCTCGAGCAGGTTGCGGGATCCCTCCGCTCCGGTCCGCAGGGTTTCCACCGGGTGCTCGAGGTAGTCCTTCGGGCTGGCCGGCGAGGCGAGGTTGAAGATCCGGTCGAGCGGGCCCTCCACCTCCAGCGGCTCGACAATGTCATGCCGCAACAGCCGGAAACGCGGGTTGCCTTCGAGATGGCGCAGGTTCCTCTCCGAGCCCGTCAGGAAATTGTCCACCCCCGTCACCTCGCACCCCAGGGCGAGCAAAGCGTCGCAAAGGTGCGAGCCGATGAAGCCGGCGGCGCCGGCGACCAGAACTCTCAAACAGCCCTCCCGAGCCTCCATTGTAGGGAATCGATGCGCTAGATTGTGAGAACGGCGTCCCTGCGCAGCCGTCTTCTTCCATGGAAACCGCACTGTTCGCGCTCGCCTGCCTCGCCTCCTGCGCCCTGTTCTGGCTCCGTTTCCGCAGGATTCTGGCCACGATTCTTCGCTCGAAGCCGGACGCGGATTTTCGTCTGCGCCCCCTGGCGCCGCGGATCCGCGCCTTCCTGGCCGAGGTCCTTCTCCAGGCCAGGGTGATCCGGTACCGCCCGCTGCCCGGCCTGGCCCATGCGCTCGTCTTCTGGGGCTTCTGCGCCTTCGCGCTAGTGACGCTGAACCATCTGGCGCAGGGCTTCGGGGCGGAGCTGTTCGACATCCGCCGGGGGGCGTTCGGCCGGGCCTACGGGCAGGTGGCGGCGGCTTTCGCCGTGGCGGTTGCTGTGTCGATCCTCGGGCTGGCGGTGCGGCGGTTCGTCGTGCGCCCGAAATGGCTCGGCGAGAAAGTCTCGCCGGAATCCGGCGTGATCGCGCTGCTGATTTTCGTTCTCATGGCCAGCTATCTGGCGGATTTCCTGCTGGAGCCGCAGCGCGGCTCGCTCGAATGGAAGGCGCTCTGGTGGTCGCACACGCTGGCGCTGCTCGTGTTTCTCCCGCTGATTCCGCACACCAAGCATCTGCACCTGATGCTGTCGCCGCTGGCGGTCTTTCTGCGCCGCAGGCCGTTCGGCGGCATCCCTCCGCTCGCCGGCGAGGACGACTTCGGCCTGGTCAGCGGGAAGGACGTCACGCGGCGGCTCGCCCTTCAGGTGTTTTCCTGCGTCGAATGCGGCCGCTGCCAGCAGCACTGCCCGGCCCACAACACGGGCAAGGAGCTGAACCCGAAACAGATCGCCCTGGGGCTGCGCGCCTTCCTGAACGAGCACGGCCCCGGCGCCGGCCATCCGTTGCTGGGCGCGCACCTGAGCGAGGAAGCGGTGTTTCAGTGCACCACCTGCGGCGCCTGCGAGCAGCAGTGCCCGGTGGGCATCGAACATCTCCCGCTCATCGTCGGGCTGCGGCGCGGCGCGGTGAACACGGGCCGATGGGAAGACGGCTACGGCGCGCAGCTGTTCCTCCGGCTCGAGCGGCAAGGCAACCCGCTGGGCATGGCGGCCATGGAACGGGACCGCTTCATTCAGAAGCACGGACTGCCCTGGTTTGACGGCTCGCAGGAATACTGTCTCTGGCTGGGCTGCATGGGCGCCTTCGACCCCCGCGGAAGGGAAACGGTTCTCGCGCTGGTTCGCCTTCTCCGCGCGCGCGGGACGAGCTTCGGCGTGCTCCGCAAGGAAAAATGCACAGGCGACGCGGCCCGCCGCCTGGGAAATGATCTGGCATTCCAGCAATTGGCCGAGTTCAACATTTCGCAATTGCAGGCCGCCGGCGCGAAAAAAATTCTTTCCATTTGCCCGCATTGCGTCCAGACGATCAGCCAGGACTGGAAGGAATTCGGGGCGGATTTCCAGGTCATGCATCACTCGGAATGGCTTGCGGCCAACACGGCCCGCTCCGGCCAGCCGGCCTCCGGCGCGGTGGTCTACCACGACCCCTGCTATCTGGGACGTTACCGCGGCGTCTATGACGCGCCGCGGAAGGTGGCCGCCCTGGCCGGCCGCCTCGCCGAGCCGCCGCGGCGGCGCGAGACCAGCTTCTGCTGCGGCGCCGGCGGCGGACTCGTCTTCCTTGGCGAGGAGAAGGGCGCGCGCGTCAGCCACGACCGGGCCCGGGAGCTTCTTGCCACGGGTGCGCAACAGATTGCCGTGGCCTGCCCGTTCTGCCGCACCATGCTGGAGGACGCCGTCTCGGCGGTGGGCGGGGAGGGCGCCCCGAAGCTGGTGGACATTGCCGAAATTGCGGCCTTGCAATCCGGCGCCGGGGAATAAATCCGGATCATTCGCCTTCACGCGGCGCTCTGGTCATTACTGCCTGGCCGCGGCTTCAGCAAATTTCGGCTGCGCGGCCTCCGGCCTTGGCCTTTCCGGTTCGGCTTTGGCTGCTCCCGCTTCGGGCTGTATGGGCAGGCCCGGGCACCGGAGGCGCAGCTTCGGACGGACCGCAAGCTCTGCAAGGCCGCCTTTGGTCGTCTCGTCGGTCTCAGGATCGCGGAGGCGCAGCTTCGGATGGACCGCAAGCTCTGCAAGGGGGTCTCCGGCGCCGGCGTCATCGCAGGCCCGGGAAGAGCAGGTTCGCATCGACCGCGAGCTCTGCAAGAGCACGCTCCTGTTTTCCATGAGCGCGGGCGTCCGCATTGGAGAACTTCGGCCTCGGGATGGCCAGCGCGGCCTGGGCAGCATCTCGCGGATGTGCTTCTCGTCCCCTTGCAGGCTCGCTCGCATCCGAACCGCCTCCTGTCTTGCCTGCGGCCCGGACGTCGCAGGCCGGCCCCGTGCGGCGGAGATTCAAGTTCGGATGAGCGACAGGCTCGGAAAGAATACCGTTTGGATAGCTTTCAAGCCGGACCATCGCAATCCGGAAGTTCAGGCTCCGCTCTTGCGCCGCGCGGGGCATTCTGTCAGGGAACCCGGTCGAGGGGAGCGCGACTTGGCATCGGTCAAGCCCCGTGACGCCGAACCGTTGCCTTCGCTTGGCAGCGGGGGTTCAGACCGGGAAAAACCACAAGGTCCGCCGGGCCGCCGGCGCGCTTCCCTTCGTGGCAAGAGATCGGCCTTTCCCGCTCGGGATCAAACCGGTCCGCATCTGGCGGGTGCCGGCAATCTCCCCGCCCGAACGGAGGCCGCTCACGGGCAGGAAGCAGAAACGCGTCGCGGGCTGTGGGAGCGACGGAGTGCTGCTGGCAGAGGCTCAGCGAGTACGCGCACAGGAAGCAGAAACGCGCCGCGGGCTGTGGGAAGTACGGAGCGCTGCTGGCAGAAGCTCAGCGAGTACGCGCACAGGAAGCAGAAAAGCATTGCGGGCTGTGGGAGCGACGGAGCGCTGCTGGCAGAAGCTCAGCGACTACGCGCACAGGAAGAAGAAACGCGTTGCGGGCTGTGGGAGCGACGGAGCGCTGCTGGCAGAAGCTCAGCGACTACGCGCACAGGAAGCAGGAAAGCGTTGCGGGCTGTGGGAGCGACGGAGTGCTGCTGGCAGAAGCTCAGCGACTACGTGCAAAGGAAGAAGAAAAGCGCCGCGTGCTGTGGGAGCGACGGAGCGCTGCTGGCAGAAGCTCAGCGAGTACGCGCACAGGAAGCAGAAAAGCATTGCGGGCTGTGGGAGCGACGGAGCGCTGCTGG